>Ga0307471_100002949_pt1 | contig 9978 bp, 11 predicted proteins | sample atmos_gasesAM3C__2_FD_204566 | JGI IMG/M metagenome (GOLD analysis project Ga0307471, IMG submission 204566) | Hardwood forest soil microbial communities from Morgan-Monroe State Forest, Indiana, United States - atmos_gasesAM3C_515 | ecosystem: Environmental > Terrestrial > Soil > Temperate... | reverse complement strand
ATGAACCGGATCAATCAGAGGGAGGCAGCGCATGGCGGATCGCCGCTATGAAACACTCGTCGTGATCCATCCCGACCAGGGGGAGCCCGGGGTCAAGGAGCTGGCGGCGCGGATCCGCAAGCTCATCGAGGAGCAGGGCGGAACGGTGAGCCAGATCCAGGAGTGGGGACTTCGCGATCTGGCCTACGTCGTCGCCAAGCAGCGCCGGGCGTTCTACGTTCTCTTCGAGTACCGCGCGACCTCGAAGGCGCTCGCCGAGGTGGAGCGGAACCTGAAGCTCACCGATGCGGTGCTCCGCCTGGTGTCCGTCCGGCAGGCCGAGAACGCTCCGCCCGCACCGCCGCGTACGGCCCGGCGATTCGAGCGCGAGGAAGGGGAGCTCGAGGGCGCCGAGCAGGAGAATCTCGGCGAGGAGATGCCCTAGATGATGAGGGAACGTGCTGGCGAGCGGCGCGGCGGCAAGGGGGAGGGCGGAGGACGCACCTTCCGCCGCCGGGGAATGGGCCGGCGGAAGGTCTGCCGCTTCTGTGCCGACAAGGCGATGCTGATCGACTACAAGGACGCCCGCGCGCTCGGACACTTCCTCTCCGAACGCGGCAAGATCATCCCCAGCCGCATCACCGGCAACTGCGCGGGTCACCAGCGGGAGCTGACCACGGCCATCAAGCGCGCGCGGACGGTGGCCCTGCTGCCCTACACGGCAGCCTACCCGTGAGGAGCTGAGCCATGGCGGTCGAGGTCATTCTCCGCGACGACGTGCCCCACCTGGGGAAGATCGGCGACGTGGTGCGGGTGAAACCGGGCTACGCGCGCAACTTTCTCTTCCCGCGCGGGCTCGCCATCGAGGCGAGCGGGAGGAACCTCCGCGTCCTCGAGCACCAGAAGCGCGTCATCGGCGCCAAGGCCGAGCGCGAGCGCAAGAGCGCCGACGCGGTGGCGAAGAGCCTGGAGGGGATGAAGCTCAGCGTGAAGGCGCGGGCGGGCGAGGAAGGTCGGCTCTTCGGATCGGTCACCAACCTCGACGTCGAGCGGCTGCTCGCGGACAAGGGGTTCCAGATCGACCGGCGGCGGATCGCGCTCGACGAGCCGATCAAGCAGCTCGGCACGTTCCCGATCGTCGTGCAGGTGGGACGCGACACGCGCGCGACCGTCGAGCTCACGGTCGAGGCAGAGTGATCGGCTCGCCGGTTGCGAGACTCGTCCACACGCCGATGCCGGCCGTGAGGAGCGCCGCGATCACGTAAAAGTTGAGATCCCAGCTCCCGGTGCGGGAGACGATCACGCCACCGAGGAGCGGGGAGATCATCCCCGCGACGTTCCCCGCCGTGCCCTGCAGGCCGACGACCACCCCGGCATGCCGAGGCGCCAGGTCGAGACTGTTGACGAGCACCGTGCTCGCGCCGAGACCGAAGCAGGCGAGGCCGCCGACGAGACAGGCGACGGCGCCGGCCGCGCCCGGGGCCCGGGGCAGCAGCAATAGGAAGACCACGGCGCCGGCGAAGCCGCTCGCTAGCACGACCTTTCGCACGCGCGTGACCGACATGCCGCGCACGATGAGGCCGTCGGAGAGCCATCCCGCGATTAGCCCCGCGACCACCATGGCGAGGGTCGGCAGGGCCGACAGCGCGCCGCTCTCCTTGAGCGAGTACCCGTGCGCCTGGATGAGGTAGGTCGGGAGCCAGGAGTAGAAGAACCAGACCGTCCAGTTGGTGACGAAGGTCGTCGCCAGGAGCGCCCAGACGCCCCGGTGACGGAGGATGGCCCGCCAGGGCACGTGCGCGACGGGCGCGGCGTCGGCCGGCGGAATGCGTGGTCCCCAGAGGAACCACGCCCCCACCCACACGGCGCCGAGGACTGCATAGGCGTAGAAGATCGCCCGCCACCCGTAGCTGCTGGCGATCCAGGCAGAGAGCGGGAGCGCGACGAGCGTTCCCAGGTGAATGCCCGTCAGATTGACTGCGGTGGCGCGTGTCCGTTCCTCGATCGGAAACCAGCGGGCCACGAGGCTCGAGATCGAGGGCATGTTCATGCCCTCGCCCAGGCCGAGGACGACCCGCACCGCGGCGAGCCCGCCGAAGCTCCCGGTGAGCGGTGTCACGCCGGTCGCGAGCGACCAGACGGACGTGCCGCCCCCCAGCACACGCCGGCCGCCGAGGCGGTCGGCGAGCCAGCCCCCCGGGAGGTGCGAGGCGGTGAAGCCGTAGAAGAAGAGCGACTGGAGCAGCCCCATGCGCACCGGGCTCCAGCCGTACTCCTGCATGAGGAGCGGCGCCGCGACCGACAGGTTCCAGCGGTCCATGTAGCTGAGCGCCAGGCAGGTGGAGGAGAACGCGACCAGCGTGTACCGGGGCGGCCACATCGCCCGGCGCGCCTACCACCGAACGGGAGCGCGTCGCAAATCCACGCCTTGCCTCGGCCGCCGTCGCCGCGCTAGGAGGGTCGAGCATGCGGGGGAGGGTGGAGTTCGAGGCGCGCGAGGCGGAGGTGCTGGCCCCCTACGCGATGCGCAGCCGCGACTCCCGTGGCCGGCGCCATCCCGAGCCCGAGCATCCCTACCGGATGGCGTTCCAGCGCGACCGCGACCGGATCATCCACTGCTCGGCCTTCCGTCGCCTGGAGTACAAGACCCAGGTCTTCGTGAATCACGAGGGCGACTACTACCGCACACGGCTCACCCACACGATGGAGGCGGCGCAGGTGACGCGGGGGCTGGCCCGGGCGCTGTCGCTGAACGAGGATCTCGCCGAGGCGATCGCCCTGGTGCACGACCTCGGCCATCCCCCCTTCGGTCACGCCGGCGAGCGGACGCTCAACCGGCTCATGGCGCCGCACGGCGGCTTCGAGCACAACGCGCAGAGCCTCCGCATCGTCGACCTGCTGGAAGAGCGGTACCCGACGTTTCGTGGCCTGAACCTCTCCTGGGAGGTGCGCGAGGGGATCGTCAAGCACTCGACGCGCTACGACCGCCCCCAGGTGCGCGAGTTCGACGCCCAGCTGGCGCCGTGTCTGGAAGCGCAGATCGTCGATTTCACGGACGAGATCGCCTACAACGCGCACGACATCGACGACGGTCTGCGCTCGGGAATGCTCGACTCCGAGGAGCTCGCCACGGTGGGCGTCTGGTCGGAGGCCATGGCCGCCGTCACCGCTGCGGCGCCGCGGGCCACGGACCACGTGCTGCGCTACCAGGCGGTCCGCCGCCTGATCGACCGGCTCGCCACCGATCTCATCGAGTCCATCCTCCTCCGGCTCCGCGAGCGGCGCATCGAAACGCTCGCGGACGTGCGGCGGGTGATGCCCCGCCTGGTCGAGTTCTCGCCCGCGATGACGGATCACGTGCGCGAGCTGAAGACGTTTCTCTACGACCGGCTCTACACGCATCATCGCGTCACGCGGATGACGCAGAAGGCCGACCGCATCATGAGCGCACTCTTCGAGGTCTACATGGCCGAGCCGAAGCAGCTCCCGCCGCACGCCCTGGAGCGCGCCCAGGACGAGGGAGAGACCGTGCCGCGCGCGATTGCCGACTACCTGGCCGGCATGACCGACCGCTTCGCGCTCGAGGAATACAAGAAGCTCTTCGATCCCTACGAGCGGGTCTGACCGGCGGGATCGCTGCTCGCACGGGCACGCGCCAGCTCGTCGGCCGGGTACCAGACTGCGTACTGCGCGTCGTCCGGGGCGACCGTCTGCACCCAGGGCACGGGCGAGACGCCGACGGGATCGCCGCGCCGGTAGAGGTTCTCCACCTCGTTCCAGCGCTGCCCGTACACCGCCGAGAGCGTCCGGAAGCGCTTCGAGATTCCCGATCCGCCCCAGCGCGCATCGGTCAACGCGATGCGGGCCCGCCCCTCCGCGTCGGGAAGGCAGAGCTGCTGGAGGCGATACCGCGTGCGTACTTCGTCCCGATATTGAAAGTGATGCATGAAGATTGGAGTCGACGGCTCGAATAGCGGGTGGGCCAGGCACTCGGCCTTGTGGAAGCCGATCGCGCTCACGATTGGCGGCCCGCTTCGGTCGAAGCGCTGGAGGGGATGCTTCCAGTGCCCGGCCGCGCAGTGCGCCACGCGAAACTCCTGGCAGAGGGGCTGGAAGTCGAGGGGGTGGAAGCCCGACACGTACTCCGGCTTCCCATGCGGGAAGTGGTTGAACACCCGGGCGCCGACGATCCGGAAGCGCCGGTCCAGGCGGCCGAGGTATTCCCGCAGCGTGGTCCCGCGCGGACCGTGGTGGAACTCGTCAGCGTCGAGCCAGAGCCACCAGACGTGCTCGGCGTCCGCGGCCGCCGAGACCTCGGCTACCACCTCGTTCATGAGGTCGAGCCGGAGGGTCTCGTCGTAGCTCTCGGAGGGGAACGAGCGCGCGACGATCGCCCCCGCGGCCTGCGCGGTGGCCGCGGTGTCGTCCGGGCTGTCGTTGTCGACGACGTAGACGTGCTCGCACCCCTGGGTGAATGCGTTCCGCACGGTGGCGGCCACGACGTCGGCCTCGAGCCACGTCCCGAGGATGGCGAACAGGCGGAAGGAGGGCAGGGGATCGGGCCGGGCGGGGTTGTCCTCCGCCACGATCCACGGCTCGGCGTCCGCCAGGTGCGGGCCCAGCGCTCGTCGGAGACGCGTCAGCATGTTGGGACGTCGCGTGGCAGTCTACCGTCCAGCGGCCGCGTCGGCGAGGACGGCGAGATAGCCGCTCGCCACGATCGACCAGGCGAACCGCTCGCGCGCGACGGCCTGCGCGCGACGTCCGAGCCGCTCGCGAAGCGCGACGTCGGGGAGAAGGGTGGCCATCGCGTCGGCGAGCGCTGTGGCGTCCTCGGCGGGGACGAGGATGCCCGTCTCTCCGGGCAGCACCGCGTCGGGAATGCCGTCGACCGCGCTTGCCACGAGAGTCCGGCCGCTCGCCATCGCCTCGAGGCAGGCGACCGGCAGGCCCTCCCAGCGCGACGGACAGACGGCGAAGAGTGCGCCACCGTAGAGCGCGGCGACCCCGTCGCGATCGAGCGTGCCCAGGAGCTGCACGCGCTCGGCGAGCCCGAGGCGATCGCGGGTAGCGAGGAGCGCGGCACGCTCGGGACCGTCGCCAGCGATGAGCAGGTCGACCGGCGCGTGCCGGAGAGCAATCCGCGCGAAGGCCTCGAGCAGGACGTCGAAGCCCTTCTGACGGACGAGTCGACCCACCGCGGCGACGTAGGGACGCGGATGGTGACGGGGCGGCGCCGCCGCGAAAGCGTCGGGATCGACGCCGTTCGGGATGACGACCAGGCGGGATGCGAGCTGGGGCGCGAGCGCGCGCGCGCTCGTCGCCAGCGAGCGGGCACACGCGACCACGCGGGCCGCGCGCCGGAGCGCGGTCCGGAGCGCGCGAGGGCGCGACGTGAACTGGCCGCGGCTCTCCCCGCCCTGCAGGCTCAGCACGAGGGGTGCGCGGCGGGCGAGGGCGGCGCCGTACGGGGCGTACGTCGAGACGGCGAGCGTCAGGACGACCTCGCTCCGCGCTTCCGCGAGCGCCCGGTCGAACGCCGCCGTGACCGCGGGGAGACGTCGCCGGAAGCGCAGCTCGGACAGGAGCTGGCGCGTACGGCGCGGCAACTGATGGAAGGGCAGGCGAAGCACGGGGACGGCCGCGTCCGGTGTGGAGTCTGCGGGAGCACCTCGCGCCATGACCGTCGTGGCATGGCCTGCGCGCTCGAACTCGCGGACCAGCGCGGCGGCGATCGTCTCGATGCCGCCCACGCCGCCGTAGCTCGGACAGAAGAGGGCGATCCGCACGGAAGGGGGGCCTCATAGCCGAGGCGCCGCGGTGAATCCAGGCGCGGCGACCGCGTGCAACTTGTTCCCCCGGGACCCGTCGGATATGGTCCCGACTCCGCCGCCATGGGCAGAGTCCTCATCGTCGGGCTCGACGGGGCCACGTGGAGCCTTCTCGAGCCCTGGGCGCGGACGGGTCGCATGCCCGCGCTGGCCGGATTGATGGAGCGCGGCGCGTGGGGAACGCTCCGCTCGACGATCCCGCCGCTCACCCTGCCGGCCTGGTCCTCCTTCATGACCGGGCGGAATCCCGGCGCGCACGGCGTCTTCGCCTTCCGACGGCTCGCACCAGGACGGTACCAGACGGCGGGCCTGGCGAGCGCGGCCGATCTCCGGGCGCCGACGCTCTGGGACATCGCGGGCCGGGCAGGGAAGCAGGTGGGCGTCATCAGCGTCCCGCCGTCCTATCCCCTGCGGCCGGTGAACGGCTTCGTCGTCGGCTGCATGCTGACCCCTCCCGGGGAGCCGTTCACCCATCCGCCCGAGCTCGCCCGGGAGATCGGCGACTACAGCATCGACCTCCCCGCGCCGCGGGGCCTCAAGCGCGACGATCCCGACTACCGCGAGCGGGGGCTCCCGTACCTCGAGGGGCTTCTCCAGCAGACCCGTCAGCGCACGGCGGCGACGCTGACGCTGATGCGACGGGCCTGGGACCTCCTCTGCGTCGTGTACTACGCGCCCGATCGCATCCAGCACTACTTCTGGCCCGAGCTCCTCGGCTCGGACGGCGATCCCGACATCCGCCGTGCACTCGACGCGAACTGCGCGGCGCTCGACGAGGGGATCGCGAGCCTGGTGGCGGCCGCCGGGCCCGAGACGACCGTCATCCTCGTCTCGGATCACGGCTTCGGAACGAAGCCCGAGCGCGCCTTCCACCTGAACCGCTGGCTCGCCCAGCACGGGTTCCTCCACGAGCGGCCGTTCTGGCGCCTCCGCCGCCGCCTGATCCGGAAGCTCGTGTCATCGAGCCGTCGCGGTCTCTACGACACGCCCGAACGCATGGTCGACATGTCGCGCACGCAGGCCTGGGCGCAGACGCTCGAGCCCGGCACCGCGGGTATCTGGGTCAACGTCGTCGGTCGCTATCCGCTCGGCTGCGTGGCGCAGGGGAGGGCATACGAGGCTCTCCGCGACGACATCATCTCCGGGCTCGAGAGCACCTGCGACGCCGGGGGACGCCGCGTCTTCACCCACGTCCGCCGCCGCGAGAAGACCTACCAGGGACCCTACGTCGCGGAGGCGCCGGACATCGTCGCCGTCTGCGATCCCCACTTCGGGGTCATCTACGAGAGCGTGCGACGGGACCTGCGCGCGCGCTCGCTCTTCGGGCCCTTCCAGGAGCTCGGCTTCACGGGTACCCACGATGCCTCGGGCATCTACCTCTTCGCCGGTCCGGGGATCCGCGCCGCGGGACAGCACGGGGAGTACCCGATCGAGTCGGTCGCCCCGACCGCGCTCTACCTCCTGGGCCTGCCCGTGCCGCGCAGCATGGAGGGACGGCTCTTCTCCTCGCTCATGGAGCCCGACTTCCTGCGCCGTCACCCGCCCCAGGTGAGCGACGAGATCGAGGACGAGGCGGGGAGCGCGACCGGCTGGAAATCCGCCGAGGACGAGGCGCGCATCGCGGCGCACCTGCGCTCTCTCGGCTACGTCGAGTAGCGCCGGCCGGGCGTGATCCGGGATCCGGTCATCATCCTCGGAGCGCCGCGCTCGGGGACGAGCATGTTGTTCGAGACCCTCGCGCGCTCGTCGCGGCTCTGGTCGCTCACCGACGAGAGTCACGAGGTGCTCGAGGGGCCGTATCATCCCCGCCTCCGCGGCTGGGCATCGAACGCACTCGGCGTCGCCGACTTCGACCCGACCACGGCGGAACGCCTGCGCGCCGAGTTCGAACGTCGTGCGCAACCCGGCACGCTCCGACGCGCGAAGCAGGACCGGCGGGATTCGGGACGCCGCCGCCGGCTCCACTATGCGCTGGTCCGCTTCGCCGCCGCCGTGCGGCGCCGGCGTGCCGGTCCGGTCCGGCTGCTCGAGAAGACGCCGAAGAACAGTCTGCGCATTCCTTTCCTGCGCGCGCTCTTCCCGGACGCCCGCTTCGTGTTCCTCCGCCGCGACGGCCGCGCCACGATCTCATCGCTCATCGAGGGCTGGCAGGCCGGCGAGCGCTACGAGAGCTACCGCCTCCCGGAGCCGCTCGCGATCGCTGGCCACGAAGGGCAGGGGTGGTGCTTCCTCCTGCCGCCCGGCTGGCGCCGGCTCGCACACGCGCCCCTCGAGGAGGTGTGCGCCGCCCAGTGGCTGTCCTCGACCGAGGCCGTCCTGACGGCGCTCGCCGCGCTCCGGGCGGAGCGGCGCGTGTACGAGCTGGCCTACGAGGAGCTCGTCGCCCGGCCGCGCGAGGCCCTGGCGCCGCTGCTCGAGTTCCTCGGGATCCCCTTCGAACCCGCGATCCTCGCCGGGCGGGAGCGGCTCCGGCTGGTCAACGTCGTGAGCGCCCCCGAGACCGAGAAATGGCGGCGCCGGAACGGACCGGCGATCGAGCGCATCCTTCCCCGGATCGCAGCGGCCCAGCAGGCGCTCGGGTATTGATGCGGTGAGCCTGTCATGATGCCCCAAGGAGGAAGCGGATGAAACGGAGCCGGTCGAGGAAGGAATTACCCTTGCCGCCGCGGCGGACCTGCGGAGCCATGCAGGTGCACCATCGCCTGCTCGAGCAGCACCCGGCGTTCCGTCTCCGCCAGGGGCTGCTGGAGCACGCCACCGCGGCGCGGCTCTCCGCCGGCGTCGCGCTGCGCGAGGGCACGGTGACGATCCCGGTGGTCGTGCACGTCGTGTACCACACGGCGGTGGAGAACCTCTCGACCGCGCAGATCACCAGCCAGATCGACGCGCTCAACCGCGACTACGGGGCGAAGAACACCGACCGGAAGCGGGTGCCGAGCGTCTGGAAGGGCCTCGTCACCGACACGCGCGTCCGGTTCGCCCTGGCCACACGCGATCCATCGGGCAAGTCGACCGACGGCATCCATCGCGTGAAGACCACCCGAACCTCGTTCCTGGACGACGATCACGTGAAGTCATCCAAGACCGGAGGCGCCGACGCGTGGCCGGCCCGGAAGTATCTCAACCTCTGGGTCTGCTCGCTCGGGTCGCAGCTGCTCGGCTACGCGCAGTTCCCGGGCGGCCCGGCCAGGACCGACGGCGTCGTCATCCTCAACCGGGCCTTCGGCACGAAAGGGATCGCGACGGCGCCCTTCAACCTGGGGCGGACGGCCGTGCACGAGGTCGGTCACTGGTTGAACCTGCGCCACATCTGGGGCGACACGGAAGATTGCAGCGGCACGGACCACGTTGCGGACACGCCCAACGCGCAGCACCCGAACTACGGGAAGCCGAAGTTCCCGCACGTCTCGTGTGGCAACGCGCCGAACGGCGACATGTTCATGAACTACATGGACTATGTCGACGACGACACCATGGTCATGTTCACCGCCGGCCAGGTCGCCCGGATGCAGGCGACTCTCGACAAGGCACGGAGCGCGATAGGTGCCTGAGACGGATCACCGTGTTAGCGTGAGACATGGCTGATGTTCCCCAGGCATTATCGCAGCACTGGGTGCACTCGCACGAGGAGGACTCGGATACCCATCAGGTGTTCCGACCCGCGGCCTGGCAGTTCCCACTCTCGCGGGGCCGTCGATCCTTCGACCTGCGCCCGGATGGAAGCGTGGTGGAGCAGGGGCCGGGTCCAGCCGATCGGACGCAATCGGCGACCGGTCGCTGGCGCTACGCGGGCAAGGAGCTGACGCTCGAGTTGCCTCGCGGTGCTGGGATGCAGCGCTATCGCGTCGAGTCAGTGGCGGCCGACAAGCTCGTTCTGCGGAAGGGATAGCGTGTACCTCGACCCTCTGCGTGCCTGAGGATCAGCCCCACGATGGCCTTAGGCGAGGCCTGGCGCGGCGGGCGGCGTCCGACTTAATGGGGGCATGACCCGCCCCGCCATCGAGTTCTGGTTCGACTTCGGTTCCAGCTACGCCTACTTCGCCTCGCTGGAGATCGAGGAACTGGCCGCGCGGCACGGCCGGGCGGTGCTGTGGCGGCCCTTCATGCTGGGCGCGGCCTTCGAGGTCACGGGCGCCAGGGGGCTGTCGCGGACGCCGCTCAAGCGCGA
>Ga0307471_100002948_pt1 | contig 9980 bp, 9 predicted proteins | sample atmos_gasesAM3C__2_FD_204566 | JGI IMG/M metagenome (GOLD analysis project Ga0307471, IMG submission 204566) | Hardwood forest soil microbial communities from Morgan-Monroe State Forest, Indiana, United States - atmos_gasesAM3C_515 | ecosystem: Environmental > Terrestrial > Soil > Temperate... | reverse complement strand
GGCGAGGCGGCCCATCCGGCGGACGGCCGAGACCCTGCGGACGGCTGCGATTGCCTCCGTCTTCCTGTTTGCCGGGTACGTCACGCAGACCGTCGGCATGCGCTACACCACGGCCTCGAACTCGGCCTTCATCACCGCGCTGTACGTCGTGCTTGTCCCCCTCTTCCTGCGCCGGTTTGACCTCCGGCTCTGGACGGCCCTCTCCTTCGCCGTGAGCGGATTGTGGCTGCTGATACGCCCCTCCGCCGAGATGAATCAGGGAGACCTGTACACACTGGTATGCGCCGTGGCCTTTGCCCTGCACATCATCGCGGTCGAAGCCTACGTGCATCGCAGCGACGTGCTCTCTTTCTCTGCCTGGCAACTGGTGATGGTGGCCGGAGCACTGGTCGGGCCGGCTCTCATGGAGGGCTATCGGCCCTGGTCCGTCGCCTTCACGCCGACGCTGCTCTGGGCACTCGTGATCACGGGCGTGCTGGCCACGGCGCTGGCGTTTTGCGTGCAGGTATGGGCGCAGAAGCATGTTCCCGCCCAGCGCGTGGCCTTGATCTTCGCGCTCGAGCCGGCCTTAGCCGCGTGGCTCTCCTGGCTGGTCCTGGGCGAGCGTCTGGATGCAATGGGATGGGTAGGGAGCGGTCTGATTACGGCCGGCGTGCTGATCGGGACCGTGCCCGCTCGTCGAGCGGACGCTTCCTTTACGGCTTGAGCAACTCGAAGTCCTTGATCTCCTTCTTCAGATACTCCCGCAGCCGCTTGATGATCTTTTCCTCCAACTGGCGGGCGCGCTCCCTCGAGATGTTGTATTTCTTGCCGATGTCGTCCAGTGTCATCGGATTCTCCGAGAGGATCCGGTTGCGCAGGATATCCGCGTACCGGTCATCGAGCGTGGCGGCAAACTCTGCGAGCTTCCGCCGGAAGAGTTCCCGGAGTTCCTCATCAGCCAGGCTCTCGTCTGCCGGCGTCTCCTGGGCAGGCAGGATCTCCATCAAAGTCCCTTCCCGCTCAGTTCCGATGGGGGCGTCCAAGGAGATGTCCCAGCTCCCCAGGCGCTGACTCATCTCCACGACGTCGCGCTCGCGGACATTCAGGCGGTCGGCGAGGAGCTTGGTGTCGGGCACGAAGCCTTCGCGCTCCAGCTTGCGCTTCTCTTTGTTCAGGTTGTAGAAGAGCTTACGCTGGTCCTGCGTGGTCCCGATCTTCACCAGCCGGTAGGTGTTCAGGAGATACCGAAGAACATACGCCCGCACCCACCAGGCCGCGTAGGAGTGGAACCGTACGCCCTTCGTCGTGTCAAATTTCCGGATGGCCTGCATGAGCCCCACGTTGCCTTCTTGGATCAGGTCCATGTAATCGGCCCCGGAGTGGAGGTACTCCGCCGCAATCGCCACGGAGATGCGCAGGTTGGAGAGAATCAACTTGACCGCGGCCTCGCGGTTGCCCGTCGTTCGATACTCGTGGAAGAGCTGCAGTTCCTCTTCTTTGGACAGGAACGGATATTTCCGGACCTCGGCGAAGTAGCGCTGGAGCGGGTCATACGGGACCAGCGAGGTGTCCTGCGAATCGTCAGCCTGTTCCCCAGGCTGGATCGACAGGGGGACGTCGAACTCCTCGGCAGGAACCTCCTGCTCGAACAGAGCTTCAGCCTCGTGCACCTCGGCGTCTTCGACTTCCTCGGTCTCCGAGGTCTCGCTCTGGGTCTCGTCCATAGCGTCTGAGGATTCCATGCGTAGCCTGCTATTATAACGAAACCCCTCGATTTTCTCTGCTATAATCTACGCCGTGCCACTCCTTCACGCCCTTCGCAGCGGCCACTGGCAGTCTCTCCTGGCCGCCTGGCTCCATTTTGAAGTCAGCTTCATGACCTGGGTCCTCATAGGAGCCTTGGGGGTCTTCATTGCCCAGGACTTCGGGCTGACCGCCACACAAAAAGGCTTTCTGGTTGCAGTCCCCCTGCTCGGAGGATCGTTCTTTCGGATCGGGATCGGAGTCCTGTCGGACCGGTACGGGCCCCGACGGATTGGGTTCGCCAGCATGCTGCTGGCTGCGGTTCCATTGGTCTGGGCGTGGCAGGCCGGGGAGAGCTTCGCGCAAATGATCGGCGTCGGGCTCTTGCTCGGCGTCGCGGGCGCAAGCTTTGCCGTCTCGCTGCCCCTCGCAAGCCGCGCGTACCCACTCGCGCACCAGGGTCTGGCCATGGGCGTGGCGGGATCGGGGAACAGTGGCGCCATCGTCAGCATTGCGTTGGCCCCGCTCCTGGCCGTCACGTTCGGATGGCATGGCGTCTTCGGTATCTTGATCCCCGTCGTCGTCATCATCGCCGCAGTGTATTGGATGCTGGCCCGGGACCACGAGCCGATGGATGGCTCCACACACCATCGGGAGTTCGCCGCGCTGCTGAGGGAGCCGGACACCTACTGGTTCTGCGCGCTGTACGCGATTACCTTTGGGGGTTTCGTGGGCCTCAGCAGCTATCTGAGCATCTTTTTCTTCGACCAATACGGGTTGTCCCGGGTGGAGGCTGGCTGGGCAGCAGCCGTCTGCGCGCTGGCCGGAAGTTTCTCCCGCCCGGTGGGAGGCCTGATCGCCGACCGGTGCGGGGGACTCCGGGCGCTCTCTCTGCTGTATCCGGCGATCGCGGTCTTTACGGGAGTCGCTTCCGTGTTGTTTCCTTTGCCCGTGGCCCTACCGACGTTGTTTCTCGCGATGACCTGCCTGGGGATGGGGAATGGCGTGATCTTTCAGGCTGTACCCCAACGGTTCAGGCGGGAGATCGGGACCATCTCGGGGTTAGTCGGCGCGGCTGGCGGCATCGGAGGGTTTCTCTTACCCTCGGCGCTCGGCCTCTTCAAAGACCTCAGCGGCACCTACACAACGGGCTTCGCCATTTTCGCCGCGATGTGCGTCCTGGTCACGCCCGTGGTCGTGACGTTCTGGCGGCCGGGTCTCCAGCACATGGTTCCCCACATTTGACACCGACTGCTCGTATCTCTATAGTAGATAAAGCATTTTTCATGGAAGCCTGTATGAAATTCGACTCCATTGAAAGCGCCATTGCGGACATCAGAAACGGCCGCATGGCCATCCTGGTGGATGACGAAGACCGCGAAAATGAAGGCGACTTCGTCATGGCGGCCGAGAAGGTCACCCCCGAGGCCATCAACTTCATGGCCATGCACGGGCGAGGCTTGATCTGCTTGGCCCTGACGCCCGAGCGGGTGGAGGAACTCCAGTTGCCGCCCATGGTCGCCGAGAACACCGCGCCGTTCGGCACTGCCTTCACCATCTCGATTGACGCCCGCCGCGGCATTACCACTGGCATCTCGGCCAAGGATAGGGCCACCACCATCCTGACAGCGATTGATCCCAAGGCCAAGCCAGCCGATCTCGCCCGTCCGGGTCACGTCTTTCCACTGAGAGCGGACAAGGGTGGCGTCCTCAAGCGCGCCGGGCAAACCGAGGGCTCGGTGGACTTGGCGCGCCTAGCCGGGCTCTACCCGGCCGGCGTCCTGTGCGAGATCATGAACGACGACGGGACCATGGCCCGGGTGCCGCAGCTCCACGAGATCGCCAAGCGGCATCATCTCAAGCTGGTCACGATCAAGGACCTGATCGAGTACCGGATGCAGCGGGAGACCTTCGTCCACGAGGTGACACAGGCCAAGCTGCCGACGACCTTCGGCGACTTCATCGCGCATGTCTTCGAAAACGACCTGGATCACGGCGCCCACGTCGCGCTGGTCAAGGGCACGATCAAACAGGATGACGAGGTCCTGGTCCGCGTGCATTCCGGATGCCTCACGTCCGATGTGCTCGGGTCGCTCCGCTGCGACTGCCGCGAGCAGCTCCATCACGCGCTGCAGATGATCGAGAAGGTGGGGCAGGGGGTGCTCCTGTACCTGAACCAGGAGGGGCGCGGCATCGGCTTGGTGAACAAGCTGCGGGCGTACAAGCTGCAGGACGAAGGCAAGGACACCGTCGAGGCCAACCTGGCGCTCGGCTTCAAGCCTGACTTGCGGGACTACGGGGTCGGCGCGCAGATCCTGGTGAAGTTGGGGCTGCACAAGATCCGGTTGATCACCAACAATCCTAGGAAGATCGTCGGGGTGGAGGGGTACGGGCTCCGGGTTGTCGAGCGCGTGCCGATCGAGATTTCGCCTCAGGACTCGAACATTCGCTACCTGAGAACGAAGAAGGTCAAACTGGGTCACCTCCTCGACAAGGTCTGATCGTAGACAGAGCACATACCGCATGCCGACGTTGATCGAAGGGGAAGGTGCGGCCGCCGGGCTGCGGTTCGCGATCGTACGCAGCCGGTTCAACGAGGATGTCACGAAGCGACTGCTGGAAGGTGCGCTCGACGCCTTGCGTAAAGGCGGAGCCCGCGACGAGGCGATCGACGTGGTGCTCGTCCCCGGGGCGTTCGAGATTCCCCTGGTCGCGTCCCGCTTGGCGCGTTCCCGTCGCTATGACGCCATCATCTGTCTCGGTGCCGTGATCCGCGGGGAGACGCCCCACTTCGAGTACATCAGCGCGGAGGTCAGCCGCGGGATTGCGCGGGTGTCCTATGACTATGGCCTCCCGGTCACCTTCGGCGTGCTGACCACCGAGACCGAAGAACAAGCGAATGCACGGTCGGGAGCACGGGAGGGGGCGCGTCTTGGCGCGCCTGGGGCGGGCGGGTGTAATAGAGGAGTCAATCGCGGCTACGAGGCCGCCGCCTCGGCGATTGAGATGGCCAATCTGATGAAGCACCTCCCAGGTCTTTCCAAACACCGGCCTTCCCGGAAGAGGTCACGATGAGCCTACGCCGCAAGGGACGCGAGGTGGCCCTCCAAATCCTGTACCAGTGGGACATCCATCGAGACACGTCCGGCTGGCTGAAGGACTTCTGGGCGCAGAACCCGACACACGCGGAGGCCAAGACCTTTGCCGAAGGCCTCGTCAACGGAGTCATCACCCACGCAGACGAACTGGACAGACTGCTCGGCCGCTACGCCGAGCACTGGACTGTTCACCGGATGGCGATCACAGATCGGACCGTCCTGCGAATGGCGGTCTATGAACTCCTGTACCTACCGGACATTCCTGCCCGCGTCACGCTCAACGAAGCCATCGAGATCGTGAAGTTGTTCGGGGATGAGCAATCGGGGTCCTTCGTCAACGGCATCCTGGACCGCATCCTTCGCGAGGACCCCCGCCTGCAGAGCAAAGCGCGGGAGGCGGTCACGTCGGTGACTCATGATTGACCGCTACTCCAGGCCTCACCTGAAAGCGATCTGGGAGCCCACGCGCAAATATGCAACCTGGCTCAAGGTGGAGCTCCTGGCCTGCGAGGCCCTGGCGAAGAAAGGGCTGATCCCGCCATCGGCGGTCAAGCAGATCCGGGCCAAGGCCCGCATCAAGCCGGCGCGCATCGAGGCCTTGGAACGGGTCACGAAGCACGACGTCATCGCCTTCCTCGAATCCATCTCCGAGCAGGTCGGCCCAGCCGCCCGCTATCTGCATATGGGCCTCACCTCCTCCGACATCCTGGATACCTCGCTGGCCGTTCTGATGGTCGAGGCCGCCGATGCGATCCTGACCGATCTCGACCGGCTGCTCGACGTGCTCCGTACGCGTGCGCTGGAGCACCGCGATACCCTGATGATCGGACGCTCTCACGGCATCCACGGCGAGCCCATCACGTTTGGGATCAAGCTGGCCATCTGGTATGACGAGACGAAGCGCCATCGCGAGCGGGTGCACACGGCGCGCCAGGGGATCGCGTACGGCAAAGTGTCAGGCGCCATGGGCACCTTCGCGCACCTGTCGCCCGACATTGAAGCCTATGTCTGTAAGAATCTGGGGCTCACGCCGACGCCTGCCTCCAACCAGATCGTCCAGCGCGACCGGCACGCCGCGTATCTCACCGCGCTGGCCTTGCTGGCCAGCAGCATCGAGAAGTTCGCCACCGAAATCCGCCACCTGCAGCGGACGGAGGTGCTGGAAGTGGAGGAACCCTTCACGCCGGGACAAAAGGGCTCCTCCGCCATGCCACACAAGCGCAACCCGATCGTCTCGGAGAACCTCTGCGGCTTGGCTCGGCTGGTCCGTGCCAACAGCCTGGCCGCCCTGGAGAATGTTGCCCTGTGGCACGAACGTGATATCAGCCACTCGTCGGTCGAGCGGGTGATCATCCCCGACAGCACGATCCTCGTGGACTTCATGCTGGCGCGGTTCACGGACCTCATGGCCGACCTTGTGGTGTATCCAGACCGGATGCGGCGGAATATCGAGCTGACCGGCGGCGTCATCTACTCCCAGCGCCTGATGCTGGAGCTGGTGCGGCAGGGCGCGCCGCGCGTGCAGGCCTACGAGGTCGTCCAGCGACTGGCAATGGCAGCCTGGCAGGGGCGGACACCGTTCCGGGACCTGGTCGAAAAGGACCCTTTCATCACGCGCCATCTGTCGGACAAGGCTGTCGGGATGTGCTTCGACCCGGAGGCCTACACACGCCACATCCCCGAGGTTTTCAAGCGAGTGTTCGGCTCCTCCACCAAAGCTCGCGCGAGCCCCAAGCGGGAAAGGGCATGAAGGCCAAGGTCTCCGTCAGCTTGAAGCGAGGCATCCTGGATCCCCAGGGCCAGGCTGTCCTGCACGCCCTCAGCTCGCTGGGCTATACCGGCGTGAAGGATGTGCGGGTGGGAAAGCTCATCGAGCTTGAACTGGCCACGCACGATCGGGCCGGCGCGGAGGCCGAAGTCAAAGCCATGTGTGAGCGTCTCCTGGCCAACACCATAATCGAAGAGTATCGGATCGAGCTGGTGGAATGACTGCTCCATTGCGCATCGGTGTCCTCGTCTTCCCTGGGTCCAATTGCGATCGCGACTGTCATTACGCCGTGACACAGGTCCTGGGCGCCCAGGCTGACTTCATCTGGCACAAGGAATCAACGCTTCCACCATTAGATGCCGTCATCATCCCCGGCGGCTTCTCCTACGGGGACTATCTGCGTACTGGCGCGATCGCTCGGTTCTCACCCGTGATGACGGCGGTGACCCGCTTTGCCGACTCCGGAGGACTCGTCCTCGGTATCTGCAATGGCTTTCAAATCTTGTTGGAAGCGGGACTGCTGCCGGGCGCCATGCTGCGCAACCGTTCGCTTTCCTTTATCTGCAAGGACATCCATGTCCGCATTGAGAACACAGCGACGCCCTTCACGAGCCGCTGCAAGCCAGGGCAGGTGTTGACCCTCCCGATCGCCCACGGTGAAGGTAACTACTATGCAGACCAGGCGACGCTCTCTACACTGAAGGCCAAGAACCAGATCGTCTTCCGCTACTGCACGAAAGACGGCGCGGTCACGCCGGAGGCTAACCCCAATGGCTCGCTCGACAACATCGGGGGGATCACGAACACCGCCGGCAACGTCCTCGGCATGATGCCGCACCCCGAGCGCTGCGCCGATGCGCTCCTTGGCAACGAAGACGGGCGGTTGCTTCTGCTCTCGTTGCTGGATACCGTGAAATCTCTAAAGCCTGCCCTGGCAACGACGTGAGTCCGATCACCAAGGACCTCATCGCCCAACATGGGCTGACGGATGAGGAGTATCAGAAGATCGTCACCCTGCTGAGGCGGGAGCCAAACCTCACCGAACTGGGAATGTTCTCCGTGATGTGGAGCGAGCACTGCTCTTACAAGAGCTCCAGGGCATTTCTCAAGAAGCTCCCGACGGACGGGCCGCATGTCATCCAGGGACCCGGCGAGAACGCCGGCGCCGTGGACATCGGCGACGGGCTGGCTGCCGTCTTCAAGATGGAGAGCCACAACCACCCGTCGTTCATCGAGCCGTACCAAGGCGCCGCGACAGGAGTCGGGGGCATCCTCCGCGACATCTTCACGATGGGCGCGCGGCCGATCGCGCTGCTGGACTCCCTGAGGTTCGGCTCTCTTGATCAGCCAAGAAACCGATACCTGTTGAGCGGTGTCGTGGCAGGGATCGCGGGCTACGGCAATTGCATCGGTGTACCCACTGTGGGTGGGGAGGTCTCTTTCAACGAGATTTACAACCACAACCCGCTCGTGAACGTCTTCTGTCTCGGCATCGCCCGTGCGGACCGGATCTTCCGTGGACGGGCCTCCGGGGTCGGCAACCCGGTAATCTACATCGGGTCCAAGACGGGCCGCGACGGCATTCACGGCGCGACGATGGCGTCCGATTCGTTCGATGAAGGCTCGGAATCCAAGCGGCCGACGGTCCAGGTCGGGGATCCCTTCACGGAAAAGCTCCTGCTGGAAGCCTGCCTCGAGCTGATGGAGCAGGACCTGCTGGTCGGGCTCCAGGACATGGGCGCGGCCGGGCTGACCAGCTCCTCCTGCGAGATGGCGTCGCGGGCCGGCACCGGCATCGAATTGGAGCTGGCGAACGTGCCCCGGCGCGAGCCGGGCATGACGCCCTACGAGGTGCTGCTGTCGGAGTCCCAGGAGAGGATGCTGCTTGTCGCAAAGCCCGGACGGGAAGGGGACGTCCTGGACATCTGCAAGAAGTGGGACGTGGACGCCGCGGTGATCGGCCGGGTGACAAACGACGGACTCCTCCGCGTCAAAGAGCAAGGGGCCTTGGTGGCCGAGGTGCCCGCGCGCGCACTGACTGAGGACGCTCCAACGTACGAGCGGCCGGCGGAAGCGCCGGCCTATCAGGACTTCCTGCAGTCTCTCCAACTTGAACTGATCCCGGAGCCTACGGATTGCAACGCCGTGCTGGAGACGCTGCTGGCCTCGCCAACGATCGCCCACAAGGGCTGGGTCTTCGAGCAATACGACCACATGGTCCAGACCAACACCGTGATCCGACCCGGGGCGGACGCGGCGGTCCTGCGGATTAAGAGCACAGACAAGGCCTTGGCCGTCACGGCGGACTGTAACAGTCTCTACTGCGTGCTGAACCCCTACACCGGCGCTGCCTGTGCCGTCGCCGAGGCCGCGCGCAATCTCGTCTGCGTGGGCGCACGGCCACTGGCCCTCACCGATTGCCTGAACTTTGGCAATCCGGAACGCCCAGACATTATGTGGCAGTTCCTCCTGGCCGTTGAGGGCATCACTGACGCCTGCAAGGCCTTGCAGATTCCCGTGGTGAGTGGGAACGTGAGCTTCTATAATGAAACCCGGGGGCTGTCGATCTATCCGACTCCGATCATTGGGATGGTCGGGCTGCTGGACCACGTCTCATGGGCGGTCTCCCAGGGGTTCAAAGCGGAAGGCGATGCAATTGTGATGTTAGGGGAGACTGGCGAGGACCTCGGCGGGACCGAGTACCTCCGGGTGGTCCATCACCGGGAGCAGGGGACGCCCCCGGTGTTGAATCTCGAGCGAGAGGTCGCGCTGCATCGCGTCGTGCGGCAGGCAATCGAGCAGGGCTTGGTGCGGTCAGCCCACGACTGCGCGGAAGGGGGTCTGGCCGTCGCACTCGCCGAATCGTGCCTGTCAGCGACGAACGGGCCACTGGGCGCGGAGATCGCGCTGGACAGTCACGGGCTGCGGCAGGATAGCCTCCTGTTCGGCGAGTCTCAGTCCCGCATTATTCTCTCGGTGAAATCGGCCGATCGTGAGAAAATAGGGGCGTTGGCGGAGCACGAACGCGTGCCGTGCTCGGTTCTGGGGTTCGTCAGCGGCCGACGGCTGATGATCTCCATCCGGGACGATCGGGGCCGGACGGCGCTCAGGGTTGACCGGCCGTGCGACAAACTTGATAGAATATGGCGTGGGGCCCTCCAGGCCGCCCTGGAAACCGGGGAAAGAGGACACGCATGAGCGAGGCCAGCGCCGTCGTCACCCCCGACAAATTCCACGACGAATGCGCTGTCGTCGGCGTGTACGGGCACAAGGAAGCGGCCAACCTCGCCTATCTCAGCCTGTATGCCCTGCAGCACCGCGGCCAGGAAAGCTCCGGCATCGTCTCGAATGACGGTGAGCAGTTCCATTGGGAAAAGGCCATGGGCCTG
>Ga0307471_100002947_pt1 | contig 9981 bp, 7 predicted proteins | sample atmos_gasesAM3C__2_FD_204566 | JGI IMG/M metagenome (GOLD analysis project Ga0307471, IMG submission 204566) | Hardwood forest soil microbial communities from Morgan-Monroe State Forest, Indiana, United States - atmos_gasesAM3C_515 | ecosystem: Environmental > Terrestrial > Soil > Temperate... | reverse complement strand
TGGGACAGCTGGATTTTTCGGAACTAGAGTTTCGATTTTTGGGGCCGCAAGCCGCGCTGGTCCTGGGGCGTTGGCATTTGAAACGTGAAAAAGATGATCTCGGAGGAGTGTTTACCCTGGTGTGGCAACGCTTCCCGGATGGATGGAAGATCATTCACGATCATACCAGCGCCGTGATTCCGGCGAAGTTGGGTGGCTGATCTGATTGTAGAGGAAGGATTTCCTAGACTCACTGTTTGGTTTGATAAGGCTGTACATCAAAGGATTTCGAGAATTTCTTCATAGCGCTTGAACGGCGGAATGAGATAGGCGCCGGCGAGTTCGGTGCGCGCCCAGGCGAGCATGTTGCGGGCGACTTCAAAGCCGCGATCGCGCGCGGCGCTCCCGGCAGCTTCCATGGACTTCAACAGAGGCTCGGGGATGACGATGCCGGGCACTTCGTTGCTCAGACGCAGCGCCTGCTTGTAGCTCGTGAGCGGCCAGATACCGATCAGCACCGGGATCACCGGCTTGCCGCCGAGTTTCTTCAGGAAAGCGTTCCAGTGTTGGGGGTCGAAGAGCGGCTGAGTCATGGCGAAATGCGCGCCGGCTTCGACCTTGGCGTGAAAGCGCTCGATTTCGTTGTCCAGATCGTCGGCCACGGGATTGACAGCCACGCCGATGGTGAAATTCGTCCTGCCGCCGAGAGTTTTTCCCGCCCAGTCGGTGCCCTGATTCAGCCGGTTCAGAACTTTGACGAGGCCGACGGAATCGACTTCGTAGACGCCGCTGGTTTCCGGGTAATCACCGACCGATGGCGGGTCACCCGTGATGGCCAGTACATTGCGAACGCCGCCGACGGTCCATGCGCCGAGAAGCGCGGCTTGCAGGCCGATGATATTCTGGTCGCGCGTGGTCAGATGGGGAACGGTTTCGATGCCGCGGGCTTCCAGAGCGCCGGCCACAATCAGCGCGTCCATGCCGACGCGGGCCATGGCTCCGCTGTTGATGTCGATGACATCCACTTTCTTCGAGGCCATGACCTTGTCGACCTGCTCGAAGATGCGATCGAGCGAGAGGCCCTTGGGCGGATCGATTTCCAAGCAGACGCTGAATTCCTTTTCCTGAAGTTGTTTCCAGAACCTACTCTCGGGCTCGCGACGGGCCACCGGCGCTGGTCTTAAGACGGTTTCAACGGACCGCACGAGGGGATGGGTTTTCGAGGGTCGCAGCAATTTAACGGCTTCGGCCATGGCGTGAATATGCGCCGGGGTCGTACCGCAGCAACCCCCGAGAATCCGCACGCCCAGTGCAGCGGCTTCACGGGCGAACAGCGCAAAATATTCCGGTGAAGATTTCGGATACACGATGCGATCGCCTTCGCGCTTGGGAAAACCGGCGTTGGGCATGCCGCTGACGCGAAGTCCATCAACGGCGGCAAGCTCCTCGAGAATCGGCAAAAGCGCCTGCGGACCAAGCGTGCAATTCGCGCCGATTACCTGGACGTTTTTATTCTTCAATTGCGCTGCGGCATCGGAGGGGCGGACATCGCCGTAGGTCGTGCCTTCTTCCGCGTAGGTGAGCTGAGCAACAATAGGCAAGCCGGAAAACGAGCGAATGGCGTCGATGGCCAAGAGCAACTCTTCGATATAGGAAAACGTTTCCAGGATGTAAAAGTCGACCCCACGTTCTTCGAGCGCGAGCGCCTGTTCGTGAAAAATTTCCTGTATTTCTTCGGGGGACGGGTGGCGCGACTGCACGCCGAGACCCAGTGGACCGATGGACCCGGCGATGAGCACTTCACGCGCCGCCGACTCGCGGGCTTCGCGGGCGATTTTCACCCCGCGGCTGTTGAAGCGCTGGACTTCCTCGGCCAGGCCGAGCGGCGCGAGCTTAAAGCGATTTGCGCCAAACGTGTTGGTTTCGATGATTTGCGCACCGGCTTCGATGTACGCCTGGTGGATACGGAATACCGCTTCCGGCTCGGTAGAATTCAGCTCATCGAAGCAGCGTTCGAAGCCCACCGCTTCGTGCAGCATCGAGCCCATCGCGCCATCGGCGATCAGGATGGAGTCTTTCAGCCGTTCATTGAAATCGTAAATCTTCACAGTTCCATTATCCTGCCTGCTGAAGATGCGGCCGCGCTCAGCGCTTTTGTTCCATGAGGCTGGCGACGGTGCTCATGAGGTCGTATTTGGTGAGGATCTCGAAACGAGAATCACCCATTTCGACAAAGACCGCTGGGTTCTCATGGCTGAGGATGTGGGTGATGCGCTCGACGGGAGCGGTCCTGGGCACCTGCGGCAAAGGCTTGCTCATTACTTCGCGGACGACCAGCTTACGAAGATCCTTGCCCTGCAAGGCGAGGTTGAGTATCTGGTCTTCGTAAATTGTGCCGATCGGAACATTCTCCTCAAATATTGGAATCTGCGAAACGTCCTGCTCCTGCATGGTCTTGAGGGCGTGGAAAACGGTCTGGTAAGGCCGCGCGATGACCAGTTCGCGCACTTTGCCGGTGGCGTGTTTGGCGTTGACGACTTCCGCTGCGGTGATGGCGGTAGCCGCGTCAACATAGCCGCGCTCGTGCATCCACAGGTCGTTGTAAACCTTGCTGAGATAGCGCGTGCCGGTGTCCGGCAGCAAGGCGACCACGAAGTCATGCGGGCCCAGGTCTTTGGCAAGGAGCAACGTCCCGGAGATGCAACCGCCGCCAGAGCCGCCGGTGAACAGGCCTTCCAGCTTCGCCAGGCGGCGCGCCACGACGAAACATTCCTCGTCGTTCACTTGGATGATGTCATCCAGAATTTTCAGATTCATGGTCGTGGGGAAGAAATCCTCGCCGATACCTTCCACGACATACGTTTTGGCTTTGATGGTTTGCCCGGTCTTGACGAAATCGTAGTACAGCGAGCCGTAGGGATCGACGCCGATGATTTTGACGTGGGGATTTTTTTCCTTCAGGTATTTTCCCACGCCGCTGACGGTGCCGCCGGTGCCCATACCGCACACGAAGTGGGTGATCTGGCCTTCGCTGTCTTCCCAAATCTCGGGACCGGTGGTGCGGTAATGCGCTTCGGGATTGCTGGGATTGTCGTACTGATTCGGGTAGTAAGAATTGGGAATCTCGCGGGCGAGTTTTTTCGCCACCGAATAGTAACTGCGCGGATCTTCCGGCTCGACGGCGGTCGGACAGACGATGACTTCGGCGCCCAGGGCTTTGAGGAGATCGACTTTTTCCTTGGATTGTTTGTCCGTGGTCGTGAAAACGCACTTGTAGCCGCGCACCGCCGCGACCAGCGCCAGACCCATACCGGTATTGCCCGAGGTGCCTTCAATGATTGTGCCGCCGGGCTTGAGCAGGCCTTTTTTCTCGGCCTCGTCGATCATGCTGATGCCGATGCGGTCCTTCACCGAGCCACCTGGATTGGTGAACTCGGCCTTGACGTAGATTTGCGGCTTCAGACCCTGATTGATGCGGTTGAGGCGCACCAGTGGGGTATGCCCAACCGCTTCCAGAATGTTGTTGCACTTCATCAGTGTTCTCGGTTTCTCCGCCAAATCTCAATCAGTCTAGCATCTTCTCCGAGGAGTTCTGCTATTTGGCGGCGCGAACCATTTTCTTACGTCCAAACAGGATGAGAGTAGATTATTCTTTCTATGATTTCCGAGAAGGAGAGACCAGCATGACGCGTCAGAATATTTCGAGCGGTGCGCCGTGGGAGCCCATCGTAGGCTACTCGCGGGCGGTAAGGATGGGCAACGTCATTACCGTGTCGGGAACTACCGCGACGGGGCCGGATGGAAAGATTGTGGGTGTGGGTGACTTGCGAGCGCAAACGGTGCAAACCATCAAGAACATCGAGGCGGCGCTCGCCAAGGCTGGCGCCAGCCTCAAAGATGTTGTACGGACGCGAATTTATGTCACCAACATCGCCGAATGGGAAAAGGCCGGACGCGCACACGGAGAGTTTTTCGGGGAGATCCGGCCGGCCACGAGCATGGTGGAAGTGAGCAAGCTGATTGCGCCGGAAATGCTCGTGGAGATTGAGGCGGACGCGGTGGTGGAATGAGGTAATGGAGGTAAGGGAGACGGTTTAGCGCCTCCCTAGACGGATTGGCAATTCGCCGGAGACTTTTCATGGCCTCACAGTTATACGATTCGTTTATCGCGGACTACTACGACGAGTCGCCCGTGGTGAGCAAACGGTGGCAGGACGTGGCGTTCTATCGCGACGCCGCGCGCGACTTCGGCGATCCCATTCTGGAGCTGGGCTGCGGCACCGGGCGCATCACCATGACGCTGGCAGAGGCCGGAAAGCGGATCACCGGGCTTGATCTTTCCGAGCGCATGCTGGAGCGCGCGGTGAGGAAGCGCGCGGCACTCCCTGTGGAAGCGCGCGAACGCGTTCACCTGGTTCAAGGCGACATGGCGCGGTTCGATTTGGGCGAAACATTTCGGCTGGTTATCATTCCTTTCCGGCCATTTCAGCACCTCCTGGAGGTGCGGCAGCAGACCGATTGCCTGGACTGCGTTCACAAGCATCTCGCGCCGGGCGGGCGCCTGATTCTGGATGTCTTCCAAACAGATGCCGAGCGCATGCACGATCCCGTGCACATGCGAGAAATGCTGGTGACCGAGTACAAAACCGACGACGGCCGACAGGTGCGCGTCAGCGAGCGAGTGGCCGCGTTCCATCGTGCGGAGCAACGGAATGACGTGGAGATGATTTTTTCCATCAGCCATCCGGACGGCCGCCCAGAGAAGCTGGTGTTCGCCTGGACGTTGCGGTATTTCTTCCGCTACGAGATCGAACACCTTCTGGCGCGATGCGGGTTCCAGGTTACCGCGCTGTATGGAAATTTCGACCGCTCGACACTCGCTGATTCTTCACCCGAGATGATCTACGTGGCCGAAGCGTCCTAAAGACCAAACGGAGCGCGGCATCCCCGGGCTAACGCTCAGGATGAAGCTGCGCTCCTACAATCCCGATTTGCCTGGCGCGTCTTACCACTTTGCGCGGATGCGGTATTTCAGCACGGACTTGCCGTCTTTGGCCACCGGCACATTGAATTGGGCGGCGAAGGCAGCCGTCTTGGTGTACTTGTAGGAAGAAGACAGCATCTCCCAATCGCCGCCGATGGGCTCGTTCACTTGCACGGTGATGGGTGTGTCCTTGTGGTTGCGCAGCGTGATTTCAAATTCCATCTCCCAGACGTGGCTCGCTATGCTCTTGTAATCGGTCTGCTTGTGTTCGGCGACCACATCAAAAGCGTTGCCGATATGAATGTTGACGTCCTCATCCTTGGGGGTGTGGTCGATGCGATCCTCGCCGGCAAAGAGAATGCCGCCTTTGGAGTCCTTTTGATAGACACGGACGTTACCCGCAGGAAGCGGAATTCCGAGGCCGGACTTTTCTTCGTTTTTGAACTTGTAATAGACCATCACGGGATCTTTCAGCGGGGCTCCTGGGTTTTGTGCATTGTGGTAATAGTAGTTCTGCCCGTTCACGACGAAAATCTTCTCCACGGGAACGCCACTGCCCTGCAGCAAACTGATCTGCTTGGTTTCTTTGTCTTCCACCGAGGTCTTTCGGCCGAGCGAGTACAGATGGTATTCGCTGAAGCTTTCCTGCTGGAACTGCGGGGCAGCTGCCTTGGCCTCCATGGCCCGGTTAACCGCCATGTCCCGCAGCCCGCCACTCTGTTGAACCCGATTCAGCTCTCCGGCCACCAGCTGGAGCCGCGCATTATGAAAGGCGGTGCCGCTGTTGTTGACGACGGTGACCCAGCCATCCAGGTCAGCGTTCTTGTCATCCCGCGCGACGGTAAGGACGTAATCGGCATTCCAAGACAGATTGCTCGCCAGGTAAGAGGCTTCAATCTGCTGCTTTTTCGCGCCGGAGTTTTCCAGAGACATCAGCAGCGTGGGGCGCTCGTAGAGATTCGCCGGGACTTCGGGGAAGCGATAACTCTCGGCAAACATTCCGGTCACGATGTCGTTTCCGATTTTCCAGACCGGCCCGTTGTTGTCGGAAAGCAAGGTAGCCTTGATCTCTTCGCGCTTGGTTGAGTTGTTCTCCTGATACGAGCGCACCAGAGTGACTTCCTTGCCGACGTACTTGTGCAGCAGTTTCGCGGGCTCGAGAAGGTCGTATTCGTAGTTCTGTTCGATGACCCCGAGTTTTTCCGGGTCGTTCAGCGAACGGAAATGAACGGTCGCGGGATTCACGGTGGCGGCGATGTCCATGAATTTCAGACGAAACGTTCCGCTGGGAAGCAGCAGCTGTCGAACATCGCGTACCAGGGCGATATTGGAGTTGTACACGGTGACGTTCAGGTCGGTCTGATCGTTCAGGCTCGTGGATTGCTCGCCAGCACTGGCGCGGCCGGACTCTTTCTCTTGTGACGCAAAAACCTTGCTGCCCGGTGCCGCGCAATAAAGAATTGCCGCTCCGGCGGTGAGCATCAGGGCAGTGGAAATTATCCATAACCATCGCGTAGTTGCCTTACTCCCGGGGATCTTCATCACTTTCACCTCAATCTGGATTTGCCTTCTCGGTTAGAACGACGCGGGCGAAGATTCTTGCACGGGACGGGTCGGGCAGGGCGCCCTGCGCATCAGGGATTGGGGACGCGCTTCCAGGTGCGCCCGCCGTCGTTGGTTTCGAAATTCTTGGTATTTCGGGCGTTCCAAATCGTGGCGTGCTGCGCGTCCGTGGCGCGAATCCCGCCAAGATCCTCCGCGAGGGGGGAAGAAATCGAGGCCCAATGCGCGCCGCCATCGGTGGTCAGAAGAATGGCTCCGAGGCGGCCCACGATCCAGCAGATTTTGTCCGAGGGAGCGGAACCGCCGAGCAACTCGGCGAGCACCCCGCTGGTTTGCCGCGACCAGGAGGCGCCGCCATCCCCGGAGAATTCGATCAGGCCGGAGCGTCCGGCGAGCCACATGACGTTCGAGCCCGGCGGTGAGATCACCCGCGGATTGGAAATCTCCCGGGCGACTTCGAGGGAAGCCGTGCTGCTGAACCTGGATACCGCACTGGCAGGCGGTTCCGGGGCTGGCGACGCAGCCGCCACAGCTCCTTTTGCCTTCTTCGGATTTTCCATCTGGTTCAGAGGGCTGGGGCCGGGCACTTTTTGCGGTGCATAATTGTATTGATTCTGAATTTGGGCGTTCTGCGATTGCGCGAGCGCGGCTGGAACATTTCCGCCTTGGGCTTCTTCTTTTTTCTGTAAGGTCTGCGAGGGATTCTTGGCGTCGAGGTCGAGCGGATGCGCGGCAGTCAGCAAATCCACGGAAGCATCGCGCGGGGAGTCCTTTCGCGCGTTGAGTTCTTTGTCGCCGGGGGACCGCGTCCTGGCCGCCTCGCTGAGCTTTTCGCTTTGCTTGGTGGAATCGGAAGCTACGCGGCGCGCATCTCCGCCGACCGGCGATGGTGGTTTCCTGGACGATTCTTCAGGCCGAGAAGACCCCGGCGCGGCTGTTGTAACCAAAGGAAGGTCTCGATCTTGCGCCACTTTGTTTTCATTTTCGGGCAAGGCTCGAGGCCGCAAGGATTGATTTTCATGCAGGACAACCCAAATGAGCAGACCGGCGGCAAGGGCTCCCGCGGGAGCAATCCATTGCCAGCGGGCTCCTCCGAAAAGGAGGACGCGGCGAGATTTTTTTGCTGGCGTTAGGGGAGACGCAGGTTGGCTTTGGTAAGAAGCTGACGCCAGAAGCGCTGGTTCTCCCTGAGCCAGGACCTTCTCTTGGTCCGCCGCCGGCCAGGGAATCTCGTCGGTGGCCTCCAAGTGGGCGAGCACGGTCTGGCAGTTGGCGCAGCCGACCACATGCTCCTTCCAGAAATTCATTTCCTCGGGAAGCAAAGACCGTTCGTGATAAGCCGCCAGCGTTTCCGAGTCAGGGCACGCGCCACTCTCCCGAGCGGGCCATCTCGCAGCTGCACCCGACGGAGCGGCGGGGCGCAGGTGGCGAGCCAGCGCTTGGTCAAATCTCCGATCGCGTTCGTCAGACGCCATAGGCTTCTCCATGCTTAGAACGAAACTTCAAAGTTTTCTTGCACCGCGCGGTCACGGCGTCCGCTTGGCGGTTGCCGGGGCCCGCGAGTTGGAGCGCGGCAGCAATTTTTGCAAATCGATAGGCGCGTCTTGCGCGCTGTACTCGAAACACAGAACGATCTCCGCATCGCTTAGTCCGGGCTCGACGGCGGAACCGTTGGCCTCTCCGATACCGTGGCGAAGAAGACTCTCGACGGCCTGCCGCAAATCGCGCCGCGCGTGGTCCAGATGACGCGAAACACTGGATTCGTGCTCCCCGAGCAGCCGTCCGATCTCCGCAAGCGTTTTTTCCTCGGCGTAATAGAGGCGGAGCCTCTCCCTTTCCTGTGGTTGGAGGCTTCCGATCGCCTTCTCTAAGGCCCGGGCGAATGACCGGACGTAACGCTCGCGATAGGGATCCCTGGGCTCGATCGGCGGTCCGATGAACATCTTCGGCCGTCCCTCGCCCGTTTGGTCCTCGCCAAGTTCCTCGAAGCGGCGGCCAGCACGGATGGCATCAATGTGCCGCCGCGCAAGAACGGCACGGAGCCAGGTCTTTAGCGAACTGCGCCCATGGAAGTAACGGAAGAGCGAACGCTCCGAGCCTGGCCCGCCGGCCAAACCGTACAACTCGGAAAAAAGGGAATCCGCGAGATCACTGGCTTCCGCGGAACCCGAGCGAATAATCGCGGCCGCCGCGGCGCGCAAGTAAGTGCGGTACTGGGTGAAAAAATACTCCCAAGCCGCCTCACAGCCCTCGGCACAAGCGGTGGCCAGAGCCAGATCTTCGAGATGCAACGCGCCGAGATATTCTTCGAGCTTAGGGGCACTGAGCGCACCACTCGCCCAGCGCTTACTGGCGCTACGTTCCAGGGCCATGGCGAAATGCCCATGAGAGAGCCCCCAGCGTGAGGCCTTGGCCCGCGCGTACAGCCACTCGACCAACGGGGCGCAATCCTTGAGCGACGGCAGCGGGTCCGCGGTAGGCGCGTCACGAGACCGGCTTTCGGGATCTTTGTCCATGCCAGTTGCTTTACTGTATCCCACGAAACCCGCCAGTTGCGGCCGTGCCCCGCTCAACATTCTCAAGAGTATATCGAGCAGCAGAGGAAGCCGCGCTGACGTTTCGAGGAGCCTTAACTTCCCCGGGCTGAACTCCGGGGTTTTACGGCCCTCAAGTAAGGATAAACCCGCGGGAGGACAACTGGGGTGCAAAAGAGACGCAACCTTGGGCGGGTTTAGGGTATCCTATTTACGTGTTGCGCGCCCCGCCCGCAACCAAGACTGCCTCGCCGGGTTAAAACAGGGTGCGTTACCATGCGCTCGCGATAGCATTAGCGACTTCGCGACGCTAGTACGAAAGTCCTATCGGGCTTCCTCAGCCTCGTCAGTACGCTGGTACTGGTAGAGCACTTCCTATTAGCTGGCGGACTGGGGAGCGTTAGGCATTTCTAGACCACCCATGTTCTGCGGCCGGAATTTCACGAGGCGGCACGCGGATGACAACCATGATTGCGAATCGACCACGTAAGAACACAATGGGCGTCGGTTTTGAGGCCAACCGCGGCCGTACGGGCGACCCACAGGCGTGGAAAAAGGCTATCGGCACGAGACCGGTGGCAGCCCGCCTGGCCTTGCTCCCTGATTCCAAGCCACGCTGGGGCCGCATCGGACTGAGCGCCGCCGGACAATTTGCGATTGTCGGGTTTCTGTTCACGCTTCCTCTGATCTTCCCACAGCAGATGCCAACGGCATTGACCTTCCGAATTGTGGAGTTGATGCAGCCGCTTACGGAAATCCCCGTTGCGCCGCCGCCTCCACCCCCGCCGAAGGTCAAGCCCAAAGTTGCGCCTCCGGCTCCCAAGCCGGTGGTGCCTGAACCGGTAAAGCTGAACCCCAAGCAGACGCACGTTTTTCTCGCGGCAAAAGTCGCGCCACCCAAGATAAAGACCTTGGAAGCCA
>Ga0307471_100002946_pt1 | contig 9982 bp, 6 predicted proteins | sample atmos_gasesAM3C__2_FD_204566 | JGI IMG/M metagenome (GOLD analysis project Ga0307471, IMG submission 204566) | Hardwood forest soil microbial communities from Morgan-Monroe State Forest, Indiana, United States - atmos_gasesAM3C_515 | ecosystem: Environmental > Terrestrial > Soil > Temperate... | reverse complement strand
CCAAAATGCGGTCTCTGAAATTACGGTTCAGCATCGCCAAATCGAGGCATAGAGCATTAAGTTTTGCTGGCGGGAGTTTATTGAGAGCTACGCCGATTTTTTCCTTAAGACGCGGAAAATCGTCTTTGGCACCTCGCATGTCAATGACATACAGCCCGAGACCAACAATATGCTTGCATAAACCTGGCCAATCATGGCGAGCGGGACATGTACAATCCGCGCTGATTTTTGTCTGACTGAGTCGCAGAGAAACCGTATAAGGCTGGCTGCCCAATATCTCGGCGATGATTTCTTTACCGCACCAATGCAGAATTTCGATCACGTCATCTTGGGCGTAATTATGCGCCTTGGCAAAGGCTTTCGGTCTGGAATTTCGTTGCAGCCAGTCTTCGGAAATTTCATCGGCAATTGTTTTGATTTTAACAGCCAAAGTCTTCTTATTTTTTGCCATTGATTTACGAACGGCCATAATTCGATCTCGATCCAGAATGGCGATGCTATACTTTACACGATCTTGCGTTGCAGAAAAGCTCCACCGCTTAGCCTTATTTTCCGATAGGATCATCGGCTTCCGATTCGGAAATATTTGATGACAGAATCATCCGCTCCATCGCAACAAACAATCGACGATGTTCTGATCATCGGCGCCGGCCCGGCGGGCCTGACGGCGGCCTATCAACTCACGAAAAAGAGCCGGCTGAAAATCCGCGTGTTAGAAGCCCATCCAACCCATGTCGGCGGCATCGCGCGCACTGAAAGTCATAAGGGCTTTCTGTTCGATATCGGCGGCCACCGTTTTTTCTCCAAATCGCAGGAAATCGAGGAGCTGTGGCGTGAGATCATGCCGCAGGATTTTCTTTTGCGTCCGCGCATCTCGCGCATTTATTACCAGCATAAATTCTACAGCTATCCGCTGCGCGCCTGGCAGGCGCTGTGCAATCTCGGCCTGATCGAAAGTACGCTGTGCATGATCTCCTATGTCGAGGCGCGCTTGCGCCCGATCAAGCCCGCGCGCTCCTTTTCCGACTGGGTAACCAATAAATTCGGCGCGCGCCTATTCCGTATTTTCTTCAAGACCTATACCGAGAAAATCTGGGGCATGAATTGCGATGAAATCTCCGCCGACTGGGCGGCGCAACGCATCAAGGGATTAAATCTTTCGCGCGCGGTATGGGCGGGATTGCGCAAATCGCTGGGCCAGAAGCCGGCCGGGCGCGACGGTAAAATTATAAAAACGCTGATCGATAATTTCCATTATCCGCGCCGCGGCCCCGGCATGATGTGGGAAACCGCCGCCGCAAAAATCCGCGCCAAAGGCGGCACGATCGAAATGGGATTGAAGGCCGTCTCTTTCACCTGGGATAACGCGCAAAATCTGTGGCTGGTGACGGCGGAATCCAAAGACGGCGCGCGCCGTCAGTTTCGCGCAAAGCAGGTGATTTCCTCCGCTCCCTTGCGCGACGCGGTAACGGCGATCACGCCCGTGCCGGAAACGGCTAGGCAAGCGCGCAATCTCAAATACCGCGATTTTCTGACCGTCGCCGTGATGCTGGATCGCCCGGCCGGCTTCAACGACAACTGGATTTATGTGCATGACGCCGGCGTGCGCGTCGGGCGCATTCAAAATTTCGCCGCCTGGTCGCCGGATATGGTGCCCGATACAAACAAAAGCTGCCTCGGGCTTGAGTATTTCTGCTTCGAAGGCGACGGCTTATGGAGCATGGAAGACCACGATTTGATCGAGCTCGCCAAAAGCGAGCTTGAGCAGCTCGGCCTTGCGCGGCGCGAGCATATTGTCGACGGCTGCGTGGTGCGGCAGCCGAAAGCCTATCCGGTCTATGATGATGCCTATCGCGACATCATCGCATCCGTGCGCGAGGAATTCGCGCGCCGCTATCCGACTTTCCACCTCGTTGGCCGCAATGGCATGCATAAATACGACAATCAGGATCACGCCATGATGACGGCCCTGCTCACGGTCGAAAACATCCTTGGCCACCGGCCGAAATACGATATCTGGTCGGTCAATGAAGACGCCGAATATCACGAGGAAAAAGCCACCTATGGCGAGGCGCGCGGCGGCTTGCGCGACACGCCGGAACGAAAACGCACATGACACCGGTGCTCGTCACCGGCGGCGCCGGGTTTTTCGGCGGGTTGCTCAAGCAGCGGCTGCTGAAGGACGGCGCCGAGGTCGTCAGCGTCGATCTCGAGCCGGATGAAACGCATCACCCGCGCCTCACTTCCGTGCAGGGCGATATCGCCAACCGCGATTTTGTCGCCTATCTGTTCGATCAGCATGGATTCGAGACGGTCTATCATTGCGCCGCCATGCTGGCGCATGCGGTGAAGAACCGTCATGCGCTATGGGCCTCCAATGTGGACGGCACCCATAACATCGCCGAAAACGCGCGGCGCCGCGGCACGCGCAATCTGGTTTTCATCTCCAGCAATTGCCTGTGGGGCCATAATTTCGGCCGCCCGGTGCGCGAGGACGATCCGCCGCACCCGGTCGAGATTTATGGCCGCTCGAAGCGGGAAGGTGAGAAAATTCTCGCCGGTTATCGCAACGATATGAATATCGCGGTGATCCGCTGCCCGACCATTATCGACGAAGGACGACTCGGCCTGCTCACCATTCTGTTCGATTTCATCCGCGAAGGGCGCAAAGTGTGGGTGATCGGCCAGGGCGCCAACCGCTATCAATTCATCTATGCGCAGGATCTGATCGAAGCATGCCTCGCTTGCACGCATGCCGGCAGTTCCGACACTTTCAACATTGGCGCGGATCATGTGAAGCCACTGCGCGAGGTGTATCAATATGTGATCGACAAATCCGGCGGCGGCGCCCGCATCGCCTCTCTCCCCAAAATGCCGGCGCTGGCGGCGATGCGTGTTGCTTATGCGCTCGGTATCTCGCCGCTGGGCCCCTATCAATACAAGATGATCGCGGAGGATTTTGTCTTCGACACCGGCAAGATCAAAGCTACGCTCGGCTGGCATCCGACGCTGACCAACGAACAGATGTTATGGCGTGCCTATCAATATTACGCCCAAAATATCGGTGCCATTCAGAGCCGCACGCATGTCTCCGCCCACCGTCAAGCGGCGAAGCCCGGTATCATCCGGTTGTTGAAATGGATGAGTTAGAGCAAATCCCGTCAAGATAGACTCACCCGCCCCTTGGGGCGGGTGATTTCATCTAGCCCGGATTTGTTCTAGGCTGCATTTGGAATCGCAATGAAAAAACTCTCCGCCAAATCCGCCGCCGCGCAGACCGATCGCTTCCTCATCGGCGGCGGTTTTTTCGTTTTCGCTATCGCCATCCTGTGGGCCTTGTTTTTCGTGCCGATGAATATGGATGAAGCCGGCATTTATCACCTGCTGGCCTGCCGGGCTTACCCTTTCGCGCCGCTGAACACATTCCGCGAAGCCTGCGGCACGCAGAACGATTTGATGTTGCCTTTCGGCCTGCATATCGCCCATTCCGAATTTTATACCGGCATCTGGCATAGCGTTCTCTATGCGCCGTTTTATTTTTTGTTCCACACGTCCGGCGCGCAATATGCGTTTAACCTCTGTTTCCTGCTCGCTTTCGCCGCCTTGCTCGCACGTGCGACAGCCAAGCCGCTGCTGAGCTTCGCGCTCGTCCTGGCCTTTTTCCCGTTCGTGTTTCAGTTCGTGCATGACACCGGGCCGGTGACTTACGCGATGCTGATGTTTCCGCTGAGCGCTGTTTTTCTGAAAAAAATAATGGATGCCTCGCCGACGCGCTATTTTTACGCCGCCGTCTGGGCCTTTCTTGTGCTGGCGGCGATCGAGGAAAAGCCTTTCTTCGTTTATCTGCTGCCTTCGCTCGGTTTTTTTGCGCTGGCGCTCACAGTCAAAGATAAAAATTTCGGCGATGGCATGGCCCGGCTTAAAAAAGCGCGCGGCGCCCTCCTGACCGGCGCCTTTTTGTTGATCACAGGCACGCTGCTGTTGTTTTTCTCGACCAGCCGGAATGGCGATTTCTATATCGTCTGGCTTACGGCCCTTACCCAAAGGGCGCTGCCGGTCGGCAGCTGGTTCGGTTCCTTCGCCGATTTCCTGCTCTATTGGCCGAGTTACGCACGTTACACATTCGATCTGGCGGGCAATTCCCTGACACAACTGCTGTTCAGCCTCGCGGTTGTGGGATTTTTTCTGGCCGGCCTTGCGGCAGCGATCTTCCTGCTGCGCCGCAATGCGGCGCGGAAATTGCGTTGGATTTTTCTTGGTCTTTCCTTCCTTTCCTCCGCCGTGATTTTTCTTGTCCTGCGTAACACCTGGGCGGGGCATCATTTCGTTTTCCTGTGGGTGCCGCTGATCGTTTTGTTTGCCGATCTGGCCGCCAGCCTCGCCCCCGGCCCGGCCTTGGGTCTCGTCTCGGCTTTTCTGGTGCTCAATTTATGGTCAATCGGCGCGCTAACGCAGGCACCGCTGCAAATCCGCAACGCCGGCGAGCGCGCGGCGATTTTCCGCTTCTTCGCCGATGACGCCCGCGCCTCTCAATCCATTATCGATTTCTCGAGCTGGGGCGGTTATTACATTCAATCGCTGTACGGCCCCAAAAATCAGCTCGTGACCTACACCGAGCCTTACGACCAGCAATTGTTGGATAATTTGCCGCTGATGCCGGAAGATGCCAGGCGCCTTCTGTCGCTCGCGCACAAAACCGGCCGCAGGCTTTATGTGATTTGCACCGGCGCGGCCTGCAACAAAATGGCGCTGGATGCGGTTTTCAAGGACGCGGTCGCTTTTGAAGACGCCCTGCCGGGCCTGCAAAACTGGCGCGTTTTCGCCGCCGGGCCACGTCATTAATCACCCTCCCACAAGGGGCGGGTGATTCTATCTTTATAAATTTTACTTATCCCGCCACTCGCGCAACGCCGTGCGCACCCGCGCGATGAGCTCCGGCCAGTCGCCGCGCACGCTCTGGCGGAACAGGCGCAAGCTCTGATACCAGGGGCTATCCTCGCGCTTGAACATCCAGTGCCAAGAGGGCGCGAAAGGCAGCAACGCCCAAACCGGCTTTCCCATGCCGCCCGCCAGATGCACGATAGCCGTATCACAGGCGATCACAAGATCGAGCTGACTTATGATGCGCGCCGTGGCGGCGAAATCCTCAAGCTGCGGCACAAGATCGGTAACCGGCAGATCCGTAAGGCGCTCTTCGTCCCCCGGCCGCATGTCGCGGTTGAGGTTAAAAAACTGAAGCCCGTCAACCACGAACAAATGCGAAAACGCTTCCAGCGGAATCGAGCGCCGCTTGTCGTTGCGGTGATCGGGATTGCCAGCCCATACCACGCCAACCTTCAGTTTTCCTTCATCCGGCAAGCGCGTCATATCATCCGGCGCCGGCAAAGGCAGATAGGGCATTTTCGCCGGCACCGTCTTGATCGTGGTACCGAAATAATGCGGCAAATCGAATTCCGAGGCGTGATAATCGAAATCCGGCAGGGCATCGCGGCCCCATTGCAGAATTTGGTCGGCGCCATCCCATTCCCGCAGCAACGGCACCAAAGCGGGCTGCGTCTGCAGCAAAACACGCGCACCGCGCGCGCGCAAAACCGGCAGATAGCGGGCCATCATCAGCGTGTCGCCATGGCCCTGATCGGCGGTGACGAGAATGGTTTTACCTTGCACATCCTCGCCGCGCCACAAAGGCTGGGCGAAATCCGGACGCTGTTTGCCGCCGATGGCTTTAAAGCGTGCGCGGTAATGGGCAAAGCCGTTTGCATAATCGCCCTTGAGCAATTCGGTCAGCGCCAGATTCCAGTGCTGGCTGTCATATTCCTCCTCGGACGTATGTTCGTCGCCGACCGCGCAGCCATGGGATTCGATCGCCTTGCGGTAAGCCTCCTGTGCCTCGTCCACGCGGTTGAAGAATTGCAAACATTCGCCGAGATTGATCCAGGCATCCGCATATTGCGGATGCAACTCGAGCGTGCGCCGGTAGGCCGCAATCGCTTCCTCGATGCGCTCCAACCGGTGCAGCGCCAGGCCGCGGATAAAATGCGGCTGCGGCCGGTCGGGCGCGAGGCGGGCGATGCGGTCGCCCGCGTGCAACACCTCGGTATAATCTCTTAGCTTTTCCGCTGCCTCGCACAAATCGATCCAGCGGTCGATGCTATCGGGCGCTGCGGCGGCGGCCTGTTTCAGCGCGGCAATGGATTCCGCCATCTCAACTCCACCCGAACCGCCGGATAAACCACATTTTCACGAAATTGGTCAGTGCCAGATAGGCGCCGATGATCAGAAACACGACCGGCCAATAGAGCGCCGGCAGCGCGACGAGTCCAAGGCCATGCGCGAAAGGCGAAAAAGGCAGCGCGATCCCGATCGCGCAGATCACCAGACTGGTCGCAATCAAAAACGGGCTCGCGCGGCTTTGCAGGAAGGGCATTTTAGCGGTGCGGATGATGTGGATGATGAGCGTCTGCGTCAGGATCGATTCCACGAACCAGCCGGTCTGGAACAAAGGCGCGTGCGCTTCCGTATTGGCGCCGAAACCGAAATACATCAGGAAATAAGTCAGGTAATCGAAAATCGAACTGACCGGCCCTAAAATCATCATGAATTTGGCGATGTCGCGAATGTTCCACTGGCGCGGCCGCGTCAGATATTCTTCATCCACATGATCGGTTGGGATCGCGGTCTGCGAAAAATCATACAGCAGATTGTTGGTTAGCACCTGAATCGGCGCCATCGGCAAAAACGGCAGCCAGGCGCTGGCGCCCAGCACGCTGAACATATTGCCGAAATTGGAACTCGCGCCCATCTTGATGTATTTCGTGATGTTGCCGAACACCTTACGGCCTTCCAGCACGCCCTCCTCCAAAACCAGCAGGCTTTTCTCCAGCAGAATGATATCGGCGGATTCCTTGGCGATATCCACGGCCGTATCGACCGAGATGCCGACATCGGCCGCCTTCAGCGCCGGCCCGTCATTGATGCCGTCGCCCATAAAGCCGACCACGTGATTGTTGCGGTGAAAGGCGGCGATCACGCGCGCCTTCTGCGCCGGCGAAACCTTGGCGAACAAGGTCGTGTGATTGACATGCTGCGCCAGTTCCGCATCGTTCATGCCCTCGATCGCGCTGCCGAGCAGTGTGCCTTCCACTTTCAGCCCCACTTCCTTGCACACCTTGCGCGCGACGATATCGCCGTCGCCGGTAATGACCTTGACCTGCACGCCGTATTTTTCCAGCGCCGCGATGGCCTGCCGCGCACTTTCCTTGGGCGGATCGAGAAAGGCGATATAGCCGATCAGCGTCAAATTGCATTCATCCTTGACGCCGTAAACGGTTTGCTCCGGCGGCATGTCCTTATGCGCCACCGCGACCACGCGGAAACCGTCCTCATTCAGTTCCTGCGCGAGGCTCATCATTTTGCCGCGAGATTCCGGCGTCATGTCGAACACGCGCGCGCCGATTTCGCTCTTGGTGCAGAGGCTTAAAATTTCCTCGACCGCGCCCTTGCAGATGAGGATATGCTCGGCCTCCTGCTTGGCCACCACCACCGACATGCAGCGGCGCGAGAAATCGAACGGAATTTCGTCGATCTTGGTATAGGTCTCGAGATGCAGATCCTTGCGCAGATCGGCATGTTCCAGCACCGCGATATCGAGCAGATTTTTCAGCCCCGATTGATAGTAACTGTTAAGATAGGCGTATTGCAGCACCTCGTCGCAATCCTCGCCCTCGATATTGATGTGGCGCTTCATGATGACCTTGTCTTGCGTCAACGTGCCGGTCTTGTCGGTGCACAGAATATCCATGGCGCCGAAATTCTGAATCGAATTGAGCCGTTTGACGATCACCTTCTTGCGGCTCATCGCAAGGGCCCCCTTGCTGAGATTGACCGTGACGATCATCGGCAGCATCTCGGGCGTCAGGCCAACGGCGACCGCCATCGCGAAGATGAAAGCCTCCATCCAGTTGTGCTTGGTCATGCCGTTGATGAAGAAAACCAGCGGCACCATCACCAGCATGAATTTGATCATCAGCCAGGTGAAGCGGTTGATGCCTTTTTCGAAACTTGTTTGCACCCGCATGCTTGTGATCGAGCGCGCCAGCGTACCGAAATAGGTCTGCGCGCCGGTCACCACGATCATGGCCTTGGCCGTGCCGCTGGTGACATGACTGCCCATAAAAGCGATATTGCCGAGTTCCAGCGGCGCGCCCGGTTTTTCCACCTGCAGCGGGAATTTCTCGACCGGCATCGCCTCGCCGGTGAGCGCGGACTGATTGATGAACAGATCGCGCGCGGCTAGAATGCGCACATCGGCCGGAATCATGTCGCCGGCCGAAAGCCAGATGATATCGCCCGGCACCACCGCGTCGATCGGCACCTCAAGCCGTTTCGATTTGCGCGCATCGCTGGGCGAATTATCAAGCTGCGCCTCGTCCGCCAGCGGGCGGCGCATGACGGTGGCGGTGGTGCTGACCATCGCGCGCAATTTCTCGGCTGCCTTGTCGGAACGGTATTCCTGCACGAAGGACAATGTGACACTCAGCACCACCATAAGTCCGACCACGGTCGCCGATTCAAAATCTTTCACGATAAAAAGATTAAGGATCACCAGCACCAGCAACATGATGTTGAGCGGATTGATCAGCTTTTCGGCGATCTGGCGCGGAATGCTTTTATGCTCTTCGCGGGCGATGGTGTTGCGGCCGTATTTTTCCAGCCGCAGCTCGGCCTCTTCCGGCGCGAGCCCGTCGATATTGCTATCGAGACGGCCGATTGCCGCCAACGCATCCAGTTGCGCGATTTCGCCAAGCGTAACCGGCACGCGCGCCACCGCAGCATCCACATGGCTTGCGCGCGGCAGCCAATGCCGGAGTTTATCGACCGGATTTTCCATATGACCTTTCTATCCTCTCCCCTGGAGGGAGAGGATAGAAAATCTTAGCGAATTTATCCGCGAAGCGGTAAATTCGCTTAGATTTTCTTGGTGAGGGGGTTTCTCGATAAGAGAGATTTCGCTTGCGTTACAATCGTGTCGGGGGAGAGGAATCGTAATACCTAACGCCAATCGCGATATTCCCGCGCCCTGTCTCGCGGCGGTGTTTGTTGGTGTCGCGCAACGAATAAATGCAGCCGCAATATTCCTGTTGATAGAAATGCTCGCGCTTGGAAATCTCGATCATGCGGTTGGCGCCGCCCTGCTTGCGCCAGTTGTAATCCCAATAGCCGAGCCCCTCATAGCGCGCGGCGGCGCGGCGGCCGCAATCGTTGATCTGCTCCATATTTTTCCAGCGCGAAATGCCAAGGCACGAGGTGAAAAGTGGAAAGCCGTTTTCATGCGCATACAGCGCCGTGCGCTCGAAACGAATGTCGAAACACTGCGTGCAGCGCGCGCCGCGTTCCGGCTCCCATTCGAGGCCTTTTACGCGCGCGAACCAACTGTCGGTGTCGTAATCGGCATCGATAAAGGGAATATTCATTTTTTCGGCGAAACGTATATTTTCGTTTTTGCGCAATTCATATTCCTCGCGCGGATGAATGTTGGGATTGTAAAAATAAATCGTGAGATCGAGACCCGAAGCCTGCATCGCCTCCATCACCTCGCCCGAACACGGCGCGCAGCAGGAATGCAGCAACACCTTTTCGGCGCCGGCGGGAATGGGGATATGCATGCGGACGGACATGGGCGTTTTCTATGCCTGAAAGGATAAATTTGCAATTAAAGAGCATCTAAACCCCCTCTCCCCCGCGAGGGGGAGCCGGCTTCGCTAAAGCTACGCCGGCCGGAAGTGCCTGTGCCCGGCGAAGCCTGTGGCGTAGCCGGGAGGACGCAAAAACTTAGGCTTGCGCCCTTTAGCAAGCCTTAGTTTTTGCCAGGTGAGGGGGAGTGCCGGGCTTTCGGGGACTAAAACTCAAACAGCGACCTAGCGGAGAGTCCCCCTCACCCTAACCCTCTCCCCCATTCACCTTCGCAAGGGCTACGGTGAAT
>Ga0307471_100002944_pt1 | contig 9983 bp, 10 predicted proteins | sample atmos_gasesAM3C__2_FD_204566 | JGI IMG/M metagenome (GOLD analysis project Ga0307471, IMG submission 204566) | Hardwood forest soil microbial communities from Morgan-Monroe State Forest, Indiana, United States - atmos_gasesAM3C_515 | ecosystem: Environmental > Terrestrial > Soil > Temperate... | reverse complement strand
GGAGCGAGCCTCGATGGCTTGATAGAATCCTCTGCAGTCTATGGTCCGCGTCGTCAGAGCCACCCAGGTCGAGATCGAGACCGCCGTGCAGGCGCTGCGCGACGGCGAGCTCGTTGCCTTTCCAACCGAGACCGTCTACGGCCTGGGCGCCAACGCGCAGAATCCAGCCGCCGTGCGCCGGATCTTCGAGGTGAAAGGTCGCCCCCCGCATCACCCGGTGATCGTGCACCTCGACAGCCCGCGCTACCTGCACCGATGGGTGCGCGATGTTCCGGAGAGCGCCGTGCGGCTCGCCGAGGTCTTCTGGCCGGGACCGCTCACCATGGTGATGCGCCGCGCGGCCAACGTGCACGATGTCATCACCGGTGGCCAGGACACGATCGCGATCCGCGTACCGGCGCACCCGATGGCCCAGCAGCTGCTCACCGCCTTTGGTGGCGGCATCGCTGCGCCCTCCGCCAACCGCTATGGACGGCTCTCACCCACGCGTGCCGAGCACGTGCGCGAGGAGTTCGGGGACGCGCTGCGTGTGATACTCGACGGCGGGGAGTGCCAGATCGGGCTCGAGTCGACGATCGTGGCTTTCGAGGACGAGGGCGTACGATTGCTGCGGCCCGGGAGCGTCAACGCAGCACAGATCAGGGGTGTCGTCGGTGAGCTTCTCATCGGCGCCGTCGGCGCCTCGCCGCGCGTGCCGGGAAGTGCCCCGACGCACTACGCGCCGCGCACTCCGCTCACGGTCGTGCCGGCAGGGGAGATCGATGGGCAGGCTGAAGCCGCTTCCTCTGGTGGCCGCCGCGTCGCAGTGCTGGCCCAGCGGCTGCCGCTGCGCTCACACAAGTACGTGACCTGGATAAATGCCGGGAAACGTCCGGAGATGTACGGGCGCGATCTCTATACCAACCTGCGCACGCTGGACAAGGCCGGCTGCCAGCACATTCTCGTGCAGGCGGTGCCCGAGGGCGAGCGCTGGGATGCCATACGCGACCGCCTGCTGCGCGCGGCGAGCAGCGTGGCGGAAAGCGATGACGGTACGGGTACCCGCGCGGTGCTGCCCTAAGCTGCGCTAAGTGCGGCGCCCGCGATCCATCGATCCCTTCCAACCCGCCGAAGTTCGCCGCCTCGTCAGGGAGTTCGGCTCACCCCTGCTGATCCTCGATTGCGAGCGTGTGCGCGCGCAGTTGCGCAAGCTGAGGAAGGCGTTGCCACGGGTGGATCTGCATTACGCGCTGAAGCCCATGCCGCACCCTGCGGTGGTCGAGACGGTGCTGGCGGAGGGTGGTCATCTCGATCTCGCCACGACCGGCGAGGTACAGCTCGCGCGGCGCCTCGGCGTCGATCCGGCCCGTTGCATCCATACGCACCCCATCAAGCGGCCCGAGGACATTGCCAACGCGCTGCAGTTCGGCCTGCGGCTTTTCGTGGCGGACAATCCCGATGAGGTGCGTAAGTTCGCGCACCTCGCGGACCGTGCTGAGCTGCTGCTGCGTGTCTCCTTCCGCAACCCGGGTGCCATGGTCGACCTGTCGCGCAAGTTCGGCTGCGACCCCGAGGATCTGCTCGCGCTCGCGCGGCTTGCCGCCGACCTCGGCGTGAACGTGCGGGGTCTGTCGTTCCATGTCGGCTCGCAGGTGCGCGATGCCGCCAAGCACGTGCAGGCGGTGAGGGCGTGCATGAAGCTCATGGCTGCTGCACGCCGCGAGCGGCTCGGCGCCTTCGACACCCTCGACATCGGCGGGGGCTTTCCCATCGATTACGCGCAACCCGTGCAGGACATCGGCCGCTTCTGTGCGCCGTTGCGCGCGGCGCTTGCGCAGCTGCCGCGGCGCTTGCGCGTGATCGCCGAGCCCGGCCGCTACATCGTCGGCCCGGCGGCCATCGCTATCGCCAGCGTGATGGGACGCGCACGACGCGAGGGGCACTGGTGGTACTACCTCGATGACGGGCTGTACGGCGCCTACAGCGGGCAGCTGTTCGATCACGCGCGTTACCCGGTCGAGCCGCTGCGCGAGGGAGGCGAGCGGCTGCCCTCGGTGCTCGCCGGCCCGACCTGCGACAGCATCGACGTGATCGCCGAAAACCTCATGATGCCGCAGCTCAAGGTAGGGGACCTGGTCGTGGGCCGCGCCATGGGCGCCTACACCTGGGCGTGCGCCACCGAGTTCAATTTCTTTCCCAAGCCAGCGGTGGTTGCGGTGAATCGGCGACCCGGTGACGCGGGTGGCGTGATGGCGCTCGCGCCGCAGCTGTAACACCCACGGCTGCCCCTATAATCCACCGGCAGCCGCAAGAGTGCAGGTCATGGCAGCGCCGGAGCGCATCCGCAACATCGTGTTCGACATCGGCTGGGTGTTGGTGCGGCTCAACTATCGTCCGCTGCTCGATTTTCTGCAGGCACACGGCGCACAGCTTGCGGATCGCGACGCCGTCATGACGCGTATCCGGCTCGAGGATCACGAAACCGGAAGGCTCCCCGGCGACGGACTGCTCGAGCGGCTGCGCGGACTCACCAGCACCGAGCACGCGTCGCTCGAGGAGCTGCGGGCGAGGTGGCTGGACATGTTCGAGCTCGAGGCGACGATGGTGGAGCTCGCGCACCGCCTGAGTGAGCGCTATCGCGTGTTTCTCCTCTCGAACATCGGCGATCTCCACTGGGCGCACCTGACGCGCGAGTACCGTCTGCACGCCATCGGTGACGGTGCGCTCCCATCCTACGTCGCCGGCGTGATGAAGCCACATCCGGCGATCTACGCGCAGGCCGAGCGCCGCTTCGCACTCGAGCCTGCGGCCACGCTGTTCATCGACGATCGCGGCGATAACGTTGCCACTGCCCGCGCGCGCGGCTGGCACGGCATCGTGCATCGCGATCACGGCAGCACGCTTGCCGGTCTGCGGGCGCTGAGTGTCGCCACGAGGAGCCATCGATGATGAAGAACGAAGCCGCAGCGGAGGTAGTGACCGCCATTCATACCCGGGTGGTTGCCGCGCGCGAGGGCCGCGATGCGCGGGTGATCGCGCGACTCTTCTCCGGCTGGGCGGTGTTCGGCGAGCACCAGTTCGTGCGCGGCTACGCACTGCTGCTGCCCGATCCGGTGGTGCCGAACCTAAATGCTCTCGGTGCCCGCGAGCGCATCGCGTTCCTCTCCGACATGTCGCGGCTTGGCGATGCTTTGCTGAAAGTGACCGGCGCGGTACGCATCAACTACGCCATCTTCGGCAACCAGGAGCCGGCGCTGCACGCCCACGTCATCCCGCGGTATGCGGATGAGCCGGAAGCGCTGCGCACCGCGCAGCCGTGGGCCTACGACTGGTCGGCGGCTCCGCCGTTCGAGCGCTCGGCTTTCCAGGAGCTCGCGACCGGCCTGCTGCGCGAGCTAACCCGGCTCGGCGTCACGAAGCCCATGCGCTACGACCCCGGCGCCAATGCGCCGGAGTGATCGCGCCATGGACCACCGGTCGCGGTGAGCTACTTCGGCGGGGGCGGTGACGCCGGCTCGGCGGGCGGGCTCGCAGCCGCGGGTGGCTGCGCCGGCTTCGAGCTCAGCAGCTCCACGTCGAAGATCAGCATCGACCCGGGCGGAATCGGCGGCCGCGAACGCATGTCGTAGGCGAGCTGCGGCGGGATGAACAACTCGTATTTGGCGCCGGGCTTCATGAGCTGCAGCGCCTCGGTCCAACCGGGAATTACCTTCCCCACCTGGAAGGTCGCCGGCTGGCCGCGCCGGTAGCTGCTGTCGAATTCCGTGCCATCGAGCAGCGTGCCGCGGTAGTTCACCGTCACTTCATCTGCTGCTTTCGGCGACTCGCCGTTCCCCGCAGCCTGCACTTTGTACTGCAGGCCGCTTGCAGTAGTGATGACGCCCGGCTTCTTGCCATTCTCGGCCAGGAATTTCGCTGCGGCGCGGTGGTTGGCCTCCCCCGCGCCCTCGATCGAGCCGCGCACCAGCCGGCTGATGTTGTTCTGGTCGGCTTCGGTCAGCTTCGCCTTGCCACTGAGCGCATCGTGCACACCCTGTGCCAGACGCTGGGGGTTGACCGCATCCGACGCGATGCCATTGCTGCGCAACTGATCGCCCATCGATACCCCGAGACTGTAACTGACGGCGTCCTTCTCGCTCGGCGCGGCGCCGCTTTCACCGGGTTTGGTGGTGCCCGACGCGGCGGACTTCTTGGGCGCGGGGCTCGTGGCCGGGGCCGAGGACGCTCCCGCGGGCGGCTGTTGTGCCTGCGCGAGCAGCGCGGCGGTAAGCGCGGCGGCGGCGCCCAGGAGGAGTGGAGCGCGGCTGCGCCGCGTCGTCGAGAGTGTCATGGTTCTTCCTTCAGGGGTCGTGTGGGTCCGCCGCGGTCATGCCGGCGGAAAGGACGGCGAGTTCCTCGTCGCTGAACTGGCGCTGCGCCATCGAGTCCTTCGCCCGGTGAAACTGGCCCGCAACGACGTACAGTCGCGTGGGTGCGGCCTGGCCGAGCACTCCCGCATCCGAGCTCACGCGCACGGAAAAACCCTCGGCAGCGAGGATTTCGGCCAGGGATTGCGCGCAGGGTACGTCCGGGAGCGTCGCGAGCAGCCGCCATTCAGGTTCAGACATGCCAGTACACTGCCAAATGCGCGATCTTTCTACAATGCAGATCTCACCCCAGGGGATTTCCGGAAGCTCCGATGCTCAGCATCCGCCGACTCTGTCGTAGTTTCCGCGAAGGCGAGCGCGTCCACCGCGTGCTCGAGGGTCTCGATGCCGAGGTGGGCGCCGGCGAACGGGTCGCGGTGATGGGTCGCAGCGGCTCGGGCAAGTCGACGCTGCTCAACCTGGTGAGCGGCATCGACCGCGCCGACAGCGGCAGCGTGCACGTCGATGGGCTGGAGGTGACCACGCTCCGCGAGCCCGAGCGCACGCTGTTCCGCCGCGCTCACATCGGCTTCGTCTACCAGTTCTTCAATCTCATTCCGACACTCGATGTGGCCGAGAACGTGCGCCTGGTGCTCGAGCTCAATGGCGTGCGCGGCCGCGCCGCACTGGAGCGCACTCTCGCGGCACTCGCCGCTGTCGGGCTGCGCGCTCGCGCCCACAGCGCGGTCGATGCGCTTTCCGGCGGCGAGCAGCAGCGCGTGGCCATCGCCCGCGCGCTCGTGCACGCACCGAAACTGCTGCTGGCGGATGAGCCGACGGGCAACCTCGACGATGCGACGGCGGGCGAGGTGTTGCCGGCTCTGCTCGGTCTGACACGCGAGCGCGGGACGACGCTGCTGATGGTGACGCACGATGAGGCGCTGGCGCGTGCGGCCGATCGGGTGCTGGAGTTGCGCGAGGGACGTCTGCACGAGCGTTCCCCGGCGCAGCAGGCGGCGGCGCGATGAACACGCTGCGCGCGGCGAGTCTGCGCCATCTGCTGCGCCATCCGGCGCAACTCGCGCTGGCGCTCGTGGGATTGACACTCGGCGTCGGCACCATCGTGGCGGTGGATGTGGCCACCGCGAGCGCGCGGCGCGCATTCGAGCTGTCGCTGCAGGCCGTGAACGGGGCGGCCACCCATCAGATCGTCGGCGGACCGCGCGGTATCGAGGAGCGCCTTTACCTGCAGCTGCTCACCGAGCCCGCGGGGGGCGCCATGGACGGCGCACTGTACGCTCCGGTGGTGATGGGTTACGTGTCGGTGGGCGAGCGCGTGTTGCAGCTCATCGGTGTCGATCCCTTCGCGAGCGCTGCGCTCGATGCGGGAGTGGCGCACGGCGCGCCTGCGCTCGCGCTTCACGGCATGAGCGAAGTGCGCGAGTGGTTCACGCATCCGGGAGCAGTGGTGATGAGCGATGCGCTCGCGCGCGAGCTCGGCGTGCGAGGCGAGGGGCAATTCGAGCTCGCGGTCGGCGGCGTGCGTCACCAGGCGGTGCTCATTGCGCGCATCGCGGACGCCGATGCCGGCCCCGGATTCGATGCCCTGGTGCTCACCGACATCGCACAGGCACAGGAGTGGCTCGGCGGCGCAGGACGGCTGACGCGCATCGACGTGCGAGCGCCCGCGGCACTCCCGGCTGCGGAATTCCTCCGGCAGCTGCGCGAGCATCTGCCGCCTGAGCTCTCGGTGCGCGACACCCGTGCGCAGGCCCGCGAGACCTTCGCAATGACGGATGCCTTCACCATCAATCTCAAGGCCATGAGCCTGCTCGCCCTGCTCGTCGGGACGCTCCTCATCTACGGCGCGGTGAGCTTCGCGGTGGTGCAGCGGCGTTCGATCATCGGCGTGCTGCGCGCCCTCGGCGCCACACGCCGCGAGGTGCTCATGGTCGTGCTGAGCGAGGCAGCGATGCTCGGGGTTGCCGGCGCCATCTGCGGCCTGCTGCTGGGATCTCTCATCGGACGGGGCCTCGTCGGCCTCGTCTCGCAGACCATCAACGACCTTTACTTCGTCCTGGCCGTCAATTCTGTGAGCGTGCCGGCTAGCACGCTCGTCAAGGCGTGCGCTGCGGCGCTCGCGACCGCACTTGCGGCGGCGCTGCTGCCCGCGCTCGAGGTCGTCACGAGCGCCCCGAGGCTGGCACTTGCGCGCTCGGTGCTTGAGCACCGAGCGCGCTACTCGGCGCGGATGCTGCTGATCGTGAGCCTGCTACTGGCTCTCGGCGCCGGAGTCGCCATCGCCACCTCGAGCAGGAGTCTGCTCGCTGGCTTCGCGGCGCTCTTCCTGCTGCTGCTGAGTGTGGCGGCCGCCACGCCGGCCGCTTTGCAGGCGCTCGCGGCAGCGGGTGCGTATCTCGCGACCGGTGTCAGCCCGGCAGCGCGGCTCGCCTGTGCTGACATCGGTGCCTCCCTCAGCCGCACCGGTGTCGCGATCGCCGCGCTCGGCATGGCACTTGCCGCCATGATCGGCGTCGCCATCATGGTCGAGAGTTTTCGCGAGTCCCTGCGCAACTGGCTGGTGCAGACCGTGCGCGCGGACATTTACGTGAGCGCTCCGGGAGTCGCCGACAGCCTGGAGCGACGGCTCGACCGGCAGGTCATCGAAGCGCTGCTCGCGGTACCCGGCGTTGCCGCGCACAGCGAAGGGCGGCGGGTAACGGTCTCCTCCAGGCAGGGGCCCCTGGACCTGAACGCGGTGCGACTCGTGCCGGTGAGCTACGCCGGCTTTCGTTTCACGCAGGGCGACCCCGCACGCGCATGGCCGCAGTTCCAGCAAGGCGCCATCCTCATCTCCGAGCCGCTCGCGTGGCGGCTATCGCTCGGCGTGCAGGACCCCCTGACGCTGGAGACCGCCTCCGGGCCGCGAACGTTCAAAGTTGCGGGCGTCTACCGGGAATACGGCAATGATCGCGGTGAAGTGCTCATGGACCTCGGGCACTACCAGCACTGGTGGCAGGACGAGGGTATCGCGGCGCTCGGGATCTATCTCTCCCCCGGCATCTCCACGGCGCAGGCAGTGAGTGCGCTGCGTGAGGCGGCACACGGGCGGCAGGCGTTGCTCATCCGCTCGAACGCCGATATCCGCGCATTGTCGATGCGCATCTTCGAGCGCACCTTCGTGATTACGCGCGTGCTGTACTGGCTCGCCGCGGGAGTTGCCGCGGTGGGCCTCCTGAGCGCGCTGCTCGCCTGGGAGCTCGAGCGCTCGCGTGAGCTGGCGCTGCTGCGCTCTCTCGGGCTCACTCCCGGCGCGAGCGCTGTCCTCATCATCTTCCAGACCACGTTCATGGGCCTCGTGGCTCTGCTCGCCGCCATCCCCGCCGGTGTACTCACCGCGCTCGTGCTGACCGATGTCATAAACCGTCGGGCATTCGGCTGGGAGATCGGGTTACACCTGCGCGCGGCGCAGTTCAGCCACGCGCTGCTGCTCGCCCTGGCGGCCGCACTTGCTGCCGCTCTTTATCCGGCATGGCGCAGCGCGCGCCTGCCGATTGCCGCCGGTCTGCGCGAGGAATGATGCGTCGGCGGCGCCCCTGGCGTGTGACACTGGTGCCGCTCGCCGCGGCCTGTGCCTGCGCGCAGAGCTCGAGTGCCGCGCCACCGGCCGTGCTGAGCTTACCGGCGAACCCGGGCACGCGGGCGTTCGCCGAGGCGCTCGAACCGCGATTATTCGAGTTCCCGCGCGATCACGGGCCACACCCGGCATTCCGGCAGGAGTGGTGGTACATCACCGGCAACCTCCACGCGACGGACGGGCAGCGCTTTGGCTTCGAGCTCACGTTCTTCCGCGTGGCGCTCGTGCCGGCGCCGGACGGACGCGTGGGGGCTTCCCCGGCAACGACCGCCGGTGAGTCCGCATCCGCGTGGCGCACTCGCGAGATCTACGTGGCGCACTTCGCTGTCACCGACGTCGACCGCAAGCGCTTCCGTTTCCAGCAGAAGTTGGCGCGTGAGGCGCTGGGACTCGCGGGCGCGCAGGCCGCGCCGCTGCGCGTGTGGCTCGATGGCTGGTCGCTCGAGGAGCCAGCGACCGGCAGTACCGGGCCCTGGAGGCTGCACGCCGCGCAGCCCGGCTACGCCATCGATCTCATGCTCGAGCCGCAGAGCGCGCCGGTGTTGAATGGAGCAGCGGGACTTTCACGCAAATCGGAGCAGGCTGGCGATGCGACCTACTATTACTCGATGCCGCGGCTCGCGGTGCGCGGCCGGTTGCTGCGTGATGGTCAACCGGTGGAGCTGCACGGACTCGCCTGGCTCGATCGCGAATGGGGCAGCGGTGGCTTGGGACCTCGGGAGGTGGGTTGGGATTGGTTTGCGCTGCAACTGGATGATGGCTCGGCCCTCATGTTTTACGCCTTGCGCGACAAGGACGGCGCGCGCGATGAGCACAGTGCCGGTACCTGGGTCGCGACCGACGGCAGCGTGCGGGCGCTGTCGAACGCGGACGTAAGCATCGCCGTCACCGGCAGCTGGCGTAACCGCTCCGGGGAACGCTATCCAGCGGCGTGGCGAATCCGCGTGCCCGCACTGGCACTCGACCTCAGCGTGCGCCCCGCTCTCGCGGACCAGGAGTTGCGGACAACACCGCCTTACTGGGAAGGCGCGGTCGATGTCGGCGGCCATCGGGGCGGCGAGACCTTGGGCGGCCGCGGCTATGTTGAGTTGGTGGGCTACGCGGAGGAACGGTAACCCGCCGCCCCCACTGGCGTCGGCACGCGCCTTGACTCAAGATGACGGGCCCTAACATCAGTCCTGATGACGGAGAATGAACATGCGACGCGTCCTCGTGGCTGCTGTGACCACCGTGCTGGCCGCACTGCCCGCTTTTGCCGCCTTACCGAACGGAACCCGCGCGCCCGATATCAACACCCAGGCAACTCTGGCAGGCAAGGAGTTCAAGTTCTCCCTCGCCGATGCGCTGAAGAAGGGGCCGGTGGTGCTGTATTTCTACCCGGCTGCATTCACCCCTGGATGCACGACCGAGGCACACCTGTTCGCCGAAGCGACCTCCCAGTTCCAGGCGCTGGGCGCGACCGTCATCGGGGTATCACACGATCCGATCGAGAAACTCGACAAATTCTCGGTGAGCGAGTGCCGCAACAAGTTCGCGGTCGCTTCGGATGCGGACGGCAGCATCATGAAGGCTTATGACTCCGTTCTCGAAGCTCACCCCGAATACGCGAACCGCACCTCGTACGTGATCGCGCCGACCGGTGAGATCATCTACTCCTACACGGCGATGAGTCCCGACAAGCACGTGGATAACACCATGGCTGCGGTGAAGAAATGGCAGGACGAGCACAAGAAGAGCTGACCGGGACGCTACCAACACATTTCTTGAGAAACGCAGAGTCAGCCGATAGACACTGAGCCGCATCGAACACGCGCTGCCATGCCTGCGGCTGCTGGCGCTGCTGGCGCGCTACGCCGATGGCTTACCGGGCTGAAAGGCTCAGGCCAGGTCCGCGAGCACCGCCGGCACGTGGCGGCGCAGCAGTAGGTTCCGTGCCTCCCACTGCTGCTGCGGGGGCAACTCGATGAGGAAGCTCACCTCGCCACCTGCCAGCAGCGCGACGGGGATACCGTCGCGGTACA
>Ga0307471_100002943_pt1 | contig 9983 bp, 6 predicted proteins | sample atmos_gasesAM3C__2_FD_204566 | JGI IMG/M metagenome (GOLD analysis project Ga0307471, IMG submission 204566) | Hardwood forest soil microbial communities from Morgan-Monroe State Forest, Indiana, United States - atmos_gasesAM3C_515 | ecosystem: Environmental > Terrestrial > Soil > Temperate... | reverse complement strand
GTTTGAATCGCGCGGACGTATTCGTGCGTGAGATCGATGCGGGAAACGCCTTCGTCATCGGTTGAGAGAGCGACGGGCACGCCAAACTTGCGATAGAGCGGGAATGGATGCGAGTTTCCTGTGACGCGGAGAATTACGTCGTTGCTCGTCAGATTGATTTCGACCATCACATGCTTTGCAGCCATTTCCTTCAGTAAGCCGTAGGGACGATTTTCATACATCACGTCTACGCCGTGACCGATGCGTTCGGCGTGTCCTTCGTTGACTGCGAGGCGAACGTGACAGCAGAGGCCTTCATAAGTAACGAGCCCCGGCGCGATTTCACCGGCATGCAGAGTGATGCGAACCTTGGGATAAAGGCCGTGAAGAAAATCAACCATCCGCATTTGAAGGACGTAATCGGTCATTGAGATGTAGCCGTCCTCGGGCGTCACGAAATTGATACCGAGGACTCGCGGATCGACCGAAGCCACTTCGAAGCCTAGCAGCGCCTGCGCGAATACCTGCTGTTTTGGAAACCCGCGAAGGACCTGATAAAGGAAACGAATTTCGACCTTGCAGCCGGCAGAGGCGTCGGGCTGTCCGCAATGCTGACGCTCGTTTCGAAGCTTCTCAGCTCGGTCCCAATGAGCGCGTGCGACGGCGATATCGTCGCGCAGGCCGCGATCGAGCAGGGCCTGTCGAAATTTGGCGAGATCATCCTGCCAACCGATATCATTCGCGATCTGAATCGTGTGGCCGAAGGGCGGCGTATCCATCAATTCGAGGTACTGCTCGTTTTGCGCGGCGGCGCGGGAGGAAACTTCGTCGAGCCATTCGCCGGTATGACGCGGATCGACGATTCGAAACTTTGCGAAAGAGTCGAAAAAATGGTCGTGGCCGCTGACGCCGGCTGAAGAAACGAAGGAGCGCATCGAGAATGCGTCCACGAGCGAATCGTAGAGCCGCTGATTTTCGAACGCGTGCGACACCGCGATGTTTCCTTCGCCACAAACCGGCTGCGGCGGAATGCTGTGCGTCATAGCCTCGGTCTTGAAGAGTGAGAGCGTGTCGAGATCGATGCAAAGCTTGTCGTCGGCGCCATCGCGAATCCAGGATTCGGCGTACACGGCGCCCGCCAGATGATTGTGAAGGTCGGCCCCTTTGGGCATGCGCACGAGAAACTCACGCAGCTCGAGCGGATTCTGGCGGACGGACTCAAGCGTGCGAGCGGTGCGTTGCTCAGCGACGGATCCAGAAGCGACTGCCGGCGTGGGGCCGGGTGGTCGAGCCGTCGATTGTGCAAGGGTCGAGCCAGGAATACAGAAGAGGAAGATCGAAAGGACTATTTTGTATAGCCGCGAATATTTCGGATCATTGAATCGCATCGCTTCGCACTCCCCGGCAGTTGTGGGCGAAACTGTACCACGCCGAGTGATTCATTTGCGGCTGAAGGGATCCCATCCGCGAGCTTCGAGCGGTGTGGCGGAGCCGTCGTCATTGACAAGCAGGATTTTCCGAGCAGACGTGATCTCACCGATACAGGTAAGCTTCGAAAAATCGGGCGCGCGCTGAAGCCTCCTCGCCCGCCGAGGAGGAACCGTGAAGAGGAGGCCATAATCGTCGCCACCGTGAAGCGCCATCTGGAGGGGATTCAATTTCAGTTTCCTGGCTGCGCGAAAGAGAGTGGCCGGGATCGTGACGTGCGGCAGGAGGTGAGCGTCGATCCGGGCGCCGACCCCGCTGGCGCTGCAGAGGCGGGCAAGATCTGTCGAGAGGCCGTCGGAAATGTCCATCATTGCGGTGGCTACTTGGTTGTGAGCGAGCCATTCGCCCAGCTTCACGTGAATCCGAGGGTATAAATGCGGGAGCAACAAGCTTCGCGGTTCTCTTCGATGCGCGAGCCCCTTCCTTCGCATCAGCTCCAATCCGAGCTGAGCGCGGCCCAGTCTGCCGGTAACATATATAAGGTCACCTGGTCTCGCTCCTGACCGGGTAAGCGCGCATCCGCGAGATACCTCGCCGAGCACGGTAATGCTGATCGCGACTGTGCGATATTTGGTTGTGTCACCTCCTATCAGGCGGATTCCAAGATAGCGAGACGCACGGCCCAATCCAGCGAGAAACCCATCGAGCCATGATCCAATTCGAGACGCTGGCAGTGCGAGTGTCATTAGGAAGTATCGAGGCGAGGCGCCCATCGCAGCCAGGTCGCTGGTGGCGCGAACGAGCGACTTGTACCCGACGGAGTCGGGCGGATGGGCATTCGGCAGAAAATGGACTCCTTCTAAAAAGGCGTCGCAGCTCAAGACCCAATCCTTATGGCCGTGAGGCGACAAGACCGCGGCGTCGTCGCCAATTCCGAGGCCCAGCGTGTTGTTGCCACGCCGTTCCAAAACGGAAGGGACGGTTCTGACTATCCTTTCGACCAGTTGGTCTTCGTTGTGCATTCCTGAACTTCAGTACAGTTGTAGCAGAGTTCGCCGATGGGTTAAGGTAATACGAGCAGCATTATAGACGGTAGGTTGGGTGGGAAAAGCAGATGCCGAGCGCGTCTATGCAAAATGGAAGATTGAGGTTGACGGCAGGCGACATGGTCACTACAATCCATGCCGTTTCGGAACAAAGCTCCCGATTTAGACTTCTGAGGGAAACGGCTAGCCGTGGTGAAGGGCGCGCGGCGTTCGGCCAACTGGCGCACAACTAATTCAGGATAAAAACAGACGATGAAAGGCAAGTCATACACGTTTTTTATTGCCTCAAGCGCTTCCGGCGGCATGCGGCGCTTGCGGGTGCCTTTCTACGTGCTGCATCTGCTGATGGTGCTGGCTGTGGTGGGTGGAATCACGATTCTCGCCGGAATCGGATCATATTCCCGGATGCTGCTGAAGGCTACGAACTATAATTCGCTTCGACGCGAGCAGGACAACCTGAAGCAGCAGTACAAGCAGCTCCAAACGGAAGTGAAAGACACGAACCAACGCCTGAACTCGCTGCAATCGCTCGCAAGCGAAGTAGCGATGGCGTACGGTCTCAACCGCTTCCAGCAGACTCCTTTTGCAATTACCGACGTCACCGAAGGGACCACGGCTGAGTTTCAGCAGTCTCTCGACGAGTTCAGCTATCTTGAGAAGAATGCCTCGCTGGTGACGGTCTCGAATGGCGGCTTGCGGCTAATGCCTTCGATGCAGCTCAGCGCGCTTGGAATCGTGCCGACGCTTTGGCCTGTCGTCGGTGAAATTACCGGTCATTTTGGCGAGCGGCTCGATCCGTTCAGCGGTGAAGGCGCGTTTCATGCTGGGATGGACATTGCGTCTCACTATGGCGACGGCGTTCGCGCTTCGGCTGACGGCGTGGTAACGGTGGTCGATCGACGGGCAGGCTACGGCAAACTCGTGGTAATCGATCACGGATTTGGCGTCACAACTTGGTACGGCCATCTTTCGAACTTCAACACGCAGATGGGAACGCACGTGAAGCGCGGGGACGTGATCGGCTACGAAGGTGCGAGCGGGCGTTCGACTGGTCCGCACCTGCATTACGAAGTTCGCATTTACAATACGCCTGTGAATCCCTGGCGTTACCTGCGGAATATACCCACCGCTGTAGCAGCTGCAGATTAGTTCCAGTTACGCCCACCAGGTTTTTCCCGATTGAAGAAGTCGTGGAATGAGATTGCACGTCAGACTACTTGGAATATTTCCGCAAGCCTCTTACTGGTGACGAAGTGCGATGATGGGCTCGATGCCAACGGCGTTACGGGCGGGAACGTAACAGGCGAGCAGAGCTGCACCGAACAGAGTAGCCGCAACGCACAGCAACGTGAGCGGGTCTGTGGCGCTGACCCCGTAGAGGAGTCCCTGCATCAGCCGAGTGGCAGCCATGGCAGCGGCTAGACCGGTCAGCACTCCGACAGTCGTAAGCTTGAGGCCCTGCAGCAATATCAGGCGCCGGATGTCCGCGGGCTGTGCTCCGATGGCGAGGCGAATGCCGATCTCATGGCGGCGAAGGCTCACGGAATAGGCAATCAGCGCATAGAGCCCTATCGAAGAAAGAAGTAGCGCGACGGAGCCGAGAAACACGAGTAGAAAAAGTGTCAGCCGCTTGGGTCCGAAAGAGTCAGCCACGACTTCGTCCATTGTGCTTACGTCATAGATGGGCTGCTCCGCATCCACCGAAGCGATCGCTTTTCGTACGGCGGACGTCAGTTGGGCAGGGTCAGAAGTGCTTCTCACGACGACCGCCATGATTCGAGGTGCGGTTTCCTGCTGATCGAGCGGGAGATATACCTCTGGCCGTACGGGTGCTTCGAGCACTCGCGTTTGCTTCACGTCCGAAACCACGCCAACGATTTCGAGCGGGACTTCACGTGTCTCGTTGCCCGTATAGGCATCACGACGCCCGAATAATTGTCCCATCCTGATTCGGTGACCTACGGCGTCTCCTTTGGGCCAACTCAGGCGAGCCAGTGTGTCGCTGATCACAACGGAGCGCGGGACGTCGCTGCCGTCTTGCTCCAATAGTGGGCGCCCTTGAAGCAGGCGAATCCCCATGGTGCGGAAATAGCCGGGACTGACGACGCGCAAATTCGCGTTCTCGGCGCCACGGGCATCTTGCGCGGGGCGGCCTTCAATCACGAAGTCCCGGGACGTCAGATCCTCCGTCCGATCTATCATCGGCCGTCCGGAGACAACCGCGGCGCTTTCCACGCCGGGAAGCGAGCTAATAGACTCGATGGCGCGGTCGAAGAATTGGGCGATCTGCCCGGCGCCCGGATACTTCTTTTCGGGCAGCGATATCGAAAAGCTGAGCAGGTGATCCGGCCGAAAGCCGAGATCGATTCCTTCGAGCTGCCTGTAGCTCTGAACCATCAGTGCCGCGCCCGCCAGCACAACTAGCGAAAGCGCGATCTCAACGACTACCATCAGGTCGCGCACCGAGCGTCCTGCTCGCTCGCCGCCGATCTTGCCGCTCCCTTCCTTCAATGCCAGGACGAGATCTTGCCGTGATGCCTGCCATGCCGGAACAATTCCGAAAAGCGCACCCATCGCAAGAGCCACCGCCGCTGCAATCGCGAGAACGGCCGGATTGATGCGAATCAGTTCTGGTGCGGTGGTGAGATATTCTTCGGGGATCAGATGGACGAGGAGGGGCAAGCACGCGATTGCTGCGAGAACCCCTAGAATGCCGCCGGTAAGTGAGAGCACTAGGCTCTCGGTCAAGATCTGCCGCAGTACGCGCCGTTGGCCCGCGCCGAGCGCCAGTCGCACGGCGATCTCGCGCATCCGTACAGTGCCGCGCGCCAGTAGAAGGACAGCGACGTTGGCGCAGGAGACCAGAATCAACAATCCCACAGCGAAAGCAAGCACCAGCAACGCGGGTTTCACGCTTCCGTTGACGGCCTCTTTGACATTCCAGACACGCAGATCCCAGCCACGATAATCCGGCATTGTGGCTCCGTACTGCTCTTCGAGTTCCTTCGCGAGCACAGCCAGACGTGCATTGGCCGCCTGTTCGGTGATTCCTTTGCGAAGGACGGTGATAATCCAGCTGCGTCGATCCGTGCGATTTGAGTCCGAGGGATTGAGCTGGAGGGGAATCCATAGCTCTCCGCCCCATAGATCGAAATGGGCGGGCATGACGCCGATCACCGTGTAAGCCACACCATCAAGGCGAATCAGCTGGCCGAGAATATGTGGATCTGATGCGAAGCGCCGCTTCCAAAGCTCCGCGCTAAGAACGACGACGGGTGGGCCGCCTGGACGATCCTCCTGCTCCGTGAAGCTGCGGCCAACAATCGGCGCGACGCGCGTCATGGAGATGCCGTTGGAGGAGACACGCGTGCCGAGAATGCGTTCTGGATAATCGCCGCCGGTGAGATTGAAGCTATCGCCGCGAATCGCCCCTACAGCCTCGAAGATATCGGTCAGACGCTTTACTTCCAGGATCTCTGGCACTGAAAGATAATTGACAAACATTTTCTGCCGCGGGGAGTAGGCGTGAACAACATCCCAGCGGTCGACAACTGGATAGGTTTTGCTGTGAAGCAGGCAAGCGTCGATCAGACTATAAACGGCGGTGGCCGATCCGATTCCGATCGCGAGGATCGTAACGATAATGATTGAGAGCACGGGCGTCCTCGCGACAATGCGCAGGCCGTAGCGAAGATCCTGGACGAAGTCTTGAATGAAGCGCACACCGCGCGAGTCCCGGCACTCTTCTTTAACCTGCTCGACGCCGCCCAGTTTACGCAGCGCACTGGCGCGGGCATCTTCCGGATTCATTCCGGCGGCGACGTCTTCGGCAATTTGCTGTTCTAAATGAAAGCGCAACTCTTCGGCGAGCTCCTGGTCCAGGCGATTTCGAAACAAAAGAGAACGGAGACGATGAACGGTCTTCGCAGGCCAACGAATGTAGGTGGGCTGCTCCATCAGGAAGTCCCAAGTACCAGTCCAATCGCAGAAGAAAGACGTTCCCAATTGGCTTGCTCTTCGCGGAGGTATTTCCGGCCCGCTGTTGTAAGCGAATAATACTTGGCGCGGCGATTATTTTCCGATTCGCCCCATTCAGAGCGAATCCATCCTTGATGCTCGAGACGATGCAGCGCCGGATAGAGTGCGCCTTGATTCACCTGGAGGACATTGTCGGAAATCTGCCGGATTCTTTGGGCAATAGCCCAGCCGTGCATGGCATGCAGCGCGACGCTCTTCAGAATCAGAAGATCTACGGTACCTTGGACGAGATCAGTCGGCTTGCTCATCATTCCCCTCAGTGCATGACAGGAAGATACCACAGCTCCTGTCAATGAGCAAGGGGAGAGGGGTGTTGCGCGCCGAGCATTTGAGGGGTGATGTCGAGATGGAGGCGCACCCAGCGGTCTTCCCGGGTGATTTTCAACCGGCGGATAAGGGCCTGCACAAACGCGGCCTGCTCCTTCGTCATTTGCCGGAGAGTCTTTGGATCGGAAAGCGCCATCGAGCCAACCATGCGAAAACCGTCGAGCAGCGTGGAAATCTCGAGGGCGCTTTTCACCGAGTCGCACTCAGCGTCAAGAGCGGCAGCGATGTCATTTCCAACCGGCTTCCCCGCGAGGGACAGGCCACGAACGCTGCGCGCCAATTTTTCGAGCTGCGGCGCGTTGGCAAAATTCGCGTAGAAACTGGGCGGCAAATTGTCCGTGCGCGCGACGGCGAAAATGGGAGCGCCTGCCACTCGATCCAACCGCGCCTTCATGGCGGGGTCGCGCGGAGCCGGATCTAAGGATTCAGCGAGCACGCGGCGCGCGTTATTTCCGCTGGCAAGCGCGATGCGCGTGGGCGAGAGAAACTGAAAAAAAACAGTCGGATTGCCGGGGACCTCGTACACCGACGGATTTGTAGACGGCAGAACCTTACCTGTGCGCAGCGCGTAGGCCTTGATTTTTTGTTGATCGAAGCGCCCGTCCGCTATCGCCAGTACTCGATTCTCACCGATGCCATTCCCGGGTTCGACCGCAAAGCTGTGCGGCCAAAAGGCGATAGCAGCCTTGTCGAGATCGCGTGTGTAATCGAATCCGGTCTGTCGAACGAATTCAGCGTATTCGCGATCAGCCTCGGGTCCGGGCGAGGTTAACCCGAGCACTCCCGCGAGAGGGGAATTCTGTAACCCACGAAACGCTGCTACATCTATATAGCCGACAGCGGGCGCGTCCGCTGGTAGCTCGCTTAGGAGATCCGGAGGAGCGACGGCAGTAATTCCTGGAAGTGATGGTGGTGGTGGCGGCGTTACCGGGCCGCCCTGACCACCCATTCGGTGACGGTAGAGATAAAGACCGATGCCCCCTGCAATCAGCAGCACTAAGATTATGACTGCAATTACGGCTCGGTTCGTCGAAGAAAGAGTCAAGCAGCGAGTATAGGTTTAGGGCGAGTTGGTGTAAAGTTTGCGCCCCGAAATGCGTGTAAAATGGTGAGAGTTGGTCTGGGCCCGGCGGCAACCAAACTAACGTCGAAAACTTCCTACTTGGGCGGGCGAAAAGTAAATTGCGGGAGAAACAGTTGTCGCTGAAATTAAACGTAAAACGGCTCGCTGTATTGGCCGGAATCGCGATTGTACTGGGGCCCGTGGCGTTCGCGCAGTCCGCGACCAGCACACCGTCTGACCCGAAAGCGGCGCCGGCAGCCGGCGCGTCCGCCTCCGTTCCGACTCTCACAGCGGATCAAATTCTCGACAACTATGTCAATGCGATCGGCGGCCGCGAAGCCTGGAAGAAATTAACAACCCGAATCTCAACCGGTACGATAGACGTCCCGGCGATGAATTTGTCCGGGCTGGTTACGGTTCGCGAAAAAGCTCCGAATCGAAGTATTTTTACGGTGAATTTCAACGGCGCGGTTTTCCAACAAGGTTTTGACGGAGCGGTTGGTTGGTCGGCGGACCCGCAGAACGGATTGCGCGAACAAACGGGTGACGAGCTTGCGGAGACGAAACGCGATTCGGATTTTTATCATCCGCTTGATTTGCGGCAGGTGTACTCGAAGATTACGTTAGCGGGTATGGATAAAATCAATGGCCGCGATGCGTATGTTGTCGAAGCGTCGTCTGGTGACCTTGGCACGGACAAGATTTACTTTGATGTGCAAAATGGATTGGTGCTGCGAATCGTTAGCCAACATCACACGCCGGAAGGCGCGGGCACGTTTACCGAGGATTTCAGTGATTTTCGCGAGGTCGACGGAATCAAACTGCCGTTTACCGTTCATCAAGAGAGTCCGGGCTCAACGTTCACGATTAAGTTCACCGAAGTGCGGCACAACGAAGCGATCGACGATGCGGCATTCTCAAAGCCCGCGACGCATTAGGTTTACGAACAGGTACGGAAGCAGAAATAAGTGCAATGCTGGCAATGAGTTTGCAGGCATTCGATAGTTGCTTGCAATTCGATTGCCTCTATGATATTTTTGTTGGGTTTGAGCAGGGCTGGCGTAGCTCAGTTGGTAGAGCATCTGATTTGTAATCAGAGGGTCGGGGGTTCAACTCCCTCCGCCAGCTGAGTTTTGAGGGACAGGGATTTCTGGCAAGGTTGCGGACGGATTCCTCGCGACAAAAGCGCTAGGGCTGGTGTCTTCCGACACGAGCCCTTTCTGCATTGCGATGCTCCCCGTACAGATGTCCGGTCGTGTTCTGGTTGTTTGCGCGGGACGATGGAGTTGTGTCCCGAAGATCTCAACGGGACATGATCGTGCGTCCCGAACGAATTTGCGGGACGGGTGGGTGAGTGGCTAAAACCAGCAGACTGTAAATCTGCCGCTCCTTGCGGGCTACGGAGGTTCGAATCCTCCCCCGTCCACCAGCGACTCGTAGGAGCTGAACGCAACGAGAGCCCGGTGAGAGCTAGTGAGGACGTTCAGCGAACCAGCAACGAAATCACAGAAGCTAAGCATCCGCGGCGTTGCTTTGGACGGAAGAGAAATTTGGGGGCATCAGGGAGGCCGGTTCGAGCCTGGGTAGCTCAGTTGGTAGAGCGCGTCCTTGGTAAGGACGAGGTCACCGGTTCAATCCCGGTCCCAGGCTCCACGCTGTGCAGGCGGCAGGAATGAGCGGGGGTAACTCAGGGGTAGAGTCTCTGCCTTCCAAGCAGATGGTCGCGGGTTCGAATCCCGTCCCCCGCTCCATCGCGATGGTTAGAACAAGAAGTTGAAAATTTTGAAACGGCAGTAATTGGATTTGGCGCGGCAGCAGCCGCGAACCTCCAGCAAGGTGAGGCGAGATGGCGAAGGAGAAATTCGAGCGCAGTAAGCCGCACGTGAACGTGGGAACGATCGGGCACATCGATCACGGCAAAACGACGTTGACGGCGGCAATTACGAAAGTGCTGTCGAAGAACAACCCCAAGGTGCAGTTCCGGGCGTTTGATTCGATTGATAACGCGCCGGAAGAGCGCGAGCGCGGAATCACGATTGCGGTGTCGCACGTGGAGTATGAGACGGCGAACCGTCACTACGCGCACATCGACTGCCCGGGCC
>Ga0307471_100002942_pt1 | contig 9986 bp, 10 predicted proteins | sample atmos_gasesAM3C__2_FD_204566 | JGI IMG/M metagenome (GOLD analysis project Ga0307471, IMG submission 204566) | Hardwood forest soil microbial communities from Morgan-Monroe State Forest, Indiana, United States - atmos_gasesAM3C_515 | ecosystem: Environmental > Terrestrial > Soil > Temperate... | reverse complement strand
GGAGCGATACATAATCTGCTGCGGACCATCGGCGACCTTGAAGTCTGGAGGCACGGTGAACAGCGAAGCATCAGGTTCGGCGCGCACGAGGTTGGTGAGTTTGAAGGTCTGCTCGCCCATGCGCGGATCGCTGCGCTTGCTGGAGATGATGGTCTTGAGGTCGGGCGAGGTCCACACTTCGGTCACGATCACGATGGGCTTGTCGTTGCCCATTGCTCCGGCGGGAATCGTGCGCGTGGTGCGCACTCCAGTGACGATGACACCCTCCATGGTCTGAGTGCCGAGATCCTCGGTGGTCGCTTGCCCCTGTCCCTCAGCAATAAGCTTGTGAAAGGTCATCGCGGAAACCGGGCCGTCGGCTGGGCCCACCGCAGCTCCGGAGGTCACGTGAACGGGACCTGCAGCGTCAAGGCCGGGACCCGGCCCTGCCTGCACGGAAAATGTGACGCCAGCCTCCGGAACGCCGCCACCAACTCCCGATGTGGGCGGAAGCGGAGGCGGCATGGGGAGTTTTTGCGCGGTCTTTTCGGCGAGATTCAAAGTGTAGGAGGTTTGCGCGACCGGATCCTGGATGAAGACCAGGCGAGGCGCTTCCGCGGCGGACAGATTGCCAATCGCCGGGAGCGCAAAATCCTGGCGCGTGCGGCCCTGAGAGTCGCGCGCCGTGCTGCCCGAACTTGTTTGGACAATGCGGTTGCCATCGGCCAGCGTCTGGACAGATTCGTTGGTGATGGTTGCGGAGTAGGGCGCGCCCTTCACCGGCGCGAGCGGGCCTTTCATGACGCCCCCTACCGCGACGCCCACGCCCGGCCCGGGAACGGCGGTCTGAAAGAACACATCCTTCGGAGGCTCCTGCGCAAAGGCGCAGGTGGCGGTGGCCAGAAGCAGAGCTGCTGCGAGCGCGAGTTTCATGGTGCGGTTTCTCCTTTGGTCTAATCCAATTTCATCTCAAATACTTAGGGGCGCAGGCGAAGTTGCTGCGCGGAGCCATCGGGAGCGATGACCAGTTCCGCGCTGAAGCTGACACCTTGGGGGACCGCACCGGGGGCGAACATGGCCTCGGCCGGAATAGCAATTTCAACGGCAGCCTGAGACGGAATCCAGCTCGCATTCTGAGCGGGGTTCAAACTTTGCGTTTGTTGCGCACGTCCTCCACCTTGCACTGGCGAAACCGCCGGAATTGTGCGGGAGCGCTTGTGCGCTGGTGCGGGCGGTGGGTTCAGAGCCGCCCGCACCTCGGGTTGCCCCTCGTTGTGATGAACCAGGGTGGGAGAAGAGACTGCGGTCACAGGAGCGTTCGGCAGGGGGCGCTCCCCAGGTCCGCGCGCAATGGGGCCACGCGCGACGACCAGAAACAGGACAGCGGCAGCCGCGGCAGCAGCAAGCGCTGGCGTCCAGCTCGGCAGCCACTGGGGCACGGGAGATTCGATCGCGGCGTCGCAATATGCGTCGATCGAATCGCTGACGTGCTTGTAAGCCGCAAGGCAGCGGCGGCATTCGCCGCAGGTTTGCAGGTGCCGCTGCACGTCGGCGGCTTCGTCTTGCGGAAGCTCTCGGTCGAGCCAGAGGATGAGTTTGTCGGAACGATCACACATTGCAGTCCTCCGCCAATTTCTTGATTGCGCGCGTCACGGTGTCGGCGACCGTCGAGGTAGGAATGTTGAGAACTTCACCGATTTCGCGATAGCGCAAACCTTCGGCGCGCAGCAGAAGGCATTCGCGTTCGGACTCGAGCAGTCGCGATAAGGCCTTCTCCAAGCGGCTGAATTTCTCCTTTTCCAGCATGTTGCGCTCGGGGGTGACGTTGTCGACTGCGGAGTGCGTTTCTGGATCCAAAGAGGTGCCGAAACGCCGATGGTAACTCTGCTGGCGATTTCTGGCCTGATTGTGCGCCACGCGGAACAGCCAGCTGCGAATGTTGTCCTGCGCGCCTCCCGAGGTCAGGTGCCGGTGCAAGCCTAGAAAGGCGTCCTGCACGACGTCCTGCGCTTCGTCGGTCGTAAGCCCGAGACATACCAGGTACCGAAGCAGCGGCTTGCGCAATTCTCGATACAGGGTAGTGGCCTCGCAGGTGCCGGACGCAAAGCGCGATAGCGGCAGTGCCAGGGGTGCAGAATCGCTACTCATAGAACGTTGGCCTCGCGCCTCTACTTATAGAACCAGCGAGAGCGTCGTTTTTCCGGTGTGCAGGCAAGAACTTGGACGGATGATATGACCATGAAGGTTTGCCGAGGGGCACGTTGAGGAGGAAAGGCTTGCCGCAGAGAACGCAAAGGTCGGACCATAACGGGTCGCGAAAACCGATGGATGAAGGGACCGATTGGAGATAACTCTAGGTTTTTCGCGGAGCTAGCGAAGGCGGGTGAGGTCGAAGTCTACTGCGACGGGATCGCCGATGGGTGGGGTGACCGAGATGGTGGCAGAGTCGGAGTCGAAGGCACTAGCGGGAAAATGGACAGAGATGGTCGCTCCCCTCAGGGTGCAGGCTCCATCGGAGCAGTAGTAGTTGGGCTGGCCGTGAAGGCTCTTCGGCTCGAGTTCCTTTTCGCCTTGGAACACTTGGACATCGAAGTCGCGCCAGAAGTCCGGGGAGCGCAGTCGGTAGGCGGTTCCTGAAGTCGAGCGCGATGCGGCAGGTTGGGGGATCAATGCGCCGTAGGAATCGGTGAGCTGGATTTCGATAATGATGGTGACGTTTTCAGGCTGATTGCGATGGTCTTGCTCGGCTTGTTGGGCGCTGTAGCCGGTGGAGTGTTGGCTGGAGCGTCGGGTGAGTTCAGCGAACGGAGTGAGGAACTGCATCGACGAGACGTGTGGGCCGGTCCTTGGCGGCGCGAGTATCTTGGTGTAGGCGTCCAGGTAGGAGTCGTCGTGACGCTGCCCGAGGAAGTAAGCCTCTCGGATGGATTGGGAGGAGAGCGGGGAATCGAAGGCAAACAACGGCGCAGCGAGAATTAGCAGGGTCGCAAGTATAAACAAGATTGGAGAAGGTCGAGAGGAGTGCATGAGTCTGCCTCCGCCGGGGCGGGGAACCCCTGGAGTTACATTACATCACAGAATAGAGCAGCGAAGGGGCGGATCGAGGACCGCGATGACTGGCGCGGGCGCTGACACCCCGGGCATCCATTTCCACCACGCCGGGAGCCAGACCAGACTGGCGATGCCGATAGCGATGAAGACGGGTCGCCAGCCGTACCGTGCGATGAGCAGACCCGCGCCGAACGTTCCCACGGCGGGCCCACACTTCATGCCGGCGCTCACGGGGCCATTGGCGAAACCACGATCGGGCTCGGGCAAATGCCGGGCGAGGATTCTAGAGAACGACGGGAAAGCGACGGACTCGCCGATACCAGGCAGCTGCCGCATCAGGAAAAACCATGCACGAGGGCGGTCGCCGACGTGGCGAGCGACCACACGGTGAATCCGGCCGCAAACACCGAATATACGTGGAAGCGATCGGTGAGCCATCCGCTGACGAAGATGCAGGCGGAGTAGGTCCAGTAGAAGGCGGAGAACAAGAAGCCAAGCTGAGACGCCGAGATGAACAGCTCTTCTTTCAACAAAGGGGCTGCAATCGAGAGGTTTCCGCGGTCTACGTAATTGATGAGGACGGAGATGGCGAGAAGGGCTAAGGCGGGCGCGAACGTGCGGGAATTCACGGATTCGTTTGGCGCGCGTGGCATGACAGAAGTTGGCGCATTGTGAGTTACCGAGCGGCCATTGGCAACGGGAAAAGCAATGCATCGCGCGAGGCTGAGTTGAGAGGCGAGCTGGAGGTGACACGTATGCGCTTACTGCAAGAAGTTCCGGCGAGAAACTAGATGCGACGGACGATGTTGGGGAAGTCGAGCCAGACCTTGACGCCGCAGAAGTGGGAGCCCTCGGTGCAGATGGGCGTGGTAACGCCGGCGCGAAGGTGGCACGGCGGGCCTATGTAGCGCGCGAACTGCGGGTGGACTTCAGCCAGTTGAGCGACCTCGTCGCGGGAGGCCTGGTAGATCTCTTCTTGGGCGTTGAAGCAGGTGCGCATGGTCCATTTGTGGAGTAGGTGCAGGAGCGAGCCGGATTCAATCAGGCGGATCGATTTTGCGTTGGGCAACACGTAAAGCGCGATTTCGGGCGGGACACCGCGTTCCAGCAACTCGTTCTTCGCCGACCACGCGTCTTGCATCGCGCGCTCGTACAGTTCCTTTACGTGCGCGTTGTTGGCCAGCAGCCTCGGCGTGATGTAGTCGGGGTCGCGGGTGTCGGCCAGAGTGAGCAGCGGGCGAGAGCCTGGGACCATGCGGTGGCGCTGGTCTTGCGAATCGGCGGTGTGACTGATTTTTTTGGCGAAGGTGTAGTTGGCGTGCTGAAGCGCCCGCATGGCTGGGGCGTGAACACCTACGTCGAGGACTTCGAGGCGATATAAATTACGCGCGGGATTCAGCAAGCGATCCAGGGCCTCGGAATCCGGGCATTGGGCTTCCGTCTGGCCGACGACGGCGCGGTAGGCTTCCGCGGCGATGCGCGGTGCGTTGGGGGAGTGGTCGATCAGGCGCGAGGTCTTGCCGGCGAGGCGAGCGTCGAATTCGCGAGCGAAGGCTTCGCCAGCCGCGGCGTGCGTCGCCGACACTGAGCCGTTGGTAGTTCCCGGAGCGGCGCTACCGTTGGCGCCGTTGCTGATGTTGCTTGCCGACCACTCCGGCATTTCTTCCAGAGGCTGCGTGCCAAAGCGATCGAAGAATTGCGGGTCTCGTTCCCGGACGAGCGAAACCATCTCGCCGATGACGGCGCGGGCTTCACTGGGAGTGTCAGAAGCGGCGCTCATGCGCCAGAGGCGATGCAGGACGATGCCCGAGATGGTGTGCACCATGGTGGTGAATGCGGCGAGCGGCAGGGCGTAACGAGCGATTTCGATGGCGCGCTTTTCGGCGGAGCGCTCGATCTTTTGCAGGCGTTTGGGATGGGACATCGGGCCGATGTGCCAGATGTCGTTGAGGATGCCGCGAGCGTCGTTGACGAGCAGCGCGGAGAGTTCGCGGTAGTAATTCCATGCGCGCGCGATGGCGTTTTCGTAGATAGCGCGGCTGGCGGCGTCGAAGAACAACGATTCGGGCGGGACGTACGCCTGCGCCTTGTCCAGTCGCACGTAGCGCTGGCTTTGCTGCTCGGAATTGTAGAAGGGATGCGCGTGGAGAAAAGACCACACGAATTGGCGCGAGATATTTTCCAACCCGAACTCGAAATGGGCGTGCTGGTAGACGGTGTGGTGGCCGCTGAAGAAGGTGGCGGCGCCGATGTTGACGCGCTGTTTGTCGGTGATTTCTTCGGGGCCGATCAGGCGCGACGCATAGCAGGTGCGAGCGGCGGCGATCGCCGAGTCGAACGGGTGGTTGAATGCGTTGCGGAGTGTGACGCGCGGCGGTGCGCTTTCGACGAGCTCGCCTGGACGCGTTTCGGGGAACATGCGGGACTGAGAAGCCACGATGGGAAGGTATCTTACACGGGCGCGACATCGGAAGTAAGACAGCCGCGAGGCTGTGAAAAAAGAAGGAGCGCCCTCGGGCGCTCCTCTTCGTCACGGATTTCGCGATCGCGCGGCGAACTACTTCTTCGCGGCGCCCGCTTTCGCTGCGGCGTCGGCATACTTCTTGGTGAAGCGCTCGACGCGGCCGGCGGTGTCAATCAGTTTCTGCTTGCCGGTGAAGAACGGGTGGCAATTCGAGCAGATTTCGACGCGCAGCATATCGCCTTTGACGGTCGAGCGCGTGGGGAAGGTATTTCCGCAGGCGCAGTGGACGGTTACGGCGTGATAGTCGGGGTGGATACCGGGTTTCATGGTGATACTCCTCTGTCGCGTCCGGTCTGCACGGCACCCAAGTGAGGGGACAACAGCCGCGTCGCTAGGTCGCAAGCAATTGTCTATTGTACAGAAAGTGTCCATTTCATCCAAATGGGCCCTCAAGTCCCAGGTCCCTTTCACCTTAAGGATTTATCGGAGGAAGTCGATGGCGGTATGAGAACACGATTACCAGTAAAAATGCGAATACAACGATCATCGTTAGAGCGACGATTCTTTTCTGTCTTAGCCCTTCATTCATGTCGCTAAGTATCCCACGCCCCAGAAAATTCGATGATCAGCTGAATTTCCAGCGGGTGGCGGATAGGACGAAGTTTTCAGCGTGCTCGTCCTGGCCGAAGGCTACTCGGGGAGTGACGCGGAAGATGGTGCCGCTGCTGGATTCAAGTACCGGCAGGATTTCGCCGCCGTACTTTCGGTCATAGGGAACGGCCAGCTGTTTCCAGATGTCGCGATCGTCAATTTGCTCGGCCGTACCCTCGACGATTATGGCTTCGTCGGCTTTTTCCGTGCCGATGACGCAGCGCGAATTGGCGGCCATGTTTTTGGCTTTGCGGGTGCGCGATCCGGTGCTGAACCAGAAGGCGTCTTTCCACCAGATACCCCAAATGACCATGAGGTGGGGATGGTCCTGGCCGGAAGTGGAGATCCAATAGTTGTGGGATTTTTCCAAGCGCTCGAGCGCCCAGCTCCAGGGTTTGAGGCCGGTGGTGTCGTCGGGAACGTTGCTCAATGCGTCGGGCCAGTGGGGGCGGCTTGCGGTCGGTTCAGTCATGGCTCCTCGAACAAGAGTGGGCGTGGGGAGTTTAGCGAAAGAGGGGAGAGATGGGGAGTGGAAGCATAGGTATTTTTCCATTTCATTGGTGATAGCGAAAGGCGGGCTAAGCCCACCGGCGGCGTGATTCGCCGATGTCAGCGCGACAGCGCTTTATTGTTGAGCGGAGAGCGGAGATCGCGTAGGGTCGCAGGTTATGCTGGTGGACGTGGTGGAATCCTTGCCGATGCGCGACGAGCGTGGTTCGCTCGTTGCCGATGATGTGGGAATCGATAGAGCCTTGCGTAGTTTTGCGGCGGCGATTGAGAGCGACGACTCGCTGTTTCAGTGCGAGAACGTGGCGCCTTGGGTTGTGAGCCAGGCACTGTGCCGCGCGGATTTTGTGCTACGGTTTCGGCGAAAGGAACTGGAGGGCAATCGCGGGCTGCATCTTGCGATGGTGCAGAAATTGATCGAGTTGCTGAGAGGCGCGGGATCGGCGGAGACCTTGGCGTCGAGGATTTGCCTCGCAAAGCGGGACGCTGGAACGCAGCTGGAAGTGAGATTAGAAGCGCGCGGGGGTTCGAGCGAGCAGGCTAGATTACGCTGGGGGCTCGGAGTGGTGCACGTGCAACAGGCGCTGCTATTTACATCGAGGTTCTTGCGTCATCAGATGGGGCAGAACGCGGATTGATGAAGACCAGCGGCCCCGATTTCAAATAATCATAAAAATCTAGGAGATGAAGGCGCAGCCTACGCGGTAGGTGCCTTGTTTGGTGCGCTGCGACCACACCGGCTTCAAGCTGACGCGAACCGGCGGAAGAATCGGTACGTGTAAAATCGCAAGGATGTTGGCGGGTAATTCTTCGGGGGCGTCCAATTCGATGGCCACGCCGCCAAAACCTAGGTCGACGACGCGGGCGCGGCGCGTCGTTTGTTCGCCGAGCATGGCATAGGCGTTCGTGCCCGTCATCGAAACGCGTTCCGCCTTGCGCTGCATGGCGTAAACGCGGGGCACCGAAGGCGCCACCGGCGTCTGATTGATGGTGATGGCCGGAGCGGGAGCGGTGGCCGCGGCGGTTGATTCCTGACGCTCGAGGCGTTTGGTCTCGATGGAAATCGGAGGCTTTGGCGGTGCGGCGGCGCGCTCTGGCCCAGGCTGTGGTTGGGCGGCGGCGGGAGCCACGGGTGTTGGCGCCGGGGCGGGCGTCGGAGCTGCGCCGGGCGTGGCCTGACGCGTCGAAGCCGCAGGTGCCGGAGGTAGCGGGGTCGTGACCGTGGGGGATTCGTTGCGCGTGGTGCCGTTTCCGGCTTTGCGATGATTGGCGTGCTTCAGTCGGTAGAGGCGCTCGTCGGCAACGCGGATCAGCTGATCCGCTTGCTCGCCATCCTGCGGATAGATCGCGATTCCATGATCCATATTGACGCTGACGCTGAGCGAAAGCGCATGCAGCGTTTCGGCGAAAACGGCTTCGACGCGCCGGCTTAGCCCAAGAGCCTGGTCAGCGTCGGTCTGCGGCAGCAGCAGTGCAAATTCGTCTCCGCCGATGCGAAAGGCAGAGTCGGAAGTACGCAATGCTTTTTTCAGGGTGACCGCGGCCGCTCGCAGCACTTCGTCCCCGCGAGGGTGGCCATGCTTGTCGTTCACTTCCTTGAACCGGTGTAAGTCCAGGATCACCAATCCTAGCTGCGACCCGTAACGACGGGTGCGGTTCAGTTCCTTCTCGAAGGATTCGCCAAACAGGCGGCGATTGTACAGGCCGGTTAGAGGATCGGTGACCGCGTTCAACTGAAGGGTCTTTAGCTCGTCATATTCAAGGACGATCGGGACGCGGAACAGTCCCGCGGTCGTCAGTACATCCATGAGCGCGGTCTTGTGCGCTACTGGACGACCCATATTTTCGCTGAGCTCGCGGCGGCGAAGCAGCATTTCGTCCCAAAGTTGTACACACTGGGTCTCCTTCAGATCCAGGTGCGTGATGGCGCGCATATAGCGCTGCAGGAATTGACCGCGCGCGGTCAAATCAAGTCCGTCGAGCGTGTCTGCCAAGAGCTCAAGATACGAGTCTTCAATCGGCAAACGAGGGGGCGTTGTGCCGCCAGGGCTGGCCATACGAGATAGACACCTAAACTCTGCCTATCCCCGCGGGGTGGGGGAAAGATCGAGGAGCTTTCTTCACAGTGAGGGAGCAACTCGGAGACCATCCCATTTTAACACTCCGAAAGACGGCTGAGAGTAGTCAAGTCCCTCGGGCCCATGGATCCTATTGAAAAAAATAGAGATCGTCGATCCGGTGGAACTGTCAACAAAAAGCGAGCCCACCACCCCATGTAACGAAATTACCCCAACGGGCCCTGCCGACCGACAGGAAGCGGCAGAAATTTACTCAAGTGGCCTGAGAAATTCCAACCCGAACAGACGCATGTCTCCAGCAGCTTCCTGGCGGAGCACCTTGGCTGCGATTGGGGGCGTCTCGTTGGGCACCAAGCTCGAGGACGCGGGGGAGGGTGCTGGAACCGTCAGATAAACGATCTGATCAGTTCGCAGAATGTGCGCAGAAGCGATGCAGGCACCTGCGGAACCGATGTTCAGGGTTTTGGTGAGCTCAATGAACTCCACACCGGAAGCATCGGAGCCGCGTAGGAAAACCGGGACTTGCAGTCGTATCCGGGGGGCTCGGCGGCGCTGCAACTGATCCAATTGTGGACCTTCCTGGAAACTTTCCGTTTTCACTCGGTGCACCGTAGTACGGATGAACTAGTACGGAACAAGCAGCTTGAATGCCAGATTTTGAACCGTCTAAGTGAATGATAATCTGTTTAGAATCAGCCGATTAAATGGATGCCACAATGCGGGAAGAGCAATTCCTTGCAGGGTACGGACTAGGAAGGAAAGTTCATTTCCTGAATTGTGCAAATGGCACGCTTTTACCATTGACAGTCCGGAGATGGCTTGCGACGATGGCCATCGTCCTAGGGAAAATTTTTTCCCGTTGGCTCATAGGGTGGGTTCTTTCGCATGAATGGCAGCGTAGTCACTTCGCTGATTACCGATCAGCCCGGTTCGGGAGCCGTCCAGCTTACCCTCGTGAACCGGCTCTTGGACACGCTCGATCACGCCCTGCTGGTCGCGGAACGAAGCGGGAAAATCCTGCTGGCAAACTCGCGCGCGAAGAAATGCTTGGAATCGATCGGGCTAGGTGAATTGAGCACCCTAAATTTGTACGACGATGTTTTGCAGGTGGAAGCGAAGCAGATCTTCCGCGAGATCGAAAGCGGCGAGCAAGAGGTAAAGCTGAGCCTGTCGCGCGGCGAAACCAAGGCCAGCGCCACCGTGAATTGGGTGCCCGAGCCGGATTGGCTCGTGGTGCAGTTTGTGCCGATGACCGG
>Ga0307471_100002940_pt1 | contig 9990 bp, 10 predicted proteins | sample atmos_gasesAM3C__2_FD_204566 | JGI IMG/M metagenome (GOLD analysis project Ga0307471, IMG submission 204566) | Hardwood forest soil microbial communities from Morgan-Monroe State Forest, Indiana, United States - atmos_gasesAM3C_515 | ecosystem: Environmental > Terrestrial > Soil > Temperate... | reverse complement strand
AAGCTGAAAAAGACGCCAAGAATAACTGACGTGTAGTTGTGCGCTAATCCTCTGGTGGTCAGTTTCCCGGTAACGGCTTAACCAGCCATCAGGTGATTAGGTGGTGATAAACGCTGTTCTCGATAACTATCTGGAAAAACAACAGTCTCCGACTAGCGCGTTTATGACGTCCAACCGAGTAATGGTAAATTCGTCTGATATGTTCCTTGAAAGGGTTTGGATTTCAGTCGTCGCTACGTTCGCCCTTGCTGCAATCACCTGGGGTCAGACTCCAACACTGCCCAAAATAGAACCTAAGTTGTTGCAGGCCGATCTTCAGATTGCCCGAAAGGCGCTAGAGGAAGGCCATTCAGGTATGTACCGTTATACGCCCAAGCCTGAGTTGGACCGGGCCTTTGACTCCGCGAATAAGAAGCTGACCCAGCCTATGGATGCACTTGAGTTTCTAAGAGTTTTGGCACCGGTGGTGGCGGACATAAAGTGCGGTCACACGTCCGTTCGCCCACCCAAGCAAATATCGGAAGCCGTGAATCAGACGATTGCTTTGTTTCCGTTTGGTGTAGCCATTGTGGATGGCAAGGTCTACGTAACGAGAGAGTACGAACCAAATGAACAGAAATTGGCTGGGCTGGAAATCCGCAAGATCAACGGGGCGGAAATCGACAGCATTCTCGCAACCATGCTGGCTGCAACTCCGGGGGACGCCGATTCACAGACCGTTCGTCCGTGGCGGGTGGCTGATGATTTCAATCTGGACCTATACGATCTGGCGGGAATTAAATCTCCGTTCACAGTGGAGTTTCTCGATAGCAAGACAGGGAAAAACAGAACGCTGCAGTTTAGCGGAGGCCCCTATCCGGATCTCCAGAAAATTGCAGAGAAACGCTACCCGCAGGATGCAGAACCCAAAGATAGCGTCAGCCTGAAGTTCATCGACGAAAACATGCTCATGAATGGTGGAAGTTTCTCAACCACCTGCGAATTCCTGTCCAATTTGCATGATCGCAAAAGAGCCATTTTCGTGGGCGAAGAGGCGGGAGGCGGATATTTTGGCAACACCTCAGGCCCCACCGTCCGTGTGACCCTGCCAAATACCGAAGTACACATAATTATTCCTCTCCGGACCTACTACCTAGCCGTAAAAGATGGGATACCCAACAGGAGCATTCTCCCTGACTACGAGGTCAAACAGTCCATCAACGATATTCTGTCGGACAATGACACCGTAATGTTCCGAGCCATCGAACTAGCACGCAAATAGAGAAGTAACGAAGCGGTTAAAACCAACGTGCCACCTCCTGGTAAGTCGCTTAACCGGAAACTAGCCTTTACAGATGCGCTGAAAAGGCTTGGCCCCGGATAGATGTTGAGAAATCCGCTTATCACCAGCTATCCCTCCGACTCGGCCCTTGATAACTCTTGGTAGTCGCGTTGTCGGAAACTGATCCGCTACCTGAAGTCCTGACCAGTTCGCCGAATCGCGCGTCGCGGGGTATAATCGCCTGATGCACAGGAAGCGAAAATCTCCGCAGATACACAGCACGACGGTGCTTTGCGTGCGCCGCGACAGCAAAGTGGTTTTGGCTGCTGACGGCCAGGTGACTCTTGGCGAAGGCGTCATCAAGCACAACGCCAAAAAGACGCGCCGCCTTTATAACGACAAAATCCTCGCGGGTTTTGCCGGCAGCACAGCCGATGCGCTTTCGCTTTTCCAGCGTTTCGAAAATAAATTGCAGGAGTTTCATGGGAACCTTTCGCGCGCGGCCGTGGAGCTGGCCAAGGATTGGCGCACCGACCGTTCGCTTCGCCACCTTGATGCGCTTTTGGTTGTGGCCGACGCGAAGTCCACATTTCTGCTATCAGGCAATGGCGACGTAATCGAGCCGGATGACGGCATCACGGCGATTGGCTCCGGAGGCCCCTACGCTCTGGCCGCCGCGCGAGCCCTGCTGAAATTCACAAAAATGAATTCGAAAGACATCGCCCAGGAAGCTATGCGCATCGCCAGCGAAATTTGCATCTTCACGAACGCGCAATTCAGCATCGAAGAACTATGACCGGTAAATCGGAGAAAGATATGGTGATCTACTTGGCCGGAGAATCGCAGACTTCGGAGCCGGAACCGCTTCCATCGTTTGACGAGTTGACGCCGCGCGAAATCGTGGTCGAGCTCGATAAATATATTGTCGGCCAGAATGCGGCCAAGAAAGCGGTCGCCATCGCGCTTCGCAATCGCGTTCGGCGCCAGAAGCTGACTCCGGAACTTGCCGAAGACATCCTTCCCAAGAATATCCTGATGATCGGGCCTACGGGCGTGGGCAAGACGGAAATTGCGCGCCGCCTGGCTCGCTTGGCCGGCTGCCCCTTCGTCAAAGTGGAAGCTTCGAAGTACACCGAAGTGGGCTACGTGGGCCGCGACGTTGAGTCCATGGTGCGCGATTTAGTCGAAACTTCGATCGACATGGTGCGCGAAGAGAAACTCGATGAAGTAGCCGAGCGTGCCGAGCAGTCCGCTGAAGAGCGCCTGCTCGATCTTCTCCTGCCTGCTTCGCCCGTCCCAGCGGACGCGAGTCCTGCTTCCGAATCGCAGCGCCGCGAGCAAGTGCAGCGCACTCGCGAGAAGCTTCGCGTGCAGTTGCGCGAAGGCAAGCTTGATCAGCGCATGGTGGAAGTGGAAGTTCGCGAACGGTCTATGCCTTCCTTTGAAATCATCACCAATCAGGGCGTCGAAGAGATGGACGTCAACGTGAAGGACATGCTATCCGGCATGTTCGGCCAGCAGAAAAAGAAGCGGAAGATGACGGTCGCCGAGGCCTTTGATTACCTGATTCAGGAAGAAGAGAACCGGCTGATTGACATGGATCAGGTCACTCGCATGGCTGTCGATCGCGTGGAGCAGATGGGAATTCTCTTCATCGATGAAATCGACAAAATCGCAGGCCGCGAATCTGGTCATGGCCCGGATGTTTCGCGCGAGGGCGTACAGCGCGACATTCTTCCCATCGTCGAAGGCACTACCGTGAACACGCGATACGGCATGGTGCGCACGGATCATATTCTTTTTATCGCCGCCGGCGCTTTCCACACCACGAAGCCATCCGACCTTATTCCCGAATTGCAGGGCCGCTTTCCGATTCGCGTCGAGCTCAGCTCGCTTTCGGAAGCCGACTTCATCCGTATCCTTACCGAGCCGAAAAATGCGCTGATCAAGCAATATGTCGCGCTTCTCGACACCGAGGGTTTCAAACTTGCGTTCACCGAGGACGCGATTGCGTCCATCGCCAGCTTCGCCGCCAAAGTGAACGAGCACACCGAAAATATCGGCGCTCGGCGCCTGCACACGATTCTGGAAAAAGTGCTCGAAGAAATTTCCTTCGAGGCTCCTGAAATGAAAAAGAAATCTTTCAAGCTCGACGCTGCCTACGTTCAGAAGCAGCTCGCGAACATCGTGAAAGACCAGGATCTAAGCCGTTACATTCTCTAGAAATCGGAAAATGGAAATCCGAAAAGGGGACTTCGCGCCCTGCCCCGCCGCCCACTCTTACGCCCCCCGCCTCCCGATTTTCTATTTTCTCTTTTCCATTTTCATTCTCTACGGCTGCGCGGCTCCCGGTGAACCCCTCGAGCGCAAGCCGCCAACGCCAGATCCGGTAACCGACCTTAACGCGTCTCAGTCCGGCAACGACGTGATTCTCACCTTTACGCTCCCGCGTGACTCCGTCGAAAGGCGCGAAATTCAAAAGCCCATCTCCGTTAATGTGTACCGGAATTTCGAGCCAGTCCCGCCGGCGAATTCATCGGCGGTGGTCGCTCCCGCAAACCCAACTCTGCTGCTCACGATTCCGCCCGCGATGGTGGATCGCTACATGGTCCAGGGGCGGGTTCGATTCGTCGATTCGCTTCGCGCGGAGAATTTCTCTGCCGCCGGTAGCGAGGCTGTCTACCTCTTGCGCACGTTTATCGCGCCAAAAAAACTTTCTTCCAACTCCAACGTCGCGGCTCTCACAATCTATCCGCCCGCGAATCCAATCGCCGACCTCAAGACGGTATTCAGCCGCTCCGGCGTCACTCTATCCTGGACACCCCCGGAGAAGACTCTGATCGGCGCCGCGGCCAACATCGCTTTCTATCGAGTCCTCAGAGCAGAAATGGAATCAGGTCCGAATGCCGGCGCGAATCCGGCGGCTACCGGCAACATGGAAGCGCCCAATCCGAAGGTTCCCTTCGCGCGCATCGCAGAAGCAGCATCCCCGCCCTACACCGATACGCAGACGGAGCTCGGCAAGACCTACATGTACTCGGTGCGCAGCGTGGCACAATACCCAGGCGTCCAGATCGAGTCGCTCGATTCGAATTTCGCCACGATCACGCCGAAAGACGTTTTTCCGCCGCCGGCTCCCCAGGATCTTGTCGTGGCCTTTGTCCCCGCCGCTGGCGGAGCGGCCGCTTACCTCGATCTCTCCTGGTCCATCAGCGCGGCAACCGATATCGCGGGTTACAACGTCTATAGAAGCGAGGAGGCCTCGGGCCCAGGAACGCGCGTAAATTCCGAGTTGTTGCTTACTCCCGCGTTTCGCGATATGAATGCAGTGCCCGGCCGCATTTATTTTTATACTGTCACCGCGGTCGATCGCTCTGGAAACGAAAGCTCGGCCAGCCCGCCGGCCTCCGGCAGCGTTCCGGCGCCCGATCAGCAATAGAAGTACGAAAAAGAACTGCGAATGGAAGCGATGCATGAACCTCTAATCCCGGATCCACTGAAGGTTGGCCGCAAAGTCCTGGCCCCGACGAATCGCACAGCCCTGCAAACCGGAATTTTTATGGGCGCACTTCTGATCGTCGTCATGGTTGCCGCGCTCTTCGTCGCCAATCGCATCCCTGGCACCGAGCGTTATGCCCTCGAACGCAACGCCACTTTCTGCGCGCTTTTCTTCATCTGCATGCTGATCCCGATCGCTCGCTACTTTAATCGCCCGATGCCGATGTTCATGTCCGCGATGTTCGGATGGGTCATATTCGTTGTCGCTTATGACGTCACCGGCATGTTCTATCAAAACCTGTTCCAGGTTTTGCGCAGTCCATTTGAAGCGCTCATCGAAGGCGCCATCGTCTACGGCGTCGCCGCTGTCGGCGCCTGGGTGATCGGCATGTTTCTCGAGGCCCGCCAACACCCGCTCGCTCCGCGCCGCCGCCGCACCGATCATCTCCACCAGCAACCATGAAACCTTCACCATGAATCCTAAATCATGAAACTTTGCCGCTTCCAGCCGCTCGAATTCGCGGCTACCAATATCGCCCGCGCGTCTCACGAATCCCATCCACACGTGCGCCATGGCATCATCGAGGCCAACTGGGTTCACGAATTCAGCGGTGAACTCTGGGGCGCGCGCGAGCTCACAGGCCAAAAATGGCCGCTCGACTCCGTAAAATTCCTGCCGCCCTCCGTCCCCTCGAAAATTGTTTGCGTTGGCAAGAATTACGTCGACCACGCCGCCGAAATGGGCGGCCCTCCGCCGAAGAATCCCATAATTTTCCTCAAGCCGTCCTCAGCGATCATCGCGCCCGAAGAACCCATCATCCTCCCCCGGATCTCGCAACGCGTCGACTACGAAGGCGAAATCGCCATCATCATCGGCCGCCGCTGCCATCTTCTCACCCCCAACGAAGACGTCCGCCCCTACATCCTCGGCTACACCTGCTTCAACGACGTCACCGCCCGCGACCTCCAGAAACTCGACGGCCAATGGACCCGCGGCAAAAGCTTCGACACCTTCTCCCCCTTCGGCCCGCTGCTGGAGTCCGAACTCAATCTTGCCGATACCAGAGTAGAGACCTACGTCAACGGCGTCCGGAAACAGTCCGCCAGCGTCTCAGAAATGATCTTTTCCATTGATGTTATAATTCATTGGATAGCTGAGGTGATGACGCTCGAACCCGGCGATGTGATCGCAACCGGAACACCAGCGGGAATCGGTTCCCTCGCCGACGGCGACGTGGTGGAAGTAAGCGTCACCGGAATCGGCACACTTCGCAATCCGGTAACCAGTTTTCAGTAGAGGCACGGCATGCCGTGCCCGCTCGACCGCCGGCAAGACATCGCTCAGCCGGGGCCGTGAAATTCGCAGAGCACCAATCACAGAGGTGAAAAAATGAAATTCTTCCTCGATACCGCAAATCTCGACGAAATCCGCCAGGGCGCAGCCTCCGGCGTCATCGACGGCATCACCACCAACCCCACCCTCGCCGCCAAGGAAAAAAAGCCCTTCCGCGAGCTCGTCATCGAAATCTGCAACATCGTAAAAAACGGCGCCATCAGCGCCGAAGTCGTCTCCACCGATTATGACGGCATGCTCCGCGAAGCCCGCGAAGTGATCAGCTGGCATCCCAACGTCGTCGCAAAAATTCCCATGACGCCCGACGGCGTCCGCGCCCTCAGCGTCCTCTCCAAGGAAGGCATCCGCGTCAACGTCACTCTCGTCTTTTCCGCCTCGCAGGCGCTTCTCGCCGCCAAGGCCGGAGCCTATTTCGTCAGCCCGTTTCTCGGCCGCCTCGATGATATCTCTCAGGACAGCATGATTCTTCTTCGCGACATCCTCCAAATTTATCGCGCGTATGATTACAAGACGCAGGTGCTCGCCGCGAGCCTTCGCCATCCGATGCACGTCGTCGAAGCCGCGAAGATGGGAGCGCATATCGGAACCATGCCGTTCAAAGTTTTCGAAATGCTCTTCAAGCATCCGCTCACGGACCGGGGCCTCGAATCGTTCCTGAAAGACTGGGAAAAAGCGCGCGATACGCTCGGCGAAATTTCCGAGCCGGTCGGCGCGCGTAAAGGCGGGCGTTGAAACACCTTTTTTCGAATTGGAGCGAACTGCTCCCGATTGCCGGCCTCATCGTCATGGCCGCAATTGGCATCGTTGTCTGGCTGCGACGCAAGCCTATCGACGACTCGGAAATTGAACGCCAGCGCCGCGCCTATCTGAACAAGGTCGGCCGCATCGTCGAAGGCCAAATCCTCGAAATTTCCGAAAACGCTTTCCCGGCCGACGACGCCAAGCACCATTCGACTTCCGCGAAAAACGCGTCCGGCACCATTAGCGGCGCGAAGATAACCGCAGCCGCCCCAACCAACGGAACGCAGCGCCTCATCTATTACACCTACTCGATCTCCGGCGTCACATACGAAACCGCGCAAGACGTAACCGGCCTCGAAGAGCGCCTCCACCTCAAGCGCGCAGCCGTAGGCCAAACCGCCAGCGTAAAATACGACCCCTCGAACCCCAGCAATTCAATCCTGCTAGCCGACGATTGGTCGGGCTTGCACTGATTGCTTAGGATGAGATTGGGGAATCAGTTCATAAGATCAATTATTTTACCGTCCGGGGCTTTTACCCGAGCTCGCGCTAACGGGTTCTTTTTGAGTTCAGTCTCAATCATTTTTTGTATTGTATCCAGATGGTACTGCAGAGTTGCCCTGTCGTTAGTGTCCCAATACTCCGCCTCGTCATCGACCTTCAGTTCAGAGAAAAATGGCTGAATTGTCTTTAAAAGATTGATTACTTTTAAGTGGCACTCTGCTCCTGCAAATTGCGTCTTTGCAAATTCTTGTACGTACAAGTCTCGGTCGAATTCAAGGCGGACTGGGTCGCAATCTTCATGCAAATATACGGTGATGCCCTTCACAGGGCCGACATAGTCCCATTCTTGTTCGTCACGAACCCGCAAAAGAGTCACCTCAGCAGAGTCGATCGTTTCGGTTTGCCAACCTTGCAATTTAGCAAGAGAGGAAACCACGCCCACGAGCCCTTCATAGGCTGTTTGATCTCTGAGTCTTCCCTCGAAGTGAATGGTCACTCCCATGTGCGTTGGGCTGACTTATCTCCAACCTGGTTTGGATGGTTGTGACAATCCTACACATCTGCAACACGTCTTCTCAGTACCAAGTACGCGTGGGCGATTTCTTCTTCATGGCTCAAGTCTCACTCGCGCCGTTCTTTGCATTGACGCCGGACTCGCAGGCCGATCCAAGTCTGTGCAGTTCCAAATACAGCGCTTTGTCGTTCGGAGCCAAGCTCCGTTCTCTTGGAATGTAGACTCCGGTGCAATTTCCGTCGAGCATTTCTGCAACGAGTTGTGCAAGCACGCAGTATCCCAGCTCAACACTGACATCGTGATTGAAGTAATCAACTCCAAGACAAGCTGTGTGTTTGATCCACGCCTCTCGTTGACTGGCTTGCCGAAGCCAAGCGGTGTTTTCTTTGTGGTTTTCAACAAAAGGTGCGGGGTAATAGAAAAAGTTGAGCAGGTGCGGCCCGGCTTTCATCATGGTTGTCGTCCCAGACTGCACAACGCAATGCATGGACGATTCCTCCTTTCCCGCAAAAGACACGTGCCAAGCTCTTTCGGCGGCGCGTCGGAGTTCTTCAGTACTAAATAAATGCGGCTTTCGTAGGAGCAAAACCATCGAAAGCGGCTCTTCCTTGCTGGTCCGTTGCCACCGTAGGGGGACGAACCTTCTGAGAGCATACGGCAAGCGCATTCCTGAAATATTACTTTGCTTGCCTGGCAACGTCTAATTCCCGACGGATAAATCATTTGCGTTTCGCAAGAGTCCTCATTCGCGCGCTTGCTGGCACGGTGATACACTTTCAACTTTCGTACAGGAGAAAACCCACCAGATGCGCATCCGCTCATCGCGCTTAGCAATCGCAACCCTCGCAATAATCGCGGCCCCACTCGTCGCTTCCGCTCAGCAATCCTCCGGCACCGTCGATCCCAGCCAGTATTCCGCCATGCGCTGGCGCCTCATCGGCCCCCACCGTGCCGGCCGCGTCACGGGCGTCGCCGGCATCTCCGGCGACCCATCCACCTACTACATGGCCACGCCCGGCGGCGGCGTCTGGAAAACCACCGACGCAGGTGAGGTTTGGTTCCCGATTTTCGACGACCAGCACGTCGCCTCCATCGGCGCGATCGCCGTCGCTCCGTCGAATGCAAAAATCATCTACGTTGGCACCGGCGAGCAAACCCCCGGCGACGGCGTCTACAAATCCACCGACGCCGGCGCCACCTGGACCAACATCGGCCTGAAAGAATCGAAATACATCAGCTCGATCATCATAGATCCCAAAAATCCGGACATCATCAACGTAGGCATCCTCGGCCATCCTCTCCTCAGCGTCGCACCCGCCAGTCCCGATCGCGGCGTCTATAAAACCACCGACGGCGGCAAAACCTGGAAGAAAACTCTCTACAAGGACGATCTCACCGGCGTCGCCGACCTCGAAGCCGACCCCGAAAATCCGCGCGTCCTCTACGCCGCGCTCTGGCATCCCACCGATTTTTTCGCCGGTGAAGACGGCCCCGACAAACCAAACTCCTGGGTCTACAAATCCACCGACCAAGACGCCACCTGGAAAGAACTCGCCTACACCGGCTTTCCCAAGGGTCCGTGGGACCGAGTCGGTATCGCCGTCGCGCCGGGCAATCACGGCCAGCGCGTTTTCGCGATTCTGGAGCAAGGCCTCTATCGCTCCGACGATTCCGGCGCCACCTGGAAGCAGATCACGGAAGATACGCGCGTCATCGGCAATGCTTACTTCGCACGCGTCTATGTCGATCCGCGCAACGCCGACCTCGTCTACGTGATGCAGACTTCTCTAAACCGCTCAACCGACGGCGGCAAGACGTTCGCCTCCTTCAAAGGCGCCCCCGGCGGCGACGATTACCACAACATGTGGATCGACCCGCAGAATTCCGCGCGCATCATTCTCGGCGTCGATCAGGGCGGCATCATCAGCGTCAATGGCGGCAAAACCTGGACCTCCTGGTACAACCAGCCCACCGGTCAGTTCTACCACGTCTCCACCGACACGAATTTTCCCTACGTCGCATACGCCGCGCAGCAGGATAGCGGCTCCGCCGAAGTTCCTAGCCGCGGCGACTACGGTTCGCTCACCTATCGCGACTGGTTTTCCTCCGCCGGCTTCG
>Ga0307471_100002938_pt1 | contig 9992 bp, 6 predicted proteins | sample atmos_gasesAM3C__2_FD_204566 | JGI IMG/M metagenome (GOLD analysis project Ga0307471, IMG submission 204566) | Hardwood forest soil microbial communities from Morgan-Monroe State Forest, Indiana, United States - atmos_gasesAM3C_515 | ecosystem: Environmental > Terrestrial > Soil > Temperate... | reverse complement strand
TGAAGAGGTCCAGCGAATGGCCCTTATGGCGGTGGCCAAAAATGTTCAGGTCTCGGCCATATTCCATTCCGGAATCCTGCGCGCAAAACAAACCGCGGAGATTCTTGCGGAACATCTCCAATTCAACTTGGGTGTAGAGCAGCTTTCTGGTCTATTGCCGCAAGACGATCCGGCTGTCGCCAAAGGCGAGCTTGAAGCCGCGGCGAGTCCCATCATTCTGGTGGGCCATCTTCCTCACCTCAACCGGCTAATAGCACTGTTGGTCAGCGGTGATGTGGAGTCGGGAGCTATGGAGCTCCCTCCCGCGACGATGGTGTGCTGTAGCAACGACCGGTCTAAATGGAAGATCTCTTGGACGCTGACACCGCGGCCTTTGTAAAGCGCGGTTGACCGGCGGATGGGGATAGTCTAAAAAGGAAAAGTAGACGCGTGGGTATAATCGAAAGGCAGACGCAATGGCTTCAGAGACACTGACAATTACCGACAACCGGACAGGCAAGAAATACGAGATTCCCATCCGTAACGGCGCGATCAAAGCCACAGACCTGTTCCAAATCAAGGTTGCCGAAGATGATGGCCTGGTCAGTTATGATCCGGGCTTCATGAACACCGCCTCCTGCCAGAGCAAGATCACCTACATTGACGGTGACAAGGGTATCTTGCGCTATCGGGGTTACCCTATCGAGCAGATCGCGGAAAAAAGCAACTATTTAGAAACCGCTTATTTGATCCTTCACGGCGAGCTTCCGACCCAGTCTCAATTGGCCGACTGGACACACCATATCACTTATCACTCCATCATCCACGAAAACATCAAAAAACTCATTGATGGATTCCATCATGATGCCCACCCCATGGGTATTTTGGTGAGTACCGTTGCTGCCTTATCGACTTTTTATCCCGGAGCCAAAAAAATCTTCGACCCGCAGTCCCGGAGAGATCAAACCTATCGCCTTATCAGCAAGATGCCGACACTGGCCGGCTTCGCTTATCGCCATAGCCTGGGTCTGCCCTATTCTTACCCGGACAACGACCTGAGTTATACCGGTAATTTTCTCAACATGCTCTTTAAAATGACGGAGCTTAAGTACAAGCCTAATCCGGTGCTTGAGAGAGCCCTGGACATCCTTTTTATTCTGCACGCGGATCACGAGCAAAATTGCAGTACCAATGCCATGCGAGGTGTCGGCAGTTCCCAGGTCGATCCTTACTCCGCCGTCGCGGCGGCGGCAGCGGCTCTTTATGGCCCGCTCCACGGAGGCGCCAATGAGGCGGTTCTGAGAATGCTTATGGAGATCGGGTCGAAGGACAAAGTCCCCGAGTTCATCAAGAAGGTCAAAGGCGGTGAGGGGCGATTGATGGGCTTTGGCCATCGGGTCTACAAGAATTACGACCCGCGCGCCACGATCATCAAGCAGGTTGCTGACCAGGTCTTCGAGGTCAAAGGGCGCAACCCGCTGCTTGATATCGCTCTTGAACTCGAACGTATCGCTCTAGAGGACGGCTATTTTATCCAGCGCAAGCTCTATCCTAACGTCGATTTCTATTCTGGTCTGATATACCAGTCGATGGGCCTACCGATGGATATGTTTCCCGTCTTGTTCGCTATTCCACGAACCTCGGGATGGATTGCTCAATGGGCAGAAATGCTCACCGATGCGGATCAAAAGTTGGCGCGCCCGAAGCAGCTCTATCTCGGTGCTGAGACGCGCGACTATGTGCCGATGGAAAAGAGAAAGTAGGAAGATAGCTGGGGCTTACCTTAGCATTCCGCCGCGAAATCCTTCAGTCACTATTACTTTCAGCAGTTGGCCGACCCGAAGGGTTGGGCTGGCAAGACCATTGAGTTCCATCAAAGCTCTAACGTGTTGACCGTAGCGGCGGGCGATGGCAAAGAGCGTCTCTCCTTTTTTGACCTCGTGGGTGAGGAACTGAGCTTGTCTCGTTTCTTGCTCCTGATAGGTTTGCGCGAATATGGTCGCGTGTCCGGCGGGAAACTTTACGCGGAAACCACTCTCCTCCGGCGGGGTCCGGCTTCGTAGTAATTCCGGGTTTAGTTCCCGGATGGTTTCGGGGTCGGTGCCCGCCATTTCAGCCAAAGAAACCAGGCGCAAACTCCCCTGAACTTCCATTTCTTCGTAGTCCATCGGCGGTTCGTACACCAGATCAATAAAACCATATTTTTGCGGATCGCTTGCGATCAACGACGCCGCTACGAACTTGGGAACGAAGTTGCGCGTTTCCTCGTTTAACTTGGCCTTTGTGCTAAGCGTCCAAAAGTCCGTTGCTCCGGAGCTCTGTATGGCTTTATCAATAGCCCCTTGTCCCGCGTTATAGGCTGCGATAGCCAGATACCATCGACCAAAGTAGTTGTGCAGATCCTTGAGATAGGCAGCGGCAGCCCGGGTTGATTTTATTGGATCCCGGCGCTCATCCACCCACGAATCAATTTTCAAACCGTATCTACGTGCTGTACCCGAGACAAATTGCCAAAGTCCGGCGGCCCCTGAAGAGGATGAGCTGTGGGTCACAAAACCGCTTTCGATGAGCGCCAGATAGGCTAGCTCTTCCGGAACTCCTTCCTCGTGAAGCACCTGCGCGATCATCGGCATATACTTTCCCGATCGGGCCAAGGCCCTTTCGAGATCGTTTCTACCGCTTTTGGAAAATTGGTTGATAAAGTAGCGGACCCGTGGGTTTTCAATCACCGCTTTAGAAAACTCCAATCGACGTCGCTCGACGGGTTGGTCTATTCCTTTGTTAAGATCTTTTTCCAACGAGTTCAAGAAACGATCTTCCACGCGCGGTCCGGAGACATTTCTCAAGACCGAAGAGTCGTTCTGAGCTGATGCGGTTCTCTTGTTTGCTTCTTGCTGATTGGAGCTTGGTGCGGCTTCTCTGGCGCTCTTTGAGCTGCTGTCGAGGGTGGCCGCAAGCAGATCTTCCTCCTGCACATCGTGTTGCTGTGCAAGGGCCGCCGCTATCGCCTCATACTCGACTGCCAGTGAGGGTTGCGGAGACAGGCTGTCAGCTGATTTTTCTTGTGTTGATTCCACGGGAGTTGGCACACTGCGCACCAGGGTCATTGGAAAGTGTGCGCAGCCATGTAAGAGGCCAACCGCCAAGCCGAGGACTAGAATTTGAGTTCGCGTCGACATCGCTTGGTTACCGACGAACTCGCGGAGGGTACTCGAATCGTCACGGTCGCGCAACCCAAAAGTGCTTGACAATTGATCGTCTAAGTCTCTAGATTCCTCATCGATGCCAAAAAATTGAAAAAGATTGACAGATTGGAGTAAAAAAAAATAAAAAATATTCTATCGAATCGCATTATAAGGACGAAGGAGGCGCTATTGTGAAGACAATCGCTTTGATGATGGCGATGATTTGTTTAGGCTTGGCATCTCTTGTGCCGGGAGCGGAAAATACCAAATACCCCGCGCCTCGATTTCCCTCTTATTTGCGACCGCCGAAATCCATCGACGATGTTATGCCCTTTGCACGGGCTGCCGTGCGCCAAACCGGTGGGCGCACGCCGCTGGGCTTGGTCGAGAAAGGAATGGCGACACTGATCGTCACTGAAGTCAACGCCGATCCGATGGTCATGCAGGCGATCACGCGCGCTTTCGAAGAGCGTGGCGTCAAGGCTTACGTCGTCTCTGAATATGAACTGCTTGGGGTCAATAAAGAGGATGCGCTGAAAGCCATTCAATCTTCGCATTGGTACACGGGGGAGCAAGGCTATATGGAAGTGCGCCACTGGCTCGACGATTTGTTCATCGATCCCGAGGTGCCCAAGAAATGGCTCAAGGAACGACGGCCCGACTTGTACAACGCGGTTTACGCGAAAGGCGAAGAAGCGCCACAAAAAGAGCGGGAGCTGGCGAAGCAGTTCAGCGGCCCGAATGTCGCCGAATTTATCGTTAAGTTTCTCGATCAGCATCCCGACGTAAAGGCGGTTTTTTGGCGCCGTGGAGGGAGGCCGCGCACCGCGCGGTTCCTAAAGCAGCATAGCACGAAGTTCTACGGCAACTTCATTTTTGATAACCGCTACGAACTAATGAATAAGGCGTCGAGCTTTCCGGGGGATGTATGGAAGCTGGCCGAAGAGCGGGTGCTTGAGCCCCTGGCTTGGACAGATCGCGTCGAAGCGTTCGATCCGGAAGGGACGCAGATGCATTTCGACGTGACTGAAGAGGAATCGAAGATTTGGGCATCTGCCGCTTATCTCCAGGGACATCTGTTCTTGTCGCCGTATCAAGCAACGGGTCGTTTCCCTTATTCTTCCGTAGACTATCCGGCGTTGCAAAAGAAATGGAACCCGCCGCTACAAATTAAAGTCAATGGAGTTTTTGCCGGCACGAGCAATCACACTGGGTCTTACGAGCGCATCGAAATACATGTAAAAGACGGCTACGTGACCGAAGTCAAGGGTGGTGGAACTTACGGAGAGCTTTGGCGCGAGTTTATGAAGTATCCGAAGATCAACGAGCTGAATTATCCATATCAAGATAAGCCCGGTTACTGGTGGTTTTATGAGGCCGGTCTGGGAACCAATCCGAAATTTTTTCGACGGCCCGATGAAAACAAGGAAGGCAACAATACCTCGGAGCGAAACAATTCCGGCGTGATTCATTGGGGTTTCGGCGGCAGTGTGGTTCACGATCCCAACAAAGCAGAAGAGTCAAAGGCATGGATCGATTTTCCAAAACAGAATGGTCTGCCGAAGGATCACTGGTGGCATATTCACAATACGCTTTTAACTTACCGGGTGCACGTGCGCGGGACCAAGAACACGTGGCTCACCTTAATTGATAAAGGCGAAGTGACAGCCTATCGCACACCTGAATTGCGCGCGCTGGCGTCGCGTTACGGCAATCCCGAGGACGTGCTCGGTAAAGATTGGGTGCCGTATATCCCGGGAATCAATGTTCCGGGAAAGTACGCAGACTACGCAAAGGATCCATGGAAGACCTATGCCGAGGTCATGAAAAAAGTTGAAGCAGGCACCTTCGAGTTTTTCTACCCGGCCGTGAGACCCAAGAAATAGGGGGCATGTCATGAAGTTGCTAGCTGTGGGATTGCTTTTCCTTGGAATGGGTCTTTCCGAGGTCGCTTTCGGTGCTGAGCAAGGGAAATATCCTGCGCCGCGCTTTCCGTCCTACGTTAAGCCGCCGAAATCGATCGAGGACATCATGCCTTTCGCGCGTGCTGCGGTGCGCCAGACCGGCGGCCGTACTCCGTTGGGTTTGGTCGAAAAGGGGACATTGATCGGCCTCGTCACTGAGGCCGTCGCTGACGATACGGTGCTGCAGGCGATCGTCCGCGCTTATAAAGAACGGGGCGTTGAAGCGCGCATCATTCCGGAATATGAACTCGCCGGCGTCAGCCGTGAGGAGGTTTTGCAAGCGATCAAAGCGAACAAGTGGTACACATCGGAATTGGGTTTCATGGAGATCAAGCCCTGGATTACCCAGCGCTTTGCCGACCCCGAAGTGCCGAAAAAGTGGCTGCGCGAGCGCCGGCCGGACATTTATAAAGCGATGTTCTCACAAGACGACGAGGTTATTACGCCGGCGCACAAAGAAATCTTCAGCAAGCTCGCACAAAGAAATATGGGCGAACTGCTGGCCAAATATCTGGACGCTCACCCCGAAGTGAAGGGCGTTTTCTGGCGGCGCGGTGGCCGGCCCAATACCCGCAAAGCGATGAAGCACCAGGGGGAAAAGCTCCTCGGAAACTTCATATTCGACAACCATTGGGAGCTCATGAACAAAGCGGCGACCTTTCCGGGCGATGTGTGGAAACTCACCGAAGAACGGGTCATCGAGTCGTTCGCCTGGGTGGATCAGGTGCACGTCACCGATCCCGAGGGCACCAATTTCACTTTCTCACTGACCGAGAAAGAAGCGGAAGTGTGGGCAGAGGGCGCTTATCAGCAGGGCCACCTTTATCTCTATCCCACCCAGGCGACACGCGGCTTCCCATATTCGAAGGTTGACTATCCCGCCCTAACAAAGCATTGGCTCGCTCCGGTGCTCATCAAAGTGAACGGTGTATTCGCTGGTACCAACAACCATTACGGGGCGTATCCCAGGATCGAAGTGACTGTGAAAGACGGTATCGTCAAGGACGTAAAGGGCGGCGGTGTTTATGGTGATCTGTGGCGTGAATTTATCAAGTATCCACAAATCAACGAAGCGCAGTATCCATTCATGCCCGAAAAGGGCTACTGGTGGTTGCACGAGGCTGGGCTCGGAACCAACCCGAAATTTTTTAAGCGACCCGATGAGAACATGGCGGGCAACAATATCTCGGAGCGCAACAACGCCGGGGTGATTCATTGGGGTTTCGGGCTGAATTTGTTGCACGGACCCAAAGAGGCTTTGCTACCGAAGGAATGGATAGATTTTACCAAGACGGCGAATCTTCCGGACGATCACGGCTGGCATATTCATAATTTGTTGCCCACCTACAGAGTGAAAGTGCGGGGGACCAAGAACAGCTGGATCACGTTGATCGATAAAGGCGAGTTGACCGCCTTCAGAAGTCCCGAAGTCCGCGCGTTGGCATCGCGTTACGGCGATCCACGCGACGTGCTCAGCGACGACTGGGCGCCGCACCTGCCGGGTATCAACGCGCCGGGCAAATACGAAGATTACGCCAAGGACCCCTGGAAGACGATCTCGGGAGTGATCCAGCGAATTCAAGCCGGGAACTACGAAGGTTTCTATCCGCCCGTGAAGCCGAAACAGTGACACGGTATGCGGTTCGAAGTTGAAAGGTTCAATGGCTCAAACCCTGGAGGGTTGACATGAGTCGAAAGCTTGGCGTCGCGGTGTTTTTAGTCACGTTGATTTTTCCAGTCAGTTTCGCTAGCGCCGCGGAGAGCAAGAACTATCCTCCGCCGCGCTTTCCGTCCTACGTTCGGCCGCCGAAGTCGATTGACGATGTCATGCCTTTTGCCCGAGCCGCGGTGCGGCAGACTGGCGGCAGGACTCCGTTGGGCTTGGTCGAGCAGGGGCAGACGGTGGCGATCTTTACCGAACCCGCGGCGGAGGAGATGGTGATGCAGGCGATCAAGCGCGCCTATGAGGAGCGCGGCGTGAAGATCCAAATCGTGCCCGAACACCAGCTCTTGGGTGTGAGCCGGGAAGAAGCCCTCAAGGCGGTGAAGGCGAATCGCTGGTTCACTTCAGAACAAGGCTATATGGAAGTTCGAGCGTGGATCTTACAACGTTTCGGCGATGCTGAAGTTCCGAAAAAATGGCTCAAGGAACGGCGACCGGATCTCTATAAGTTAGTTTTCCAGCGCGAGGATGACACTGCGCAGGAACTTGTCGATCTCGGCAGAAAATTCGGCGGCAAAAGCGTCGGCGAAGCGATCGTCAAGTATCTCGATCAGCATAAAGATGTTAACGCCGTCTTCTGGCGCCGGGGCGGGCGGACGGTGACCCGCAAATCAATTGAGCCGTACGGGAATAAGTATTTCGGCAACTTTATCTTCGACAATCGCTACGAATTGATGAACAAGGCCGCGACGTTTCCCGGCGATCTTTGGCGGTTGGCCGAAGAAAGGGTCGTCGAGCCGCTCTCGTGGGTCGACCGTGTGGAAGTGAATGACCCGGAAGGGACGAATTTTGCTTTCGAATTGGACGAGAAACAGGCGCAATCGTGGGCCGAAGGCGCTTACCAGCAGGGACACCTTTTCATGTTTCCGCATCAAGCGACCGGCCGTTTCCCCTATTCGTCTGTCGACTACCCGGCGTTCACCAAGAAATACAATCCCCGCTATCTGGTGAAAGTGAACGGCGTCTTCGCCGGCACCAGCAACCACACCGGCTCGTTTCCGCGGATGGAAGTGCATGTGAAAGACGGCTACGTCAGAGAGGTGAAGGGCGGCGGTACCTATGGCGATTTGTGGCGCGAGTTTCTGAAATATCCGAAGATCAATGAGCTCACCTACCCCTATCACGACCAACCCGGCTACTGGTGGATTTACGAAGCCGGCATGGGAACCAATCCGAAGTTCTTCAAGCGACCCGATGAAAATATGGAAGGGAACAATTCTTCCGAGCGCAACAACGCCGGAGTCATTCACTGGGGTTTTGGTTTACGCCTGGATCACGGTCCCGATAAAGCGGTGGAATCCAAAGAATGGATGGATTTCGCCAAACAGAACGGGCTGCCCAACGATCACTGGTGGCACATCCACAATACTTTGCCGACTTATCGCGTGCGCGTGCGCGGGACGAAGAACAGTTGGCTGACGCTTATCGACAAAGGCGAAGTCACGGCCCTTAAGAGTCCCGAGATTCGGGCTCTAGCCTCACGCTACGGCAACCCCGACGAAGTGCTCAGCGACGATTGGTCACCTTATTTGCCGGGTATCAATGCACCGGGAAAGTATCAGGATTATGCCAAGGATCCTTGGCAGACGGTCACCTCGGTGATGAAGAAAATCGAGGCGGGCACCTACGAGTATTTCTATCCGGCGCCCAAAACCAAAAAATAACCGCGAAGGGATGAGCGATTTGAGTTTGTTGATTCTGAATTCTGCCTTGAATCCAGATCGAAATCGAAGATCCAAAACTAAGTGAACCGTCTCCGGCTGCGACTCGCACAGATTCTAGGGAAGAGGGCCTTTATGGCCTTCGGCATCGTCACTTTACTGGTCGCAGGCTTGTTGGCGGCTATCCATCTTGCCTCCCATCACGCGCTAAAGCTCTACGTCGAAGATCAGCTGTCACGTTTGTCCTGGGACATTGCGCTCTATCAGACTTCGGATTTCACGATTTCGGAGGAAGTGGGTCCCAAGCTTCGAGCCATCCAAGGCTTGACGCGCGTCGAGAGCTTGAGCTTTCTCCGCTCCAAACCGCCGCCGGAAGCGATCTTAATGGTCGACGGAAAACCGCTGGCCTCACCCTGGGTGTCAATCCTTTCGGCAACGGATATCAATTTGTTGCCTCCCGAAGCGCGTCCAGCTGCGACCCAGAAAGACGGTGCGTTTCTTGCCCTGATAGGCCCCGAGCAGCATATGGGCAAGGCCTTTTTGGCACTGCAGGGCTCGCGCTCTTTTTCCGTGCGGGTTTATTCCGAACACAAAAAGCAAAGCGCAGGGCTCTTTAGTCTGCGCCTTCGAGGCATCGTTCGCTTGGAGCGATCCGAGATCAATCGCTACTTTATGGACGAAATCGGTTCGATTTCGTTTGTTCCTTACATCGGTGTCATTCTCGTGGTGCCGCAGAATTTCGAGCTGCTGCAGCGTTTCGATGCGCTTTCTCGCGGGGCGCTCGGCGATCACGCCGATATTCACGTCACGGCGGGCGAGTATCTTCCTGAAGTTGTGCACCTGGCCCGAGTTGATCGCAAGGCTTTGATCTCGGGATGGGATATTCCAGGATCGCTGGCAAGACTGGAAAAGCTTCATGCCGAGGTCGAACAGGCATCCAGAGCCTTGGGGCCGACAATCTTTGTCGATAACGCCATACTCGTACTCCTCAAGCGTATGGCAGAGATATCGCGCTTGATCGGCCTGGCGACGCTACTTATCGCCATTCCCTTGCTGGGTATCGCCTGGATGTTGGCTTCGAATCTGTCCTCTCTGTTGATTCTCAACGAGCGGAGAAAACTGGGACTGATGCGCCTCCGAGGCGTCCCGGGTAAGCTCCTCGGGCAAAGCCTGCTCATATCCATCGGCCTTGGAGGTCTTATCGGCGGCACCATCGGCCTCATCTTGGGAACACTGATTCCCTTATACATTTACGAAGGCGGAGTGGTTTCCTGGGAAACACTGGCGCAAGTCCAGAGGCCGCTCTTAATGTTGCTTTTCTTGATTGTTGGGCTGGTCCTGGTGCTGCTTATCAGCCGGCGGCTGGTGCGCTATGCCACGACGATCTCACCGCTGGAAGCCTCTCGCAGAGTGGCTGTATCGGAAACCGGCCAAGCCCGGGCACGCTGGCGTATTCTCGAATGGCTCGCTCTGCTGGTCG
>Ga0307471_100002937_pt1 | contig 9994 bp, 7 predicted proteins | sample atmos_gasesAM3C__2_FD_204566 | JGI IMG/M metagenome (GOLD analysis project Ga0307471, IMG submission 204566) | Hardwood forest soil microbial communities from Morgan-Monroe State Forest, Indiana, United States - atmos_gasesAM3C_515 | ecosystem: Environmental > Terrestrial > Soil > Temperate... | reverse complement strand
GTAGCGAGACAATGTCAGCCCGGAAGAGGAGATCAGCTTTGTCTGACCGGAAATACCGACAGCACGGATACCAAGACAGCGGGGAAAAGTCGCAGAAGTCGGCTGAGCGCTCCGGCGATCGGCCTGGCAGGAAAGATACTTTCGGTCCGCGTCCGCTGCAGATGGCGGGCAAGCGCACGGTTTCGCGCTGCTCGCAATGCGGGACGGTGTTGCCGTCGGGAACCGAAATACCGGAAAAATGCCCGAAGTGCGGCTTCGAACTGCATTCCTGCAAGCAGTGCATGTATTTTGATCCATCCAGCCGTTTCGAATGCATGCAGCCGGTCCCCGAACGCATTCCGCGCAAGGACGTCAAGAATCAGTGCACGTTCTACGCGATCCGGGTTACGACCGAAAAGGAGACCACCACGCCGGTGGCCGCCAAGCCCGCCGATGCACGCCAGGCGTTCGACAATCTTTTCAAAAAGTAGCCCGCACTTGCGGGGTTAGGGCTTCATGGTGGGGCGCAGCAGGACCTCGCTCGCGAACGACTGGGGCGACTGCGTCACCAACATCGCGACCACGTGGGCCACGTCTTCGGGCTGCAACATGCGCCGGGGATCCTTGCCCTCGTGAGGCGAAAGGTCGGTGTTGGTCGATCCCGGGCAAATGACCGAAACCCGAATATTGTGGGCGCGCAACTCCTCCGCCACGGAATAGGTGAGCCCGTTCAGTCCCCACTTGGAGGCGGCGTAGGCCGCGCCGTTGGGCAGGGCATTCTTTCCGGCGAGCGAAGAGATGTTGATGATGTGTCCGCTGCGCCCCGCGATCATGAGCGGGGCGAATGCCCGGATGGTGTAAAAGACGCCGCGCAAGTTGGTATTGAGAATGCGGTCCCAATCCTCGACTGGAAGCTGGTGGAGAGGAGTTGCGAAATCGCCGACGCCGGCGTTGTTGACCAGAATATCCAGGCGGCGGAACTTGTTGCGGACGGTTTCCGCCAGGCCGGTTACCGACTGCGGTGAAGTCACATCACAGGGGATGGCCTCGGCCTGGCTCCCGGCTCGCAAAATGGTTTGGACGGTCTGATCGAGAGGGGGGCGAGTCCGTCCGGCCACGACGACCGCGGCCCCGAGGGCGGCCAATTTGCCGGCGATGGCGGCGCCAATACCGCGTCCCGCGCCCGTTACGACCGCGACCTGCCCGGCGAGCACTCTTGGCGTGCTGGACATTTGGTTGCCTTTCCAGGGGAAATGTTTGCGCTGGGAGCAAAACATCCGGCGCAGCCGATTCCCGCATCTTAACAAGAAGGTGGCAGCGAGATCGTTAGCGGCTTGCCATATAGAGGAGCAGGTACTTATAATCCGCTCACCGGAAATGGGCCTTGGCTCCCTTTACCTGACAGGAGAAGCATAGGCACTTCCGGAATCCTGTGGCACGGGCACACGAGCCGAGTTCTGCGAGTTTGGACGGCTGGCTTGGGCAGGATGACGTCGCTGATTTCCCGAGAATTCAAGGAGCCATACGAATGAACAAGATTCTTGTCACGGTTGTGCTTGGATGTGCTATAAGCGCGACTGTTCAGGCCGCGCAGCCCCAGGCGCAACCGACCGCGCCCCAGACCACTCCGGCGGCGCAGCCGCAGGCACAACCGGCCGCACCCCAGAAAAAAGAGATCAAAGATCCTGCGGAGTACAACGCCTACGTGGGTGCGGTTCAGCAGGCGGACCCGGCGGCCAAGATCAGCGGCCTGGAAGCCTTCCTTACCCAGTATCCGAACAGCGTCATGAAAGAGGACGCGCTCGAGATCCTGATGGGAACCTACCAGCAGAAGGGCGATCCGGTGAAGATGGGCGACGCTGCGCAGCGACTGCTGGCAGTGAACCCGAACAATGTGCGGGCTCTGGCCCTGCTGGCCTACAGCAAGCGTATTCAAGCCCAGGGCGGCCAGAATCCGCAGCAGAACTTGGCCGACGCCAAGCAGTACGGTGAAAAAGGGCTGGCGGCGCTCCGGAACTTCAACAAGCCGGATGGTATGTCGGATGCCGACTACCAGAACCTCAAGAAGCAGATGAGCGGCATTTTCAACGCCGCCATTGGCGTGGCGGCCCTGCAGGCCAAGGACTACCCCACCGCGACCAAAGCGTTGCGTGCGACGGTCGAAGTGAGCCCGACAGACTTCAGCATCGTGTATCCGCTGGCGCTCGCGTACTTGCAGTCGACGCCCCCGGACATCGTGAACGGCTCCTGGTTTGCGGCGCGCGCGGCCAGCCTTGCACCTCCACAAATGCAGGGCCAGATCGAGAAGTACGGCAAGTCGCAATACACCAAGTATCACGGTTCCGATCAGGGATGGACCGAATTGATGGCGCAGGCCAAGGCCTCAACCACCGGCCTGCCGCCCGATGGCTTCACGATCACGCAATACGTTCCGCCCACTCCCGCCGAGCAGGCCGCCGAACTGGTGAAGACGAAGAAAGTCGAAGAGATGAGCTTCGCAGAGTGGGAACTGGTGCTGTCGGAGGGGAAGCCAGAGGATGTTGAGAAAGTCTGGGGCGTCCTTAAGGACAAGCCGCTGCAGATGGCAGCGCAGGTGATCACTATCGTATCGCCGACCAACTTGCAGCTGGCCGGCAGTTCCGACGATATCGACGCCAAGCGCGCCGACATCGACCTCACGATGAGCGCACCCATTCCTCCGAGACTGATGCCCAAGGAAGGAGCTGACTTCCAGTTCCAAGGCACGCCTGTTTCGTACGTACCGAAGCCCTTCGTGATGACGATGAAGGATGGCGCGATCCTGACGGCGAAGGCGCCTCCGGGAACCAAGAAGCCGGCTGCGCGCAAGAAGCCCGCGCAGTAGATTCGCGAATCGGTTGAAAAGGATGACAGGCAGCCTCCTGCAGGCTGCCTTTTCTTGGGGAGTCAAGCTGAGGCTTCTGAAGGGGAGAAGCTCGGCAAGTCTAGCGGGCGGCCTTCTTCTCCATAGTCATGGGGCGGGCACTACGTGGAGGCCGCTTGACGCCATCGCGCAACTGGCGCACGTCGATCTTCAACTCAGACAGGGTTCGGCTCAAAGTATTGCGGTGCATGCCCAGTTCGCGGGCGGCGCGGCACTGGTTGCCCTTGTTCTCCTGCAGGACGGTGAGGATGAAGCGCTTCTTGAACTCACGCACGGCCTCTGAGTAGAGGATGTTGCTCTTGTACATCTGCATGATGAGCGCTTCCAGTTGATCTTTCACGGGCTCTCTCTTTCTCTGGCTAACAAAACGTCAGCACTAGATTTCTTTGTACGACTCTCTCACTGCGAGGCTTTGGGCGCTAGTACGGGCGGCGCCGAGACGCGTGCCCTGCGCACCATGTCGAGCCCCTCGTAAAACTTTGCGCGCAGCTGGGTAGGCGCCACCCATATGGCTGCTCTCCCAACCACCAGGAAGTAGGGAGCGAGCTCCGAGCCTTCCAGCAATTTCGACGTTGGTGTAAAGGCTGTCATGCTCATCAAAATGATGGATACGAACAGCGAGCCTTTTATCACTCCTAACAATGCGCCCAGCAGGCGGTCAAACAGACTCAACCCCGCTTCCTTCATGGCCCAACGCACGATGCGACCGGCAATTCCAGCCACGATCACGACGGCGACAAAAATAATGACGAAGGCTGCGATGTCACCCAGCCACGGCGATTTCAGATGGGGTGCAAACCGGTCCGCCAAGCGCTGGTACCGCCAAGCGGCCAACAGATAGCCCACGATAAGGCCCGCGATTCCAAATGCCTGGTGAAAAAAACCCTCGGACGCCGCCACTGCTGCGGACACCAAAACTACTCCCAGGATCGCCCAATCCGCGATGTTCATCGCCTGGTCTCGCGGATCACGACACGGTCACACATCCAACTTGCGTCCCGTCAGTTGTTGATAGGCCTCCAGATACTTGTCGCTGGTCTTGCGAGCGATCTCGGCCGGAAGGGCGGGCGCGGGTGGCTGCTTGTTCCAGCGAATTTCTTCCAGGTAATCCCGAACGTATTGCTTGTCATAGGAGTCCTGCGCGCGCCCGGGCTGGTACTTGTCGGCGGGCCAGAAACGTGACGAGTCCGGCGTCAAGACTTCATCGGCTAGCGTAATGCCCCGGGCGGTGCGTCCGAATTCAAACTTCGTATCGGCGATGATGATGCCGCGGGTGCGCGCGTATTCCGCGGCCTGCTTGTATATCGTGAGCGTCAAGTCACGGAGTTCTTCGCTGAGGTCTACGCCGACGAGGCGGACCATCTCGGAGAAGGAAATATTCTCATCATGACCGCTGGTCGCCTTGGTGGAAGGCGTAAAGATCGGCTCCGGCAGCTGGTCTGATTCCCGCAAGCCCCGGGGAAGATCGATTCCACAAACCTTGCCAGTGGCCTTGTACTCCTTCCACGCAGAGCCCGAAATGTAGCCGCGCACCACGCACTCAACCGGTACCATGTCGGCGCTCATCACCAGCATGGAGCGTTCGCGAAGCTGGTCCGCATACTTATGGATTTCGGCTGGGTACTGGCCGACGTCGGCGGTGATGAGGTGGTTAGGGACAACGTCCTTGAGAAAGTCGAACCAGAAAAGGGAAATCTGGGTGAGGACCTTTCCCTTGTGCGGAATGCCAGTGGCCAGAATGTAGTCGAACGCGGAAATGCGGTCTGTCGCCACAAACAGCAGCCGGTCGCTATCGAGGCGGTAGACGTCACGGACCTTCCCGCTAGCGTGAAGTTGGAGATCTTGGAATTCGGTGCGCAACAGGACGGTATCAAGGACGGATGGGCTCATGGACAGAAATTTTACAGGCAAAAAACGTGGCGTATTCTAGCTGCCCATAAATATTTGTCAACGATTTACGTCATAGATGAGTGTGACCACTCCATCCCCTTGACCGGAAAAACCTTGACACCTGCAGGGAGTGGTGAAAATGCCCGTGAGATACCGGATTTGGGGTAGGCGCGGGGTGTGGAAAAGCTGAGGACGAGCGTGGATATTCTGGCTGAACGAATCACGCGGTGCGCCTGCATCCCTGGCATGCGGACACCCTGGACCGCAAGGATCTCAGGCGGTCCCTCCAAAGCGCACCGACACAAGTTTTGATACACCCGGTTCCTGCATGGTGACGCCATATAGAACCGGAGCGATGCTCATGGTCTTTTTACTGTGGGTGATGAGTACGAACTGAGTCTGCACGCTCATCTCCCTCACCAAGTCGGTGAAGCGACCAATGTTGGCCTCGTCGAGGGGGGCATCGACTTCGTCGAGGATGCAGAAGGGACTGGGAGCGTACTGGAAAATGCCGACCAGCAGCGAGAGTGCGGTCAGGGCCTTTTCGCCGCCGGACAGCAGCAGCACGTTCTGGAGCTTTTTGCCAGGAGGGGAAGCTACCACGTCGATGCCGCTTTCGGCGCTGTTTTCCTCGTCCGTGAGTCGCATGAAGGCGTGGCCGCCGCCGAAGAGCTTGCGGAAGGTGAACTGGAAGTTCTCGTTGATCTTGTGGAAGGCCTCCTCAAACTTCTGGCGGGAGACGGTGTCGATCTCCTTGATGGTAGCAATCGTGTTCTGGATCGAGTCGAGCAGGTCCTGCCGCTGGGTTTCGAGGAACTGGTGCCGTTCGGCGGTTTCTTTGTACTCCTCGAGCGCCATCATGTTGACCGGGCCCATATTGTCGAGGCGTGTGCGCATCTCGCGGTAGACCTTGTCTTCAAGGGCGAGTTGTTCACCGGTTGCGATCGGGATGGTGGAGTCGGCCGTCAGTTCGTGACGCTGCACGCCCAGGTCATTGAGGCAGGACTCCGCCATGTACTGGGCGTCGGACTGGAGCTTGGCAGCGGCCGCGGAGAGTTCTCCTCGGCGGTCGCGCGCCTGATCGAGGAGCTGGCGGGCCCTGTGCAGGGCTTCGTCGATCTCGGCCAGGCGGGCGCGGACCTGTTCGGATTCGAACTGCAGCAAGCCCTCACGGGTCTCGTCGGCATTCTTCTCAGCTTCGAGTTCAACGATATGATTCGCCAGAAGTTGGTTCTCGTTCTCGCGTTGAATTTTTTCAGCCGCGGAAGCGTCGATCTGGGTGCGGAGCGTGTGAACGCGCTCGCGCATTTCGGCGACGAGCGAGTCGATGCGCTCGAGCACGGCGGAGGCGGAGCGGTGACGCTCCTCCAGCCCGGCGACGCGGGCAACGTGCTGTGACATGTTCTGGGCAGCCAGGTCACGGCGTTGTTTCAGGGAAGCCATCCGCTCCTGGGCGACCGCCATCTGGCGCTCGATCTCGGCGCGTCTCTCTTCAGCCACCGTGATGTCGGTAGTGCGGGCCGCGAGAATGGCTTGCTGGTCGGCGCGTTCCATGGCCAGACGCTGCAACTCCGAGCGGCTGACGCTGAGGCGCTCGCCGACCCGATCCATCTCCGCGTCGAGTTGCTGGAGCATGTGGCCGGAGGTCATGGCCTGCTTTTCGGCTTCGCGCTTATCTTCTTCGAGACGATCGAGCAGGGCGGTGAGTTCCTTGATTTCGCGACCGAGCATCAAGCCGCGCGCTTCGCCATCGCGCAGGGCGCGCTCCAGCTCTTCAAGGTTCCGCAGAACTTCGCGCAGCTCGCGCTTCATGGAGAGCGGGCCCTCGGCGCGCTGCTTGCCGCCCGTGACGGTCACGTTGTGGAAGCATTCGCCCGATTGCGACAGAAAAAAAGCATCAGGATTTTCCAGTGCCAGTTCGCGTCCGAGGCCGGATGTGGGAACGATATAGCCGTCGCGCAGTTTGGGGAGGATCACTTCCAGTGATTTGCCGAAACCATCGAGCACCCGGATGGTGTTCTTCAAGGGCAGAATCGGCTGGCCCGGGGGGGCGGAATGGGCGGCCTCGTCGACCAGGAAAGAGAACTTGGCTTGCGAGTCTTCGGGATGGACCAGAAAGGTAGCGCGGCCATCCACGTCGCTGCGTAGGAGGCGTAGGCCTTCATCGGCGGCGTCCCAGGACTTGACCACGATGTAGTTGAGTTCGTCGCGCAGGAAATCTTCGACCACGCGCTCGTGCTGCGGCTCGACTTCGAGGAAATCCGCGAGCACGCCGACGGGAGCGAACCTGCCCTGGAGTGATCCCGATTGGAAGAGCCGCCGGACGGATTCGGTGGAGTAACCGTGCTCGGCGATGACGGCTTCGAGCGATCCCTTCTTGCCCAGGGCAGACGCGAATTCGGCTCGCAGGCCATCGAGGTGGTGCTTGGCCTGGCTCTCCTCGTGGCGCTTAAATTCGAGTGACTGCCGCACCTGCACGATCTCATTGGTGAGGCCGGTGACGTGCTGGGAAACGGTCTCAAACTCGAGGGCCAGTTGCCCGCGCTGGCCACCGAAGGCTTCAACCTGGGAGGAGGCGGTCGACATTTCGTTCTGCAGACGCTGGGTCTCGCGATCGACGGCTGCCAGGCGTTCTTCCGCTTGCGTGAGTTGGTTGCGAAGCTGCGAAGCGGCGGCGACGGCTTCCATAATCGACGTGCGGCCCTGTTCGATTTCGCGTTCGAGGGTGGTCAGGTCGGCGGCCGCGGCGGTGGCTTCCTGCTGGCAGAGGGCGAGTTCATGCTGTGCGGCGGCGAGGTCGGCCGCAGCGGATTCAAGAACCTGACGATTCGAGCCTAGCTCTGCTTCTAGCGCGGCCAGACGAGTGTGGGCCTGGGCCAGTTCCGCATCCGAGGACGCCGAGCGTGCCACCAGTTCCGCGCAGCGCTCCTGATTAGTGCGGCGTCGGGCTTGGCCGCGATCGATTTCGAGGGCGACCTGGTTCAGGCGGTCGCGGTTCTGGCGCAGTTCGCCGTCGATCGCGTAGCCGCGCTGCGTGCGTTCGCCATTCTCGGCTTCGAGTTGGTGCACCACCTCGGTACGCTGCTGCATTTCCTCGACGAGGGCATTCAGCTGCGCATCAATCTCTGCACTCTCGAGATCGAGTTGGGTGAACTTGCTGGCCAGCACCACGCGCAGCTTGGCGCGCATTTCGTCCCGCAACTTGGCGTAGCGTTCAGCTTTTGCGGCCTGGCGCTTGAGCGAGTTCATCTGGCGCGTCACTTCCTCGAAGATGTCGTTCACGCGGTTCAGGTTGAGCTTGGCGTCTTCGAGGCGCGCTTCGGCAAGGCGCTTCTTAGTTTTGAACTTGGTGACGCCGGCCGCTTCTTCGATGATGGCGCGACGGTCGGTGGGACGGCTGGAGAGGATCTGGCCGATGCGCCCCTGTTCGATCAGCGCGTAGGACTCCGGTCCGAGGCCGGTGCCCATGAAGAGTTCCTGGATGTCGCGCAGCCGGCAGAGCTTTCCATTCAGTAGGTACTCGCTGTCGCCAGAGCGAAACAGGCGGCGGGTGACCACGATTTCGCCGGTGTGGAACTGCTGCTGGTTGAACTTGCGGCGGCGGATCTTCAAAACAACGGATGGAGGACCGCCGTGAACGGCTGCGGACTGGGCGGCAGCTTCGCCGGTGGAGGGACGGGCGTCTCGTCCGTCTAGGCGGGCGGGAACGCCCGCCTCTGCATTAGCGGCTTCTGAATCGGGTGCGGCTACTCCTGTCGCGGGAACGGCTGTGGCGACTTCTTCCAGTTTGCCGGGCTGGGCCTCTTCAATGGCATGCGCGGTTTCCTCCGCGGAGCGTGCCCGGAGCTCGGCTTCGTCCCAGTCCTCTCCGGGGAGTTCATCGCGCACTTCGATCTCGGTGGGTTCGTTCTTGTCGGGGCCGTTGTATTCCTGGGGGTCAATCAAAGTGAGAGACACCTCGGCCATGCCGGTGGGCTGGCGATCGCGGGTGCCAGAGAAGATGACATCTTCCATGCGCGAACCGCGCAGCGTCTTGGCCGATTGCTCGCCCAGCACCCAGGAAATGGCATCGGCAATATTTGACTTGCCGCAGCCATTGGGGCCGATGATGGCGGCCACGCCGTCGCCGGGAAACTTCAGCTCGGTACGGTCACAGAACGACTTGAACCCGAGGATTTGAAGCTTTTTTAGTTTCAGCAACTTCGACTCCTTCAACGCTCCATCATGCGGATCGCGCGTGGGGCAGGGCCGATCTCCTGCGCTGGCTGGGGCGCGGTCTGTATGATTCTGGCTGGTTGGACGCCCGGCTGCCCTGTTTACTTCTCAGATGCTCGCCTCTGTGCGCCCGCACGGTAAACCTCCCCGGCACAAGCCGGCAAGGCATGGATTGGAGCTACTGTAATGGCGATCTCGGCCGCAGGTCAAGAAAGAAAACCCCATATATTGTGGGTATCTTAGCAGGACCACGCCAAATGGCATACGCCATGCAGCAGTCGCCTGGATTTTTGATGAGGGAAGGATGAAGGAAGGAAGAATCGCGAGAGCGAGATAAGCCTAGCTCAGCATCCGGCGGCAATCAATGACGAAGTGGGTCCGCGTAGGTTACGGAGGGCCAATAGCGCTAGAAGCTCGTGCATCCGCGCGGAGCATTCTTCGAATGTTGGGTCAATGTTGGATTGCACAGCAGCATCGCACATTTTGGACTGTAGGCAATGATTTCAACCCTTGACCCGTAATTTGCTTTGTCGATATGATCCGGCGGCTTGGGTGCTAAATCTCATGTCTAAGAGCCGCATGCAGGACACCAACATCAGATTCTTCGAGCGCGGACTCCAACTGGTCCAAGGGAGTGGTGACCTGAAGACCGCCCTCGCGCAGCTTGTTCAACTCGCAGCGGAGGAAGCGAACTCTACGTCTGCGTCGTTTTACGTCGTGGATACGAAAGAAAATGTCTTGAAGCCGCTGGTCACGTACGGAGTGCCCGAGGCATACGTCGAAGCCTGCGGAGATGTGCGCAGCGGTGATCAGTGTTGCGGTCGTGCGGTCCACTATCGCAAGCCTTGGATCCTGTCCGACATGCTGAAGGACCCGATGTTCGAATCCGCCAAAGCTGCCGCACTGGTGTCGCCGATCCGAGCGGGCTTTTCCGTTCCTGTGATCGCCCAGAGTGGTGAGTGTCTGGGCGCATTGGGATGCCATTACTCCGAGCCTTATATGCCGAGC
>Ga0307471_100002936_pt1 | contig 9996 bp, 9 predicted proteins | sample atmos_gasesAM3C__2_FD_204566 | JGI IMG/M metagenome (GOLD analysis project Ga0307471, IMG submission 204566) | Hardwood forest soil microbial communities from Morgan-Monroe State Forest, Indiana, United States - atmos_gasesAM3C_515 | ecosystem: Environmental > Terrestrial > Soil > Temperate... | reverse complement strand
TCTGCCGCCGGACGTAAAAGCGCGGGTAGCAGTGGAGCAGGCCGCCACATTTGGCTGGTCGCAATATGTTGGCCCAACTGGCATAGTAGTAGGGATGCGCCGATTTGGTGCTTCAGCGCCTATCAAAGACTTGCAGAGAAAGTTCGGGTTTACCACCGAGAACGTCGTGGCGATGGCCCGAAAAGCAATGGGAAAATAGTGCACTCGTCAGTCATCGGTCGTCAGTAGTCAGCCAAAAACACTTTCGCAGGTTTTGCTGAAGGCCGGCGACTGACGACCGACGACAAGAAAAGAGGATTTATGCAGCCAGTAGGAGTTCTCGACACCGCCAAAGCAACCAACCCCTTGAAAGACCTTCTCAAATTCGGCCAGTCAGTTTGGTTGGACTACATCCGCCGCGACCTGCTGACCAGCGGCGAACTGAAGCGCCTGATAGAGGAAGATGGGCTTCGGGGCATGACTTCGAACCCGACCATCTTCGAAAAGGCGATTACGGGCGGCAAGCTATACGACGATTTGCTGAACTCCTTGAAATCACGGACCGATCTCGACGCCAAGGGGCGCTACGAAATTCTCGCCATCCGTGACATCCAGGATGCCGCCGACATTCTGCGGCCGGTGTACGACAGCTCGAAGCGGCGCGACGGATACGTCAGCCTCGAAGTATCGCCCTACCTTGGCCGCGACACCAAAGGCTCGCTCGAAGAGGCGCGCAGGCTATGGAAGACTGTCGGGCGCGAGAATGTAATGATCAAGATTCCCGGCACCGCCGAAGGCCTCCCTGCTATCCAGCAGGCTCTAAGCGAAGGCATCAATATCAACGTGACCTTGCTGTTCGCACAAGAAGTTTACGTGAAGGTGGCGGAAGCCTATATCGCGGGCCTGGAGCAATTTGCCAAGAACGGAGGCGACGTCGGCCGCATGGCCAGCGTGGCCAGCTTCTTCATCAGCCGCATTGACTCTGCGGTGGACGCCATCATCGACACCAAACTCAAGGCCTCCAAAGATGCGCGCGAGCAGGAGCAACTGAAGAGCGTTCAAGGAAAAGTGGCCATAGCAAACGGCAAGCAGACCTACGAAAAGTATCAGGAGATCTTCAGCACTCCTCGATGGAAAACTCTGGCCGCCAAGGGCGCGCAGACCCAGCGCGTGCTTTGGGCCAGCACCAGCACCAAGAACCCGGCCTATCGCGATGTGCTGTACGTCGAAGAACTGATCGGGCCGGACACGGTAGACACGATTCCGCCTGCCACCTTCGACGCCTTCCGCGATCATGGAAAGCTGCGCCAAAGCCTTACAGAAGACCTTGCGTCGGCCCACAAAACGATGGAAACCGCCGCCAAGGTTGGTATTTCCATGAAGCAAGTGACGGACAAGCTTACTGACGACGGAGTCCGCCTCTTCTCCGAGGCCTTCGACAAACTCCTCACGGCGGTAGAACAGAGCTCGAAGACCAAATGAGCCCCAAAGTAGGAGTTCAGACCTACAAACTTATCGCGGTCCCGGCGGCAGCGGTAAAGACCAACCTGGAAGATTGGCGCGCCTGCGACAAATACGTCGCTTGTGGCAGCACGACGCTTCGCGGGACAGGCTTACAAAGGTGGACCGAATAGCGGAGTATTTCTCCAGGTCACGTGCGACGATGCCGTGGACCTGCCGTTACCCGGACAAACGTACACCTTCGACGTGGTCAAAGTGGCGCAGGCCCGGGGAGATTTCCAGGTCCTCGCGGAGCGTGGCCGCCGCGCCTTGCGCGTCCACTTGGTAAAGATCTGGCGGCGGGGCTTGCCCACCTGTCGGCCGCGTTTCATCAAGCCCTAACCTGAAATTCCGCCCCGGCATACTAGACTGGTTTAAGCTATAAGCACCAAAAGCAGTAGCCGTAGTTATAGAAACGATTTAATATTGGCTATCGAGCGTGTTTCGTGATGCGTCCACCACATCGCGGGCATTCCGGGCCGGAACGGTCAAGACGTAGATATGGCGCAGACTGAAGCAATGCCCGCAATTCAGCAGCCACGGATTGGCAAGGTAGCCGATCCCTGCACCATGGTGATTTTTGGCGCGAGCGGCGATCTGACCCGCCGCAAGCTGATTCCGGCGCTCTACAACCTGGCGAAAAACGTCTTATTGTCGCGCGAGTTCGCCGTGATTGGCGTCGCACGCACGCCCATGTCGGATGGGGATTTCCGCAAGAAAGTAACGGAAGACATCCAACAATTCGCCACCGACAAGGTGGATCCCGATATCTGGGAATGGATCGTTCGCCGCCTGCATTATCAGAGTGGAGACATGGGCGACAAGAACCTTTACGTGCACCTGAAGGATTTGCTCGACAAGGTCGACCAGGAGCATTCAACTCACGGCAATCACATGTACTACCTGGCCACCGCCGCTGACTTTTTTGGGCCCGGCGTTGAGCATCTGGCGGAAGTCGGATTGATGCAGGAAGACAAAGAGCATTGGCGGCGGGTGGTCATCGAAAAACCCTTTGGACACGATCTCGAGTCCGCGAGGTTGCTGAACCAGCAGTTGCTGCGGGTAGCGAGTGAGAAACAGATTTACCGTATCGACCACTATCTGGGCAAAGAAACGGTCCAGAACATTTTGGCGCTGCGCTTCGCCAACGGAATCTTCGAGCCCGTCTGGAACCGGCGCTACATCGATCACGTCCAGATATCCGTGGCGGAAACAGTCGGAGTAGAAAAGCGCGGCGGTTACTACGACAAAGCCGGCGCGCTGCGGGACATGGTGCCCAACCACATCATGCAACTCATCAGCCTCACCGCGATGGAGCCGCCGGTATCCTTCCGCGCCGATTCCGTCCGTGACGAGCAAGCCAAAATTCTGCATGCCATCCAGCCCATGAGTTCTGAAGACGTTCTGACTCGGACCGTGCGCGGTCAGTACGGCGAGGGCATCGTGGACGGCGAACGTATGCCCGCCTATCGAAGTGAAGCCGGCGTGCCCCCGGATTCCAAGACTGAAACCTTCGTCGCCATGAAGCTCCTGATCGATAACTGGCGCTGGGCCGACGTTCCCTTTTACTTGCGTACCGGTAAACATCTACCCAGCCGAAGCACGAGCATTGTCATCCAGTTTCGCCGTGCTCCCTTTGTATTATTCCGTGACACGCCGGTGGAAAATCTGATGCCTAACCAACTGGTGCTGAATATCCAGCCGCAGGAAGGTATTTCTCTCCGCTTCGCCGCCAAAGAACCTGGACCCGCCATGCGGTTGGGCGCAGTCAACATGAGCTTCGAATACAACGATTACTTCAAAGCCGTTGCCAGCACCGGTTACGAGCGACTGCTGCACGATTGCATGATCGGCGACGCCACCCTGTTCCAGCGCGCGGACATGGTTGAAGCCGGGTGGTGCGTCGTCAGCCCCGTGCTTGATGTGTGGAGAGCATTGCCCGCGCGCAATTTTCCCAACTACGCCGCCGGCACCTGGGGTCCCAAAGAGGCAGAAGATCTGCTGGAACGCGATGGCCGTCACTGGAGGGATTTCGAGAAATGATTTTGGCAGGCGACATTGGAGGTACCCACGCTCGGTTGGCATTTTTCGATGCCGTGGACGGCCGCTTCAGCCTGGTTTCCGCTTCCATCTTTCCCAGCCGCGATTACTCCGGCCTGGACGAAATCGTGGCCAAGTTCGTGGATACGTCCAAGCTGCATCCCGACACAGCCTGCTTTGGCATTGCGGGCCCGGTGCGCAACGGGCGGGTAGAGGCGTCGAATCTTCCCTGGATCATTGAATCCAAGCGCCTGGCCGACGAACTCAAGATCAAGAAAGCTTTCTTGATTAATGATCTCGAAGCCAATGCCTGGGGCATTCCCGCTCTCGACGCCAAAGACGTGGTCGCACTCAATCAGGTCAAGGGACAGCCGGTCGGCAATCAAGCGGTGATCGCCGCCGGAACCGGACTTGGGCAAGCCGGAATGTATTGGGACGGCACCAAATACCACGTTTTCGCCTGCGAGGGCGGACACGCGGATTTCGCACCGCGCACCCAACTGGAGGTGGAGCTGTTCAATTATCTTCATACCCGCTTCGGTCACGTCAGCTACGAGCGAATCGTTTCTGGTCCGGGCCTAGTCAATGTTTTCAGCTTTCTCCGCGACACCGGGCGCGGCACGCCTCCGCCGTGGCTCAGCGACGAAATGTCCCAGTCCGACCCGGCAGCGGCGATTTCCCGAGCCGGTATCGAGGGCAAATGCGGGCTATGCGAACAGGCCCTCGACTTGTTTGTCTCGATCTACGCTGCCGAAGCTGGTAATCTGGCGCTCAAGATTATGGCCACCGGCGGGATTTATCTGGGCGGCGGGATCGCTCCCAAAATGCTTTCCAAGCTCTCCGGGCCATTGTTCATGCAGGCCTTCACCGGCAAAGGCAGAATGCAAGCCTTACTTGAAGCGATGCCGGTCAGGGTGATCACCAACGACCGGATCGCGCTGCTGGGCGCCGCTCGCTGCGCGCTGGTCAAAACAGCGGGGCTGTAAGAGATTCAAACATGCCGGCCCATCCTGAAATTCGAATTCTGAAGACTGCCACGGATTTGTTTGAAGGCGCCGCGGCCGAGTTCGGGGGCCAGGCCTCCGCGGCGGTGCGGGCCAGCGGAAAATTCACCGTGGCCCTCTCCGGTGGTTCGACCCCTAGGACGCTGTATTCCCTGCTGGCCACAAAGCCCAACATCCCGTGGGACAAGATTTTTATTTTCTGGGGAGACGAGCGCCACGTCCCTCCCGACCAGCCGGAGAGCAACTACCGTATGGCCAATGAGGCTCTCTTGTCCAGAGTTCCCGTACCGGCGGAAAATATTTTTCGTATTCATGCCGAGGAAAAAGACGCGGCGGCAGCCGCGCTGCAATATGAACAGACCCTCAAGGATTTTTTTCACTTGTCTCCCGGCGAGTTTCCCCGCTTCGATCTGATCTTCCTGGGCGTCGGACCCGACGGACACACCGCTTCCCTCTTTCCTGGCACCTCGGCCCTGAACGAAACCAAGCGTCGGGTGGTCTCCAACTGGGTACCAAAATTCAAAACTGACCGCATCACCTTCACTTTTCCAGTTTTGAATGCTGCGGCGTGTGTGATTTTTCTGATGAGTGGAGCAGACAAAGCGGCGACTCTCCAGGAAGTGCTGGAGAACAACAGCGCCAACCTGCCATCCCAAAAGGTGCGCCCGGTCAATGGCAAATTGATTTGGCTGGTGGATGAGCCCGCGGCAAGAACCCTGTCCCGCCGCCCCAGTTAACGCCCCTGCTGCGTCGTTTGAGGACGGCCGCCGATCGCACGGGAATTACAACTCATGTTGATCAAAGAACTCTGGCGCTATCCGGTAAAGTCCATGGCCGGCGAACCACTGGATGTTGCCGACATTACCGCGCACGGCATCGCGGGCGACCGGATCATCCAGGTACGAAATGCCAGCGGGCGAATCTTCTCGGCGAGAACCCGGCCCGAGCTGCTGCGGCATAAGGCTATGCTGACCGCGAGTGGCGATGTGCTGGTGGACGGGCACCCTTGGGATGCAAAGGATGTCGCGCTCGAGGTTGAGAAGGCGGCAGGCACGGGAACCCGCCTTGTCCGCAGCGACACGGATGACCGTTTCGACGTGCTCCCCTTGCTGGTCATGACGGATGGCGCGTTTGCCGCTGTAGGCTACGACCAGCGGCGCTTTCGTCCCAACCTGGTCATCGGAGGGGTAGAAGGACTCTCCGAGCGACAGTGGGAAGGCTCGCGACTACGCATCGGTGAAGTCGTCATCGGCATGGACGATCTCCGAGCCCGCTGCATCATGACGACCTTCGACCCTGACTCCGGCGATCAGGACCTGGGGGTGTTGCGTCGTGTGCAAAGGGAGTTCGGCGGCGTACTCGGACTCAACAGTTATGTCATGACTTCGGGCCGCGTCGCGGTTGGCGACCCGGTCGAACTGATCCCGCGATCATGAGCCAGGTCGGTGATGTCGTCTTTCTGGGAGTCGATCTGGGCTGGTATGGAAAACCGAGCGGCCTGGCTTCGATCGGAATCAACAGTAACGGTCTGTACCTACGAAGCGTGACTCGCCTGGAAAATCCTGACGAGATTCTGCGTTGGATCAAGAGCGAGCCCGGAAATGGCAGTGCGGTCATCGCGGTCGACGCTCCTCTTCTGATCTGCAACCCAACGGGAATCAAGGATGCGGAACGTGAAATGAACCGCCACTTTCGCCGCTACCACGCCGGGTGCCATGCCGCCAACCTCGGCCGCCCTTTTGCTCAAAACGTCTTGTCCTTCAGTCGGAGACTCGCGGACCTGGGCTTCGGCCACGGCGCGAAAATGAGCGCCCGGGAAAGAGGCCGATTTCAAATCGAAGTGCATCCCCACGCTGCGACCGTGAATCTCTTCGACCTGCCTCGTAGTGTCAAGTACAAGCGCGGCCCGCGGGCATCTAGGGCAAAAGAGCTGCGCCGCTTGCGCAGGCTGATGCTCTCGCGTCTCCCGCTGCTTCATCCCGCACTGTCGTTGCGTCTGCCTGGCGTACCTAACACTGGCAACCTGAAACCCGTCGAAGACCAGATCGATGCCGTGCTGTGCGCCTACATTGCAGCTCATTGGTGGTACTGGGCGACCCGGCGGAATCATATGTATGGCTGCGGTGAAATGGGTTACAACGTGGTGCCCGAGCGCAAGAGTTCTGAACCATTTCCGGCCTAATGAGTCAAGATTGGGGCCCATCAATACATTCGAGCCAGTGAGAATTGACTATTGGACAGGTCTTGATCATTGGGTGGAGCAGCGCTTTAGGGCTGCATTGAAGGATTGAAGGCGCGTTTCGGTGCGCTTCAGCCGCTGAGGTACCTCGCCGGCTAAAGCCCCACGCACACGGAGTTTTATGCAGGCCTGAAGGCCTGCTCCACCCTTGAAAGCCTTCCCCGTCTGTCAGATGACTACCGCTCCGAACCATTCATTAGAACTGACGCGGCACCTAATGTTCCGAGAATCACTGGATCTCAATCGAGATCACATTGCCTGCAGCGTCACCGGTTTGCCGGTAATTGAGTGCGACTCTCTGTTTGCTCCACGAGCAGGAGAACGAATCGGCTCCAATCAGCAAGACCTGCTTGCTGTCCCGTACCTGCATTTTCCACTTCTTTTCGCCGGAGACAACTGTCAGGGTAGCTGCGGGCGGCAAGGAACAGTCGACACCTACGATGGTTCCTTTGAGAAAACCTGGTGGTGTCTGGCTTGGAACTTGGTTCACGCCTGGTTCGCGCGTCAAGCTCTGCTCGATTCGTATCGATCCGTTGACCGGTGCTTCTCCGACGTTCCCCGGTCTGGTCCCGGAGTCCCCGGCAAGCCGTTCCTGCATCGCCGTTCTGAATTCCTGCGCTTGCGCCAACGACTCGCCGGCCCGGGTCGCCACCTCCGGATTGCCACTCTTGGTCAGGACCTGCAATATCGAAATTGCCGGATCAGGCTCTCGGTTGTTCAGGTACATCTGAGCCAGATTGAATTGATATTTCTCGTTTCGCGGGCTCAGAGACACCGCCTTCTGCATGGTGACGAGGCCCATGGCTGGATCTCCCCCATGCATCTGGGCGAATGCCAACAACATGTAGGGGTCGGCAAAGGTGGGATCGAGCGCGATGGCAATATCGAGGTGCTTGATCATCTCTGGCAAATCGGACGGGTCGGCGAAATCGCCCTCTCGGCTCATCAAGAGCGCGGAATAGTAGTGCACCCGCGGGTCCCTGGAATCGGCCGCCGCTGCACGTTTGAAGTATTCCGCGGCCTGGCCAAAATCCCGCTTCTGCAGGTACGCATAACCCAGACCACGGCAAGCTGCCGCATGATTTGGCTCGGCGGCGAGTATCTGCCGGAATTCCTCGATGGCCTTCTCGCGGTAATCGAGAGAGTGCAGATGAATATCGGCGAGTACGGCGCCACTATCCGCCGGAGTCAGCGACCGCGCCGCATATTCCTTACTGACAATGTTGGACGGGGTTGGTATGGGGAAGTATTTGAACCGGCCGCTGCTCACGTAGTTGCGCAAGGCCCCGTCGAACGCCGCTGCACTAAGACCCAGGCTTTGCTGGATGGCATCTTCGACGGGTACGTTCTTGTCGATCTTCATTTCGAAGTAAGCAGAAAGCTTCGGAATAAGGTTGTTGTCGTAAAGATAGTGCACCACCATGCCCGATTCCGCGTAGAAGACGGTGCGATGACTGCCGTTCTCGTTGTAAGTTGGAGAATTTTTCCCGACCCGGAAAAGATCGGCAACCTTCATCATGCCGTCCCGCTGCAACTTCTGGTACTCATATTCCGGGACCTTGCCCACGCGGGCCTCTTTGCTGTCCACTTCGATGCTGGAAAAGTATTCAGCAAACCCCTCTTCAAACCAGGGATCCACTTTCGCGGTAAGGACTCCATTCATGAGCTGGTGCGCATATTCGTGGAAGACCACAACCCACGGATTCTCCGTCGACATGTCGAGCATGATGAAGCTGTGGTCCTCGCCGCCCTGAAATAACCCGGCCAACTGCACCGGCTTCCCGTTCCATAAGGGGGCAAATTGTCCGATCTCTTTGCTATTGCGGAAGGCAACAATTTGCAGCGGGATGGGGAGATTTACGTTCGCCTTCGTCATCAGGGCGCCGAAGACGGCCCGCATCTGCTCGAAGCGCATCGCGGTCTCTCGCCCGCACTTTTCTCCCGCATCGGTCACCACAGAGAAATGCGGAGACTGAATTTCAATCCACTGGGAGTCGCTGGCTGATGCCATCGGAACCGCGCTCAGGGTGAGCGCAAGCAGGACGTGCGGACGGACAAACCATCGCGGATGAGAGCTCACAGCCAGAAACTCCCGATGGATAGTAGCTTACCGCGCAATCCGATTTTCCGCTTCGGAACCCCTTCAGAACACCGGCACCAGGTTGTGTTTCTTGGAATACATCTTGCGATCCACGGTGCGCAGGACATCCTCGGCGTCGGATCCGGTGACATAGGGCGCCAGGGCCCAGCTGAACGAGAGCTCGTAGTCCTTCTTGCTGGCCAGGTTCCACTGGTCAACCTCCCGTAGAATCCGCTGCACCGGGAAATCAGCCTGCTCCTCCGTCGTGTCCGGCATCATGATCAGAAACTGGTCTCCACTCTGGCGAAATGCTAGGTCGGCGCCGCGAAACACAGATTTCAATATCTTGGCGAAGTCGACCAGGACTTTGTCGCCTTCGAGCGCTCCGAACTTGGAGCTGAGGTCGCTGAACCCGTTCAGATCAATTGCCATGAAGGTCAGGCTGTTACCCACCCGGTTGGCGCGCGCCACTTCACGGGGCACCAGCTCATTCAAAGCCCGGCGGTTCAGCAGTTGGGTCAGCGGGTCGATCAGGGACAAGCTCTCCAGCCGCTCGTTCAAAACCAGTTCCCGAATCAAGGCCAGGCGCGTGTTGTTCAGAGTTTTTTTCTGCGACAACAGGTAAATATTGAACAGCAGAATCAGCGAAATTAGTCCGAAAAAGAGTTGCGGCAGGTAGGAGTGTTCAACGTGAACCACGCGCTGCGTCCAAACCAGATTCGGCACCAGCAGCGCCAGCAAGCCCGAGGTCAACACCAGGATGACCAGAATTCCAATAGACCAGAGCTGAAAATCGCGCCCGGAAAGCTGCTGAATCTGCTGCTGGATCTCGTCCGCACGCACCAGCATGGAGGGTTGCGTCGTACGTTCTTCATCAGATTGCGGCATTCCCCCTCCTTCGGACGCACGCGTTTCCCCGGACCTGGAACACTCGTCCTTAGAATTTGTACTGCAATCGTGGTGGGGAAAGAGCGGGAAAAAGGCTTTCTACGGTTACGTTCGTAATCTAGCTTGCAAAGCGAACAGCGCGAACTTCGTAGCGCCGGCGCCTCGCCGGCTGTCGGGTGGGCGTCTCGCCCACGCCGGAACCTTTACTAAACAGTGGGGCTGCCCTCGCGGGCGGGGCGCCCGCGCCACTAACCAGATGCCTCAGG
>Ga0307471_100002935_pt1 | contig 9996 bp, 8 predicted proteins | sample atmos_gasesAM3C__2_FD_204566 | JGI IMG/M metagenome (GOLD analysis project Ga0307471, IMG submission 204566) | Hardwood forest soil microbial communities from Morgan-Monroe State Forest, Indiana, United States - atmos_gasesAM3C_515 | ecosystem: Environmental > Terrestrial > Soil > Temperate... | reverse complement strand
GTCGCGATTGAAGTGCAGCAACCAGCCGCGGTTATTGTGCATTGGGAATGGATTCTCCAGCACGCCGTAGTACACGTCGCCGTCGGGGCCGACCGTAGGACTGGCGCTTGTCTCCTCAGTCATAGTGGCATCGAGGCCGGATGCCGGGTCGGTGAGGCGCACCCTGTTAATGACCTGCAATGTACGGCTGTCGAGCGCGACCAGATAGCCGAACCCAAAATCAAACGTGCCGGTAGCGACGTAAACGATGCGGCCATTGCTCGAAAAAGCCGGAGCGCAGCTGGTGGCTACTTTCGAGACGAACGGATCGTCCCCGCTGATGCTCTGTGCCGAGACCCAGGTTCCCGTGCCCTCACGGGAGATACGGGCTAGCCCGCTTCGCAGCCCGATCGGCGTGATGGCGATAACCGTAAAGCCGAAGTAAAGGTTGCCTTCAGCATCGGCGGTCAGGGGAGTATTGATCTTCACTGCCTGTTGATAGACCTGCGGGTTCGCAAGGTAATTCTCGAGCCCATAAAAATAAACATGTCTGATATTGCCCCTTGCCTTGTCTGGATTCGCACGCACTAAGATTCCACCGGCTATGTCAGGAACGAAGAGACGATGGTGTGAAAGCGTCGTCCCCAACCCCGGCATGAAACCAGCAAACGGCGGCCGATATGCGGTGTCGAGCGTCCACAGTTTCTTTCCACTCGCGCCATCATGTGCCTGCAGGCGAAAGCTGCTCGTGTCGGCCTTCACCGGCACAATGACCGTGTTCTTCGCTGTAATTACGGGTGAGCTGTAATGAATGAGGATTTCTCCTTCTGGCGGAGCCAAGTCCACAGGAACTTGCCAGTGAATTTTCGCGAGTTTTTGCGACGCAACCGGGGAAACGCCCCTATGCTGGGCGTCGTGGGCATGAGTTGACCATTCTCCCGATTGGTGGAACGCGCCGACGGCAGATTGCGCAGCTGCCCTAGAAACCGAAAACGTGTAGGCCAGTACGAGAGTCAGGAACTTCACAGCGTGAGTAGCGAACTTAGTCTGTGCGCGCATGAAAATCCTCCTGAACCGCTCTGAACACAATGTGTGTGAGCAGTTCCTGTGACCACGAGACGCTCTCTGATCCTGCGATAGGCCATGCTCGCGGCGACAATGGGACTATACCTAGCTGAGGCAAATCAGCGGTGCCGGTGCGGTGACGTTTTCGTCCATTTTCTGTGCCCTGGGATAAGAACTTGACAATTCTCGCCGCCACCAAAAGAGACGGGCGGAGACTACGCTTCCGCCCGTCAGCAGAGAGATTGTCCGTCAGCCTCTTACTCCGTTACTCCGATCCTTCCATGATGACTGAAAACGGCCCAAAGGAGCCGAATGAAAAGCCACCGACATAGATGTGCTTGCTCTGAGGAAACGTGAATACGGCATTTGCCACAGTCCCACTGAATTGAACCGGCGCAGGATTAACGCTCCACCTCGTCCCATCCCAATGCTCAATGAGGGCGGGGGAGTTGCCGCCTACGTCCCCACATGCGGCGCATCCGGCTGCCCAAATGTCGTTCGGGGAAATGGCACTGATACTATTCAGCGCAGTCGCTGTGCCCGTATTCGGGCTTGCTACTACTTTCCACGATGTGCCATTCCAGTGTTCAATGACAGTGCTACCTCCCAGTTGCGCTCCCGCTGTCCATACATTGTTTGTGGCAAGCGCCGTGACGGCGAGCAGAGCAGCGGTTGGTGCGGGGACCCGAGTCCATTGCAGACCGTTGAAATGCATCGTAAGGGCGGCGGGTGTTGCGCCCGAGACCCCGCCAACCGCCCAGATGTCGGAAGGCGACACAACAGCGATGTCGATGAGTTGACCTCCAATGATACGAGGCAGGGACACGATGCTCCACTTGGTGCCGTCAAAATGTTCGATAAGTGGAGTTCGATTGTTCAGGCTGTCGACAGAGGTGCCCACCGCAACAATGTTGCTGGCTGAGATGGCCTTCAGCGAGTACAGGTTTTCCCCGTTCGCAAAGTGCGGGCTCGAAACGACGCTCCAGGCAGCACCGTTGAAATGCTGGATTTGAGAAAATTTGTCGTTTATCTGTTGCCCCACGGCCCAAACATTGGTGCTCGACAGAACGGCGACCTTATTCACTCGGCTTGCTCTGGCCATAGGTACTCGCACCCAGTTGGTTCCATTAAAGTGCAGTGAGGCCGAACTGATGGCGGATGTCGCCCAGATGTCAGTTTCCTTATCAGCGGAGATCGAGGTGATGCCGCCGATGTCAGGGGTTGTCACGAAATTGAAAATCACAGGAGCGGCAGTAGAAGCAATACTCTGATCGGAAAGAACTTGTGCGCTAGCGGCGAAGGTATTGAATAGGAAAACAACTGCGCTAAGCGACCACTGAAGAAAAGTACAAACGTTCCGCGAGGCCATGCGATAAATTCTCCTTTTACTGAGGCTTTGCGCTCGCAGACGATGTCTGCAAGCAGTTATCGCAGGATAGAAAAGACGAGAAAAACATCGGTGGAAGGTTCGGTGACGCTTCGGTCTAATTTTTGCTCCGTTGTCGGGAAAGAGTCGGTCGCAATTTGTAGTACTTCGAGACGAGTAGTGACATCGGTCAGTACATCAAATTGTCAGTCTGCTTGTCATAGGCGGGATTCACGACCGAAGAACCACACTGCAGAAAACGGCAACTACACAACGCACTGGAGTGGGCCACAGCTTAGGAGGACGTGCACCAACCGGGCGTGAACTACGGGTGACGTTTTGGGTCTAATTTCGGAGACGTGCAGCCACATATGATGGTGGTGGAAGTCTTGGCAAAGCAGTTGCACCTGTCTCAGCAAGTCGGTTAAGCTTCGAAAAGGCCGGCGAATTTGTGTACGTTCTTCTCTAACCAGGGTTCGAACGTATGCATGTCCGCGAACAACTGTCGGCATCGCGTAATGTGAGCGCGTCGACTCAGGGTGTAAGCGCGCAGGAACTCGAACATATCCGCCAACTCTCGGGCACCAGGAAATCCCATTGAAGCGTACGTCTCCCTGGGAATGTGGTTGTAGCTAATTTTCCGTTTCAGGACACGCGACATTATCTGAGCATACTCTTGGGCTGGCATTTCGTCCCCGATGATTTCGACGGTTTTGTCGACGAAATCCGCCCGGTTTTCAAAGATTCTAGCTACAACACCACCGATGTCCTCTGCGGCTACAGCACCCAGGCAAGCATCGCTCAGTGGGAAACCGAAGCTGTAGCTGCCATCGGGCTGACGTCGCGGAGGGAAATAAATCACGAAATTCTCGTAATAGAAGGCAACGTGCACGAACGTAAATGGCACGTTTCGCAGCTGTGCATGCTCCTCCATGCGGGCCTTGGTTTCGAAATGCGGTAACTTAATGGCCCCATTGCTCATGCTCTTCGCGCTTGGCAGCGTGCTTAGCACGAGATGCGCGACTTCCGCTTCGGCAACGGCATCAATAAGGTTTACACCCTGATCGTATTCGCGAAAATAAGCCTCCCAAAAATTTGTGACGCCGAAAACGCCCTTGCAGCCACTGACAGCCCGCCGAAGGCTCGCTGGATCTTCAAGATCAGCTTGCACGATCTGAGCACCTTGCTGCTCCAAAATCCTGGCGGGTTCGGAATCAGTACGGCGCTTTACGCAACGAACGTTAAACACGCCTCGTTTTAATAGATGACGCGCGACTCCTCCACCCTGCCTACCGGTTGCGCCGACTACCAGAATGGTGTCAGACATCTGCTGCCCACCGTTTCTCTGCGCCCACATTGAGAATCCGCGCGATGGGGGGCGCCGAAAGGAATGACTTCCGAAGAGGCTCCTCTTTAGCGAATGAGTTCGCAATTTTGAAGATGTATGCCTGCGCACGTTCGCAATGTGATTCCGCGTCAGCGTACTGTTGCCTGGACTGATACAAACGCCAAGCCGTGGCATGGACCTGCCACCCCGCCACCGGCACCTCAAAGCGATCTACTATTTCAAGGCCCTTGTGGACGCAGTCCTCAGCACGCCTCCCGTCTTCCTTGGCTATTGCAACTCGTGTCTGCATCTCCCAGGCGAGAGCCTTCAGGTGAGGGTCAGCAGTTTCGAGCGCGGCATCTAAGAAGCCGTCAGCTTCAAAGCTCGCCTTTTCGAGGTTTCCCGATTGGAACCAGGCCTCGCTTACTCCGAGCTGAGCAGTCATTCGCCAGTTCCAATGTAAAAAGAACTTGGGAGTTGTTTGAGGATCGCGCACCTGGTTGAAGAGTTCGATTGCGCGCCCGTTCTGGCCCTTATCAAGCTCAGTAAAGCCCTCGGCGATTGCGATGTATCCCCTGGCAATTCTGGCAATCGTCTCCGGCTGACTGACCGGATAGGCTGTCTCCGTTTGCAATATGGCCTCGCAAACTCGCGCGCTTCCTTCAAAGTCTAGCGTCAGCATGCGAAGCCATGCCTCGCGAAAATTGAACAGCCAGGGATCGTTGCCGTTTTTCTCCGCCATTTCTCTTCCATCGCGGACAATTTGCAGTACGCATCCGAGCCGACCCATGCGAAGGAGAGCAATCGTTTTTCCACTAAGCGCGAAAAAGTGCTCCATCAAACTTGTGGTTTGATTCAAAGTGGGGATACCTCTCTCGAATAACTCGAGAGCTTGAATGTAGTTCCCCTGAAGAGCTTGAACGTGCGCGTAAATCATTTTGTGAAACGGCGGAGTATCTGTGTCCCCAAGTTCCTTTAGCTGATTGTGAGCAGATTCGCAGATCATCGCGTCTTGCTCCCGCCAACAGTCATACAGGAGCCGGCAGCCGGCCGCGAGCATCTGCATCCGAGCTAGCAGCAGCGAGTCTTGCATGCTCCGGGTCACCTCCACCGCCCGGCCTATCGCGGCAATTCCGCGGTCCGGATCGATCAACCCAAAAGGCCGCACCATACAGCTCAATGCGCTTACCTGAGCGCCCTTGAGTCCTGCATGACCAGCGCGAGATGCGGCCGCCTCGTACGCGGCAGCGGACTCTGCCATTGCGCCCAGAGCATAATGCGCATCGCCGATGAATTCGAGAACCTGAGTCTCCAGTTCAGACCCGAGATTGGCTTCGATCTTGGACGTGAGTTTCAACGCATGTTGAAGCACTTGAATGCAATCCCGATAAGCCAATCGTCCAGCCGCATTTTCGGCTGCCAATATGAGATACCGAGCAGCCTGTTCATATTCATGGCCGCTCTCAAAATGAAACGCAATCTCCGACGCTACGTCTCGCCGGCCAGGACCGCTGAGCGTCTTTAGCCGCTCTGCAATCGCACGATGCAACCTCACCCGCCTTCCGGATGAAAGCCGTCTATAAATTGCTTGCCGATAGAGGGAGTGGCGGAATTCGTAATGAGCCGCTACAAGGCCATTGGGCAGTTCCTGAATCCCGATTGCCTTGATCACTTGCTGACGTGCCGCGAGTTCGTCGCACAAATCCTCGATGTGATCGATTTTTTCTTCCAGGGCATTCGCAATCGCCCAAGCTGAGAAATGCTCCCCTACAACGCTTCCGGCTTCAAGAACACGTTGCTCACGCGCATTCAGCCTTTCGAATTGAACTTCCAACATCTGTTGCAAGGACTGAGGCACACCCGGATCGATCGTTTCGAGAGGCGTAGTTAATCTCCACTCTTTGTCGTCATCGATGATCGAACCGTTCTTCATCATGTCCTGTACGATCGCAACCATAAACAAAGGATTTCCCTCGGAATGGCGGTAGATTAATTTCGCGAGCCCGGGCGGCAAGCTCCCTTTCCGAAATTCCATTCCCAGGTATTCAGCAATTGCCGGTTCTGGTAGGCGCTCCAGCGCGATTTCAACGCATAAATTATGGACCTGCAAGTCCTGCTTCAAGCCCTTAAGCGGGCTGTTCGATAGGATCAAGTCCACAGGACGATAAGTGCAAACCAGCATTAATTTGGCTTCTTCGCGACGCCGCGCCAGTGCGGATATTAGGTCCAGGGTCGAGGCATCAACCCAATGGAGATCTTCAAACACGAGTAGTATTGGGGTTTCAGAACTGAGTGACTCCAGCGCCTCGCAAATCTCTCGTACCATGCGCTCGCGGGTCGCTCCCAGAATCTCTCGTTGCAAAGCTTCCCTTTGCTCCGGTTTTACGAGGGATGGAAATTGAATTAGCCATGTGGGAGCTCGCCTGGCCAGAGTCTGGACGACGGCACCCGAATCGGGAGTGCGAGTGAGTTGTCCAAGCGCATCAAGCATTGGATAGTAAGGCTCCTTACCGCCGAAGCCTTCAACGCACTGTCCCCGCGCGGTTCTCACCTGAGCCGCACGTGAGGCGCGTTGATGAAATGAATCCACCAGCGTGGTTTTTCCGATGCCTGGCTCGCCGGCCACAAAGATGATCTGACGCTGGCCGCGCAAAGCTTTCCTAAATGCAGTCTGAAGCTCACTCAGAGGACCTGACCGCCCGACCATGTTCGATGTGACGTCGGATGACAGATCCTGCGGGTCTTCAGTGACATGGTCAGTGACCGGCGCAATAAATTGATATCCACGCTTCGGAAGGGTTTCAATGTAAACGGGATTGTCGTGCTGGTCGCCCAGGACCTTGCGAATTCCAAGAATGTATTTCTTGATGAGTTCCGGATTTACGTAGGTCTCTGGCCACAGAGCTTCCAAAAGTTCATCCTGCGTCACCAAGCGTCTCGGATGTTCAACGAGGTAGCGCAATACGTCAAATGCCTTCGGCGGGAGGAGGACTCGTTGTTCGCCGTGCCAGAGACACTGGTTTGCCGGATCAAGCCGGAATGATCGGAATAGCTTCATGCTGCACCTTCTCGGAGCTATGCGAAGAAGGATGTCGCCAGAGTACGAGCGTATTCTACGGCACTACAAAGACCGTTTCACGTGTTTACCAAACAAGCCTGTGAATGAAAGCCGCCCCACACCGCCCTGCCCCGTCACTGAAATAAGACTAAAACGCCACCCACACGTCACATTTTCTTTTACGTGTCCCCGTAACCTGCTCCTTATGCGAGGCGCATTCGTGATTCGATTAGGACGAGGAACGAACCCATCCGACGGCCATTTTGAGGGCTCCATAGAGGAGGTTGACTCGGGCAGGGAGCTTAAATTTCAGTCGTTGACCGAGTTGCTGAGATTTCTCGGGGAGCGCTTCCAGGCTGCCTTCCAAGAAAGGCTGGAAAACGACAGGAAAAGTGGCACACCAGAACGGATGGCAGAAGGTAAGACTCACCCCAACAATGTTGAATAACCGGCCGGCTCGCGAAGGAGGAGGTCATAAGTCATGTCCCGCATATCCATAATCCTGTCACTCGCGCTCGGTATTGGAGCAAGCTGTATGGCCCAGAACCGGTTGGTAATTCGGGGCGTTACCAACCAAGTTCGACAGGCAGATGCGAACAAAATCTACAGCTCGGCTTGCCTTGCAGTTGAACGCGAATTCCGAATCATCGACCCTATCAGACCAGAAGTAACGCTGATTTTAGGTGCCCACGAAAACAGAGCTTACACCGAGTCGAAGGAAATCAGGTTAATAGATTGGGACCCCGAATTGTGCTCAAGGCGTTGTCGTAATTGCTTTCCATGAGCTATTGCCCGAAAGCAAGCGGAAATCGGTGGCGAAACGTGCCGACACTTGGGCGAGCTCGGTCGTGGACGCTAGAACTCTCGCAAGACAGCTCAGGTGATCATGCGAACCGTGGAACCAGTGAGTGGATCGGAGGCCGTTTGAACTTACAAATCGTATGGCGTAATCCGCCAGTCGCGCGTGACCCCAAAACCGCACGTCGAGCAAATTGTTGAAGATGCCTGCGGTGCCCTGTACGCGGTACGCAGGTCCGACGAAATCAAGGTCTTTGAATTGATCGTGAATCGTGCCGCTTAGAAAACGTTAAGTGAGGCATTCATGAACTCAACTGTTACTGAAATCCCGAAGTCACGTATCACTTGCGTTTTGGACCCAGACTGGCCATTGGTTGAGTCGAGCAGAAGCGGCGATGTATCTGCTTTCGAGGAACTGGTAAGGAGATACGATCGCAAACTATATCGAATCGCTCAAGGCATTACGCACAACAACGAGGACGCGGAAGAGGTTGTGCAAACTGCATTCCTCAAGGCCTATCAGAACCTCGACCGGTTTCAGGGCAACGCGAGGTTCTCAACCTGGCTGGTTCGTATCGCCATGAACGAATCGTTCATGAAACTGCGGAAGCAAGTGTCGAAAAAAGAGCAATCGTTAGATACGCAGAACGGCTTTCACGCTGATGGGAACAACCATAGTCAACTTGATTTGACCGATTGGGCCACAAATCCCGAGTCACTCTACAGTGCGGCCGAGCTTAAGCAAATTCTTGGGGCCTGCTTCCAGAGATTGCAGCCGACACTGAGAGTGGTGTTCTTTTTGCGAGACGTCGAGGGACATTCGATCAGCGAGACCTCAGAAATCCTGAACCTCACTGCCACAGCCGTGAAGACTCGGCTTTCTAGAGCACGGCTCCAATTGCGTGAGGAGCTGACCCGATACTTCAAGAAACCGACACCGAAATAGGCTCATGGCGCCCCGGCTCGGGTGGGTTGGCTTTTTCGCATAGTTTCTAAATGCAAACCTCGCCTTGCCAGAAGTTCGCAGCTACAAACAGTCAGCGTGGCTTTCTCTCGTTCGATGCCGTTACCGGGGCGTCACCAAAACTAGACCAAAACGCCACTGAGACTTCCACCTCCTCCTAGCGAATTTTCCCTAATCTTGCAAATGTCCGGGGCCAAGGCTCACAAGCCCGACAGATTCCAACTCGAAATCACATAAAGGACTGGAAGCACATGAAAAAAGCATTCGCAAGCCTGTTTCTATTGCTGGGCGTTTCTTCAGCGTTCGCTCAGACGGTGCGCTGGCAAAGCTTTGCCGGCGTAATCACAGCCCAAAACGTTGACAACCCTGTCAGCGCAAACATCCACAGTGGCACCTTTGCCTGGACTGTGCGCGGCGGTACTGCCCGCGTCAACCGGGCTACTGGAGACGCTTCTTTCAATATCCAACAACTCGTGATCAATGGAGCCAAGTTCAGCGGTACGCCTGGGCCCATCACACAGGTGACGGGCACTCTGGTCTGCAACCCCGGGGCCGATGGAGAGTCAACCCACGACACCGCTGCCGTAAACTTGGACGCGCACGGAAACGCACAGTTTAGCGGCAACCTCGGGACCTTAGGAACGTGCGCTAATCCCTTGTTTCTTGTCCGTATCTTCAACCCTAGCGGCGCCCGCGGCCTCTGGATTGCAACCGGGGTTGACCGCACTCTCGGCAACTAAAAACAACGATCGGCTAATCGATTACGGCGAGGTGCGAGCACCTCGCCCTGTTTTTCCGTGGCATGACCAGCTGTTTGGACTCGCGTACAGCGCGTGGTGATCCAGCACGATACGCGGGATTGTTCGGCCCTGCCGAAAATTTCCCGCGTATCTCGACTGAAACTTTAGCAGTATCGTTCACCATGACGACTGCCCGCTCGGTTAAGTGAGACTAGCGTGGCAGTTATAGCTTCAGACAGCCAGCGATAACGAGCTCGCGGCCTCTGGATCGCGACCGGCGCAGTGCGTATGTTCATATCGCTCGGTTCCCTCTCCGGTCTTCCCGTTCCCCCCGTTCCATCTGACCGTGCCGTGACAGGGCAGCGTTCCCGAGACAGCACATCAGCTTTTCTCCTCAGCCAATTTCCTCACGGCTCGCCGATCTCTCCGAGGCACGTGTTCAACATCGTTGTGCGCAATTCCCAAAGGTCACGCGTGACTATTTTGAATTCAACAGCCTATCCTTCATACACATCCGAGGATCATCCTGTTGGGCGCTGGTACCAGCAGACCCCCAATAAGAAGATGGAAGAGGCGACGACCTTCTTGACGGGTGGTTGTAACGAGAAGAAATGAAAGAGTTTTGGTTGCGGGGGGTGGATTTGAACCACCGACCTTTGGGTTATGAGTACCACCATTAACAGAATCTAATGGACTTAC
>Ga0307471_100002933_pt1 | contig 9999 bp, 11 predicted proteins | sample atmos_gasesAM3C__2_FD_204566 | JGI IMG/M metagenome (GOLD analysis project Ga0307471, IMG submission 204566) | Hardwood forest soil microbial communities from Morgan-Monroe State Forest, Indiana, United States - atmos_gasesAM3C_515 | ecosystem: Environmental > Terrestrial > Soil > Temperate... | reverse complement strand
CGGAATGGGGAGCGGACGCGGTTCTTGGGTTAATGCGCTCCGTGCACTTTGACGCGCAAGGGTTTACCCGGACTTATTGGGACTTCTTCAGCGCGTTCGGGTTTTTTTTCTCCGTGTTTCTTTTGTTCGCGGCAGTAGTAGCTTGGCTGCTCAGCGGACTTCCGGCAGAGACTTTGGCACGCGTGCGCAGCATTGCCTGGGCGCTCGCCATTTGCTTTGTCGCCGTCACAGCTTTGAGCTGGAGATACGCCTTCACCACCCCCATCGCCTTCTCAACCCTGATTACAGTGTGTTTGATTGCGGCGGCGTGGCGCTCAGCGAAGACAAGCTGAACTTTGGTGATCCAGGAGGCCGCAAAGTCTTCAAACACCATGGTGGGTTCAACTTCGACGAGGTTGGCTTGGCCGAGAACACCGCGCAATGTCGCGACGAGGCGCTTCGTTAGCACCGGATCGTTATACACGGCGTTCGCAGCCGGAGTAACTTTCACGAGTGGCTCCTTTGGAGTGCCGCCCGTCAATGCTTCGCCTTTCGCCAGGCGTTCGATGGATTAGCCCGTTAGAAACGCTAACGTCACTCGACTGGGATGCCTCTGAGTGCCGCTGAGCGGTGACCGGCTCGGCAAGTTCTACGCATAACCGACTACGCGTCCGGTTGGCCGTAATTGGTTTTGCCGGTCGCGAATCCTGGCCTTCTGGTCTCCGGGACGATGAGCGCACCACAAGCTGCAAGGAAAGGTATCCCGGCGATAGGCAGGCGAGTTATGCTACGGGGATCCCAAGAGCCGCGCGTGGCCTGCTGCTGGCCGTAATGCGGATCTTGGCAGGCGTTCTCGTCCCCGGGCGTTTCCCACGGCCTGCTCTGGAATCCTTCCGTCGCGGCTTTTTGGGCCGCCCTCGTGACTGCGCGACGCTGTGTGAAACATTAGCCGGGGCAAGTCCTTCGCCTGGACTCTTTACAAAAGGAGAATTATGTCCTTGATGCCGGATCCAACCTTTTATCCCTCGCCGGGCATGGCGATGAAGGCCGCGCCGGAACAAATCGCTTACGTCGCTCTGCTTAACGTCGGCAAGAGCGGGAAGCGTGACGCCATGGCCGTTATCGACCTCGAACCGCGCTCCTCCACGTATGGTCAGCTCCTCGGCCAGGTGGATTTTCCCAACGGCGATAATGAGCTGCATCACTTCGGCTGGAACGCGTGCAGCGCGTGCCTCTGCCCGCAGGCCCCGCACGCTCACATGGAGCGTCGTTATCTGGTTGTGCCGGGCATCGGCTCGTCCCGGATTCACATCCTGGATACGAAAGCGGACCCCAAGCATCCCAAGATCGTGAAGGTAATCGAGCCGGAAGAGTTCATCAAAAAGACAGGCTACACATCGCCACACACCATTCATTGTGGCCCTGACGGCATCTATGGCAGCGCCCTCGGTTCGGCAAGCGGCGACGGTCCCGGCGGCATCTTCCTGATGGATTCCAATACGTTCGAGCTGAAGGGCCCATGGGAGAAGGACCACGGCCCCCAGAATCTGGCATACGATTTCTGGTGGCACCTCGGTCACGACGCCCTGATCACCTCCGAATGGGGCACCCCGAATATGGTGAAGGACGGCCTCAACCCGGAGTTGCTGCTTGGCGGAAAATACGGTCGCAAACTGCACATCTGGAATTTGGATAAGCGCTGCCACTTGCAAGAAATTGACCTAGGTGCGGAGCAACAGATGGTGCTGGAGCTGCGCCCCTCCCATGATCCAATGAAAACCTTTGGATTCGTCGGTGTTGTCATCTCCCTGAAAGACCTTTCGTCTTCCATCTGGATGTGGTATCGCGAGGACGGCGGTAAGAACAGCAAGTGGGCAGTCCGAAAGGTAATTGAAATTCCCGCCGAACCTGCCGATCCGGAGAAACTGCCACCCCTGCTGAAGGGCTTCAAGGCGGTGCCGCCGTTAGTATCCGACATCAATCTCTCGCTCGACGACCGCTCCCTCTATGTTTCCTGCTGGGGAACAGGGGAGTTCATCCAATACGACGTCTCCGATCCCGCCAACCCGAAGAAAACCAGTTCGATCCACCTCGGTGGGATCGTTCGATGCGCCGCCCACCCGAAGAAGCCCAGTGTGGCTCTCAACGGCGGTCCGCAGATGGTCGAGATCAGCCGCGACGGCAAGCGCGGCTACTTTACCAACTCCCTCTACTCCCCGTGGGACGAGCAGTTTTATCCCGATGGCGTTAAGAGCTGGATGGCGAAAGTCGATTTGGACCCAAAGGGCGGGATAAAGCTCGACGAGAAGTTCTTTGTCGAGTTCGACGGGTTGCGCGCACATCAAGTGCGGCTACAAGGGGGCGACGCTTCGTCGGACTCCTATTGTTACTCGGACCCGCAATGACACATGCCTGGCTGACTTCGACAACGTTGTGGCTGATGCTGCTCCTCGGCGCCTACCACGGACTCAACCCCGGGATGGGGTGGCTCTTCGCGGTGGCGCTGGGGATGCAGGAGCAAAAGGGGAGCGCCGTAGCAAGATCGCTTATTCCCATTGCCGTTGGCCATGCGGTGGCCATCGGCAGCGTGGTGCTGACTTCTGTGTTCCTCGGCTTGACGCTGCCGCTCATGGTCATCCGCTATTTAGTCGCTGCCCTCCTGGTCGGCATGGGAATTTATTGCCTGGTGCGACATCGGCACCCAAGGTGGGTCCGCATGCAGGTTGGGTTCCGAGACTTGACCGTCTGGTCGTTTTTGATGGCCTCTGCGCACGGCGCCGGTTTGATGGTAGTGCCGGTGCTACTGGGCAACAACACTGTCGAAGCACAGAGCCGAATTGCAGGCCACAATCACATTTCTCAAACCGTCACTCCACTCGCCGGAATGATCGCCACTGGCGTCCATACGGTTGCCTACCTCGCAGTCACAGGCCTGCTCGCGTGGGTGGTGTACCGAAAGCTTGGCCTCGCACTTTTGCGCAAGGCGTGGCTCAACTTCGACCTGGTATGGGCAGCCGCACTGCTGGCTACGGGTCTTGTTACGTTCCTGATATAGCCTAGCCTGTTGTCTCCGCTTTTGACCGCTGCCCGAAGTGGCCCAAGAGCGATTCCTTAGGAATCGTAGCCGGGGCCGCCAGGTAAAGCGCTCGACCAATGCCTCTGGAACCTCCGGGCCCAAGCATCCCTTCGACACCAGTAGACGACCTCCAATGCTTTTGACCAGGCACTGACCTACCCGTTTAGGTGATGTGCAGGACTCCGGGGGATGGCAGATTGGTCCTGGAGGAACTCCATGGAAAGCACGTTAATCAATCTTTCAACCGAATTGGCGGAAATTGTACGAACCTTGGACCTGCATATCGTGAGCGTTCGAGCTCGGCGCCATTATCCTTCGAGCGGCGTTCGTTGGAGTCCTGGTGTGGTCGTTACCTCTGACCACGCGATCCAGCGTGAGGAGGACATCACCATAACCATGGCCGATGGGAAGACCGTGGGCGCAACGCTCGTCGGTCGTGATCCGGGGACTGATTTGGCGATCCTGAAGATGCAGTCGTCAGGCTCATCCGCAAACCAAATCGGCCGAGCAGAGGGCGTCAAAGCCGGAGAACTGACGCTTGTCGTAGGTCGCTCACCCGATAGCGGCGTGAATGCTAGTCTCGGGATTGTCAGCGCAACGTCCGGGCCCTGGCGGACCTGGCGCGGCGGTCAGTTGGACGCTTACATCCGACTTGATGCGAAGCTATTCCCACAGTCTTCAGGCGGAGCCGTGGTGAACGTTCGTGGTGAAATCATAGGAATAGCTACGTCGGCTCTTTCGCGAATTGCAGGGGTTGCGATTCCCGTGTCCACAGTCCAGAGCGTTGCGGAGAAGTTGCTCCAACGAGGATTCGTGCCACGCGGGTATTTGGGTATCGCCGTACAGCAGGTGGGCTTTTCCGAGGAGTTGCGGAAGAAGCTTTCGGTCCCGAACCGGAGTGGGCTGATCGTACTCAGCGTCGAACCGGGTGGCCCTGCCGACAAGGCCGGCATCTTGATCGGCGACATTGTGACCAGCATTGGCGATGCTTTGATCGAGCAGACCGATGACCTTCAGACGTATTCGGATTCGGGCGTGATTGGGAAGTCGGTGAAGATCAACTATGTTCGCGGTGGCGTACTGAGCCACTCGGCGCTCACGGTGGGAGAGCGTCCGGGAAGGCGAAGTTGAAATGCCCGTTCCGGGATTTGGAGAAATTGCGGAGAAGCTGCGCCGCTCCACGGTGCGCGTGAGCGCCGGGCGTCGCGGGCATGGGTCAGGGGTCATTGTAAAGCCTGAAGGGGTTATCATCACGAACGCACATGTCGCGACTTCCAGCCCGATCGAGGTAGAGGTGTGGGACGGAAGACGTGCGCAAGCAAATCTATCGATGCGTGACGCAGTCCGCGACATTGCCGTCCTTCGCGTGTCACTTCCCGAACTGCTCGCAGCTCCACTGGCGGATTCCGACCAAGTGCGCGTTGGAGAACTCGTAATTGCCATCGGAAACCCTTTGGGATTTATGGGGGCGCTGACTACGGGTGTGGTACATGCGGTCGGTCGCGTGCCTGGCCTCGGGCCGATGAAGTGGATACAGGCAGATGTCCGGCTCGCTCCCGGCAACTCGGGAGGCCCGCTGGCTAACGCAAGGGGACAGGTCGTAGGAATCAACACAATGGTCGCCGCTGGAGTTGGGTTAGCCGTGCCAACTAACGCGGTGTCGCGGCTTCTAAGGGGAGAGGGTTCGCACACTCCGCTCGGGATTGTCACCCGCCCAGTTCAGATCACTGCCCGTGGGAAAGCGCAGTTAGGGCTCATGATCCTGGAGATAATCAAGAACAGCGCAGCTGAAGCGGCCTCTCTGATGCTTGGCGACATAGTGACTGGCGCAGATGGGCGCACTCTCGATTCGATTGAAGATCTCGAACGGGTTCTCGAAGGCACAGGCGAACGAGTCGTTCGCCTTCAGTTTCTCCGTGGGGATCGGGCGAACGTCAGAACCGTTGCCATTCGGCTCGGGCTGCAAAGTGTGGCTGCTGCATGATCCGTGTTCTGATCAAGGCCTCGTCACCCGTGGTGAAAGCGGGACTGGAAAGCTTGCTGCGCTCATATCCTGAGCTCCGAGTCATTGACGAGCTATCGGACGAGCTTGGATCATCGGATGGCCTTCTCACGGATTCGCAGCCCGACGTTGTATTGGTCGAAATGGATAACGGTGAAGGCACAGCAGAAGCGCTAGACAGCTTGGCGAGTGAAGCGCCGGTGATCTTATTGGTTCGAGATCCTACCGCAGAATTGGTTGCCGCTTTCCGGCACGGTGTCAGAGCGGTGCTGCCGAGCAACCTGAGCGGACCCCAAATCGCAGTTGCTATTGAAGCTGTTGCTGCGGGACTGGGCGTGCTTGATCCGGGTGCCATCGCACAGTTTTCCCCGCTTCACACTGTGAGTGGGCCTCCCGAGCGCCTCCCGGAAGCTTTGACGCCCCGCGAAATGGAAGTGCTACGAGCAATGGCGGAGGGCCTAGGAAACAAAGAGATCGCCGCGCGGCTTGGTGTTTCCGAAAATACGATCAAGTTTCACGTCGCATCGGTGATGGGAAAGCTCGGTGCAGGGAGTAGGACCGAAGCTGTAATGCTAGGGATTCGCCACGGAATTGTTCTCATTTGATTGACTCGCGCAATCCTGAAGGGCAGGCATGATCGGTTGTGAATTTGAACTTCGCGCTGGGGCAAGCACAATGCGAGCCTACGCACCGGCTGCGGATGCCAGCTCTCTTGACTGCTTTGCCGGAGCTAGCACGATTAGGGCTACACCGATGATGACGAGGACAGCCACACCCAGCAGTTCTCCGCGTGGGATGATATTACGGAATGCCTGCACCGCCATCAACGCGGCATGCGCGAAGCTCGACCAGGCCGTAAAGGCGATCAGGCTGCGATTCGCAGATGGGTTACGGGCTGCCAACAGCAAGAAAATGCCGAGTGTGACATAAACGCTAAGCATCATCGCCAACGCAGGCTCTTGCCTAACAAACATCATCAAGGGATAAACTAAGGCCAGAAAAAGCAATCCCACCAACACCAATATAATTTTCAGCGCCCGCTCTCGACGCATGGTGCCCTCCAGCTGAAAACCAAAACGGGGAAAGGTGCACGTACACGCTGATCACCGAAGTGAATCTTACGTTGATGGCATGGGACAGGTCAACGAAACGAGAGGCATCGACGGTCTGAAACGGATGTTGACGAATATCGCCATTTCGTTCATTGATCCACCACTCATGAGATGATTATTGATTTTTCTGGGCGCCAACCCTCATCTCTTCGACGGAGTCCTCGACGGCTCGCCAACTTCGCGGTACGCACAGTGGTGGCACCCTTACAGCCGCCGCCCTCGTTCGGTCGGGCACAGCTCTGCCAGTACAAGCGGTCAGTGTCCGTACCCGAATCACCCTCCATGATTCCGGTTACAACCGCAGCGGCGATGGCGTCGAGGAGTAATAGTTCGCACCTCACACAATCGGGGAGTTAACCCGATTCAGCGTATCGCCGAAGCGGGTACTAGCCAGCGCTGCTCCGGCAGCGCAGTCCGACGTTTCGAGATTCCGTGTCACCTATGCAGAAACTTCCTCACAAGAGCATACGCAATCGTGGCGGGATGAGTCGCCAATATGGAGATTTGTCCCAAGACGCTTTGCGGCTCGTGGAAAACGCCAAGTTGTCTCAACACCGTGCCCCGGTCGTAGTAGATTTTTTCTCCGGCCAAACGGTCATCGGCATCGAACGTGTACACACCGCAAAGCGGGAACTCGACTCGCGCCCGGTCGCAGGAAGGCCACGCCATCGACCGAGGTGCGTACCGCGAATCATGACTTCAAGGAGAATAGCGTCGTCTGTGACATGTCTTCGCCGTACCTCAATTTCCAAGTCGGGCAGAGCGTTCATTAGCTGCACGTAAAACTGGCAGACTCCGTTCCGGCCCGCATAGTGTTCGCCCCACGGTTCATCATCGTACCGTGCAGTATCGCCGAATGTGCGGAGAACACCTTCAAGGTCATGCTCGTTCTCAAGTCGAACGTGCTGCTCAACAATTGCGATACGAGCCGACCGTCTATCTTTCGGAACAGATGCGCTTGCCACATTCACCTCCGGTTGCGGTTACATCACCTGTGTGAAGCCCGGCTACAAATACTACTATCAGCTACTGTCGTTCTGACTATCGCATCATCCATTTGAAGTCCTAGAACTTGACTGTCCGGTTTTCGGGCTTCCATGGAAGACGGGTGATATCGGTGTTTGCACTCGAGTCATGGTTCGCATTAGTCTAAAGGCTGTTCCGCTTCCTTGTTGGGGCCCTATGACAAGCTCCTCGACCAGTGCAGTTGCTCCCACTCCACAAAAGACCGCGCTCGTGGTTGCTTCTGGCGGCGATGTCGACGAACTGCTCACGAATGTTTTGGCCACCGAGGGATGGAACATTCAAAGTGTTGTTGACAATGAAGATGCACTTCTTCTTGCAAGAAAGAAACCGTTCGACCTGATCATTACTGGACGGAAAACCTGCGGCCCCGAGGATTTTGAGCTTCTTCGCAAAATCAGGAGCGCTAGCCCTCACATCCGGCTGATCATTCTCACCGATGAATGGACTCCAGGAGACATCATCACGGCCATGCGGGAAGGGGCCTTCAGTTATTTCGTGGCTCCGTTTGAGGCTTCTGCGCTGGCCGAAATGGTGCGCGCGGCCATGGCGGAGCCGTATTGGGATGACGGCATCGAAATCCTTTCCGCCACTCCCAACTGGGTTCGCTTGACGGCTAGATGTGATCTACTTACCGCAGATCGCCTGGCCCAATTCCTGCACGGAGTCGGAGACATTCTCCAGGCTGACAAAGACCGGGTCATAACCGCTTTCAGGGAAATTCTAGTCAACGCCATGGAACATGGCGCACATTTCAATCCCAGCCAGCACGTGGAAATATCGTTCATCCGTTCTCGTCGCGCGATAGCCTGCCGTGTCAAGGATCCCGGCCAAGGGTTCTCGCTCGAAGAGCTTCACCACGCAGCCAAAGGCAACTCACCCGAGGATTTGTTCAGCCACATGGCGGTTCGAGAAGAGAAGGGGTTGCGGCCAGGCGGCTTTGGTATGCTGCTGGCAAAAAAGCTTGTCGATGAGCTGATCTACAATGAGAAGGGTAACGAGGTGGTCCTCGTCAAATATCTTGATCCGCCCGCCCCGCCAATTGCCTAGTGTTCTAACCTGCCTACTTGCCGCCTGCAGAACCCCCAGCGGGCATAGCCTCGGCCTGGGTTTGCTTGAGGCTAACGAGCGGCCAGCCAGCTTTGTGCTGCCTTTGTACACCGGACTGTGAGAAACCGCGTCGAGCACGATTCCCACAGTATAATCGTTGTCCGCCGTCTGCAGTTCCGGCGTATCCACGTGGAAATTTCCCGGATCTCCTGAGTCGGTATGATCAGCCATTAAGCGCAACAACTCCAGATTGGGCAGGTTTCCTTCGTGCTCGAATTCGCGGAATTCGCGCAACCACTCTTTCGCACGGTGCGGATCCGGATAGTTGGTATCGAAGCTGCGGAAATAAGGGTCAGTGACGTTCAGCAAAGCCTGCCTCGCCGGGAAAGCGACGGTGAGGTTCACCGCAAAAGGATCCTTGATCAGCGGGGGTCGTTGTTCGAAACTTTAAATCCAGGATTGCCGTTTGATCCGTCGTTCACGGTAGGCCAGGCGGTGACCACCTCCCTGAGTCCCGACGGAACCACTCTGCTTGTTCTTACCAGTGGCTACAATAGCCAGAACTTTACGCCCGGTCCGAACGAAGGCAGTACCAATCCCGCGGAATCCAACGAATATGTCTTTGTTTACAAGGTAAGCGACAGGAAGCCACTCTTGATGCGGGTTCTACAAATCCCGAACGACTTCGACGGTTTGGCTTGGAACCCCACGGCCAAGAGTTTTGTGTGTCCGGCTGACCATTGGAGCAGGTTATCGAGGAAATGGAACCTGTACGATTTTTTCGTTGCCTCATTTTGGAGCGGGGTCCTAAGGTGGACCTTGTAATGGTCTTGCCATGAGAACCATGTATTCAACACTGGGTCTTGGCGTCAGCAAAACCCAAGCCTCACCTCTTGAATCCGAGACGTTCCGCGCGCAAGAGGCGGAATCCGGTCTGCAGCAGCTCGGGCGCAGCGAGTGGTGGCTTTGGCTCTCCGCGCTCCTGGTGACCGTGCTTTCGGCGACGGCCTTTGTGCTCACTGCTATCCCCTCGTATTTCCGGCACAGCGAGCATTTCTACGAAATTCGCTCCGATCAGGCGCGGTGGGGAATCCTCTGTCTGCTTCTTCTCTTCAACGGCTGGCTGGTTTGCAGGCAATGGAGGTTTCGGCGACGGCGGAGGGAACTATCCCAGGGTGACGCCGGGAGGAAAGTGCTGACTGCGCAAATTCCCGAATCGTCCAGCATCGATGCAGTGACGGGCTTACCCACACGCGCGTTCATCGAGCAGCAGCTTGGCAAAGAGATTGCCCGCGCTAAGCAGCAGAACAGCTCGCTGAGCCTGGCCACGATTCATCTCGATGAACTTGCCGAAATCGCAAAGCGCTACGGGCCATCGACCACAGACGCGGCGCTAAAAGAGCTGGCCCGGCGCTTAAAAAAAGCGTGCCGTGGCTCGGATTTTGCGGTGCGCCTAGCAAACGACGATTTCCTGCTGGTGCTTCCGGAATGCGACTTGGGTGAAGTCAAAATAGTCTTGAACCGCCTTGGCTCTCTGGAGATGGTTTGCTCGGGGCGGAAAGTAGACCTCGCCTACACGACCGGGTGGGTGGATTATCAACCGGGTGACCTGCCGTCGGATTTGCTCAAGCGCGCCACGCAACTGCTTCACCTGTACGAGAACGCCGCTAAAGACAGCTTTTCTTCCACACTCGCACCGAACTAAGACGGGCCGGGAATCGATTGACCTGGAAGTGAGAAATCGGTCGTGAGGCTTC
>Ga0307471_100002930_pt1 | contig 10004 bp, 3 predicted proteins | sample atmos_gasesAM3C__2_FD_204566 | JGI IMG/M metagenome (GOLD analysis project Ga0307471, IMG submission 204566) | Hardwood forest soil microbial communities from Morgan-Monroe State Forest, Indiana, United States - atmos_gasesAM3C_515 | ecosystem: Environmental > Terrestrial > Soil > Temperate... | reverse complement strand
GGCCCGGAACCTCTGGCGCGTTCGAATTAGTAAGCACCGCATTGAAGTCGGGATTGGCGAATACTACGGAAGGCTTGGTCTTATTTGAGGTCGGGTCATTCGATAAGAAAAGATCACGCCACGAGCCGAGATAAGAAACCGTGTAATCTTGCAATAGGTACCGGCCTCGTGCGTCGATAAAGGCTCCGATTGGGGCCAGAGTCAATTTGCCGTCCGGCACAATAAGCAGCTTCTTCACTCCGGCAAGCGAGCCTTGTAGAGGAGTAATCACTTCCTGGTACAAGCGCCTCAATCGCTGATTCGTTTCTTCCGCGCCAGTCGATTTTGCTTGTGGATTGGGTTTGGCTCCGCGAACTTGAGGTCCGACGATGATGGATTCGAGGGCTGTAACATCGGCGTCAATGTCGGAGGCGGGCCCCAGGCGCACGAATCTTATCGGTTGCCCTTTTCTGATCACGAATGCGCCATATTCCCGGTGAGCCACGGCGGGAGCCGTTCGATCGATTCTTTCCCACGCAGTTATGTCAATGAAAGCAGCGTCAGGTGGAATCCGATCGCTCGGATTCCCAAATCCCCACATATTGTTAGTCTGATCGCGCTTGGCGTAAGCCAATCCTTCTAGTACAGCTTGCTCGGCCCGCTCGCTTGCAGCGAACTCCACATTGCTAAATTGCTTCCCATCGAGCGCCGCGGCTACAAAGAAGTGCGCATGGCGGGCTCGCTCGGTTGCTAGCTCGTCCAACATGATCGTCGGGTCGTTTCCAGTACTGTGGGAGACGTGGGGGTTGTCGCGATCAGACTCGGCAAGCTTCGTCAGCTCCGCCATCGAATCCAAGTAACGCCCCTTGACCGGTTGGAGGGATTCATAAGCTTTTTCTACACGCTCCGGAGATGGACTTCCGTCGAGTAGGACCGACATGTGCAGAAAGGCTCGTTGCGTGAGAAAAGCGAGCCAGCGGGCACGCCGGGAACCCGATCCACGGGCAAAGAGAAAATTCTCATCAATCGATGGACGGCTGAGATTGGGGGCAGAGAATAAAGGAGCTGCGGCATCCGGCCCATCTGTAAGCCAGCGGTCCATGGCCAGAATCTCGCCCATGGCAATCTCGCTTTCCGACTTATACAAGTTAAACCAGAGAGCGCCGTCATCGGAGTTGCCCTGTCTGGATTCGAGCGAGTCGGGTATGAGCATAACGGGCCTCAACGCCTTGCCGCCGGTTTCTGATTGGATGCATTTCACGATTCCGGCAGCGGTGTGATAATCGCCACTACGGGCATAGAAGGCGGCCATCTCTTTCATGAGATCCCAGTAAGGGGCGCTCAAAGTCATCTTCTCGCGCACCTTTATTGCTTGTTGCCAGAGAGCCTCGGCATCCTGCCACTTTCCCTGTTTCTCGAGCAATTGGGACTGGAAATAGACCGCGTGCAACCCGTCCTGCAGGCGGACTAGCTGGTTGCCTATTTCGACTGCTTCCGCGAGTTCCTGATTGGCGCGAGCGAACTCGCCCTTGGCGAAGTCCAGTCGGCCAAGTGTGACCAGCAGCTTCACAAGGTGCGCGCGGCAGGTGATCAACAAGGCCGCTTGCTGCTGAGTTTGGCCGAGCGCTTGTATGTTGGTTCGGCGGACGCTGACGGCCTCGGAGAAGTTTTGGTAGGCCTTGTCGAAATCGCGTGCGTCAAGGTAGAACTCTCCAAGATGATCGAGCATCCATCCGACATCGATGACGGTTGACCCTTGAACCTGGCGAAGTTTACTAAGAAGATCAAGATACTGCTTTTCCGCCAGAACGAAGGCGCCACGGCGTCGGTAAGAGTCGGTTTCATTCAGCAGACCTAGCCACCGTTCGGATCTATAGACATTCGGGTCGTTAGCATCAGGTATGAATGGACGGGTGAGCGACGGGCCGTCCCGACCAACGTACGTGGAATGGACGGCCGAGAACTCCTCTCCGCTCCGCCACATTCGCGTTTCCAAGAGGCTGACCTCACGAAACTGGAAAGGGCTTTGCGCAAACAGAGCGGATGCACTCACCAACCATAGAAAGCCCAAACGGAAGAGAATGCGCATAGACAACACCTCTTTCAAGACGCAGCATCCTACGATATTTTTGCAACTGGCATGCCAAGACCCCTGCACCTCTGAATCTCACCCAAATATTACTCAATTGTTAAAATTTTGAGCTCTTCTCCTTGCATTCACGCTGTTCCTGATCGGAGGTCATTTGAAGTAAGATACCGCGGCAGTCCGCCCCGGATTAAGCTCAAAGGAGAATTATGAACAAGAGGTGGATTCACTCCAGTCTTATCCTTGCGCTCGCATTGGGCATTGGCGCCAGCGTTGTGCATTCTCAGGCACCAACTCATCCGAAGAGCGCCAAAACAAAAGCGGCAAAAAACCGTGGTGATAGCAATGCGAAAGACGAAAATATCAAACAGGACCGCGCTCCCAACGATCCAAACGCCAAGATTGAGGCGCCCCCCGAAAAAGGCGGATCCAAGACTCGGGGAGGCTACTGCCGCGTCCACATCAATAATTGGACTCCTTATCGCATTGACATCTATATCGACGGCGACTATCGCGGTGAAGTTTCGCGCTGGGGTGACTCCTACGGATGGGTAGGCTGCGGAGACACCAAGTTCTACGGGAGAGCGACATTCACGGATGGCTCGGTACAAATCTGGGGACCCAGTGTCTATTATGTAGACGGAACCTTCGAATGGACTCTTACACCATAAGAACATCCTATGTTAACCCGGCGGACTCTGCTGAAGCTTGTTCCGTTTAGCCTGTTGAGTCCCGCCATTTGCGCTGCGTGGCCCGCTCCGGATACGAGAAGGCGGGCCCTCGTGGTGGGCATCGACAAGTACGTGCTCTCCAATTCCACGCCAGCCGATGAGGTTGAACCCTCATCGGCTGGCGCAACCGCCACCGCATCTTCGAAGATCAAAAGAAACCGCAGATTCATCAATCTCGATGGCGCGGTGAACGATGCGACGCTTTTTCGCCAAATTTTGAATGATCGATTTGGTTTCCCGGCAGCGGATGTTCTTTTCCTGAAGGACCAGGAGGCTACGCGCGAACGCATCTTGCATGCTTTCCAAACACACCTCATTGATGAGGCCTCCTCTTCTGACATCAGTCTCTTCTACTATGCAGGACATGGTTCGCAAGTCCAGAATCTTGCCTCCGATGAGGCTGACCAACTCGATGAAACTCTTGTGCCTGCTGACTCTTATTCTGGCGCACCGGATATTCGGGATAAAGAGATGGCACGCCTGTATCGCGCGGCACTTCGCAAGGGCGTGCATCTCACCGTCATCTTGGACAGTTGTCACAGCGGTGGCATGTCGCGCGGAAATTGGAACCGCAGCGGCAAAACCCGCAACCTTCCGCCCGATCCTCGGCCCATCAACGATCCTCCCGATCGCGATCCTGTAACCGGGAAAAACCTGCCGGACGCAACCTCCATGGGGATGCTCTTCCTGGCCGCCGCTCGTGAGGATCAGCCCGCGGGCGAGACCAGCGTGACAGAACGTGGCCCCAATGGCACCGTCACGGAAGTTGCGCATGGAGCTTTCACAGCGGCTCTTACCAGGGTGCTGGCCTCTCCGGTTGCAAATCAAAGCGTCGAGCAAATATGCAATCGGGTGCAATCCATGCTGGCCAGCGAAGGCCGCGTACAAGTTCCCATCTGCGCTGGCAATGGACGAAATGACCGCGGATTACTCGGGCAGGTCACTGGCGGCATGAATTCGCTCACACTCACGGCAGGAGGGGTAAACAGTTCCGGTTTTGTGCGTCTTCGCGGTGGGTCCGCCTTGGGCTTAGCCCAAGGCTCCACTTTGGTTCGCCTCGGTGGCCAGCTGGTCCGCATAGAGTTAACTCGCGTCGATTTGGGGATGTCAGAAGCTAAATTTCTGGCAGGTGCCGCTGCTGGCGCTGTGCGGACGGGCGATGTCTTCAAACTCGAGACTTGGGCAGCTCCTCCCAGTGCGTCAATCAAGGTTTTCCTGCCAAAAGATGGACCCGACGCTGACGCGCTGCGTGCTGTCGCTGGGATCGTCAAGAAGCTTGGCACGCGCGACGGTATTCAAGTCCTGTCTGATTTGGATAAAGAAGCCAGACCAACGCATGTCCTTTATTGGCGCGAGGGTTCTTTTCACATCGAGCATTTTCCATCTGTGAGCAAACCCGTGAGTTTGGGCGCTTCTCCCACGTTAGAAGCAATGACAAAAGCGCTAGGCAATGTTTCAGGTGTGCGTCTTTGGCCGATCTTGCCGCCGGACCGTCGGCTTGTATCCCAAATTCGCCTTGGAACTGGCACAGAAAACCCGGCCGTTCAGATCGTCAACGATCCGGCGGACTCCATCTATCTATTGGCGGGACGTTTGAATCACGGCGCTATCGAGTATAGCTGGATCTTCAAAGACGTCCTGATGGCCGTCCCCAACGAGACGCGCCTTCCACTGGCGACCGATTGGGCGGCCTCCGGAGAGCAACTGACCTCTCTTGCCCTGCGCCTGGCGAGGATTTATGGCTGGCTAAATTTGAGTGGCCCCGCTGGCGAGGACAATGCCTTCCCCTATCATCTGATCTTAGAGAAGGCCGGCAGCCACGAACCGGCAGGAGGTAGCCCGTTTAAGTTCGGCGAACGCTATAAATTCGTCTTCCAAGCCAACCCGGACGCTCTCAAACAAGCATCGACAACGGGGGGCATTGCCAGGCGCTACGTCTACGTTTTTCTGATTGATTCAGCTGGTAACGCGGCCTGTTTCTTTCCCAATCCGGACAATGGGAACATCGGTAACTTGTTGCCACGCGACGATTCTGCAAGTCCACGCATCGAAGCAACACGCAGTGACTATGACGTTGAAATTAGCGCGCCTGCTGGCACGGACAACTACTTTCTTGTCGCCAGCGAACAACCGCTCGATCCAGGAATTTTTCAGTGGGAAGGGGTTCGCGGACCTGAAGGGCGGCGCGCAGCCAGCAATCCTCTCGAATTTTTGTTCAGTTCCGTAGGAGAGACCACGCGCGGAGCACACCCGGTGCGCAGCGTGCCGGTCACCTGGTCCATCCAGTCTTTCGCAGTTCGGTCAATCCCATAACGTCCCGAACTTCTTGCTCTTCTGGCGGTTTTCCTCCTGCGATCCGTCGTAATGTGCCGGTGAAATCCAAGGCCATCCTGTCCTCGGACATAACGTAATACCCAAAGCCTCTGACTTTTTGTTGAGCTACCACTCCGACTTTTACGCTGATCCACCCTAGGAGGAGGTAAACCCAGATGATGTGTAAAGGCGATACGGTAACAACAGCTCTTGGATGGTCAGCGGACGACAGTGGCTCGGCGGGTTTCGTGAAGGAGATTCCCGATTCTGCCCCGTCGAACGTCGCACAAGGTGGCCACCCTTGCTGCCATTCCAGAACATTCCTCGATGTTCATCCCCGCAAAACAATGAAAAGATTGCGCTTTGCTGTTTTTCCGACGGTGTTGCTTTTCCTTCTGTTCCCGCTTCGCAGCAATGCGGCATATAAAGAGGTTACCGTTCAACCGGGAGTCTCAACCGAAACGGTACTCGCATTTTCTCTGTCGGGCTGCACACCTGTAAATCCCACCAACGGTACGATCACGGTTCAGCCCAAGCACGGGACCGTGGTCGTTGTAGGAGGAAGCTACACCACACCGGGCTGCCCTAACGTCCAATTCCCCGGCGTTCAAGCGAATTACACCTGGACGGATACGACGGGCCAGCCGGGTTCAGGCAGCGACATTTTTCATGTCCGGTTTTCTTCGGCAGTGGGAACGGTGGATTACGACATTCTGATTTCCGTGGGATTCTCCGGCAAAGTCCTCGGCTCACAGCATCAGGGATTGCCGAGCGGGACTTCCACGCCGCCCCTCTGCCCTTGCAGCCCAACGGATCCTAGCCAGACGATAGGCAATACCGGCGCCGTCGTTGCTGGAGGATCCGTCGCTGCTGATTCTGGCAATAACAGTGCGGCCTCCGCCTGGAGATCCATCGCCGCCACTGGCTCCGGCGACACTCGTGCGGTTGCCGCTCGGGGAGCTATCTCCGCTAACTCTGGCAACGTGTTTTATCAGGTCACCGACTATCAGACAGCCGGGCCAAATCCTCTTGCGTTTGCCCGCTATTACAACAGCGGCGCAAGCGTCACCAGTTTCGCCAGAGCGCTTGGCCCCAACTGGCGATCCAACTACGACGGCTACATCAACAGCCTTCCTTCGTCCACGGTTGCAACTGTCGAGCGGCCCAGCGGGCAAGTCCTTGGCTTCTTCAATAACGGCAGCGCCTGGATTACCGACACGGACGTTGACTATAAACTCGTCCATTCCGGCACGACCTGGACGCTTACCGATCCTGACGACACAGTGGAGACCTACAGCGAGGTCATCCTGGGAACTCTGGCGACAAACGAATCGCTGCTCACTTCCATCAAAGCGCGCAACGGCTACACCCAGACGCTGCACTACAACGGCTTCAACCAACTTGCCTCGGTGACCGACTCCTACGGGCGGACGCTGACTTTCACGTATAACAGCGACGGCACGTTGAGCACGATGACCACGCCGGACAACAATAATTTTGTCTATGCCTATAACTCCAACAAAACTTTGGCATGGATCGCTTCGCCCGTGGATGTCAACGGAGGCTATACCTATAGCTACTTCTATGAAAATGCTGCTCTGCCCAACGCGTTGACCGGCGTCAGCGATAAATATGGTGAACGCAATGACACCTGGACGTATGACGCCAGTGGCCGGGGCCTGACCAGCCACCAGGGAACCGGGGCGGACCTGACCACGGTGGCCTATAACGCTGACGGAACTACAACAGTCACCAATGCGCTAGGCGTGACGGACACTTATACATTCACGACGTTGCAATTCGTTCCAAAGGTGACACAGGTCAGCCGCGCGGCAACTTCCAACACCGCAGCGGCGACACGCACCTTTACTTACGACGCCGACGGATACATGGCTAGCACAACGGACTGGAACGGCAATAAGACCACTTATGTAAACAATGCGCACGGCGCCCCCACAACCATCAACGAAGCTGTAGGCACGAGTGCGGCGCGCACAACCACCATTAGCTACGACCCGGCCTTTGTCCACCTGCCGCATCAAATCGTTACCACCGGACTTACCACGACGTTTGCCTATGACACCAGCGGCAATCTGCATACCCGCACCGATACGGACACCACAACGCAGACGGTGCCCTACTCCACCCACGGTCAAACGCGCACATGGACCTTCACCTACAACAATTTCCTGCTGGCCTCGGTGCAGAGTCCGCGCACGGACGTAACCAGCATCACGAACTTTGGTTATGACAGCACGGGCGCTCTTGCATCCATCACGGATGCGCTGGGGCATGTGACTCGTATCACCGCGCATACAGGAGGAGGATATCCGCAGACTATCGTCGATCCCAATAACGTCACCACAACGCTGGGTTACGACGGGCAAATGCGCCTCACGACTCGCACGGTCAATACCAGCACGGGGGCTCTCACAACACAGTACAACTATTGGTTTGGTGATCTGCTCTTCAATGTCACGCTGCCGGACCGCTCTCTTCTGAATAGCAGCCCGGATACCGCGCTTCGTCCACTGAACTTTGTCGACAATTACGGCAACACCGTTACGTTCACCTTGGACGCATTAGGTGACGCCACTCAGGTAAACATCACCGATCCCGGAAATAATCTCAAGCGCCAGCATTCGGCCACGTTTGATTCGCTCGGGCGAATGCTGACGGATGTCGGCGGTGTCGGTCAGACCACAACCTACAGTTACGACAACAACGGCAACGCGCTCACTATAAAGGATCCACTGAATCATACGACGACGCAGGTGTTTGATGCACTTAACCGCGTGGCCAAAAGCACCGACGCTAACGGTGGCGTCACGACAATCTCCTACGACGTGCACAACCGGCCTTTGACCGTGGCCGACCCCAACGGCAACATCACGAGCTACGTCTATGACGGTTTTGGCGGTGTGATACAGCAGACCAGCCCGGATTCCGGCACGACTGTCTATCATTACGACGCAGGCAGAAATCTGACCAGCAAGACAGACGCCGCAAGCGTAGTCACGAACTACACCTATGACAAGCTTGACCGCGTGCTTACAACCACGTACCCCGCCGACTCCACTCTCAATATTGCCTTCACCTACGACCAGAGCGGGACCGGCTTTGGCTTTGGGATTGGCAGGCTTACGAGTGTGACGGATGCGGCAGGTTCACTCAGCCGCTCGTACGACGAGCGTGGGAATCTCTTGACGGAGAAACGCGTCAACGGCGGCAACACGCTTACCACGGCTTATACCTACGACAAAGCCAGTCGCGTTTCGTCCATCACTTATCCTTCAGGCGCGACGGTCACCTACACCAGGGATGATGCAGGCAAAGTCGTCGCCGTGCCGTTCTCGGCCACCGGCGCCGATGCCCAGTTTGTCGGATGGTTTGCGCATCTACCCTTTGGCCCTGTTAACTCCATCAACTACAACAACGGCGACCTCGCACGCTTCGGCTTCGATGCCGACTATCGCTTGACGACGCTGGCGTACAACACCTATCAAAGCGTTCCGTACTTTAAGTGGACGTATAACTACGACGCCGCCAACAACGTATCATCGATCACCGACAGCATTACATCGGCCAACAACCAGACCTTCGGCTATGACCTGCTCAACCGCCTGACTAGCGCCAGCAGCACCGGCACGTATGGCAACCTCACCTGGAGCTACGACAAGAACGGCAACCTCCTGAGCAAACTCGCCGGAGGCACCACGTTCAACTATACCTATACGATCGGCACCAATCGCCTGGCTACGTCAACCTGGCCCGGCAACAGCGAAAGCTTCGCCTACACCGCGACCGGCAATTTGAGCACGGCAGCAATAAACGGCGCGAACGTTTTCACCGGCACCTACAACAAAGCCAACCGGCTTGCGTCAGTTTCCGGCGTGCCTCTTGCCATCACCGGCGCCGTCTACGATGCATTCGGCAGGCGCATTACCAAGGCGAATTCCGGCAGCAACCCGATCCTGTACACCTACGATCTCGACGGCAAGCTGATCGAGGAAAACAACAACGGCACTATCACCGACTACATTTACGTGGATGGCATCAACATTGCCAATTGGGCGCCCGGCCAAAAGCATCTCTACATGATTAATTTTGATCGTCTGGGCACGCCGCTGGTAAGCCGCGATGAATTCGGCCTTACCAATTGGGCCGCATATTCTCAGCCCTACGGAGCCATGACCCAGACGGTAACCACTGGGCAATTCACAGGGCCTGTCACCCAAAACCTGCGCCTACCCGGACAAAACTTCGACCACGAGGACTCTCTTCATTACAACGGCTTCCGCGACTATATGCCTAGCCTGGGGCGCTACCTTGAAGCTGACCCGACCGGACTTGCAGGCGGGTTAAACGAATATTCGTATGCCCTCGCCAATCCATTGGGTCTAATGGACCCCGAGGGTCTTGAAGTAACTTTACCTTTTATTCCTTTTTCACCTCGGAACCAGAGCCTCTATAGATATCAATATTTCTACGATGAGCCTGGCGTCTTCTCAGTAGAAGGGCATGGGAATTCCCAGCACTTGTGGGACGGTCAGAAATTCCTCTCACCTGAGGAATTGGCTCGACGAATCTTCAACGATCCTCGTTACTGGCCAGGTATGACAATCAGATTGATAGCATGTAATACGGGAGCTGGAGAAAATAGCTACGCACAGCAACTCGCTGATGCTATTGCCAGACTCGCGGAGTTAACTGGAAGACGCGCATCGAGTTCGAGCCTCGTTTATGCTCCCGACGGATTCGTCGTTATCGACGATTCGTTATTTGGAGGAGTTAATGCGAGGATCGTGAAGGCGGATGGCTCGCCAGGTCAATATCTACCGTTTATACCTAATGATGTGTATAAGGATAGATAACTTAATTCAGATGTCGGAAGT
>Ga0307471_100002929_pt1 | contig 10007 bp, 10 predicted proteins | sample atmos_gasesAM3C__2_FD_204566 | JGI IMG/M metagenome (GOLD analysis project Ga0307471, IMG submission 204566) | Hardwood forest soil microbial communities from Morgan-Monroe State Forest, Indiana, United States - atmos_gasesAM3C_515 | ecosystem: Environmental > Terrestrial > Soil > Temperate... | reverse complement strand
CGATGTCAACGAGCCCTCAGGCCCTGCCGGTCTCTTCATGCGCGGCCGCATCCTATATGTTGCTATCGGAGTGGGCGACGTCGGGCGGCCCGGACCGGCTCCGGGGACCACGATACCAAACCCCGCTGGGCCTTCGTCGCCGATTTTTAGCTCGGTTTTGGCCATCCAGTTCAGCGCCAACACGGAGAACATCACAACCGGGTTCACGCTTACGTTCGCTGACCAGCAGGCTCTTGCGAGTGGCCAGAGTGTAACGCTGTCGAATGGCCATGGCGACAAGATCATGATCCAGAGCGTCGCTGACTTCCCCAACTTCATACCATTCCCGCTCCCGTTCTTCCCGCCCAACGTTCAGCTTTCCAATCCCTTCCAATTGCTCGCTGTCGAAGACAATCTTTACGTTACGGACGGGGGACGGAACTTGGTCTGGCACGTTGATCTTCCGACAGGGTCGGTCTCGACGCTCGTGACGTTCCCGAATATCCCGAACCCGCTCTTCGGGATTGTCCCGGCTGGTGGACCCACGCTCGACGCGGTCCCGACTGGCATCGCGTTTTCTGATGACCACCTTTTGGTGACTCTTTTCAGGGGCGCCCCGTTCCCACCGGGCACATCAACCGTGGAACAGATTGATCCACTGACGGGAAGTGATACCTCATTCATTACTGGGCTCAAAACGGCTATCGATGTGCTTCCGATAGTAGAAGACGAGGATACGGATTACTTGGTGCTTCAGCACGCTTCAGTAGGGCCGTTCTTCGGGAGCCCGGGGCTGGTGTTGCGCTTTGAGACTCCAGCCGGTCCGCCGACTGTCGTCGCTAACTGCTTAACGCTCCCGACCACCATGACGCTTAACAAGAAAAACGGCACGCTCTACGTTAGCGAACTCGGCGGCCGCATTGTCGCGATCCCTTTTGTCCCGTGAAGGGCCAGGTTTGAGGTTTAATCTAGCAACAGTGGGGATCGTTTCGTTGGGCGACTGGATGAACTTCCGGTCAGGCAATCTCGTCATAAATCAAGCTCGGAGACTCCCGGCTTCGCCGACTCGTTCGCCCACAATCCAACATCGGGTCTCGGTTTCGCCCGTGCTCGTCGCATTCGGTGCCGAACTGCCTTTTCGCTTGAGCCGCGCGATTTCTTCGCTGGCTTTGTTCCGCTCGGCCTTCAAACGCTCGATCGAGGTGATGATCTGCCGCCGCTCGCTATCCAGTTCGCGAAACGCGGCAAGGTCGAGCGTGACGCCGCGGTCGCGCGCCATCTTCTCGATCGCATCCATGTGCTCTCGGACGTATCCCAGGTCCAACATAGGCCCAGCAGAATACCTGAAATCAGTGATGAGTGACGAGTGACCCTTCGTCGGCATGTGCTTCCTCAGGGCAAGCGAGTGGCGAGTGGTGAGAGACGAGTGAGGCCGAGCAAGAGGTGTGCGCCCCAATCTGGTGATAAGCGGGACTACACATGAACCTTGTTCCGCCGGTTTACCGCCGATTAGAACTGGTCGCGGAGTCATGTTTTCAACGCCTTACGGGGAATTCTAATCGCGGAACCGTAGATTAGAAAACGAGGCGAGCGAGAGAAACCGAAATCAGAAATCGCAAAATATTTGCGATTAGAAATTTGTACTGCGTTGATTTCCCATGATTTAAGAGAGATTCTAATTCCAAATTTGCGATTAGAAATTCGAGTCTGGCGGGGCTGCCCGGGTCCCGCCGGTCGTACTTTCTGCCGCGGCGGACTCGGACGGTGGGGCTGGAAGGGTCGGCGAATCAGACCGTCGTTTGCCATGTTGCCCATTTTCTCCATAGCCGAAACTCCCCCGACTTATGCTAACAGGATCGAGGGTGCGTTTCTATCCGTAGAAATACGGTCCTGGTACTAGCGGCGGAGGGCGGAGGATAAAGCGCGAGATTAAAAACGCGGGAACGCGGTGTGCATGGCCTGCGATTTCTTCAAGCCAACACGAACAACTCCGGCTGGTTTTCCCGGATTACAGGATGACTTGTCGGCCGCTGAGCGATCCGATCATTTGGTCCGGGTTGATAGATTTGCTTACCCAACGGGCGGCGTCGCAATCTTCCTCCAAACGCTAACTTCACTCGTTCTCGCGCAATGCGAAGGTAATCGGCCACGCAATCGGCACCTGCGGCTCGGGGCCAAAACTGGGAAGGCAAAGGTTCACCTGCAAGTACTCAGAATACCCTTGAAGAGCTGCACGTCATTCTCCATAAGGTTGCGACGGCGACGAAGGCGCAGCATGTGCTTTCTTGCGTTCTGAAAACGCCTGAAGTTCCTCGCGCTGACGGCAATACCACGCCAGACCTCGACCACCGTATAGATTCTCAAACTACGACGTGCTCGTGTGACTTATATCTCCTTTCGAAAGGCGCCTGTGCCAAGCCAGGACATTTGCATACTCCATAAAACTGCACAGCTCTGAAAGTCCGCTCTTTCTGAATGTAGGCCGAAAGAGCTGGCGTGAGAATACGTCACGTCTGGCGTCATTCGACACAATTGAGAATCGCGTGAGACGGGGGTCGGTCAAGAGCATGTCGTTGAAGCGTAAGAGTCCAGAGTAGACAGACGTGGAATGTTCTATCTCGTACAGCCCTTCAATACGATTGCGAGCACTTGCAACCCAGACGACGTCGATTTCGCTCAAGATTCCCAGCACTTGATCGAAGCCTTCAGGAAGCTTCCTGCACAATTTGAAGTTCGCAGCCAAAGACCAATCTAGCCTGCCCACATCGTACTCGGGCACATATATGTCATAACCCTTAATGTGGCCAATTGCAGCGACCAAAGTTTGCACCTGCGAGTGAGTGAAGGATTGGGCCTCGCGCAATCTTTGAGCCTCTATGCTGCGCTCGATAGTTTCGAAGCCGATGTATCCTTCTACGTTGAATCGGCCCTGTCGGGCTATGTAAAGCTCTAAGGCGTTGGTTCCAGTAAACAACTGGACTTTATATTGTCCGTCCCTTGCTGGCTGGCCACTCGCGAATACTTGCTCAAAATCCGCGTATGGCACGAACAGCGGCGCCGAATCGTTATCCAGAAGAAAGCAGAGATAGGAATTGTGTCCTTCGAGCTGGCGCAAGTCGACTTCGCGCAAACCAAAAAAGGTGCGACCACGAGCGTGCACCTTGGAATAGCGGAAGTAAACCCTTGCTGCTTCATTCCCAATCACATACAGGGATTCGCTGCCTTTGATTTTTCGGGCGTCACCGAAGCGCAAGTGAAGTTCACCCAAGACTTTCTCTTTTTGAAGGTTGGACATGTGAAGGGTGATTCTATATCAGGTCTAGCTGGAGGGCTGCCCGTTGTGCCGGGGGCAGGAATGGTGAATCGTATCAAGGGCGGTGGCGGGTGACGAGTTGGGCAGTGGAAGCGGTCTACATGGTGACGAGTGCAGTGGGTGGGCTGAGAGGCTTCACTGCGCTCCAAGGTGACAACGCTGGACGGAGCACTTCAAATATAATCTGGAGAGGGAGGCGGAATTATGGCTCAACATTCACATCGGTTTACGATTGCTGATGACGATGCGGTACGCGTTCTGCTGGGCAAGTTGGTGAAGGGAGGCGCGAAGCCGGCGCGGCGCGAGAAATTGCTTCGGGCGCTGGATGACGCGGCCCGTCATTACAAGGATTCGAATCAGAAAGTGCGGCAGGCGTTCTTCCACGGGTTGCTGACCGGATATGCGGTGGCGCTGACGCTGCGATAGATCAAGCTGCCGGGCTGAAGCCCGCCGCTACAAAAGATCAAAGAAAAATTCCCTCAGCGGCTAAACCCGCACTGATCTTGCACCGGTTGCGGCACGGCTCAAGCCGTGCCCTGACGTAAAACTACCGATCTCAAACAGACTCGGAAGCCCGCCGCTACAAAGGCTCAGAGGCGATTGCCGCGCAGGGCGGCCGGTCATTTTATTGGGGCCCTTGGAGGGATTGCGACCGGCCGGCTGCGCGTTGGGGAAGAGAGAAGCGCTGCGCTACTGGGTTTGAGTTTTGGGCGCGATGTTCAGAGCGACGAGTTTGCCGTTGTCGGCGTTTTGATATTGAACGATGGCCATGGTGCCGACAGAGACGCGGCCGGTTACACGAGTGTTGTCGTCAATGGCGAACTGCATGGTGTTCGTTTTGTTGCTGTCGGTGACTTCGAGCGAGATGGATTTCTTATCGGGCGCGATTGAAATCACCTTGCCGGAAACCTCGGTGGCCTGGGCGTTGTTCTGCTGAACCCAGTGGGATGGCGCAGAGATGGGGTGCGCGGACGCAGAAACGCCCGCAGAGATACCAAAGAGGAGGAGTGCTGCGAGAGAAGCGCCCGAGAGAAACTTGCGAAACCTTGGCCTGCTAAACCTGGACTTTGCCATTAGGCATTGCCTCCTAGTGATTGGGCGGGGCAAAATGGGCGGGAGCAGATGCCTGGGCAGATGCCGGGCCAATCGCGCAGTTAGTTTGGCGGGGCGCGAGTGGTCATCGGGTAGTCAAAGGAAACGTGTTAGGTGGCGGGGTTAGTACCGGCGCGGAGTGGTACGAGCGCGGGGAGGCTGCGAAATTATTGCACGGGGGCGGAGTTTTCTTTTCAGGTGTGGCAGGGGGGTGGCGGTGGCGCACGGACGGCGGCGGGCTTGGCGGATTGGGAGCATGCAGGGCGGAAGCGCGTGGCGGGTGGCCTAGGAACGGGCTAGGCTTAAGAGACTTGCGGCGCGTGCGCTGTGAACGGCAGAAAAGCGACGTGCCGTGGCTTTGCTGAGAAAGTGCTACGAAACCAAAGGCAAAGGCGCCGGCCGGAGGCCAGCGGTACGAAAAACAAAAGAGGCCAAAGCGATGGGGATGCAGAAGAGCGGAAGAAATGGCGGAACGGATGTGCTGGGAACGCTGGCGGCGCACGCGCCGCTGGTGGAGGAATTTGAGTTTGTGAAATTTCGCACGACGGGCGAGGTGGCGCGGCTGACGCTGGACCGTCCTGAACACAATTTGCTGAACGAGCGGATGCTGGCGGAAGTGGCGGCGGGAATCAATTCGCTGAGCGAACGCAGCGAAATTAAATTGATCGTGATGGATTCGGCGGGGAAAGCGTTCAGCGGCGGCATCGAGCTGGGGGAATACACGCAGAGGCGCGTGTTTCAGTTGCTGGACGCATTTCACAACGCGTTTTCGGCGATGCTGGATACGTCGAAGCCGGTGCTGGTGGTGATCGACGGGCCGGCGTACGGCGGAGGCGCGGAGCTGGCGGCGCTGGGCGATCTGGTGATTGCGACGCCGCGCGCGCGATTTGCGCAGCCGGAAATTAAGTTGGGCGCGTTTCCTCCGCTGGCCGCGGCGATTCTGCCGTACATTCTGGGGCCGAAGCTGGCGCTCGAACTGGTGTTGACGGGCGAAGTGATGACGGCGGAACGCGCGCGGGAAGTGGGGCTGGTGAATTGGCTGGTGAGCGAAGAGAGTGGATGAGCTGATCGCGAAGGTGACGGCGCAGTCGGGGCCGGTGTTGACGATGGCGAAGAAGGCGATTCTCGCGAGTTTGGGGTTGCCTTTGCGCGACGGCGTGCGAAATTCGATGCGCGTTTTTTTGAACGAGCTGGGCGATTTGGAAGATTCGCAAGAAGGTTTGCGTGCGCAGGTGGAAAAGCGGGCGCCGAAATGGAAGAATCGGTAGGCGCCGCCGAGGAATTTGACAGGGTTAGGCGAGGCGCATAGACTCGCGGTGAATAATTTAGCTGGCACGGGTTGAGGGGAAGGCCGTGAAAATCGGCCACGGTCCCGCCACTGTGAACGGCTGGCGCGCGGAGTGATGGCGCGAGCGGCTGTGAGTCAGGAAACCTGCCCGGGCTGGTCGAAGCTGGCACTCTTCGCGAGAAGGAGTGTGGCGATGAGCCTCGCTATTCTCGCGAGGCTTTTTTGTTGGGTGAAGAATTTGCTCTTGGCTCGGATGTCGAAGCGAGCGCGAGCTTCGATCGTTGGGGATGCGGAGTCGTCGGAGCACAGGCAAGAGTGCCTGTGCCACTTTTCGCGAGGCTTTTTTCGGGGTGATTTTGGGCGATGGGATCACGGCGCGGAAGTCGAGGGTGGATTGTTTTGCGCGCGGCGATTTGCTGTGGGATCAGCAGCACGATGCTTGGCTCCGCGACGCGCGCGGCGGAATTGCGGCAGAGCGGCGCGGCAAAGGCGGGCGCAGCCGCGCAACAATCGTCGGGCGTTGCAAAAAATGAGCCCGCGAAAGTCGTTACGGATGAGACCGGTAGGCGCGTGACGATTCCGTTGGAGGTGAAGCGCATCGTGAGTCTCGCGCCGAATCTGACTGAGACGATTTACGCGCTGGGACTCGAGGAGCGGCTCGCGGGAGACACGGATTATTGCGACACGCCGCCGGCTGCGAAGCTGAAGCCGCACGTGGGCGGGGCGCAGAACCCGAGCCTGGAGGCGATCGTCGCGCTACATCCGGATTTGGTGCTGGCGACGACGTCGATCAATCGGATTGAAACGGTGGACGGGCTCGCAAAGGTCGGCGTTGCGGTGTACACGACGCACCCGCAGACGGTGCGCGGAATGCTTGAGTCGACGGCGCGAATTGCGGGGCTGATGGGGGCGGAGGCGCGGGGTTCGGCGCTCGTCGCGAAATTGCAGGCGCGGCTCGATGCGGTGTCGGCTCGGGTCGCGGATGTGCCGCTGGTGCACGCGTTGTTCGTGGTGTGGGAGGGTCCGCTGATCACGATCGGGCAGAATACTTTTATTGCGGACGCGATGCGATGGGCTGGGGCGGAGTCGGTGATTTTGTCGCAGCAGAAATGGCCGCGCATCAGCTTTGAGGAGGTGGTGCGCTTGCAGCCGGAGTACATCGTGTTTGCGAGCGATCATGCGGGATTTGGCGCGGAGGAACTGGGCGCGTTGCGATCGCGCGAGGCGTGGAAGCAGCTGCGTGCTGTTGAGTTGGGGCACATCGCGGTGATCAGCGAAGAGATCAACCGGCCGTCGCCGGGACTGGTGGATGCGATCGAGCAGCTGGCGCGGGAAGTTCATCCGGAAGCATTTCGTGAATTGGAAAATGGAAAAGTGAAAATGGAAAATGGGCACGGCCCTCGAGAAATGGAGCGCGCGAATTTCGGCGTGCAGGAACTTCGGGGGCTAAAGCCCCGCGACTTGAGCGCCAATGGTTTGTCGCCGCTAAAGCGGCGACCTACAAACCAGGAGAGAGCTGCGGAAGCGTTGCGGGCAGCTATCAAACCTGGCTCTACGGCGGCGAGCGACGCCTGTGCCGGAGCCACGCTTTGAAGCCGCTTACGCCGGGGAGAATTCTGGCGGTGTGCGGTTTGCTGCTGGCGGTGCTTTTTGTCGTGGTTGTGATTTCGCTGCGGATGGGCGCGTACCCGATTTCGATCAGCGAAATTGTGATGACGCTCTTCCGGGGCGTGGCGGGGCAGCGGGAGCAGATTCCTTCGGAATTTTGGCTCGTCGTGTTCGGACTGAGGCTGCCGCGGATTGCGCTGGGAATTTTGGTCGGGGCGGCGCTTTCGACGGCGGGCGCAGGATTTCAGGCGCTGCTCCGAAATCCGCTTGCCGATCCGTATGTGCTTGGCGTTTCGAGCGGCGCGGCGCTGGGAGCGATTGTTAGCCTGGTGATCGCACCGCACGTGCCGGGATTAATTCAGATCGCGGCATTTGCAGGAGCGGCGGCGACGATCACGGCCGTTTATTTTCTCGGACGACGCGGCGGACAACTCGATAGTCCCACGTTGCTGCTGGCGGGAATCGTGTCGGCGTCATTTTTGTCGGCCATCATTATGTTTTTGATGACGACGCTGAGCGGGCGCGATATTCGCGGAATGGCGTTCTGGTTGATGGGCGACTTGTCGTCGCCGGCCGCGATTGATTTGCGGTGGCTCTATTTTATTTTGCTAGTAGTGTTGGGGTCAATTTACACGACGTCGTCGGATTTGAATCTGATTTTGACGGGCGAACAAGAGGCGCGGCATCTGGGCGTGAACGTGAAGCGCGTGAAGCTGGTGGTTTATATCGGCGCGTCGGTGTTGACGGGCCTCGCGGTTTCGGTGAGTGGCGCGATCGGATACGTGGGGTTACTGGTGCCGCATGTGATGCGGATGCTGTTCGGGACGGATTACCGGCTGCTGATTCCCGCGTCGGCGCTCGGCGGCGCGATCGCGATCGTGATTGCGGACACGCTGGCGCGGACTGTGGTGGCGCCAACGGAATTGCCCGTGGGCGCCATGACTGCGTTGGCTGGCGCGCCGGTGTTCATTTATCTGATGCGGCGGAAAGTCCGATGAACGCGACAGCAGGGAGCGGGACATCGACCGGAGCGCAAACGCGTCCATTCGGGGCAGAGCCGCACTCGCGCCTGAAAGTGGAGCAGATCAGCTATGCGTATTCGGCGACGGATCGATCGGCACCGAAATTTATTTTGGGCCCGGTAACGTTCGAGGCACAGCAGCGGGAACTGGTTGCGATTCTGGGCCCCAATGCGAGCGGCAAATCAACCTTGCTGAAATTGCTGGGGGGTGTGGTGAAACCTCTGTCGGGGCGCGTCGAGGTGGATGGCGCGGAAGTGGGCGGCTTGGATTTGCGGACGCGAGCGCAGAAGATCGCTCTGGTGCAGCAGGAAAGTGAGCTGCTCTTTCCGTTGCGAGTCTGGGAATACGTGCTGCAGGGTCGCTATCCGTATGGCCGGCGGCTGCGATTCGAGTCAGATGAAGATTGTTTGATGGCTGGCAATGCGCTGGCGCAGGTGGGAGCGGATGCGCTGCGCGACCGTTGGATGGAGCAGCTTTCGGGCGGCGAGAAACAACGCGTGATTCTGGCGCGGGCGCTGTCGCAGCAGCCCTCGCTGCTGCTGCTCGATGAGCCAACGCAACATCTCGATATCGGCGGCAAGGTGGAATTGCTGCGGCGTTTGCGAAAGCTTGCGGATGAGAATCGTTACACGGTTGTCGTGGTGACGCACGAATTGAATCTGGCGGCGGAGTTTTCCGATCGCATCGTGCTGTTGCAAAAGGGCAAGTGTTTGCGGATCGGGACGCCGGCGCAAGTGTATCAGCGCGATCTGCTTGAAGAAGTGTTTGAGGCGCCGCTGGAGGTGGAGCTTCGAGTGACGGGGCGGCCGCGGGTGATTTTGAGGGGGAGCCATTAGCGGCGGCGGTAACTATGACGTTGAGATCCTTCGCTGCGCTCAGGATGACGGATGGATTTGAGGTACGCGCTGGAGGGGCAGCATCGTGCCAAGCATCGCGTTCGGGCACGGCATGCCGTGCCCCTACTGTCGAGGTCTTAACGGTATATATCCGGCGCAATCGTGCGGCGGACGCTCAGTGGCTAAAGCTGCAGCGAAAGGAGTTGGTGACGGCACGACTAAAGTCGTGCTTTGACGTGCGGGAATTTTCGGGTATCGCGGGGGCGTGTGGTTGGCCTTCGCAAGCGGCGCTGAAGCGGATTTGCGGCGCCGTCAACAATCACGAGAGACTCTGCGCAAGGGAAGACGGTGCAAAGCCGTCGCCGCCGCGCGACTGTAAGGCGGAAATTTTCGGCGCGTGCCACTGTTCCGAGCTCTGAATCGCGAGATTCGAGCCGGAGTGGGAAGGCCGCGCTGCTGCTCTGATTGCTTTTCGAAAATGTGAAAGCAATCGAAGCGAATCGCCAAGCCAGGAGACCTGCGGAGCCTCAATCCGGAAGCGGACGCTTGCTGCACGTGTGTTGGGCGCGCGCGTCTGGACAACCTTCAACTCCCGCGCGAGAGGGAGAGGAGGAAAAATGAGACTGGCGTGTTTTTTGGCCATTGCTGTTGGAAGCTTAGTCGGATTCTTTTTTGTAGCTCCCACGCACATACAAGCTCAATCGAATTCCATCCACGGCGCAACGATTTCAGGAACACTAACTGACCCGAGCGGGGCTGCCGTGTCAGGCGCGCAAGTGATTGCTGAACCTGCGGACTCCGCGACTCCGGCGGCACCACTCACCACACAGAGCGGTGCTGATGGAAAATTCGCGATCACGCTTGCTCCA
>Ga0307471_100002928_pt1 | contig 10010 bp, 6 predicted proteins | sample atmos_gasesAM3C__2_FD_204566 | JGI IMG/M metagenome (GOLD analysis project Ga0307471, IMG submission 204566) | Hardwood forest soil microbial communities from Morgan-Monroe State Forest, Indiana, United States - atmos_gasesAM3C_515 | ecosystem: Environmental > Terrestrial > Soil > Temperate... | reverse complement strand
CGCGGCCATGGCGCACGGCGACTTCGCGCTGGTGCAAATTTTCGACGCCCAGGGAATAGCCAAAGGCGCGGGCGAGTTCTTCGAACTCCATGACTTTACGGGCGTCGGGCTTTTCGTGAACGCGGTGGAGCGACTCGATGCCACGCTGCAAAAGGTAGCTGGCGACGGCGCGGTTGGCGGCTAGCATGAACTCCTCGATGAGGCGGTGGGCGATGTTGCGCTCACTGCGCACGATGTTGGTCATGCGTTGATCCTTGTCGAATTCGATGACCGGCTCGGGCAGATCGAAATCGATGGAGCCCTGTTCGTTGCGGCGCGCATTGAGCAGCAGCGCCAGTTCTTTCATGTCGCGGAAACGATGCGCGAGTGAGGCATAACGCTCGGTCATTTCCGCGTCGCCTTCAATGACTTTGTTCACGTTAGTATAGGTCATGCGCTCTGCGGAGCGGATAACTCCGGAAGTCATGCGCGAGGATTTCATGTGGCCGGCGGCGTCAAACTCCATCAGCGCGCTCATGACCAGGCGGTCTTCGCGCGGCTTGAGCGAGCACATGCCGTTCGAAAGAGCTTCGGGAAGCATGGGGACGGCGCGGTCGGGAAAGTAGACGGAGGTGCCGCGCAGGCGCGCATCCTGATCGAGCGCGCTGCCGGTTCGCACGTAGTGCGCGACGTCGGCGATGTGCACTTGCAGATGCCAGCGTCCGTCGGCGCGCCGCTCGACATAGACCGCGTCATCAAAGTCGCGCGCGGTTTCGCCGTCGATGGTGACGATGGGCAAGTGGCGAAAATCTTCACGGCCCGCGGTTTCGGTTTCGCTTACGGCTTTCGCGCGCTGGTCCGCTTCGTCGAGCGCTCCGGCAGAAAAAGAAAATGGGAGGTGGTGCTTGCGGATGATGATTTCCGTGTCCACGCCCAACTCGCCGGGACGGCCGAGAATTTCGATCACGCGGCCCGTTGGTGCCGCGCCTCCTTTCGGATAACGCAGCAGCTCCACGTTCACCACGGCGCCGTCGAGTTCTTCCATACGGGGAATTTTTCTCGAACGGATGCTCATTTCATCCGATCCGCTAAAGCCCAGCTTCTTGTACAGACCCGGAGTCAGTTCCTGGCCTCGGGGAATTTCGACTTCGTGCTGGATGCGAACGTCGTACGGCAGGGCCGTATTTCCTTGCGCGCCATAGCGAAACAGGCCGACGACCGTGGGGTGCGCGCGGCCCAGGATTCGAAGGATGCGGCCTTCGGCGCGCTGTCCGCCTGTAACGCCGGGCCGCCGCTGAATTTTCACCAGGACATTGTCGCCGTGCATGGCGTCTTCAATGGCATCGCGCGGGATGAACACGTCGCCGTCAAGCTGCGGGATCGGAACATCGGGAACGACAAAGCCGTAGCCGTCGTGATGGAGAACCAGGCGTCCTTTTATTTCGTCGCGATTCGCCATGGGGGACTGCGGACGCTGCTGCGCAGATGGTTGGCGAGGTGCTTCGCCGGGCGCTTCGCGTTCTGATTTCCGATTTGGGAGCCGGTAGCCCCCGCCGGGAAGTTCCTCGACAGCGCGACGCTTTTTGAGCTTCGAAAGCATTTTGAAGAGTGGCCGGGTATCGGTCTTTTTGAGATGAAGCCCTTGGGCTATTTCGTTGGCGGAGGCGGGCGCGTTCCTAAGCTGCAGAAAACGCAGTATGTTATCAGGGCTCAGATGTGAAGGCCGGGACATGGGACATTGCTCCCGAGGGCGGACGCTCGTTTTTCCACCGTGATTTTAGTCACTTTTTTGCGTTTCTCAGGAACTTTTTTTGGTTTGCCGGGATTATATAAGTAGGCCAACACACGACCGGCTAGTCGCCCTCCGTCAGACTAGCTGGATTCCCCGAGAGGGGAAATAAGGGAGGCGGGACGACCTGGCCCGCCTCCCTTTTCATTTTCGTTCTCACTGTCAACCCTTCACGCAAACAACCTGGCGCAGCGTGTGGACGATTTCGACGAGATCTCTCTGTGCGGCCATGACGGCTTCAATCGGTTTGTAAGCCGCGGGCGTTTCGTCGATGACTGCGGCGTCTTTGCGGCATTCCACGCCAGCGGTCATGCGCTTGTGATCTTCGATGGTGAAACGTTTTTTTGCTTCGGTGCGCGACATCGCTCGGCCGGCGCCGTGGCTGCAGCTCATGAAGCTTTCCATGTTGCCCTTGCCGCGCACGATGTAGGAACGCGCTCCCATACTGCCTGGAATGATTCCCATGTCGCCTTCGCGGGCGCGCACCGCGCCTTTGCGCGTGACCAGAATGTCCTGGCCATAGTGGCGTTCGCGCGCTACGTAGTTATGGTGGCAATTGATGGCTTTCAGCTCGGCGACGAAGGGGCGCACTTCGCCTGAATCGCGTACCGCGCCGACGATTTGCTCCATCATCAGGTGGCGGTTCCAGCGGGCAAAATCCTGCGCCCACTCGACCGCTTCGACGTAGTCGTCGAAATGCTCGGTGCCTTCCGAGAAATAGGCCAAATCCTTGTCCGGCAGATGGATGAAGAACTTTTCCATGTCCTTGCGCGCGACTTCGATGAAGTAGCTGCCCATGCGGTTGCCGACACCGCGCGACCCGCTGTGCAGCATGAACCAGACGTTTTCCTCTTCATCGAGGCAGACTTCGATGAAGTGATTGCCGGTGCCCAGCGTGCCGAGGTGATTTGCGTGATTGCCGCGGTCCAGCTTCCGGTGTTTTTCGAGAATCTCGTCGTAGCGCGGCTTCAGCGTCTGCCAAACTTCATTGTTGTGCGCGGGGATTTCCCGCCATGCGCCAACGTCGCCGCGTCCGCCGTGATTGGTGCGGCCGTGCGGAACAGCTTTTTCGATTGCGCTTCGAATCTCCTTCAAATTGTCGGGTAGATCGCGCGCGTTCAAATCGGTCTGAACAGCCATCATGCCGCAGCCGATGTCCACGCCCACAGCAGCGGGAATGATTGCGCCCTTCGTGGGAATGACGCTGCCGACGGTGGCACCGATGCCCCAATGCACATCGGGCATGGCCGCAACCCACTTGAAGATGAATGGAAGTTGAGCAACGTTGATGAGCTGCTTGCGCGCCTGGTCTTCGAGCTGCACGCCCCTGGTCCAAGCCTTGATGGGCACGCCGTTTTCGGTCGTTAGAACGTTGTAGTGTTTTTCGTCAGACATGGGAGCATTCCACACCCATCATCGCGCGACCGTACTCAGGAACGGGTAGTGGGCGGCGGCGCCCATGAAGAACAACATCGGGAACGATAGCCAGAAGGAAGTACGCGCCGTCAGGTAGTTCCAGCGCATGAGCCGCTCGGCCTCCGGCGGCATGGGCACGCCTTGCTCCACGCTCGTGCGTGACCACGCGATCAGTTTCTTCTGCACACGCCAAACCACGCCCCAGGTGTTCAGCAGCATAACAAGACCAAGTCCACCACCAACGCTGATGGCCAGGTGCGCGTTCGAAACATTTGGCCCGCCATTCAAAGCAAGGACCAGCCACGATGCGGCAATCACAATGACAGAAACTCCGATAACACGCCACCACACGCTGTTTAAGATTCCTTTCGCCGGGAGCTGCAGTGCATAAATGAAGATGTACGCGACGAGCCACACCAGCAGCCACCAGCCGAACCACTTGCCAATGAGGGAACGATCGCCCGCGAGCTTCGCGTCCGCAGCCAGATGAATCGTGAAATAGCGAAGGCCCACTAGCACCGTCACCAAAGCCGACGAACGGAACCAGCCCATCGCGCCCGGCATCAGCTCGGGATAAATCTTGATTCGCAGCTTGGGGTCGCACTTTTTCATTGCCGGCGTCAGCACCAGATTGAAAAAGTACAGCAAGCCAATCCAGATGATGCCGAAGATGAGGTGCAGCCAGCGCAGGGCCATCATTTCGTTCACGAGCGCATTCTCAACGAACGAAAAATGCGGCCGCCACTCAGGGAACGATAGCGCCAGGAAACAGAAAAGCATGGGACACCTCGTACGTCTTCCGGATTAGTCTGCGGGAACACCGTAGCGGATTGCGGAGCAAATGGTCAACCGGGCAAGCAGTCGCGCACAGCAGAGGAATAGTCAGGCGCCGGGAAAGCCACTATTCGTAACGCAGCGCCACATTAGGATCCACGCGCATGGCGCGCCGCGCCGGGACGTAGCCTGCCAGAACCGCGACTGCAGCGAGCAGACCGATGGCCGTCCCAATCGTGAGCGGATCATAAGGACTCAAGCCAAAAAGCATTTTCTGAAGCACGCGAACGGTGAGGAACGAAAGTAATCCGCCCGCAGCAACTCCGCCGGCGAGAACGATCGCTACGTCGCTCATGACCAGCCGCAGAATTGAAACAGGCACCGCCCCGAGCGCCATGCGAATGCCGAATTCCGGCCGCCGCAGGGTGACCAGATAACTAAGCGCGCCATAGAGGCCGATCATCGCCAAGAGAAGGGCGAGGCCGCCAAAGAATCCCGAAAGAGTGGCGAGCAAGCGCTCCTGCACCAGCGAGTCGTCAACCTGTTCGGCTAGCGTATGAAACTCCAGCTGAATGGACTTGTTCACGCCCGCAACGGCTTCCTGAACCGCGGGAACAAGGAGGGAAGGCCGAGTGGCTGTGCGCAGCTCAAAGGAATCAGCATCAATCGGCTCGGTAACCTGCGTAATCGGAAAGTATGCAGTCGCAAAAGTTTCCTCGCGAAGAGACTGATATTTCGCATCCTTGGTGATGCCGACGATTTGAACCAGCGGAGCGGTTTGTCCTGGATCAGGCTCGACACGGAAATACTTTCCAAGCGGGTTCAGGTTCGGAAAGAATTTCCGTGCCAGCGTTTCATTGACGATCGCAACCTGCGGCGAAGCCTTGATGTCGTGATCATTGAAATTGCGGCCCGCGAGGAGCGGAGTGCGCAGTGTTTCAAAGTATCCCGGAGAGATGAAATTGAAGAAAGCAATTGCATTTTCACCTGTCGGCGCATTCGGGGAATCCACTTGCAGAATATTGTTCCAGACCATGCGGCTAATGGGCGTCAAAACAGACCGGCTGGCAGAGACCACTCCGGGAAGAGTTTGCAGGCGGCTCTCGAGTTGTTCGAACATCGCGGATTGCTGATCGGGAGTAACACTGGGAAGATTCAATTTTGCATTCACGAGAAGGACATTGTCCCGGTCGAACCCGATGTCCAGAGTGGCAAGTTTCATCAGGCTTCGCAGGAAGAGCCCCGCCGTTACGATCAGGACGAGCGATAGTGCCACTTGCGAAGCGACAATCCACTTCCCCGGACGGAATCGTGCACGGCGTTCGCCTTCGACGGCATGGCCACCCTTCATCGCAGACGTCAGTGAGACTCGCGTGGAACGAACGGCGGGAACGACACCAAAGAGCAGGCCGGTGAATACAGCCACCGCCGCCGTGAAGGCCAAGATGCGCCAGTCAAGGGAAAGATCGAGGAACACTTTGTTGCGCGCGGTGGAGAGGTAGCGCACCAGCAGGGCCGTCCCCCAGCCGGCAAACAGGATGCCCAACAGCGCGCCTGCCGAGGAAAGCAGGACGCACTCGGTCAGCATCTGGCGAATCAGCCGCGGCCGCGAAGCGCCTAACGCCCGCCGCAGCGCGATTTCTTTCTGTCTCGCCGCCGCCCGCGACAGCATCAAGCTGGCGATATTGGAGCACGCAATGAGCAAGACCAGGCCGACGATGGCCATCAGGATGTTGAGGGGTTGTTTGAATTTTCTGCGTAAATCAGAAGTTCCGGTCGCCGCCGGATTTAATATGAAGGTACGCTTCAGGAATTCCTGCTGATCTTTTGGTTTCCAGTTCTGCGGCAGCGCGGCCGCTGATATCTGAGGCGAAAGCACTGCAAGCCGCGCATTGACCTGGTCCACATTGGTTCCACTCTTCATGCGGCCGATGACCGTCAGCCACCACCACGACCGATGGTCCAGGCGCGATCTCTTCCCGTCAAAGAGTGCGGCGGCACAGACCGGGATTACCACATCAAATCTTTCTCCAACATCCACACCGTAAAACCCGGGGGCGCTCACTCCGATGACTTGGAACATGTGATCGTCGAGAGTGAGCGTGCTCCCGACAGCGCTCGGCGCACCGCCAAAATGATCCTGCCAGAAGCCGTAACTCACGACGGCTACAGCGGGGCAGCCCCGTTGATCGTCGGCTGCTGCGATCAGGCGCCCGGACGCCGGACGGACTCCCAGCGTAGAGAAAAAATCGCCGCTCGCGAAGATCCCGTTGACATAATGCGCGGTCCCACCCCGTGCGAGGTTGAAGCGGGTTGAACTCCAGGAAAAAACGCCTGAAAAAACATCCTGGCGGTTTCGCAACTCCTCCCAAAGAGGGTTTGTGAATACGGGATTTGGTTCGTCGCTTGTCGATCGCGGGTCCCGCATGCGCACCTGCATGAGTTCCTCGGGCTTCTGCACTGGAAGCATTCGAAGCATGACGCTGTCAATCAAGCTGAAGATAGCGGTGTTCGCTCCGATCCCCAGGGCAAGAGAAAGAATTGCGACGGAGGTCATGACCGGCGTGCGGCCGAGAAGGCGCAAGCCGAAGCGAACATCCTGAAGCATCGTTTCAATGAAATTGATGCCGCGCGAGTCGCGATGTTCTTCTTTGATCTGTTCCATTCCGCCAAACTCCAGCCGCGCGCGGCGCCGCGCTTCTTCTGGCGGCAGTCCGGATTCGACGAGCTTGGCGACCTGCTTCTCGAAATGGAAGCGCAACTCCTCGTCGATTTCGGCCTCGACACGATTCCGGCGAAAGAGGGAACGCAGACGTAACAGCAAGTCGTTCAGCATGAGCGCCTCCTAAGTTGTCTCCAGAATTTGCGCAACGGCGGCGGCCAGTTTGCGCCAGGTGCTCTCTTCGCGCTCAAGCTGCTTTTGCCCGAGGCGCGTCAACTCATAGAACTTCGCACGGCGGTTGTTTTCCGAAGCTCCCCACCGCGCTTTAATCCATCCGCGGCGCTCCAGGCGATGAAGCGCGGGATAGAGCGAACCTTGCTGGACTAAAAGAACTTTGCTGGAAACCGAGTGGATTCGCTCGGAGATGGCCCATCCGTGCTGGGGCTCGAGGGCCAGCGTGCGGAGAATCAACAGATCCAGAGTGCCTTGCGGAAGATCGATGCGCTGGTCCGGCATTCATTCCCCCCTATCACTTCTACAGGGAAGATACCGCTTCTCCTGTAGAAGTGCAAGGGTAGAGTCCGGACCGAAGGAGAATTCTATGTTTGAAGAATTGGTGCCCGAGAGAGGACTCGAACCTCCACGACCTTGCGATCACTACGACCTGAACGTAGCGCGTCTGCCAGTTCCGCCACTCGGGCACAAGTGCGGTGAGTTGAACCCGAAAACAATCGGGAATCCCATCTGTAACGAGGCATTTCCATTCTGCCCGGCAGCTTCCCCTTTGTCAACGCAATGAGCGCACAGGCTTTAGGGGCAACCTGTCGGGCGTACCATCCATCAGGATTAGTGATGGCTATCACTAGAATTTTAGATTCAGAGTGCTATACTCCGCCGTAGAAACCCTAGTACCCCTTGCCGGCTCTGTCCGGCCGGCACCGCGGAACGGTTCCAACGGGAGGTTCACCATGGAATCCAGTCTGCACGGGCCTGTTCTTTATCTCTTGATTGCCTGGGGAATCGCTACCGCCATATTCCTGATTCTTTTCATTTGGCGTAGTGTGCTCTCCAGCCATGAAGACGATCAAATCTTCCTGGATGCGGCCGAAGAACACATGGCCAGAGAGCAGCGGGAGTTGGTCGCCAAAATCAATACACTCTCGCGTCCGCTGATCATCACCGGAGTTCTTTCAGGAGGGCTTCTGCTGATCGCCGGGGGAATATGGATCTACCCGGCGTTGAAGGATCTATTTCACTAGCTCTTTCAGGCGCGAACGCCGTGTATACGGGCGTCAGCCCACGGCCGGCTTTGCAGTTGGCTGAACAGGCGCTGTTTTCGCGGGTGCGTTTTGCTGCACCTTAGGCGCTAGAGAAGTGTGGTTGTGCACGATGATCCAATGATTGTTGCGCTTCTCTACGACCACCGTGGTCTGGCCCTGTGATACCGTCGACTGTCCATCCACAACCGCGGAAAAGTCCCACTGGTAGCACGCCCAACCCGTTGTGCCAATCACCTTGATGTAGGTATTCGTACGATCCATGCGGACCTGCTGCATCCGCGTGCGCTGCTGCTGATATAAGGCCAGATAATTCGTCCAGCCGAGAACCGGCGGCTCCCAGGACCCATTCACCAGGGAAACATCGTCCGCATAAACTTTGTGCAGTTTTTCGATGTCGCCCAACTGCCAGGCTCCCAGCATTTCCGAGAGCATGTAATCAATCTGCTGCTCGTCACCCAGAGGCACGATCGTGTTGGAGCTGTCTACTGGCGGAGGAGGCTCGTTTTTCTTTTTCTTTTGTGCCGCGGCATTCGAAACGCACGTCAGGAAAAACGCGGCTACGACCAGGAAAGGGAAAACTTTTTGAATCGTACGATTGATAAAAGAAGTTGTGAGGTGATTCTTCATTCGCGTGACCCTCTCGGTGAAGAGGATAGCATGCTCCATCGAACGCCGCGGCGGTGTGCCCAGTTGGTTTACTTCTTTTTCTTTGGCCGCGGCCGCCCCTTCGTGCTTCCAGCCGCCTCCCGACTGCGCGATGCGCTCAACAAGTTCACAAACAGCCGGTAGGCGCCGGGCACACCCTCCGGGAGTTGGCGAAAAAAGGCCAGGCCCGTATAGATGTATATGCCCTTGCCTTGGTGCGCGTACACCAGCCCGCCGTTCAACTCCACTTCGCCTGGATCATTCATCGCCAATAGCGCCGTGTACTTGGGGTCAAACTGCGTCCAATAATAGAGCCCGCGTTCTTGCACCCAGCCTTTGAAGTCTTCCTGCGTGATTTTGTTCGGCTTGTTAAGAAGAGCGTCTTCCGGCTTCAGTAACTTGACGGGAGAATTCTCGTCGGTAATGCGCGGCAAAGGCCGCGGTGTTTGCACAGCTCCGTCCTTCGCCGGAGGCAGAGGCGGCGAGATCAGCGCCGGATACGGGGCAGGCTGCAGTTTGTCCCAGATGAAGTCGCGGTTGTACTGCACGACCAGCGCGCCGCCTTTCGAAACGTAGTCGAGCAGCCGCTGATTTGCCCCTGGCAATTCCGGGCGCAACTCGTACGCGCGCACTCCCACCACCACCGCGTCAAACTTGGAAAGATCACTGAACGCCAGCGCCTGCGCATCGAGCGCCTCTACCTGGATGCCCAGCATGCGCAATGCTTCCGGGATCGGCTCGCCCTCCGCCGTAATGTACCCCGCACGCAAGTTCTGCGGCACATCCACGGTGAATGCATGGACCGCGCATTGCGCCGGCTCGCTCCAAAGCTGTGTCGGCAACGTCGGCAGCGCCTCGATCGAAGTCGTGAATTTCTCCGTCTTTCCTCCGGAGGAGCTGCGAGTTGCATACGCAGCGATTTTGTACTTTCCCGCAGGCAGCTTGATCGGCGGCGTAACCGTCATGCGGATGTATTGGTCATCCCCGCCGCTGAACTTCAGAGCCACTGGCGGGCTGGTTTTCCATCCTCGCGGCGCTTCGACACCGGCGCTGATTTTTCCCGGCTGCGTCGCGTACGAATGCACGCGCACCAGCACATCAAAGGGTTTTCCCGGCTTCGCCACGTTCTCAATCACCTGCTTTGGCTCGGCCTCCAGCGAGTAGGCTGGAACGATCCGCGACGCCACGCGATCCAGCCGCGTCGTGGTCGTGTGCAGGCTGCTCACCGGCGATGTCAACGTGAAGGAATAACCATCGAGGTTCACTTCTTGCATCGCGGACACCAGCGGCGGAGGTTCCGGCGCCAAGGCATTGACGGAAACCAGCGCAGCCGCCGAAGCGCCGCGCAGGTTTGACAAGAGCACATCCGATCCTCTCTGCGCCGGTTGCTGTTCTGGTCCAGCGGAAATTGTAAATCGAGTTGCTCCTCCCTCGGCTTCTTCCTTTGTGATGCTCCACCCCGCGG
>Ga0307471_100002927_pt1 | contig 10010 bp, 8 predicted proteins | sample atmos_gasesAM3C__2_FD_204566 | JGI IMG/M metagenome (GOLD analysis project Ga0307471, IMG submission 204566) | Hardwood forest soil microbial communities from Morgan-Monroe State Forest, Indiana, United States - atmos_gasesAM3C_515 | ecosystem: Environmental > Terrestrial > Soil > Temperate... | reverse complement strand
CAAGCAACGCCTTTTGCTTATCAAGCGCCACGATGGCGGGAGAAAAGGCCTTGAGTTCGAATGTAAGCGCATCAAGCTGAGACTTTTGTTCGCGCAACAATGAAAGATTGCTGGTCTCCAAATTGCTTGTGGCGGCCCTCTGAAGAACGCGAGTGATGAAGCCGCTCATTGGAGTTCGCATATCCTTCAAGGAGAGCGAAAGATTGTCAGTGAGACGAATCTTTTCGTCAACCACGCGAAGCTTGCGGTTTAGCGTGGAGACTTCCGACGCCAGCCCGAGAAGGCCGGTCTCTCGCCAGCTATTGCTGGTTTTGAAATCTGCGTTCTGCGCTGGCAATTTCGACAAGGGAGCTGGCGGGCTGCTCAGCTCGGGTATGGATTGTGCCAGGTCGTCAATGGTCAAATCGAGAGTTGCAGTGTTGGCTTTCGCCGTCCTGGCAGTCTGTACGAACTGGATTAGATCATTGACCGCTTGCGAAACAGCCTGCATGAGTTCTAATCGACTCTGAGCATCGTCGAGAGCGGCTTTCAGCTTCTTGCGATCGGCTTTACGAGCCGAAGCAATTTTCTCGTTCAGCTTTTCGATAACCGCGCTTGTTTTCTGAGTTATTTGGTCATTTCGATTCTTCAACTCGATAAAGTGTGCAAGGTCCGCAGAAGCGGGGCCTGCCGCTGTCGCGGGCGCGTCGTGCGGAGACGTGGCCGTCTTTGCTAAGGCCACATCCGCCTTGGCGAATTCAAATGATAGCTCGACAATCTGGCTTTCAGTGGCTTGATTGTCATTCAGAAACACTAGGTCTCCCGGATCACTCACAACCTGCCGTTCGGTGTACACGTGGCGGTACCAGTTCACTGATTGCAGGAGATATCCGATAACTTGTGTGTCCGACGGGAGTTGATACGAGTCTTGCGTGCTGTCAGCAGAGAGCCCGCCGGACATTGCCAGTGCGAAAATCGCACAACAGGTGGCAATGTGAGCATACCGGTTCACTTTGTTCGGCCTTCCGTGACGATGGTGGCCAGATTACAGACTGGGCAAATAATGGAGCCTTCAAGCACGAGGTCAGCTGAGGCAAGCACCAGCAATATCCACAGCACATCGGCTATGAATAGATGGACGATCTGGAGCCAAACCGGAGCGAGAAACAATACATTCGTGATGCCGACGCCGACCTGCACGAAGAAAAGGATGATCAGAACGATTGCAGATCGTGAGAATCGGTTTCGCCCGGTTGAGCTTCTCCAGATAACCCACAGAACGTAACACGCGGCGATCGTAGCTACGGCGGGATGGAGTAGCCGAACGCGCAAGAGGGCGGGTGTGCGGGAACTGAAATCTTGCGCTAATGACGAGGACAGCGATGTTGCCGGATACAGAGTATCGGCCAGAGCAGCTACCGCCCCGGTAATCCCCGTAGCCATCGAGGCAAGTAGGCCCAGTCCGATCGATCCTACTTCTCGCCATTTGCTGATGAGAGTAAGGCTTCTGCTGCCATTCGACAACCAGGCGGCAGTGAGCGACAGCGTCGCGAGAAGCAGAAGTGTATTGCCAAAGTGCAAACAGAGAAAGAGAATTCGACCGGCAGATTGGTCGTTGCCCACATGCCTCAACAGGACAAGAGCAGCTCCCAATAGCGCTTCATTTGCTAGAAACACAGCGGCAAGTGCAGCGGAATAGCGGACCCAGTCACCCTTCTTGGTTACTCGCCAGCACCAGACCACGAGACCCGTGACGATGAGCAACGAGATGACACTGGTTATTCGGTGCGTGAATTCGACGATGGTTTGGCCGTTGGCGCTAGCTCCAACAACGTTGCCATCGCAGAGGGGCCACCTATTGCCACAGCCGGCACCTGAACCCGTCGCTCTTACATAAGCACCCCAGAGAACGACTGCTACGTTCCAATACAAGGTGGTCCATGCAAAGCGAGCAACGAGCGGCATCCCGCCCGGTCGAGAATGGGAGAGCAAGATGGTTGTGGACGAGAACGTCGAGTCAGGAGTGGCATCACATGCAGCCCGAGATGGCTGAAGGCCATGTAGCAACGAAACTCGTTGATGACGAGATCCGAAAGTCCCGTCGGTGCGAGCAGCTTTGTTTACACTCGATGCTTTGCGCACGATTTCCCGGAACGCGGCCCTTCACTCTTTGATCCAGCGCACATCGCTCGCTCCCACTCCTGACGCCAGTCGCTGCGACAGTGACCGAGACATCGAAACTCCATCATGCTTGCTCCGCAGAGCGGACAGATCAGGTTACGTATAGCCGAGATCAAGCTCTTGTCGGTGTTTCTAACTACGGCAAACGAAGCCATAATGTCTCTCCCGTTTTTGCGGCGGTTCTTCACCGCCGAATGCACAGAACCTTAAGCGCGGGGCCGCAAGCTGCGTTTTGGGCAGGGCGCCCGGTGGATAGGGGCTGCGGCCCCTCGCTTCGGATTCAAATCTGAGAGCAACTGTGTCGCCAAATGCTTTGCTCGGAAGGAACGCTCCCAGCTCACGGGAAATATTCAGCTGCCGTGTAGTCTCGACCTCCCGTGCCGCACAAGTTCGAATGGAAATTCGAGTGCAAAGGAGACGAGTGTTGATGCTGGCACTCTCGATCGTCGAAGGCAGGCTTGCCAACGATTCATCAGGAGGTCGAGCCATCAAAATCACGACCGTCGTGGTTGCGCAGGCACTTCGCAGAGATCAATAATTGACCGTGTGGCAAAGTGTCACCGTATTGACACTTCGAAGAACGAGTTTTGCAAGTACCTTACGGGAAAAGTGTTGTTGAACTACACGCCTTGCGGCTTTCGCCAGGTTACTGCATAGGCCGGGACCTCTTGAACCGCAGGAATGAACGTAACCCGACGCGATTCTGTAAATTCCGGCGTCTTGGGGAATGATTTCACGAAACAGCTCGGTGGAGCGGACCGGCGTGTTGGTTTGCACGCCGTGTCCACGCCTGCTTGCCGGTTTGCAATCGGACCACCTCGGCTCCCGCCGTCTGGCTCGGGGCGAAACACCTTTGCCGCTCCCCTTACTTCAGCGCGTCCGCAGTTTTTATGGCTGCTTTCTTTATGCCCTTACCCGCATCTTCTGCTCCTTTTCCGATCTCATTGCCTGTTTTCTTGCCAGCACGCTTGCTCACACGCGCCGTCGTTTTTGACGTCTTCTTGGTGTCCTTCGCTGCAACGGTAGCTGCCTTGTCGGTCGAGCGAGCCGCGTCTTTCGCGGTCGTTTCCGTACCACGAGCGACACCTTTACTAGTTGTCTTCGCAGCGTTGCCTACGTCTTTTACTCCCTTGCCAACATCGGTGGCGACATCTTGTGCCAATCCAAGTGGACCCAACGCCAGCATCAAAATGCAAACCAATGATCTGAACCTCATGTTTCTTAATTCTCCTTGCAGATCTCGATTGCAATTGATTTGCCAGTGTGGCTGAACAAATTCTGGTGACTCTAATCAGGCTTGAAGCCAAGCTCACACGGTCAGGGTGAACGAAATCGGATAATGGTCCGACGCTTTTACCCGGCTGTGCACTTGTCCAGAGCCAGCCCTCATCGGTCCACGAATGAATGCCCAATCAATGTGGTGGCCTGACTCAAACAAACGACGGGAAGGGGTGGTAGGTGTGCGCGGGGTGGCGATTGCATCCTGAAATCCCGCTGTTAAGAATGCTCTAGCCGAGGCATCTTTGGAAGCATCCAGGTTGAAGTCGCCCGCAATAATCACTGGACATTGCGAACCCCGGCACGCTGCATCAGACAAGACTTCCTCTATCTGCGAAAGCCGCAAGTCATCACTTCCGCGGCTTTCCAAATGAAGGTTGTAAGTTATGATCTTGCTTCCACCAACATTGATTTCTGCTACCAGTGCGATCCTCCCTCCGAGTCTCTCCTGAAAAGGCTCGATCCTTGGCAGAAACCAGTGAGGCTGCCAAAAGTGTGACTGTCGGGAGAAGCGGATCAGGCGCGGTTTCGAAAAAGGCCACTTCGAGAGGGTCGCCTGGCCGTGGTACGCCGGAGAGTCTTTGGATCCCTGGACTAACTCCTGAAACTCGCGGCCGAACACATAGTTCATTTCCAGCTTGCGAGCGATCGTCTCGGCAATGTTCAGGCGGTGCGTGCGTCGCGCATTTAGGTCCGCTTCCTGCAGGAGAAGAATGTCCGCATTCATGCTTGCGAGGAAATCTATGATCCCTTGCAGTTCCAGACCACGGTTGATGTTCCAGTCAACAATGCGCAAGGATCCGGGCGGCCAAAGCACCCACTTGAACGGCGCGAAGTTGCCGGTGACGATTTCTGGCATGGCCACATCTACCCTGCAGCCGCTACCGTGAGCTGAGCAATGACATTCTGCATTTCGTTCTGAACTACACTGGGCTCGGCACCGTCGCAGCTCGAGAGTCAGTGAAAGTGAGGTAAGAGTAAAAAGCGATAATCCAAACGATGTTTGCGCCCACGGTCGCGCCAATCAAAAGCCAGTTCATGATGTCGAAAAGAGCAAAGAACAAGATGACGTAGGGCAAAAAGCAGCGCCGGACAATGAACTCCGTGTGGCGGCCGAGATACAAGAGAGGATTCGAACTCCGGCCGTCAGCCCTCTTGTGCCACTCCCCCAAATACTGTTCCGGACGACCTCTGGTCAGCTGATGACGCTGGAGCCCAGTCATGAGAAAGCTGGCAGTTGCGCCGAAAAGCAGGAGGCCACCTCCTACCAGATAACTCCGATTGCCCTCCCTCACGAGCCCGATTGTCAAGCCACCGAAAATGAATAAATAATAAAGATTGTCGCAAATCGTCTCCAGCCAGCAGCCAAACGCGGATTCCTGTAGTTTCAAACGAGCGACCTCACCGTCGCATCCATCAAGTACGCTCGAGAACCAAGACAGGACTGCCCCTGTCAACATATTCCAATATCCTCCAAGAGCCAGGAAGGCGCCCGCGGCGAAGCTCACGCCGAGGGTGAACAGGCTGACCATGTTAGGAGTGATCGGGAATGGAATGATCCGGCGGCTGATCGGTATGGAAATTCGGCGATTCGTTCTCGCAAAAATCCCGTCGGTAGGCTTGAACAGCCAGCTGTCTAACTTTCGTTCGGCCAGGACGCGTTGCTGCTCATTGAGAACACGTTGCCATTGCTCGTCCGCAACGGCCTTGCTCTCCACATCGTGTGTCTTAGTCATCCAGTATTCAATGTCTTCGAGGGATACGGCGGCTGTGGGGTTGTGAATTGCGAGGTCGATCGACGTCTCCCGAGACAGCGAGCACATGCCGACCAAGTCGCAGCCGGTCATGAGTGTTAAGGCGTCCGCTCCTCCATCCCATTCAGCGGCTCGCTTGTGCAATGATGGGTGATAGACCCTGTCTCCGGCGATCAGAACAATATGCCCATCAATCTCGAAAGCAAGCTGCCCGATCAGGGACGGAAGAGAATCCTCTCCAGGAATCCATCCACACCACTCAACATTATTCGGGACGCGGCCCGTCTTCACGAGGTCCCGGCGTATCCATGGGCCCTTCGCACGGTCAATGACAACCACGATTCGTGCAGCGCCAGCTTTTGCTGCGCCCAGGATGCTGCGCAGCACAATCGGGACAGCGCCAACCTGGGGGAGCGGAGAGCCGAAACCAATCGCACCTAGATTGTTGGCAAGAACCACGGCGACGTGAGGCCGACGGTGCGATATGTTCTCTGCCTGGGGCTGCTTTGCAGGAATCAGCTCCCCTCCAGCCTGCACAATGGCCTCTCCACTTGCGACGCGGTTACTTTGCTTCGCCCGCTTGGATAAGATGACCAAACAGAGAATGCCCGCACCCGCCCAGAAAAGAGCACGCAGACGGCGGATGAACGCCAGCGTCAAACCTGCTCCTGCGGTAAGGCCGAACATTCTTACAATAAGCATGTTCCCGCCCTCGTAGGTTCCGATGTTTCCTGGATTGAAGGTGCCAGCGATATTTACGAGCTTGGTTAAAGCCTCAATTGCGAGCGCTCCGGACAAGCTGAGTTTGGTGCCTATAAGCCACAGAATTAGATAGACCTCAACGACCGCGGCAGCGTGGCATGCAAGATTCAGCAGGAAACTTGCCCAAAATGCGCTAGCTGTACGGTGATAGAAGTCGAGGAGGCTATTCTCGACCGAGTGAATCAGCGCGCGTTCACGATCGATCCAAATCCTAAAATAGCGAATCCGGCCCAGCGTCAATGCGGTCAATGAAAGCACTGGCCAGCGTTGTCTGATGGCAATGCCGGCGAGAAGGAGGACGCCCAGAAGAATCAACGCAAAAACTGACGCATAAATAGCAAGCGTGTGCGGTAATGGCAACAGTATCAACACAGCTAATAGACCGGCGACAGTTACAACCGCAGCGCTAAGGACGAAAAAAAAGCGGTCAATCGTGACCGAGGCGATACCAGTAGAGAGCGGCATTGCTGGTCCTAGGAGTGATACACGCAGACCTTCACCAAACAACTGCCCGAGTCCGCCAAGTTGACCCAGCGCTTCTGACGCGAGCCGTAAGCCAAGAAGACGCACAAATGAAACGTGACGCTTCTCGTCGAGTAGGGTCAGTCGCCAAGCCCAGGCCTTCACAAGATGAGCCACTCCACCCCATAGGAGCACCAAGCCCAATCCCCACCTGAGAGTCGTAATACTTGCGAGTAGCTTGGCCGGCCCGACTCGGTGAACGAGAGTGCCCAACAGGAAAAGACCAAGGACTCCCGCCAGCAGCCGGAGTGGCAATCGCACCTTTGACGTCGAACTAGACACAGGCTACGCTCTCGGGCGTCGGCTTGTGACCGAAGAAGCTGGCAAATACTCCTTCAGCATGCGCGAGTGCCTGTGGTGTGTCCAAGTCCTGCCATTGCCCATTGCCGATCTCCAGAGCGCGCAGCCGCCCTGCCGCGATCAGTTGCCGCATGCCATCGGATAGAGAGCAGTTTCCGCTTTTGATTGCGGCGTCGAGTTGGTCAAATATAGCTGGACTGCACAAGAACATTCCGGTATCCAACGCGTCATAGTGCGCGATTTCCTTGCCGATATCTACGATTCGGTCCCCTGTCCGTAAGACCTTGGTGGCATCGTCTATGTCAAAAATTCGACCAATGTTGGGGTCCACCGCAAGAATGACTTCTTCAGGCCCGAGCGGTTGCTTCAGCAGCACGCGGGCGGTTTCCGGTTCAAAAATGTGGTCCGCCATCAAGAGTAAGAAACTCTCGTGGATCTGACGTCTAGCTTTCAGAGCGGAAATCCCGTTCGGTTTGTGATAGTCGGGATTTTCCACTAAGGTGATTGAGACTCCGAGCGATCGGCCCTCCAACCATCGACGAATCAAATCGGAACGATATCCCACGACAATCACAACGTGATCGATACCGGCTTGGCGGGCTCTGTCAATGACATGTTCGAGAATGGGCTTGCCCTGAAAAGGAACAAGGGGTTTGGGAAGACCACCGGATATTGACTTTATCCGCGTCCCGTTTCCAGCAGCGAGAATAAGACATTGATTTACCTTTTGCATTTAGCACCTTCAACGATCAAACTGCCAAGATTTGTGCGGCCTCTCAATTCATTACTAGAACCCGAAAATGAACTTTCCCCTGAAAGTCCGCACTGCGCTGTTAAAGAACTGTCCGAACCGATTGCTGTCCAGGTCGTTTTGTACGTCTCGCGGATTGGCATGATTGAACAAGTTGAATACCCCGAATCCCACTTTCACCGTGTGCTCCTTACCGCGAAAGGACAGCCCGAACTGCCTGAGCACTTGAAGGTCGAAGGAATCAAAGCGTCGGATTCGCTCGTCATTCCGGGGACCTATGAACTCACGCCTTTCATTCACAACCGAGTACGGGAATCCGGTGTGAATATCCAGTACCGGCATTAGCGTCACCTTCCACGGCGCACTAAACTCACCCCATGCCAGGAAACGATTTGGTGCATCGAAGGGTAGCGGTCCGCGAGCATCCGCCCGGATTACCGCCTGCGGGTTGTTTCCAAAGAACTGATTGAAGTCGTTGAGATCACCCGTGGCCTTCGATCGAACGTAGGAAACATTCAGCGTTTGCCGGCCTAGCTGGTAACGGCCAGTGATTTGAAACTCGCGATAAAAATCTCGTCCGTTGTTGCCAAGCGACAAGAAGTTGCCGCTTGCCGTAGTTTCCGGGTTGAGGACCATGTCACAGACGGTGTTTCTTTGTTGGTAAGCGACCCGGGCTAGTAAGTTCTCCATCACCTGACGGTCAACTTCGACATTCCAGGTCTCGCTGCGTGGATTTTTCAATCCGCCGGTGATGACGTTGGAATACGGCACCGAAGAAGCTACGTCTCCTGTTGGATCGAAAGTCACAAGCGTACGATCAGGAAAGAGTGGAAACGCGCGAGCATTCAAGGGAATGCGGTCGTAAAACAATCCAGCCCCAGCCTTCAGCAGGGTGCGGCGATCCTTCGTTAACGCCAGCGTCAAGCCGACGCGGGGCGCGCTGTGGGTCGAATTGGTTATGGAGTCGTTATCAAAGCGCAGGCCGAAATTAACGGTGAGACGAGGCGCAACCGTCCACTGATCTCCGCCAAACCAGGCGAACTCGTTTTGGTGGACGACAAAAGTGGTCGGCGCGCCGAATTCGATTCGCTGAAGTGTCGTTCCTGCCACACCAACAATGTCCACGGGGAGGAACAACTGGCGGCCGTCGTAAGAGCTATGGGAGAAATCGAAGCCAACCTTCAGCTGATGGTCCCCGTAAAAGTGCTTTGGGCTGGCCTGATAGATCTCTTGCCATTGCAGGCGATCCGTGTCGCGATCTTGCCGGTTGAAGAATCCACCCTCCGTCGTTTCTACCAACAAACGGTAGAGATCCTGGCTGTTCGGAAACGTGTTCGCGTCGAACTCTTGATAGGCCAGTTGCGAAGTGAGCAGAGCACCCGACTTGAAAACGTAACGGTGCTGTGCAGCGACCTGAAATCCACGCTGATGCAAGTTTGTGGTCGACGGCTGCGGATTGAATGTATTCAGCCCGAGGTTGTCCAACTTTTGCGGGAAGACGGCGACCGACAGAGTTGCGGTTTGTCTGTCGCTAATCTTCAAATCGAATTGACTGAAAGAATCAAAGCTCTCGAGCGTTGTGTCACGTTGCAGCGGAGGGAGACTCTCAACGGGCGTGCGAACGAAGCGGTATTCCAAAGACTGCGTGAACGCGAGCCGATCTTTTATTATGGGACCGGTAATGGTGGCGCGCGGAGTGAAAGCTCCAATTCCGACGATGGATCCATCGCGGTCTCTGGCACGCGGAACCAGGTTTTGGATAGAGAAGTGAAATTTGTCGAAGTTACTGGTACGGGTTTCAACGCTCGAGACGGCTCCAGTGAACTTTCCATACTCGGGATCATATGGATTGGAAATCACCTGAACCGAAGAGACCACATCAATTGGGAGATTGATAGCTTGGCCCCCGGTCGCCGGGTCAGTGACGTTGGCTGAATTCACCAGCCAGCCGGCCTGCGTGGCCTGAGCGCCTTTCATGTTGATTCGCCCGTCAGGCCCGCGAACCACGCCAGGAACTAAAGGGAGCAGGCTTTCTGCTTTCTCTTCTTGATTGGGTGCCTTTTCCACAACGGATTGGGTAACGGTGTTCTGCTGAGCGGATTCTTCGGCCACCGAAGAGTCGCTTGCGGTCACGTTTACTGTGCTGTTGACCGTTGCCACATTCATTTCGACTGGAACGGTGAAAGATGTGCTGGCGCTGACTTCCACCGCGACTGCCGCATACATGCCGGGAGCATTCGCTTCGATCTGATAGGTCCCCGGGGGAAGGCCATCGACAGCGAATGCTCCCTTTACATCCGACTCGGTCTCCTTAGTTATGGGCCCGTGAAGGATGATGAGTACGCCGGGCAAGACGGCAGGTTCACCGTTGGTGCCCTTCGTGAATACGTCACCTCTGATCGATCCAGACGCGGTGGAACCGCTTTGCGCGAAAGCAGGACGCACGAACATCAGGATCGACACAACATAAGCAACCGACTCTC
>Ga0307471_100002926_pt1 | contig 10010 bp, 14 predicted proteins | sample atmos_gasesAM3C__2_FD_204566 | JGI IMG/M metagenome (GOLD analysis project Ga0307471, IMG submission 204566) | Hardwood forest soil microbial communities from Morgan-Monroe State Forest, Indiana, United States - atmos_gasesAM3C_515 | ecosystem: Environmental > Terrestrial > Soil > Temperate... | reverse complement strand
TACGGCTTGCCCTTAGGCATGCTGCAACTCCTTCTTGGCCTGTTTGGCGGCGCGGGCTTTCGCCAGATTCTCCCGGCGCTGCTGCTTCAGAGCTTCGGCCCGGTTGATCTGCGCGGCCTTTTCCTCTAGCTCGGTGGCTTCCCGTGCCCGGAACACTTCGGCCTCCTGATGACTCTGCGGAGGCTGGCGATAATCCGCCATGGCCCGCTTGAGCGCCAGCACTTTCCGCTCCACCCGTTCGGGGTCCTCGTGCCACGCGGACGTGGTGAGGAGCCAGACGAGTAGCGGCTCGAACAGCTCGTTCGGATACTCGCGCGGTTCGAGGCAGCCGGTTTCCCAGTTGTGCTCAGGAATCTTCATTGGACCACCACGTGTTCGGTGTAGCCGTTCTTGAGGTTGCTGGTCGGGTTGTCCTTGGCCTTCTGCGCCCCACGAGTCCACGTCACGCCCAGGTCGTCACTCGCCACCGTGTCCCAGACGGCCAGCATAGTCGCTCCGCTCTTGGGGGTCACGGTGTTGAGATGGATGTTGGCCCCGCGTTGCCAGCCCATCAGCGCAACTCCGTGGCGACGGTGACCAACGGTCCGCAGCCAGCGTCGCGTATCTGGCGGCGATGCTCCCAGATGAAATCGGCGTACTCCTCGCCCCGCTCTTTGTAGCGCTGCTCCTGCAACCGCTTGTTGAAGAAGTAGCGCCGGCCCACTTCGCGTTGTACCGTCCCGTTTCCGTCGAACGGGTTGGCGACGAACGTGCGCTGGAGGTTGGCCAAGGCGACCTGCATCTCGGCATCGTTCAGCGGGCGGTAGGGCTTCATGCCCGTCACCGGGTCACGCTCTCCGTCGAACTGGCACCAGAACTGGCTGCGAGGCACGCCATCCGCTTCCGTCAGGATGAACTCGTAGCGCGAGACATGCGCGTTCCAGCGGATGGTGTCCGTCTCGTGGCCCGTCAAGGCCTGGAGCGCAGCGATCCACTCGGGCTTGACGTGCATCAGGAAAACGCTCCGGCAATCCCTACCGCGCCGAGGTTGTACTTCTGGGTGAAGTAGGTGAACAGTGTGGTCCGCTGGGCGAGCGTCGGGTTGATGGTGAAGATGATCAACTCGTACAGATCGATGGCGGCGAAGTTCGAGCCGCCCGCGTTCTGAGCCCCGATCGTCATGACGCCCGAGAAGCCCGTGTTCGCGCCGATCGCTCCGCCGGGATGGGTTGACGTGAGCGAGTTGAAGTAATCGTTGCCGAGGTTTCCAGCTCCGGTGATGTCCAGTCCGATGATGCTGGGATACTGCGTCCCGCTCACCCCGGCTTCCCCGTAGGGAATAAGCTGCGTCGCCACGGTCCCCGGAATCAGGTTGGCCGTGTTGCCGACGGTGACGTTCGAGTTCGTCGCCACGAAGCCGATGGGAATGATCGAGGCACCCGTGGAGTTGAACAGCGTCGCCTGACCGCTTGGAGCGATGGGTAGCTTGGCCACGAGGTAGATCGAACAGGGGGCAGCAGCCACAACGGTGGCGGTCATGAAGCTCGCCGTCCCATCGAACGTGACCTTGGGCTGCTGGTTGACGCCGCGATCCGAGTACGTCGGCTGGTTCGCCGCCGTATTTTGGACGAACGGGGTGTTGTTGGTCGAGAGGTCCGGCCAACTGGACAACTTCCCCCCACGAGCAGGTGAAGCCGTGAACGTGGGCCCATTGCCGATCGCTTCCGCGTCTAGCCAGAGCGCGATGTTGGCGAATCCGAGGGCCCGAGGCCCGGCCAGGGCAGAGACGGCTTCGTTGCCCCAACCGGGTATCGTGGCGGTCCCGCCCAGTCCCGCCATTAGATCAGCGGAGCGGTCAGGAGGAAACTGCCCCAGAGCGCGGCGTCCATGCCATCCTCGAACGTCGAGGTCACGCCGGCCGCCGAGAGAGACGTGGTGCCCGGCGTGAACGTGGTGGCCGCCGCCAAACTGATCTTGAGCGTGGCGATGATCGCGATGTCGGCGGGCATCTGGTTGGCGGGAGCCGGAGTCCACACCGTCGTGGACCCTTGGTTGGTTGGCCCCTGGACCACGGAAGCCGTACCCGCCGAGTTGAGGCAGAGTGCGTAGTGCATCGTCGCGCCCGAGCCTCCGGCTACTACGGCCGTCCCCGTGAGTGTCCACGCAGGATCGGTGGCACCCTTGCTCTTGAACACGCCGTCGATCAGGTAGGCGGTCGTGTTCACGATCTTCACGCCCGTGGTGTTGGTAGCCTGGGCGGACCCCGCCGCTCCGAGTGCCATGTTGGCCAACCCGGAGAGCAGGGCATTGTGCGCCTGAATCAGTGCGGCTTCCCCGGTGGCTCGGCCATTCAACGCCTGGCCATCCGCCACCAGCCCAGCGGGGGGCGTCGCCGCCCCCGCGCCGGTGAGCACGCCCGCCACCGTCGTCCCCGAGTCCAATGGCGAACTGAGGGGAACGGTGGGGACCGTCTTGATGGTCGTCGAGAGTGCCATGGATCACGCTACCTTGTCGATACTTCCGATGTCATTCAGATCTTCCACGACACCGTTGGCGTTCCGCTGAATCCAGGCCAGGTTCCAATACTTCCGCAGGTAGCCTTCGATCGCGTCCTTATCCACTACGCGGTCGAACACGGCCCCATCCATGTCGGCCCAGTCCGTCCCCACCACGTCCGCCAGCTTGATAGAGCTGGTGTTGATGAAGAACAGCCGGGAGTTGGGGCAGTCGTTGTCCCCGATCACGGGGATCGCGCCACCCGCATGGATGACGGCCGCCATGGGCTTGTAGCCACCCTTGAGCTGCACGTCCTGCCCGTCCAGCCGGCGGAGTGGCAGGAAGATTTCCGAATACTTGAGCACGATCCCCGGCCGGCAGACGAGCAAGTCCGGCGTCATGCGGGCACGCGCCCGAATCGTCTCGATCGTCTGCATCACGAGCGAGTCGGAGATGTCGCGCAGGGTGCCACCGTTGTTCAGGCGGACGCCCTTCCAGGCTTGGCCCACCGTCGAGGGGTTGATCGTCTCGAAGGTGCCCGAGTCGAACGTGCCCACGGAGAGCCCGTTGGCCTCACCGGCGATGGTGTTGTCCGTCGTTGCCGTCGCACGCACCACCAAGTCTCCGGTGGTGGTGTTCGGCGTGCCGCCCGAGACGGTGATCGTCTGGGCCGAGTGCGAGACGGCGGTGATCGTGAACGGTCCACCGGCGCGGATCGTGTTCGCCACGCCCGAGACGGCCGAGTAGAACTGGATCACGTCGTTGATGTAGAGATGCCGCGTCCCGGTTCCGCCGTTCGCCGGCGTGCCGCCGACGTTGCCGAACCCGTAATCGCCACCCGTGAGCGTCTGGGTGGTCGAGTTGGCCCCGGCGCTCACCTGCGAGACGCCGAGCGTCGAGCCCGTGAACATCTGGCGGTTGACTTCGAGATCGTGGGCTTGCAGCCGGTCGGACATGACTTCCGCCAGCGCCGGCCGGAAGCTCCCGCTCTGCTTCTTGGTGACTTCGATGGCCAGGCCGTCCAGCGCCATGCGGGTGTAGGTACGGACGACGTTGATCTGGCCCTGCGAGTACTGGCCCACCGCTGCGGCGGGCAGGTTGGTGTTGGCGCCGGCGTTGGCCGAGCCGCCACCGATCATGGTCTTGACGCCGAAGATCCAGACGCGGCCCGTGAACTGCGCGTTTTCGAGCCGGCCGAACTGGGCCTTGAGCGGGACCTCAGGGTTCGCCGCCTGGACGTAGATGTTGGTCCAGTAGTCCTTGGCGAGGTTGTTGAGGTCCGTCAGGGTGTTGGGTGTTGCCGCCACAAAGCGCCTCCGCCCCGGTAGGGGCTCTGAAAGTCACGGTTCGTACGGAACGGTGCCTCTCAGCGGCGCTTGAGTGTGGTAGCCGCGAGGTCGGCTCAGGGACAGCGGGGTGGTGGCAGGGCCGGGACTCAGGGGGGAGTGGCTGGGAAGCGTGCGGACCTCCCAGCCGTCCTCACCTCACCTGGAGTGCCGGGGTGCTGACTCCCGACGAGTTAGAATATGGGGGTTTCTCAGAAAAGCGAAAGGGCCTCCAGCAAGACGGCTACGCGCTCCTCGGCGGGGTCAGCTTCGGGCCGCTGCGGGGCGATGAACGGCACCGTTCCCCACGTCTCCCGTGATCCGGCCCCACCTGCTCCCCCACCTCCACCCAGCTCGGGCCAGAGCAGTTGCCCATTGTAGAGCGAGAAGCCGCTATACGTCTGGGTGCCATCGTAGAGAAAGCTGCCCCAGAATGGCACTGCTCACTCGTAGTGCGGGCGCGCCGCCGTAATCTTGCCCTCAGTGCACTCGAACGTAACGTGCGAAGCGCGGCGGTGCTTGTCGGCCATCTCCTTCAGCGTGGCGGCGATCTCCTCGACGGCACTCGTGAGGCGCTCCACCACATCCGTCAACCGCGCGACCTCCTCCTGCCCCGGCTCGGGCGTAAGCTTCGCGGGCGCGGGTTTCCCCCGGCCGGGCGGATGCCACGGGATGTCCCCCAACTTCGGTAGGTCACTCATCGCGCACCTTGGCCCAATCGCTCACGGCCTTGTCGAACGCATGGCGATCCGGGGGAATGGGCTTGGGCGGCTCCACGCGCACGGGAGCTGCTGGGGCGCCGCCACCGGGGGCCGTGTTCGGCGCCTTACCCCGCTGTAAGGCTCTCGCCGTAGCCTCGTTGTGCTGCTGGGCATTCTGGGCCGCCTCGATGGCTTCGAGCCGCGCCTTGAGTGCAGCGGCTTCCTGGGCCGCTGGGCCGGTTTGTAGATACTCCTGCTCCCCCCGGTACACGGCGCGGACCGCCTCGATGCCGTAGGGCAACTGCTCGTTGGTCCAGGCGTAGGAGAGCAGGAAGCGTACGCGCTCGGGATTGACGCCCGGGAACTCAGCGGCCACCTGCTCGATCCACTGCTTGGCCTGCGCGGTATACTCGTCCACTTGGGCCTGCCGGGTAGCCTGCTCCAGCACTTCCTTGGTCGCCCCATCCTCCCGCGCCTTCATGGCATCCTGGTAGAGCTTGTCGAACTCGGGATTCGCGGCTCGGAGCCGGAGAATCTCCTGGTACTCCTCCCACTTCTTGGGGTCCTTCTGCGCGGCGATCATCTCGTCCCGCTGCTGCTGGAACCACTTCTCCCGCTCCTTCAAGGCCGCATCGCGGGCCGTCCACTGCGCCACGGCTTGCGCATGCTCCCGCCGCTGCTGGGCGAGCTCCTGGGTCTTGCGCTGATAGTCCGTGGCCAGCATGCCCTCGCGCTGCAACTGCTCCAGGGTGGCTTCCCGGACCGTGGCTCCACTCTTGAGCTTGAACGTCAGGCTCTTGGGCACCGGGTAGGGCTTCCCATCGAGGTAGGCTTCGAGTGCATCCTTGATCGGGGCCGGCGTGCTGGCCTTGGTCAGGAGCGCCTTAGCATCCTCGTCCTTCAGGCCACCCTTGACGAGCCCCGCGACGATCTGCTCGGCTGGCGTAGGCCCAGCTGGGGCTACTGGCGGCGTGTCGGGCGCCGGAGGCGCAGCGGCGGGTGGTTCCGCAGCGGCAGGAGGCGCAGGGGGCGCTTCAGGGGCGGCAGGCGGGGTTTCTACCGCCGTCGCGGCACCTCCAGCAATCCAAGCGGACGTATCGGGTGGTGTAGCGAGATTCGGATCAGGCATGGTCACTCCTTAGGGTACGCAGTCAACCGTGTAGCCAGAAACAGTGTCCGCGAAGAACGTCCGCCCGTTCGGGGCTTCGTATTCGATGACGCGCTCTCCCGGAAACCACGGGCGCTCCACTGCTGCGATGCCATTATCCGCATCGGCCACCTGAACAAAGCTGCCGATCGGACCCCCACAGCGTGAGCAGCGGCCATTGGGACCGGCGACATGCGCCACGTTGACGACAGGAGGAAAGGCGGAGGTCATTGGGCGAGGTACTCCAACAGCACGCTATCCACCGTCAGCGTACCCCCACTCGTCACACTCGCCTGCACGTCCACCAGGGCGGCATTACTCAACGTGATCGCGAGTGAGCCCTCTGTCGAGACCACGGATGTGCCCTGAATCAGGCTGCGGTTGTAGATCTGGGTGGCTGCACCAGTGCGTGCGATATGCACCCACGCGATGAAACCATTGCCCGCCGTGATCAGCGTGGCCGCCAGTGCCGATCCGCCAAACTGCACGCTGATGTTCGCGTTCTGGGTCGCTGCGCCGCCCATCAGTGTCAAGCGAATCGCTTGGCTATTCACCGCAAGCGCATTGGCGGGCAGGGAGAATGAAGTCAAACTCACGGGCGTGGTGGAGCTGGTGGAAAGGCCCTGTGCCTGAAAGAGCACTTGCGCGGGCTTCGCGACAGCCGCAGCACCGCCTACGCCGAAGGTGGGAGCCGCACTCACGGTCAAGCCCGTCAGCGTCCCGAGGCTCGTGACGTTCGGCTGGGCGGGTGTGGAGAGCGTCCCGGCCAGGGTCGTAGCGGTGAGCGTCGTAATCCCCGACAACGTGCTGCGGACGGTGATCGCCCCCGCATCAGTGATGAGCAGATTGTCGGCGTTGTCGGCGGTATTGCGCAGCGAGAATGACGTGGCCCCAGGCACGAGTTTTCCAACGGCCAGCGAAAAGATGAGCCGAGCTGGGAGCGTGAAGTCTCCGGTGAACGTGGGGAACGGCACACTCTGTCCATTGAACAGGGCGGCCACGATCTCCGCGAGCATCGCGTCTTTGCGCGCTTGTCCAGAGTAAGCGTTGACGCCTGGGAGGGCAGTGCGGATCTCCGCAATAGCGAGTTCTTCTGCCGTCACGCCTTCGCCCGGTAACGGCCAGGCATATTTCGCCATCAGTTGCCTCCCGAGAAGGGCGCGTCAATGAACTGGTCCGGCACGAAGCTGAACGCTTGCGGCACGTTCGAGTTGGGCGTCAGGTTCGCCGGCGGCAACGTGCCTTGGTTCACGAACGTCAGCACGCAGAGCACCCGGTCTCCGTAGGCCCGCAGGTATTGCGCCTCGCCCGGCACGCGCATCTGCTTGACCCCCGGCGTCCCGAGATTCTGGGGCACGCGGCGGAGACTGCCAATCAAACCTTGATTCTGCCCGGCGCTGTTGAGCCGGAACAGCCAGCAGCCATTCCACGTGACGCTGGGGTTGGCGCGCTGCACGTCCAGCCGGACGACCCACACCCCGGCATTCCAGAGCGTGAAGTTGGGCACGGGGATGTCGAAGCTCACGGCGTACAGATCGCGCGCGAAGGCGTCCATCGTCACCGTGTTGACGGCCGAGCCCGCCGCACCCGTGCAGAGCCGGTCCACCGTGCCGCCGGCATTGACGGGCTGGCCTGTCAGTCCCGCCCCCGTGAACGTGGCCGCACTATCGGACTGCTGGTAGGCGATCATGCTGGGGCGCCTCCCGGTGGAGCGGGGGGCGGCTTCGGCGGCGCGGCGCCAGCGGCCCCTTGGGCCGTCTGCGGATTGATGCCCTGTGGGGGCGTCAAGGCTTGCCGGTGATCCTCAACATGCTCGATCAGCATCTGCCGAATCTTCCACGGCTGCTTGGTGTCGAGGATGATCTCCTCGTGCACGTCAATGTGCGCCGCGTGATCATCATCGTCCGGGAGGAACACGTCCGAGCCATCCGCATTCGAGAACATCGTCTGCGGCTCCGGCTGACCATCGGGCCCTAATTTGGGCTGCCCTGTCGTGGGGTCAACAGCGGGGGGGCCGGGCTTGATCTGAATCTTGCCATCCTGGAAGTCCTCGTTCTCCTGGCGCGCCTTGGCGTAATGCCGGGTCTGCGAGGCGAACGCGCCTTCGATCCCTCGGCCCAGGTCCATCAGTGCGAGCCCCTTCTGCGGAGTCATCCAGCCTTTTTCAGTGAAATCTTTGATGTCCGCCCGGAGCGCGGCTTGGCTCTGGGGCTTGAAGCCTTCCAAATCAATGTCGATGTCGTCCGGATCTGGCAGGTTGTCCCCCGTGATGCTCTTGATCATGAAGCCCAAGTCCTGCCGGTGCACGGGGAGCCAGCGCTCCTCGTCCGGGTGGTAGCCCCAGCGGGCGATCTTGAGTTGATGGCGGGCCCATTCGATGTAGGAGTTCTTGTCCTCCTCGACGGAATCCGCGAGCTGCCCCGCTTCCGCTTCCTGGAGCAACTGCACGGCTATTCCCGAGTCCACGCCGGGGGGCACTTGGCCCCGTTGGATCTCGTGGAAGCTGCCAATGTCGAACATGGCCTTCAGGGCCTGCTCGATCATGCGCCAGCGATCCGGCGAGACGGAGACGGGCCCCACCTTCTTGATGATCTCGTCGAGGCTCTTGTTCATCACAGCCGAGCTGAGCGGGACCTTGATGTGCCCACCGGCGACGTTTGTGATCTGGTCGAATAGGCCGGGAATCTCGAACCCGAGCCACTGGCCGATGCCCGCGAGCCCCTGCTCCTGAAGGGCCAGGCCCCATTGCTGATTGATCACCTTCTGCGGGCTGACGAGATCGCGGCACATGGCACGGCCGTAGCCATCGTATGGCCGGCGCTCGTCGTACAGGGCCGCGTAGGGCACGATGCCTTGGGGCAGGCCCAGCATGTCCTGATCCGGGTCCTGTGGATAGACGAGTTCGTTGCCGGCTATGACAAGAAGACGACCATTCGGCAGCGCTTCGGAAGGTGCTTCCCAATATTCAGACAGGAGCGTGAGTTCCCGATCAGGAATCCGTCCGCCATCGCGTCCGGTGAGCAGATCATTACCCGTGATCGTCCCATACGGCGCCGTAATGCTACGGATAATTGACTCGTAGTTGCGGATCGTAGTGATTCCTGCAACGGTGCTGACGTTCTTCGCCGCTGCGCCATATTTCTCCTTCACGACAGAAATCGGGATCACTTCGGTGTCGATGAGCCACCGGAACCCTTCGGCTTGGTCAATGCCCCAGGCATCGCGATTGAGCCGCACGTTGAACAGCGAACGGACGGCGGTGTCCACGTCCCCCGGCCGGTAGCGGTAGGCGCCATCTTCCTGTGGATTGCCCAGCTCGTCGGCCAGGAGGTTCCCGTTCTCGTCCACCGGGTACTCGGTCATGACCGGCTGCGGCGTGCCGTCGGGCCCAGGCTGCGTCTGCGTAGGATGGGGCGCCATGACGGTGGCCGTCTTGAGCACGCCGATCTTGGGATTCCAGAAGCTCTTAAGCCAGTAGGCTCCACAGCCGAAGGCCAGCCACTTGCCGGCGCGGATCTTCCGGCTCATCTGCGTCTTTTTCCAGCGATCGAGCAGGAAGTTCGAACCTACCGTGGCGCGATCGTGTTCCTCGTAATCGTTGCTCTTGGGCGTGGCCCGCCACGTCATCGAGGGCGGGATCAGCCGCTGCATCCGGGCTCGCAGGATGGGCCGGATGTAGTTGTAGGTTACCCGCACTTTCTGGTCGATGTTGGGGCTGTCCATCCAGACCTTCTCCCGGAGAGCCCAGTCGATGTGCTGGCGTCCATCGATGAACAGGAGATGCTGGGTGGCGAGCTTGTAGCGCCCGATGGCGTCAAACTGCCCGTCATTGAGCAACCGCTGCACGTAATCGGCCTTCTTGCGGTTGTCGGCCTGGAGATCGGGGTAGTCAGGTGTGCGGGAGAACGCGAGCGTCCCCGGCACGTTGGGATCATTCTGCTGCGAGGCCTGGGGTGCGACCGAGGTGGCCATCAGTCGATCAGCGCCACGTAGGTGCGGGTGCAGGCTGGGCAGTGCGCGGGCACGACACGATCCATATGGTGATCCTCCGGGCGCATTTTGCCCTCGTCGTCAAAGAGTTCCACAGCGGGCCACTCGTGGCTACTGGCGCAGCGAGCCATGGTGCGACGGTAGCGACCACTCTCAGCGCTCACGGCTCAACCTCCGTCCCTTGGTTGGTGCGCGCCTGCCAGAGCCCGAGAATCCGGTCCTCCGGCCAGCCATTCTCCATCAGCTTCCGCGCTTCCGTCTCCAGCGCCTCGCGCGTATCGGCGCTCTCCCAGTTCTGCACGAAGCCGTGCAGCTTCTCGGGAAGCAGTGTCAGCACTTCCGGCTCCCGTGGCGTCACGGCTTCGCGCGGCG
>Ga0307471_100002925_pt1 | contig 10011 bp, 8 predicted proteins | sample atmos_gasesAM3C__2_FD_204566 | JGI IMG/M metagenome (GOLD analysis project Ga0307471, IMG submission 204566) | Hardwood forest soil microbial communities from Morgan-Monroe State Forest, Indiana, United States - atmos_gasesAM3C_515 | ecosystem: Environmental > Terrestrial > Soil > Temperate... | reverse complement strand
GGACCAGCCGGGGACGAAGTTATACATCCATTGCGCGGCGGGAGTGCACCGGGCGCCGATGATGGCGCTGGCGTTGCTGTGCGCGCTGGGATGGAAACTGAACGATGCCCTGCGCCTGATCGAGACGCGGCGGCCGCAGGCGGATTTTGCAGACGTATACGTGCAGAGCGTGGAGAGATTTCTGCCGGGGTATGCGGCTTCGCGGAAGTAGCGAAGCTGGGTACGTATCGCGCGGTAAATGCATAGGTCCTTCGCTTCGCTCAGGATGAAAGCCAGGCAAAAGAGAAGGGCAGCGGGTCTATTCGATCCGCTGCCTTTTTCTCAAATTTTAGACTTCGGCTTCGGCGAGCCTGAGTTATCCGACGTCTTCGCTCCAGTTTTCCAGCGTCTTCTTTACCAGGGCCATGAACTGGTCGGCCACCGCACCGTCGATCAGGCGGTGATCATAGCCCAGCGTCAGATGGACGACGGAACGAATCGCAATGGAGTCGCTCCCATCCTTGTCGGTGATGACCGCGGGTTGTTTGCTGATGCCACCCACTCCCATGATGGCGGAATTGGGCTGGTTGATGATGGGCAAACCAAAAACGGCGCCAAACTGGCCAGGATTGGTGATGGTGAAGGTCGAGCCTTCCACATCCTGGGGCATGAGCTTCTTCGAACGGGCGCGCTCGCCGAGATCTGTGATGCCGCGCTGCAGTCCGAGAAAATTCAGCTCGTCGGCGTTCTTGAGGACGGGAACGATCAGTCCCCAATCGAGAGCGACCGCGATGCCGGTGTTCACATGGCGGTGATAGCGGATGCTTTCGCCTTCAAGGGACGCGTTGACAATCGGGTACTGCTGTAAGGCGATGATGGCGGCGCGCACGAAGAACGGCATGAAGGTGAGGCGAGCGCCATTGCGCTGCTCAAAGCCGTTCTTCAACTTGTTGCGCAGGTTGACAACGCGAGTCAGGTCCACTGCGAACATGCAGTGGACGTGGGCGCTGGTGCGACGCGATTCGATCATGCGCTGGGCAATGATCTTCCGCATCTGACTCATGGGGACCAGATCTCCCGGGATCGCGGCGGGAGTGGGTGCTGGTACGGGACGGGAAGCCGGAGCCGCAGACGGGGGCGGTGGCGTCGCAGGACCCTTTTCGATGAAGGCCATGACGTCCTGCTTGGTGATGCGTCCGCCCAGGCCAGTGCCGGCTACCTGGGAGAGATCCACGTTGTTCTCGCGGGCAATCTTGCGAACCAGTGGAGAGGAGCGCACATCCTCGTCGTGCGTTTCAGGTTCCGGACGGCTCTCGGCCACGGGCGCAGGCGGTTTCGCGGAGGCTACTTCTTTTTTCTCGGGAGCTGGGGCGGTTGCCTTCGGGGGAGCGGCAGATTCACCGTCGCCGGAAATCGTTCCGACAACGGTGTTCACCTGAACCGTGGTGCCTTCGCTGACCTTGATTTCCTGGAGGACACCCGAGGTGGGAGCAGGGATTTCGGCATCCACCTTGTCGGTCGAGATTTCGAAAAGCGGCTCATCGCGCTGAACCTTGTCGCCGGGCTTTTTCAGCCACTTGGTGATGGTTCCCTCAAAGATGGACTCACCCATCTGAGGCATAATGACGTCAGTCGGCATAATTCCCTTCCACGCGGCCCACCGGAACGAATTTCGGGCCAGACACAAACTCATATTATATAGGTGGTAGCCCGGAGACGTCAGACCGGAGGTCACCCCGTGATATACAGCCTTGCTTTGGAACAGAAGTGAGGTCTAGCCAGCCCCGCCCCTCGCAATCCTCTGCCCGCCCTCAATGTTTCTCGTGCTCCTCGTGCTCGGCGTCGCTGCTGGGAGGGGCCACTCCATACGCGTTTTTCCAATAGTCCTGGGCTACTGCGGGAAGTTTCTCCATGTGCGATAGAAAGATCGTGACCTTCCAAATATCCTCTTCCCTGAGAGTCTTGTCCCACGCCGGCATTCCGGTATAGCGGATCCCGTTTCGAATCACGTAGTAGTTGTGCCAGTCGGGATCGTCCGGCGGATGCAGCACCAGCTGGGGCACGGGAGGGTAAATCGAATCCGCCAGTGAGGCTTTCTTCTTGTCCAGCGTGCCATGGCAGGTGGCGCAGTTCATGGAGTAGATCTTCATGCCGTCGATCAGGTTCAGATCCGTGGGGGGCACAGGGCTATTAACGTGCGCCGCATGGTGGTCCGTGGAGGCGTCGACCGCGTTCATGGCCAGGTGTCGTTCAAAATCAGGGGGCGCCGTGTTCGCGTTGGTCGGGATGAACCCGAGCAGAGCCACGCCCAGACCGCCAATAATCAGGATCGCCAACGTGACCAACACCCCGAGAATGAAGCTGCGCATGACCCCTCCCAGTTTTGTTCGTTAGTCATCTGCTAAGGTGCAACCTCACCGCGGTCAACCGCGCGGGTAAAGTGCCAGACCGAACGAGGCTCACAGAAATGACCATGATAAACGAGAGGCGTCTGAGCGCAAGGGCGGTCTTTCCCTTGGTCGAATCGGCTCCGGTGCTAGTACGCCAGCAGCTTTCTCGCTTCGCAGACAACGTCGCTGACATTCGGAAGGAAGAACTCCTCCTGCGGCGGAGAAAATGGGACAGGCGTGTCGAGAGCCGTCAGGCGGACGATCGGGCCGTCGAGCGACTCGAACGCTGCTTCATTGATGATGGCGCTGATTTCGCCAGCGATTCCGCCGGTGCGAACGTCCTCGTGCAGCACGATGACTTTGTTGGTGTGCCGCACGGTGGCGGCGATCGCTTCCCGGTCCAGCGGCGAGAGCGTGCGCAGGTCGAGGATTTCGACTTCGATTCCCTCTTTGCCCATCACTCCCGCAGCTTCCAGCGCGACGTGCAACATGGCGGCATAAGTAATGATGCTGAGGTCGCTGCCCTCGCGGGCGATGCGTGCCTTGCCCAGGGGCACCACATAGTCGTCGGCCGGGACATCTTCTTTAATACGCCGGTAGAGATACTTGTGCTCGAAGAAGATGACCGGGTTGTTGTCGCGGATGGCCGCTTTGATCAGCCCTTTGGCGTCGTAGGCCGTCGCCGGACACACGACCTTCAACCCGGGCGCATGCACGAAGTACGCTTCTGGGTTCTGCGAGTGAAACGGCCCGCCGTGCACGTTGCCACCGCTCGGCCCGCGAATGACGAGCGGTGCGGGCGCGCCCCAGCGGTAGTGGGACTTGGCCACCATGTTGGTGATCTGGTTGAAGGCGCAGCCGATAAAATCCATGAACTGGAACTCAGCCACCGGACGCATACCGGTAAGCGCCGCGCCGAAAGCAGCGCCGACGATGGCGGACTCGGCAATGGGCGTGTCGATCACCCGCTCAGGACCGAAGCGACCGATGAAACCGTCGGTGACTTTGAATGCCCCCCCGTAGATGCCGATGTCCTCGCCGATACAGAAGACGGTGGGATCACGCTCCATCTCCTCCCAGATTCCCTGGCGGATGGCTTCGAGATAGGTGAGGATGGGCATGAATTCAGCTGTTAGTTCTTGGCTATTAGCTCTTAGCGTCGTCCCGGTTCCCGGCGGCTGGCCTCAGACGTTGCCGCACGTTTTACGAAATCCGAGGCACCTGTCACTTCAAGTGCACGGCGGCCTCGCTCGGTAGCGATGCCGCAGCTTTGCCCGCTTTCACTTTTGGCACTCCATACTTCGGCCTGATCTCGTGACACCCCGCCTCGCAATAGACTCCGCCTGCCGCACTTTCTGGCTCCGGCATCGGTGACGCTACCGCAAATTCGCGATCGGCTTCCAGTTCCGCGTCCACTCCCGCCATGAGCTTCTCGTGGTCTTCGCGCGTCAGCCACTTTTTGACGTTCAACAAATAGTTCTCGAACCGCGCAATGGGATCGCGTTTCTTCCAATACTCGAACAGCGGCTTGGGCACGTACTCGGCCGCGTCGTGGATCGCATGTCCCTTCATGCGCATCATCTTGGCCTCGATCAGCGTGGGCCCCTCACCGCGACGAGCCCGTTCACAAGCTTCGTGTGCCGCATCGTAGACCTGGCATGCGTCCGTGCCGTCGACGATCACCCCTGGAATGCCGTACCCGATCGCCCGCTCGGCGAGGTCCTCGACGCGGAACTGCATGTCGGCGGGCGTGGAGTATCCCCACAAATTGTTCTCGACAAAAAGCACCAGCCCCAGGTTCAGCACCGCCCCGAAGTTTATTCCCTCGTACGTTACGCCGGTGGATTGGCCGCCGTCTCCGATGTATGTCATCACGGCGATATTTTTCCCCTGCAAACGCGCACCCAGCGCCACTCCCGCAAGCACGGGAATCAGATCGCCGAGGGTTGAGATCGGCGCCACCACGTTGCGCGTCTGAATGTCGCCAAAGTGCGAAGACGCATCGCGGCCCTTCGTCGGCGACCCGGCCTTCGCCATATACTGCATCATGATGTCGCGAGCCGAGAAGCCACGCACCAGGAGCGACCCCTGGTTGCGGATCAACGGACCAAGCCACTCGTCAGGCTTGAGTGCATAGGCCGAGGCGCACGAACACGCTTCCTGCCCCAGCCCGAAGTAGACCCCACCGACCACTTTGCCCTGCTTGTACAGATTCTCGAGCGCCGCTTCCATTTTGCGGTTGAGCAGCATCCAGCGATAGATCTCGACGCACTGCTGCCGGCTTAGATACTTCGAATCGCGGATCGGCGGCACCGGCGCATTCAGCGTGCCGGTAAGCTCGTAGCGCACCGCGTCTCCGTCGCGCACCTGTCGCAGCTCGAAAGTGGGCTTCTCGAGCCGGTAATCGAGGATGGTGTAGGTGCGCTGTTGAGATAACGAGGCTACGGGAGGACGGCCGTTGCGGGAGCTCTTCTGCAGTGTTTTCGATCGAGCCGCTTTTGGCTTCGTCTTCTTCGCCATTGGCATCCGGCATCCGCGGCGCGCCGCGAAGCCATGCTAAACCCTGAGCCGACCCAGGGCCAACTCGTCAGGCCCAGTGGGTCTCATCTTCTTTATGTAGCCGACGCAGTTCCTCCAGCGGCCGTGCCGGCACTCCCACCTTGTGGTGGAGCAGCGCGTCCAGGCTCTCAAGCCAAAGCACCTGGCTGCGAAAGACACTCCCGAAGTTGCGGACGACCGAGTGCGCCACATCTTCGAGTGGCACGGCCGCGCTCAATTCCTTCTGCATCGACGTAACTGGCTTGTGCGTGATTCCGCACGGAACGATCAGGTCGAAGAAGCTGAGGTCGGTATACACGTTGAGCGCGAAGCCGTGCGAGCTCACGCCGCGGGAAATATGTACACCGATGGCGGCGACTTTAGATTGCATGGATGAATCGCTGCCAGCGGTCCAGACGCCCGTCAGCGCCGCGACACGCGCGGCAGGAATCCTGAAATCGGCGCAGGTGCGGATGAGCACTTCTTCCAGACGCCGCACGTATTCAATGACGCCCAGCGACTTGCGTCTGCCATCTTCCGCGGGAAATGCGCGCAAGTCGAAGATCGGATAACCAACCAACTGCCCCGGACCGTGAAACGTAACATCGCCGCCGCGGTCGCATTCGAAGATTTCCACACCGCGCTGCGCCAGCAGTTCTCGCGATGCCACCACATTCGCCGCTTTCGCGTTGCGCCCCAACGTGATCACCGGCGTGTGCTCCAGCAACAGCAGGACATCGCCGATGCGGCCCTCCTTGCGCAAATCAACGAGCTTCGCCTGCAGACGGAGACCGGTCGAGTAGTCGATCGTACCGAGTTGGACCACGGAAATCATTCCGCTCTCCCCTATGAAGACAACAATTTCTTCTTGGTCGCTTCTAACTGTTCCGGATGCAGTGTCGGCGAATTCATGCGTGGAGCACGTCCCACTGCCACGATGGTTGCAAGTTCAGCGACGCTTAAACCCTCGGGTTGTTTACCGAAATAGAAATTCGCACTCGTGAACCCGCGACCAGCTTCGTATGGCAAAGAGTGGCAATAGAGCGCCAGCCTCTGCAACTTGCTGAGATGCCAGCGTGGCATCCAAACCAGCATGAACGAATGATAGTGCCACGCGGACATCCGCATCGGGCCCCGAAGTTCACCTAACAACTGGGTCGAAACGAACCCGTCGACAGTGTTGCCCTCGACCTTCCAGACAAAAGTCTGCACATTGTCCGGCGGCATCCGGTGTTCGGGATCCATGCTTGCATAGACGGCTTGGATCTGCGGAAGGTAGGGGCGAAAATCGTGCATCTCGTGGTACAGAAGAAAAAAAGCAACCACGCCCCCGCTTAAGGCAATTGCTCCGACCGCGCTTTGAAGCGCAACCCGTTTCATCTGCAGTCATCCCCTCGGTTATTAACGCCCCACAGGCGGTGGGATCGACAGCAAAGAGGAACTATGCGAGCAACCGAGCAGCGTCCTTTGCGTAGTACGTCAGGATGATGCTCGCTCCAGCTCGCCGGATCGAAATCAGCGACTCCATCATCACGCGCTCGCGCTCGATCCATCCATTCCGCGCGGCCGCTTCGATCATCGCGTACTCGCCCGACACCTGGTAGGCCGCCAGGGGAACATCAAACCGATCGCGTGCCGCGGCAATCACATCAAGATAAGGCATGGCGGGTTTCACCATGATCATATCGGCGCCTTCTTCCAGGTCGAGTTCGATCTCGCGCATGGCTTCCCGGAAGTTCGCCGGGTCCATCTGGTAGGAGCGCCGGTCCCCGAACTGGGGCGCCGAATCGGCCGCTTCGCGAAATGGACCGTAGAATCCCGAGGCGAACTTCGCCGCATAAGAAAGGATTGGTGTGTTCGTGAGCCCGGCCTCGTCCAACCCTTTGCGGATGGCGGCTACGCGCCCGTCCATCATGTCCGAAGGCGCGATGATGTCGATACCGGCCCGCGCCAGCGAAACCGAGGTGCGCGCCAGTAGTTCGAGCGTGGCGTCGTTCACGATTTCGTATTCCGCAGTCGCTGCCGGCGGTGCGGCCACCGCAGCTCCCAGCGATTGCGGCGCGGCTTTCACAATCCCGCAGTGGCCATGGGACATGTATTCGCACAGGCACACGTCGCCCATCACGATCGCGTCAGCAACGTCTCGCTTGATCGCCCGTGCCGCCTGCTGCACGATGCCGTTCTCGGACCACGCACCGGTCGCGACTTCATCTTTCTTTTCCGGCAACCCGAACAAGATCACCGAGGGCACACCCAGCGCGTGTACCTCGCGAACTTCCTTCACCGCCTCGTCCACCGACAGGTTGAACACTCCGGGCATCGAGCGCACTTGCTTCCGCACGCCCGTGCCCGGGCAAACGAAAAGTGGGTAGACGAAGTTCTCCGGAGTCAGGCGAGTTTCGCGCACCATGGAGCGAAGGGGTTCGCTCTTGCGCAAACGACGAAGGCGCGTTACCGGGAACGCCATGTTTCGATTCTAGCAAAGGGTGGGGTCACCCAAGGCCGAAAGTAGCGCTCCTGGCGCGCATCCAGGCAGTAACCTCCCCTGGTGACCAAAATCACTGACTGCTGTGTCTCCAAACGATACTAGGGAAAGGATCTGTTGCTCCGGGACGGCCTGCCCTGGGCCAGGGCAACACGAAAGCACTTCAGTAATCGCCCAGGCGTCCGCTGTAATCTTCGAGTTGCACGGCAGAACCAATAAACTTAAGGGAAGCATGTCGCTTGCTAGAAAACTTGTTGTAACCGGCCTGATCGTGGCGCTAGCGGCGGTCTCGTGGTTCGCCCCGCGTGGGCCGGCCCTGACCGTCTACGGGGATTCCCTTGCCCTGGCGCTATTGGTCACCGCCTCCCTGGCGATGCTGCGCAATGCTTTCACCCAGGAACGGGCCCGCGCATTCTGGTGGTTGCTGGGCCTCGGATGCATCCTTTGGGCGGTCAGCACCGGTTTCTGGATGTACTACGAAGTCATCCTGCGTCGGGAGGTGCCGGAACCTTGCGCGGGCGACGTCATTCTGTTCATCCACATTGCGCCGTTCATGGCAGCCGTGGCCTTGCGCCCGCACCGGCCGCAGAAAGACCACAAGGTTCTGCTCGATACCATCAATTTCCTGATGCTGCTGGTCTGGTGGGTGTTTCTGTACGCATTCATTGTGTTTCCGGACCAATATGTCTCCTTGAACGCCCTCATATACAGCCGCAATTACGACCTGTTGTATCTGCTCGAGAATCTGGTGCTGGTGTTCGTGCTGGGCATGATGGCCACTTCCACCCGGGGAGCGTGGCGACGAATCTATTGGAATCTTTTCCTCGCCAGCGCGCTGTACACTTTGGGCTCGGCGACCACGGATGCTGCCATCAACCGCAATCAGTACTACACGGGGAGCGTTTACGATGTGCCACTCCTCCTCTCGGCCAGCTTGATGATCTGGGTCGCGATCCTGGCCCGGCGCAGCGATCTTGAATCCTCCCCTGACATGGAACCCGCAAGTCGATGGGTGGATCTGGCCCCGCGCTTGGCAATGGTCGCCATTCTCTCCTTGCCATTGCTGGGCCTGTGGACTCTCTACGCCGACAAAGGGCCGCCCCTCCTGCGAAATTTCCGTTTGCTGGTGACGATGGCAGCCACTCTGGTGCTTGGTTTGTTCGTCTTCTTGAAACAGTTCCTGCTCGACCGCCAGCTGATCAACCTGCTTGACGAGTCTCGCCGCAGCTACGAAAACCTGCAGCGGCTTCAGACTCATCTGGTACAGAAAGAGAAGTTAGCCTCGCTCGGCCAGCTGGTGGCTGGCGCTGCCCACGAGATCAATAATCCCCTGGCGGCGATCCTCGGATATTCCGAACTGTTGGCTTCCCAGACTTCGCTGAAAGGCGAACAGGCTTCCATGGCGCAAAGAATCGGCCAGCAGGCTCGCCGCACTCGTGATCTGGTTGCCGATCTGCTCAGTTTCTCGCAGCAGAGCCCCTCGGAAAAAGTTCTGGTGGACGTCACCGCCCTGGTGCAGCGCGCGCTCCAGATGCACGAAGTGCAGGTCCGCGGGAAAAACATTCGGGTCGAGGCAAACCTCGACCTCGGGCTTCCCCGCATTTGGGGAAACACCAACCAACTCCTGCAGACCTTCCTGCACCTCACCGAAAATGCGATCGATGCGCTGAATGAGGTGGGCGGTGGATCCTTGCTGGTCTCGGCCAAAAGCGAGAACAACGAAGTCGTGGTGCAGTTTTCCGATTCCGGCCCCGGCATGACCGATCCGCAGCGTGTTTTCGATCCCTTCTACACCACCAAGCCCATCGGCAAGGGTACGGGGCTGGGACTGAGCGCGACCTACGGCGTGGTCCAGGATCATCAGGGCCAGATCACCTGCCACAACAAACCCGAAGGCGGAGCCGTGTTTGTCGTGCGCTTCCCAGTGGCTTCCCAGGCCGCAGCAGCGGTCGAAGCCGGCCAGGCCTAGCCCTGTTGACGCCCTCGCCCTGTAGCGTTCTCCGCCATCGGGCTGTCGCCCTTGTCCTGTAACATAAATCTGAATGTCGCCCGTTCCCCTAGCCCATACCGGCGCCCGCGTCCTCGAGTTCGAGGCGCTCCGCGACCTGCTGCGCGGCTACACCTCCTCGCCGCTCGGCGCCGAGCGTGTCTCTGCGCTCACTCCCACCGCCGACCGAGCCTGGATTGAGCGCCAGCAGCGGCTCACCACCGAGATCCGGGAGTTCCGCCGCGTAGGTGGCCGGTTCGAGTTCGCCGGCCTTCTTGACATCGCCACCCTCATCGAGAAATCCCGCATCGCCGGCTCCGCCCTCGAAACCACCGAGATTCGCGACGTCATCCTCGTCGTCGATCGCGCCGCCGAATGGCGCGAGATCAGTACCACGCCTCCGGCCGCCATGAAGTCGGAGTGGAGCGCTGTCCACACCCTCTCCGCCGGCATTGCCGACTTCACCGAATTCCTGCGCTCGTTTCGCAACAAGATTCAGCCCGACGGTACCCTCGAGGATCGTGCCTCGCCTGAATTGGCCCGCATTCGTCGCGACATCGACAAGCAGAAACGCACCATCCAGGAGTCCCTGCGCGGATACCTTCGCCGCCTCGCCGAAGGCGGGACTGTGC
>Ga0307471_100002924_pt1 | contig 10011 bp, 5 predicted proteins | sample atmos_gasesAM3C__2_FD_204566 | JGI IMG/M metagenome (GOLD analysis project Ga0307471, IMG submission 204566) | Hardwood forest soil microbial communities from Morgan-Monroe State Forest, Indiana, United States - atmos_gasesAM3C_515 | ecosystem: Environmental > Terrestrial > Soil > Temperate... | reverse complement strand
TTACCCGACAGTCTAGCCTCTGGCGTGGGATCTATCATTGCATGGTCGCCGAAGTAGTTAGACTGGCTGTAGGACGTAGCCGTATTGTGCGCATCGCCCGCACCAACAACCCCGAACTTATAAGGGTTGTAGCCGCGCGTGTCTTGCATCGTCAAACCGTTCTTGTAAGCGTCCCGAGTGTAGCTGCCGTGCGGATTGGATTTGCTGTTATCAAGTCCGATCAAATAATTCATGAGCTCGAAGCTGGCGAACTCGTCAGTCGGGGAAAGTTCAGGGGTAGTCTCCGAGGTGCCTTTGACCTGTTTGATTTCCGTTAGTGGCTCGTTGTTCAGGCGCTCTGCTGCCCAGGCGGCGTCAATAGGACGGCCCTTGCTGTCCACCTCCAAGGGGAACATGATCCCGTTGCTAAGGTTGGCGTTGTGCGAGATGCACAGCAGTTCAATGCCCGCCTTGCGCTGGGCGTCCATCCAAGCCCACAGATCCTCGGGATGTTGTGAATCGATAGAAGAGAACGGAGCCGCTGGCACATGCTTCGAGTCCCGGAAGAAAACGTTTCGGTGGAGGTTCTGATTGTTAGGCATTGAAGTCCACTCGTAGGATACGAACGCAGTAAATTCGCCTGGTTTGTTATATTCGTCAGCGATCTCGATGGTCTGTTTCCAGATGCTTTCCTTAATGGCGGGCGTGAGCAGTTCCGTGATGGGCTCGTTCTTGCCAAGGCTTGCCGCAAGCCACTGGAAAACTTTCGTAGCATCCTCTTGGCTGTGAACCTGCAATTTCTGAGCAATCGGGAGCTTACTGATGGGCGAACTGGGATCATTCGCCAGACGCATCACCCCAACGTATTCCGCGTGATCGGTCACTCCCTGAAAGTCGAGTGGTGTCCTGATCTGCACCTCATACCCAGCCGGATGTTTGATTGGCTTGCCGGTGGCGTATTGGTACGCCTCTGCGGGTCCTGTAACCGTGTTCCCGAAGATATAGGCGTCCGGCGACCAGCTCGTGTGCAGATGCGTCTGGCCGAAGTAGGCGTTGCGCTCGGGATTGCTCTCCGGGTGTGCGGCGGGGGTGGCAGGAGTACTAGAAGCAGCCAGGGCAATGTCTGACGGAATGCGGTGAGCGTCTTTCGAGTTCATTTTGGAACGGACAATCGCGCCACATGTCACAACAAGTGCAATCGTCAAAATTGACGACACACGTACAGAATTCTTGCGATTCGGTTGGATTGGATTCACTTTCGCTCCGTATCCGGGCGGACACTGGGCCAGGACCGCATCCTATCACAAATAGCAAAACGTTTTGATCCATTTCGACTTTGACATTGAGGATGTACCACGGCGTGCTTAGCTCCTTTCGGCCAGCCCCTTGTTAACGATAACGTTGACGTGCAGGAATTTGGGGCGGACCTTTTCAAGGGTTTTCGCGAATCCAACCATGAGCTGGAAGCAGGCACATTTGCCGATTCGATGCTTGATGAGTTGTCTAGCTGGTCAGAACATCCGGAGGGAAGACGACATAACCCTCTTGGCAATCGACTTCCTGAGTCAGTGATGGCAAGTCAACCGCAGCGGAGGTCGCATCTCACTCGCCGACTGCTTCAAGTTTCCCGGCCTGCGCTGTCCGACCTGCTTAACGGCAAGGCTGACCTTTCCGGAGCCATGGCGCTCCGCACAGTGATTGCTATGCCAGGTCTTAGGTTTGATTTTACATCGTCTCAACGAGGAGGCCGAGGGTCGAATTCCCTCGTCCAGCAAATTCACCAATAAGAAAGGCGGTTTTAAGATTCCCAAGCATCGGAAGGTTGTGATCCAAACTCACTGCTGGTCGTTGGCTTCTGCCGTTGCGCGGCAGAGTCGATTTCTTGGTCCATTCATGGTCCGATAATTGTTCCCCAGGGTTCCTAAGCGCGACTTTGGTAGCCATCCGTGTTGCGTAGTGTCAAAAACTTACCACTTGATAATATACTGTCGCGGCAGAGGTCGCGAGTTCGGGTCTCGTCGTCCCCGTCGTATTCTTCAATCACTTACAAGAGACCCAGAAAAAAATCTGGTCCGTTGGGTCCAAGAAGCACTCCGCCCACCACGCATTCCCTCGAACGAATCCTAGAGTGCGCGCTCCAGCACCAACTACTGAATCAGAGTTGATTTGTTCACCGGCAGCAAGCCACCTGGCAAGATCGCATCTACTAATTTTTCTTGTGCCAGGCGTTTCCGCCCCGGAGTCGCTTGAAGATACTTGTTCGTCACATGGAGATCGCTGTGGCGCAAGTAATCGCGGATCGTGAGTTGATGTTCTCCCATCTCTGCCAGCATCGTCCCAACCGTGTGCCGACTATTCCGGGGCCGGAACCGTTGGCTCCGTGCAAGGTTCGCAAGGCGGAAAAGTGGCAGGCGCTTCCACCGCTTACGGCAACACCGCCGTTGGCAAGACCTCAAGCGGGGACATGTACGCCGGGCACGACGGCAACGTTACTAAAACACGGGCGACGGTTGGCAGAAATACGAAAACAGTTCCGGTTCGTGGAACACCGTGAACAAGCCTCAGAACCAGCGGCATACACAGCAGAACGCTCAGCAACAAAAGCAGTCATATCAGCAGCAGAATCCCAACGGCCAGGCCAACCCACAACAGGCCAAGCAGCACGGCAGACCACCCAGCAGGACCGTCCTTCAAGCCCACAACCATCTTCGACTGCCACGCAGCAGCGCTCGCAATACACGAACCAAACGCGACCGTCGAGTACCACGTCCACCCAGAATCTCAATTCCGAAATGCAAAATTGTCAGCGAGGTACCGCGCAAACCAGTAATTACCAGCGCTCTTCCGCGGCCAGCGGCGGTAGTCGAACTCGGACCGCAAGCGCCGGTAGCGGTGCTCGACGCCGCTAGGCTTTCCGTATGTGGCCCGGAAGCTCTGGCTTTCGACGAAAGGACGCAACAATGAAAATCCTGCTTAAACAAATTCTCATCACCGGCGCACTCGTTTGCGCGCTGGCGCTGACGGCACTCGCTGCCGATACCGATAAAGAAAAGCAGCAAAAGGAGGTCCGGGATACCGCCAACAAGACCCTTCAGCAGCTTTACAAAGCCGAACCGCATGCCAAAACAGCGGTCAAGCACGCGGCCGGCTACGCGGTCTTCAATAACATGGGAGTGAAGATCCTGGTGGCTGGGTCGGGTAGAGGCAAAGGCATCGTTGTCAACAACAAGACCAAGAAAGAGACCTTCATCAAGATGATCGAGCTGCAGGCGGGACTTGGAATGGGCGTGAAGAAGTTCAGCGTGGTCTTCGTCTTTGACAACGACAAGGTCCTTGCCAGTTACATCAACTCCGGCTGGGAGCTTGGCGAACAAGCGACCGCTGCAGCCACCACCGGAACCAAGGGCGGAGCGATGTCGGGAGCGGTGTCGGTCTCGGATGGTGTGTGGATGTATCAAATGACAGAGAAGGGGCTAGCCGCCGAGATTACTGCCAAGAGCACCAAACACTACAAAGACGACGATCTGAATTAGAGCGCGAGCTTTGAGCAGAGAAGTCGCGATAGACGGATTATTATGGGATTGCGGCCTTTTTTGTGCAAGTTATGGGAATCGCGCTGACTAAAGGTGTGGCGGTTTTGCCGGAGCGGGGGAAACAGGTAAAGTAGAAGAATGCCTGAAATTCTCGAGCGGCAGGGACACACCACACCTTGTGCGGGATAGCGGGATTCACACATAAGAACTGGACGCCTCCACCCGAACGTATCCGGGAAGCAGTGGCTACACTTCGCCATCGTGGCCCGGACCAACAAGGCGTCTCCTCTTCCAAAACATTTTCATTTGCGGCCGCGCGATTGAAAATCATCGACCTTGAGGGAGGCAATCAACCAATTCTGGCGAATCAAGGTGAATCCGGGATCGTCTTCAACGGAGAGGTTTACAATCACCAGGAAATCCGAGCTGAACTGGAGGGCCTGGGCCACCTCTTTGAATCGCACTCCGACACAGAGACGGTATTAAAGGCATTTCTGCAGTGGGATAAGGAATGCCTCTCGCGCTTGCGCGGCATGTTTGCCTTTGCCATCTGGAATGAACCGCAAAAGCGCGTCTTTTTAGCGCGCGACCGGACGGGCATCAAGCCGCTCTATATAGCCCGCCACGGCGAGGACCTTTTCTTCGCTTCGGAATTGAAAGCCATCTTCATCCATCCGGAGATTGAGAGGAATCTCAGTCTTGACGGGCTGGATTGCTACCTGGCCATGAACTACGTGCCGTGGCCATGGACGCTGGTGGATGGGATCGAGAAATTGCCCCCGGGCTACTGGCTGGAATGGCGAGATGGGCGCACAACGTCGGAGAGTTATTGGACGCTGCCCTGCGGGAATGGGCGGAAGATTTCCCTCGAAGCCGCGAAGGAAGAACTCGACGACCTACTGGAAAAGGCCGTGAAAGAGCATCTGGTTTCCGATGTGCCGCTGGGGATCTGGCTGAGCGGCGGTGTGGATTCGACGACGATTCTGCACTATGCGGCGACAGCTTCTCCGGCGAGACTGAAGACCTTCTCGATTTCGTTTCGGGGGCGGAGTTTCGACGAGACCCCGTACCTTCGGCAAGCGGTCGCGCAATATGGGTCGGATCACCAGGAATTCGACTTGAATCCGATGGAGAACCTGCAAGCGGCGATTGAAGAGTTTGCCTACTATTCCGATGAACCCAGCGCCGACGCGGGCGCGCTGCCCGTGTGGTTTTTGTCCAAGATGTGCCATGCGCAAACAACCGTGGCCTTGAGCGGTGAAGGCGCCGATGAACTTTTTGGCGGCTACTTAACGTACCGCGCCAATGAAATTGCGGAGAAGTTGCGGATGCTGCCTACGAGTGTATTGCAAGCGGCCCTGGCCGCAACCCGCAGGCTGCCCGTCTCGGATGAGAAGATCAGTTTTGAGTACAAGGCCAAGCGCATGCTCGAGGGTGCGCTGATGTCGCCAGAAAGGGCACACGTCTATTGGAACGGAACATTTTCGGACGGGCAGAAGCGTTCCCTGCTCCGTGTGCCGCTGCCGCCAGCGCTAGAAAACATTCTTAGCGAAGCACGCAAAGCATCGAAAGGCAAAATCGGCTTGGCGGAGTATCTCTGGTTTGACCAGCGATACTATCTGGCGGACGATATCCTGACAAAGAGCGACCGGATGAGTATGGCGCATTCCGTGGAAGTGCGGCCGGCGTTTCTGGATCACCGCATCGTGGAGTTTGCTGCCAGCTTGCCTGCAGAATTCAAGATTCGCGGGTCGCGGCAAAAGGTAATCCTCAAGGAATTGATGAAGGACCGCTTGCCGATGGGATTCTTCGATCGACCCAAGGTGGGCCTGGATATCCCTTCGCATGAATGGATGCGCGGGCCATTGCAGGATTTGTTGCAGGAGGCTGTGTCTTTTGGGTTGCGGGAGTACGGCCACTTCTTCAATGCGGAAGCGATTGAATTGCTTGTGAAGCGCCACTTGGACCGCGAAATCAATGCAGGCTATCACCTTTGGGGCCTGCTCATACTGTTTTTGTGGATGAAAAAATGGAAAATTCAGGTCAAAGGATCGGCGGCGCCGAGATTGCAGTCTCTGGCCGCGGCTGGCCTTCCTGGCTGCTAGTCTTCGCGATTGCCTCAGCGATTTTTCTAGGCTGCATCATTTCGCCCCCATCGTTGATGGACGACGTGGACGCCGTGCAGGCGCAGATCGCGCGTAACATGATCGCCAACGGGGACTGGGTTACCGCGCGGCTCGACGGAGTTATCTACCTGGAAAAGCCGCCGCTGATCTACTGGATGATGGCGACCAGCTACAAGATTTTCGGGGCGCATGACTGGTCGGCCCGCATGCCCGTGGCGTTGTCTTCCATCGCGCTGGCTTTATTGACCACGGCGTTTGGGACCTGGGCGTTCGGGCGAAAGGCCGGGACTTACGCGGGAATCGTTATCGCCACTTGCGTCGGCCTGTTTCTATTTACGCGCATTCAAATCCCCGATGTAATGCTGACGTTTGCGATTGCGCTGGCTATGTGGGCACTGCTGCGGGCCCTGGAGGAGTCGGAACGTCATCCCGGGCTCTGGGCAAGCCTGCTCGCGGCAAGCCTGGGCGTGGGGCTGCTGTTGAAGAGCTTGATCGGTGTAGTGTTTCCCGTGGCCGCGGGGCTGATTTATCTGGCGGTAACCCGCCAACTTTTCCTGCACCGTACCTGTAAGCGGCTTCACCCCTTTCGAGGCGCACTCATCGCTTTGTTTATTGCCGCGCCGTGGCACGTATTGGCGACGCTGCGCAACCCGCCGTATTTTGCCTGGACGCTGCAGAGTGGCCCCGGGCTGTACCACGGATTTCTGTGGTTCTTTTTCATCAACGAGCAGCTGTTGCGATTTCTGAACATGCGCTACCCGCGGGATTACAACACGGTTCCGCGAGTCGCGTTTTGGGCGTTTCACTTGCTGTGGCTATTTCCGTGGAGCGTGTACTTCCCTGCTATCGCAAAGCTTTCGTTTAAGCCCGTGGACCGCGCCGGTCACGTGCGACTGCTGGCACTGTGCTGGACGGGCTTCATCCTGGTGTTCTTCACGTTTTCGACGACGCAGGAATACTACTCGATGCCGTGTTACCCCGCGCTGGCCCTGTTGCTGGGTTCGGCGATGGCGGAAGGCAGCGCTTGGGTACGGCACGGGACACGATTGCTGGGCGCAATCGCAGGAATGGCGGCGATCGCGTGCTTCACTATCTTTTATATGGTGCGCAATATCCCTGCGCCCGGGGACATTGCCAGTGCGCTTTCGAGCCATCCTTCGGCTTACACATTGTCACTGGGCCACATGCTGGATTTGACCATGGATTCGTTCGCATACCTGCGGGTGCCGCTGTGCGTGGCGGGCGTGGCCTTCGCACTGGGGGCGCTTGGATGCTTTTTGTGGAAGGATCGCCGTGCGTTTCTTGCGACGGCGCTGATGATGGTCTCGTTTTTCCAAGCGGCAAGACTCGCGCTCGTGGTATTCGACCCGTTCCTTTCTTCACGGCCGCTAGCGGAAGCCATCCGCACGGCCCCACCGGGAAAACTCATCATTGATCACCATTACTACACGTACTCATCGATTTTCTTTAACCTGAATCGCGACGCCTGGCTCCTGAACGGCAAATTCAACAATCTGGAATACGGCGCGGCGGCGCCAAACGCCGCGGATGTATTCCTGACAGATGCACAGTTCCGGAAGCGCTGGCTCGCGGACGAGCAGTATTATCTGGTGGGAAATGTGAAGGCAATCGAGCGCGTGACACCGCTCGTGGGCGAAAAGAACATCAAGGTTTTGGCGGCGAGTGGAGGTAAACTGGTAGTGTCCAATAAGCCTTGATCAGGGACAAGCGACGGGGGCGCGGCCGAGCCTTTTATAAACGGTTTCGGGCGAATCTCCTGGAAGAGCATCCACAGCTTTGCCAAATCGAGCGAAGCGCGAATTGAACTGAGGCTGGCAGGATTTGCCGGAAGGATTTCCCCCGGAAAGCAATCATTCCGAAGCCGGGAATACTTTTTGAAGGCGTAGGAAATTCACCCAGTCAGCTGGAAAAATGGAAGCACATACTCAGGAGGAATCATGAGAATTGCTGTACTTGGCGGTGACGGCTATTGCGGATGGGCGACCGCACTGTATCTTTCGGCAAAAGGCCACACGGTTTCGATCATTGATAATTATATCCGCCGACAGTGGGACCACGAACTGGGAGCGCCGACGCTGACGCCGATTCAGCCGCTCGCCGAGCGTGTGCGCGTTTGGCACCGCCTGACGGGCAAGACGATTGATATTTTCACGGGCGACATTACGGATTACGATTTTCTGCTCTCGACAGTGAAGGCCATGGAGCCAGAGGCGATCGTGCATTTCGCCGAACAGCGCTCCGCGCCGTATTCCATGATTGACCGCAAGCACGCGGTGTTCACGCAGGTAAACAATGTCGTGGGCACGCTGAATGTGGTTTTCGCGATCCGCGAGGCTCTGCCGGATTGTCATCTCGTGAAGCTGGGAACGATGGGCGAGTACGGCACGCCGAATATCGATATCGAAGAAGGCTACATCACCATCGAACATAATGGCCGCAAGGATGTTCTGCCCTACCCGAAACAGCCAGGCTCGTTTTACCACCTGTCGAAGGTACACGACAGCCACAACATCATGTTCACGTGCAAGATCTGGGGAATTCGCGCCACGGATTTGAATCAGGGCGTGGTCTACGGCACTTTGACGGATGAAGTGGCGATGGACGAAGCGCTGATCAATCGGTTTGACTATGACGACGTGTTCGGGACAGTTCTGAACCGCTTTTGCATCCAGGCTGCAGTGGGGCAACCGCTTACGGTGTACGGAAAGGGCGGCCAGACGCGTGGTTTTCTAGACATCCGTGACACCGTGCGCTGCGTTGAACTGGCTTGCCTGAATCCGGCGGCGCGCGGGGAGTGCCGTGTCTACAATCAATTCACGGAACAGTTCTCCGTTTTGGGTTTGGCGGAAAAAGTGGAAGTGGCTGCACAGCACGTGGGCCTGAAGGTGACGATCAATCATCTGCCGGACCCGCGCGTCGAAGCCGAACAGCACTACTACAATGCCAAGCATTCGAAGCTGATTGATCTGGGGTTGCAACCGCATCTCCTGTCTGAATCGCTGCTGGATTCGTTGATGAACGTGGCCTTGAAGTACCGCGGCCGCGTGGATAACTCCTTGATGATGCCGCAGGTGAATTGGCGGGAATATCAAAACCGGCGGCACCACGGGAAAACAGCGGAGCAAGTTTCCTCCGTAGCCTCGCGCTAAATTGGAATTGACGTCCGAGCAGCTGAGGAAGGCGCCAGAACTATCGGAGCAGTCGGATCTCTCATTAGAAAACCTGAGACGCGGGCACAAAAACCCCCGCTAGGATCAACCAGCGCTTGATATCATTGAGCGATCCAGAGCGAGAAACCAAAGCGCAGTGCGCGTCAGCCTCTCTCGGTGTTCGAGGTAAAAAGGGCCACTACAAGGGCCGAACTCCAGAGGGCACGATATGGCGCCCTACCAACCGAACATGGCAGGATAAACCCGCTCCAACAAGAGACGACACCCAAGCGCGAGGGCGGAGCTAATCGTTGACTTTGTCGGTCGGAATCAAGCGGCCACCCGTGAGTTTATAATCAACGCCGCGCCAGCGAATGGTGCTTCGGCCAAAACTTGCCACCCAGACAAGGAACGCCGTGCCATCCCAAATAGGGATCAGCGGCAGTTTGCGCAGCAGGCGCGGCTGCTTCACGCCAAAGGCACCGACGAGCAAGGTAATGGCCACCCGAAAGAAGGCATAACCGCCAAGGTAGGCGGCAGCAACGAAGAGCGTCGGGTGGACGACAAAGGCAAGCACGCTCCAGGCAAAACCATGCGTGAATACTAAACCGAGATGCCCCCAAGGACGCATGTTGCGCATGACCGTCATCCAGCGAAGGCGCTTGTCGAGCAACCCGCTTGTGGATTGAAAATCGGCAACGGTCTCCACGGTGTAAGGCAGGAGCACCACTGTGTAACCCTGCTCGTCAATCCTGCGGCCCAACAGAAGATCATCGGCGGGCAAATTTTCAAGAGTGCGATAGCCGCCGAATCCTGCGATGCGGGCTTTGGTTGTGACCATGGTCTGACCGAAAGCAAATTTCACGCCGTCCAACTGCCAGGCCACCAGAATTCCCGGGTAGAAGTCGCAAATCATGCCGATGGCTTGTAACTCCTCAGCGAACGAAGATTCACCCGTCGAGGTATACATGCAAGTGACTGCGCCAACTTTCGGATCCTGTAACGGGGCCACGACCGTGCGGAGATAATCGGGTTTGACGCGCACATCAGCGTCATTGATGACCAGCACATCGTGCTCCGCTGCTTCGACAAGGCGGCGTAGCTTGGCGACCTTGTCGTTCACAGCCCCGTGATAAGCGCAAAAGATCAGGCGAATGCGTGTCTGAGGAAAATCGCGCATCAGTTTCTGCACCACGGGCACGC
>Ga0307471_100002923_pt1 | contig 10013 bp, 8 predicted proteins | sample atmos_gasesAM3C__2_FD_204566 | JGI IMG/M metagenome (GOLD analysis project Ga0307471, IMG submission 204566) | Hardwood forest soil microbial communities from Morgan-Monroe State Forest, Indiana, United States - atmos_gasesAM3C_515 | ecosystem: Environmental > Terrestrial > Soil > Temperate... | reverse complement strand
CCGACCTTGCTGGCCAGGTCGATGCACCCGCCGAGCTCGGTGACGATGCCGTGCACGAGCGAAAGTCCCAGGCCGGTGCCCGTGCCGACTTCCTTGGTCGTGAAATAGGGGTCGAAGATGCGCTCGACGATCTCCGGTGCGATGCCGGCACCGGTATCGGCGACGGTGAGCACGACGTACTCTCCAGCCCGGCGCCCGCCGATGGTCGCGGCGCGAAAATCCTCGACGCGCTCGATGCTGAGCCCAACGCGCAGCGTTCCGCCGGAGGGCATCGCCTGGATGGCATTGGTCGCCAGATTGGCCACCACCTGGTGCACCTGCGTCGCGTCCGCAAGCACGGCCGCGGCCCCTGCATGCAGCTTCGGGCGCAACGTCACGCTCGGCGGCAGCTTTGCCATGATCTGGTCGAGCGCCTCGCGCACCACGCGCTCGACGTGGACCGGCACGCGCTCGCCGATCGCGCTGCGGCTGAAGGCGAGCACGCGGTCGACGAGCGCGCGCCCCCGTTCACCTGCAATCACGATCTTCTTGACGTCGCGCTCGAGGCGGCTGCCGGTAGGCACGTCGCGGAGCGCCAGCTCGCCGTAGCCGAGGATCGCACCGAGGATGTTGTTGAAGTCGTGCGCGATTCCGCCCGCGAGCGTTCCCAGCGCCTCGAGGCGCTGCGCCTGACGTAGCTTGGTCTCCATCGACTTCAGCCCTCCCTCCGCCAGCTTGCGCTCGGTGATGTCGGTCGCCGAGCCGGTCCACCGCGTGACCTTGCCCGTGTCGTCGCGCCTGCAGATGGCGTGGAGGATGTGCCAGCGGGTCTCGCCGCGGACGATATAGCGCACTTCCATGGAGAGCCGCTCGCCCGTTCCGGCAAACAACGCTTGCCGCGCAGCCTCCCATCTCGCAAAGTCCTCGGGATGCATGTTGATGTTCGCTCGGTACTCGTCCCTCGTGACCCATGTGGTTCCGGGCGGAAATCCGGCCAGCTCGAACGCTCTCGGCGAGGCGAAGTACCGACCGGTCGCAGTGTCCCAGTCCCAGTATCCCGACTCGCTCGCGGCCATGGCGAGCTCGTAGCGCTCTTCGGACTGCCGCAGAGCAAGCTCCGAACGCTTGCGCTCCGTCACGTCACGCACCGTGCCCGACCAGCGCACAACTGCGCCAGAGGCGTCGCGCGCCGCCGCGCCGGTAAGGCTCACCCATCGCGTTTCTCCATCCCGGATGAAACGCGTCTCGACGTTGTAGCGCGCCGTCTTTCCTGCAATGTGGTCGGCATACGCTCGCATCAGTGACGGGCGATCCTCGGGGTGGAACGGAATCCGCGCGAGCAGCTCGTTGCGCCCGGCGAAGGTGGTGCCCGGCGCAAAGCCATAGATCTCGAGCAGCCGTGGCGACGTGTAGATCTTGTCAACGGCGGCAATCCAGTCCCAGTAGCCGACTTCGGTGGAATCCATGGCGCGCTCGTAGCGCTCCTCGGATTCGCGCAGCTCTTCTTCGGCAAGCTTGCGCGGCGTAACGTCGATCACCGAGCCGGTCCAGCGTACGACTTTGCCCGCCGCGTCGCGAAAGCACATGCCGTCGAGGCGGACCCAGCGCGTTCCCGTTGCGAGCATCACCCGCAGCTCCGTGGACAGGCGCGAGCCGTCGCCCGCGAACAGCTCGCGCATCTCCCGCTGCCACCTCTTCAGATCGTCCGGATGCCACGGTACGCGCGCCTGGAAATCCGCGCGGCCCGCAATGATGGTCTCGGGCGGCAGCCCCGCCATCTCCAGGAGCCGCGGCGAGACGTAGTACTTGTCCTGCGTGATGTCCCAGTCCCAGAAACCCGCCTCCGTCGCCGCCACAACGCGCTCATAGCGAGCTTCGGACTCGCGCAGCGCGTCCTCAGCGCGCCGGCGGGCGTCGATGTCGATGATCGACCCGGCCAGGCGAAGCGGCTTGCCGTCGGCATCGCGCACGCACACCCCGTGGAAATGACGCCAGCGGTAGACGCCGTCCGGCTGGCGCAGGCGGAAGTCGCCCTCGTACACCGGCGCCTTTCCCGACAAGTGCGCCTCGAATGCCGCGGTCCGCCTCGGCCGGTCCTCGGGATGGATCGGCAGAGCTTCGATCCAGTCCTCCAGCGGCACGACCTCCGGACTGGACGGCAATCCGCACAGCTCGCGCGTGCGCGCGGAGCAAAAAGCGCTGCGAGCGACGAAGTCGACATCCCATATGCCGTCGTAGGAGCCGGCGACCGCGCGCGCGAAGCGGTCCTCGGACTCGCGCAGCGCCGCCTCGACCTGTCGACGCCGGAAGCTCCACCATCCCACGGCAAGCCCCGCGATGGAGAAGGTGATGAGATGGGGCAGATCGAGAAAGCCGCCGATTAGCGGATAGCTCATTGCAATGAGCCGGGGGGGCGTGAACGTCGCTAGCGCTGCAGCCAGAAATCCAGGCCCGGCGCCGCCAAACCACGCGGCGGCGAGCACGGCAATCGCGAACAAGCCTGTAGGATGAAGCGCCGGACCGGCAGGCGAGAACTGCACCAGCACCGCCAGCAGGATGCAGGCCGGGGCCAACGCATACCGCAGCGCGATTGCGCGCATCACTCCTCTTCGAGCGAAGCCGCTACAGCGGACAACAGCTCCTTGCGAGTAAAAGGCTTCGCAAGCACTTTTTTCACTCCCAGCCGGCGCGCAGTCTCGCCGGATGGCGCGACACTGCGCCTGAAGCGCCCCGACATGACGAGGATCGGGGCAGCATACACCGCCCGCAGCGACTCGATCACTGTCTGCGCATCGCGCGGGTTAGGCACGTCGGCGATCACCAGGTACGGTCTTTCGTTTCCTGACGGGGAGACGCTGTAGCCGGCTTCGCCGAGCCAGCGTTCGAGCAGCTCGCGGATTAGGCCGTCCTCTTCATGGATGCGCACAAAACCCTTTCGACTCACGCGCTTCCTTGGGCGGCCATCCGCTCATATGACGACCGCAGCGCACCGTGAATGTGAGTTGGCGGGCCGGCAATTGTGTCGATTGACACATTGCTCGGCGCACGGAGAAGAAATCTATGCCGACGGCGAGCTGGAGATGTGGTTTGACACGTTACGAGCCACGCTTGAGCGATTCCCGGGCCGGAAAGCACTCCCATGTAACGGCGGCGGCGAGTTTCTTATCGTTTTGATTCGGGGCACCGCGCTCCACTTATCTTGCCGATATCTGCCGCTTGTTGAATGGGCAGATGAGCGCAACCACTGAAGTTTTCGAATTGCACCGTCCGCGCTTGTTTGGTATCGCTTGCCGCATGCTCGGTTCGAGAAGCGAGGCGGAAGATCTCCTTCAAGACGCATACCTGCGCTGGCATGAATCGCAACGGGTAAACATCCAGTCTGCAGTCGCCTTCCTGGTGTCCGTCACCACGCGCTTGTGCGTCGACCGCCTGCGGAAGCGGAAGCAGGAGCGCGGGCAGGACGTTGCGGAGGTGTCGCCCTCCCACGAGCTTGTACCCGGCTCGCACTCCGCCCCGTCGCCCGAGCTGCAGCGCGAATGCAGCGAGGAAGTGTCATTGGCTCTCGCCACCGTTTTCGACCGTCTGGGCCGTGAGGAAAGGGCTGCGTTTCTGCTGCATGACGTCTTCGACTACGACTATCCCGAACTGTCCCGGATACTCGGCAAGAACGAGCCGGCATGCCGGCAGATCGTGCACCGCGCCCGCAAACGGGTGCGAGAATCCCAACCGCGCCCCATCGCCATGACCGCATCGCGGCACCGCGTGTTGGGGGAACTCCTCGCGGCGGTAAAGTCCGGAGATCGCCGGGCCGTAGTGGCCTTGATTACAGAGGGCGCGGTTTGTGACAACTGACAAGCGCCTGACGAGTGCGCTACATTAACGAGACACGCGGCCGGGAAACAATTTGGCTGCGATGGGGACGGAGATCGTAGCCGCAGTGAACGAAAACGAACTCGCCTGCAGCGCGCACGTTCTTGTAGTGGATGACGATCCGTCGGTGCGCGAGCTGGTCGCCGACTACCTGACCGACAACGACATCAAGGTCACCGCGCTGGCGGATGGGCGCGACATCGCCGACGTAATGCAGCGCGAGGCGATCGATCTGCTGGTGCTCGACTTGCGCATGCCTGGTCAGGACGGGATGCAGATCGCGCGCAAGATGCGCGAGGAATCTCAGGTTCCGATCATCATCCTGACCAGCCGCAAGGACGAGGCCGACCGGGTGATGGGCCTCGAGCTCGGCGCCGATGACTACCTGACCAAGCCGTTCTCGCCGCGCGAGCTGCTCGCACACATCCGCGCGCTGCTGCGCCGGGCGCGCGCACAGCAGACGGTGGCGGAGGGCCTGAACAAGGTCCGCGCCTACCGCTTCGCCGGATTCGAGCTCAACGTGCCGCTGCGACGCCTGAGAGGGCCAGGGGGCGAAAGCATCCCCCTGACCAACGGCGAATTCAATCTGCTCGCGGCTTTTCTCGCGGCGCCGCAGCGCGTGCTGTCGCGCGATCAGCTGCTAAGCCAATCACGACTGCACAACGACGAGGTTTACGACCGATCGGTCGATGTGAAGATCGGACGTTTGCGGACCAAAATGCGGCCGGCCGAAGGCTCACCGGAGCTCATTCGGACCGAGCGCGGTGCCGGCTACGTCTTTACGGCTGCGGTCGAGATCCTGCGCTAGGCGCGCAGGCCCTGCTTTCGCAGCACGGGCGCTCTGAGGCCCGCATGCACTCCACCACATCCGGCAAACCGCTCGACGTCATCGCGCTGCTCGACGCCGCGCCCTCGAACCGGTTCACCGCTTCGGTCGTCGTGCTTTGCGCCCTCGTTGCCCTGCTCGACGGCTACGACACGCTCGCGATCTCGTACGCGGCCCCGGTGATCGCTGCAGAGTGGTCCATGCCGAAAGAAGCATTCGGACCGATTTTCGCCGCCACCTTTCTCGGCGCGGCTGCGGGCGCGGCGCTATTCGGCATGCTCGCGGACCGCTACGGCAGACGCCCGACCATCATCTTGGCCACCGCGATGTTCGGCGTGTTCGCGCTGCTGACGCCGCTCAGCCGGGATCTTGCATCGCTGCTTGTCATACGCGGTCTTACCGGCATCGGGCTGGGTGGCGCGCTCGCCAATGTCATTGCCCTCGTTGCCGAGTACGCGCCTGCGCGAAGCCGCGCCACGCTCGTGAGCAGCATGTACGCCGCCTTTCCCCTTGGCGGCGTATTCGGCGGCCCGCTATCGGCGTACCTCATCCAGCAGCATGGATGGCAGGCGGTATTCGTGGTCGGCGGGGCTGCGCCACTCGTGCTGGTCTTCTTCCTCGTGCTCGCGCTGCCGGAATCCGTGCGCTATCTCGTCGTGCGCGCCGCTCCCGCGGTTCGCGTCGTCGCCCTGCTTCGGCGCGCCGCTCCGCACGCCAGCGTTTCGTCCGGCGATCGTTTCGTCGTGGCGGAAGGCAGCGCCGCGCGACTGCCGCTCACCGCGGTGTTCTCCGGGGCTTACCTCAGGCCGACGGCGCTGCTTTGCCTCGCTTCATTCATCACGCAGATGGTGATCGCGTTCGTCATTACCTGGATGCCGATGCTGCTGAAGGACGCCGGCCTGCCGCTCGGCCGCGCGATCGTCACGGCGGCCACGTTTTCGCTCGGCGGCATCGTCGGCTCGTTGCTGCTCGCCCGCATCATCGACACGACGCACTCCTATCGTCCCCTCGTGGCGATGTACGTCGCGTCCGCTTTCGTCATCGCGCTTATCGGCTTCTGCACCTTCAGCGCACCGGCGCTCTTCGCGGTTGTCGGACTCGCGGGTATCGCGATCGTCGGCTCGCAGGTCAACCTGAGCGCCTACTCCGCCACCGTCTATCCGACACAGATCCGCACCACCGGCGTCGGCTGGATCACGGGCGTGGGCCGCGTGGGCGCGATCGCCGGCGCGCTGGTCGGAACCGTCTTCCTCAGCGCAGGCTTCGCGCTGCATGCGCAATACGTGATCGCCGGCGTGCCGGCGCTGCTCGCCGCGCTCGCTGTGGCATTCGCCCGGCCGCGCGGTCAGTACTCCCAGATGGTCGGTATCCAACGAAACACGTCGCCGGCGAGCGCCACCCGGCCGTACGGGAACGACACGTGAGCGGCCACCAGCGGCTCGCGGCTCGCCGCCAGCTCGCGCAACAGACGCACGCGGACGCGCACCGCCTCCTCGGGGTCGTGGTCGAAGCCGTTGTACCAGTCGGGGCGGTCGAAATGGTCCTGGAAAACGGCATCGCCGAGGAACGTCAGCCGGTCGCCGCGCGACGCCAGACGGACCACGCTGTGCCCTGGGGTGTGGCCGCCGGTGCGACGCACGACCACCCCCGGCGCCACCTCGTACTCCGTCTCGAACAGCCGCAGCTGGCCGCGGTACTGGTCCGCGAAGCGCCGGGCGGCCGACCGAAGTACCTCAGGCATCCCCGCAAAAGTGTTGCGGGAGAAATCGGGCGAGGTCCAGAACTCGACCTCGGCGCCCGCCAGGTGGATCGGTACGTCCGGACGCAGTCCGCCCTTCAGCCCGTCGGCGAGCAGCCCGCCAACGTGGTCCACGTGCATGTGGGTCAGCACGACGTCGGTCACGGATGCGGGATCGATCCCGGCGGCATCCAATCGCCCGGCCAGCAGCCCCGCGGCCTGCGGGAAGTTCGCCGGAAGCTCCGCCCCGATCCCGGCGTCGATGAGTACGGTCCGGCCGCCGCTACGCACCACGACCACGTTCAGCGGCCACTTGAACACGTCCGGCGGCGAGCGCATGTAGTCCAGCCACTCCGCCAGCTCGGCCGGGTCGCCATTGGTGGCCAACGTCGCGGCCGGCAGCGGCAGAACCCCATCGCTGATCACCAGCACGTCAATCTCGCCGACCCGCAGCGCGTAGCGCGACGGAACCAGCTCTTCGATCCCCGTTCTGCCTGGGGGTAAGGCGATGTCGTTCATCTTTGTCTCCTGGGGGTTGGTGATGGTGGCTCCCGATAAGACGAAGCGCGGCCGGTGCCTGTGACGCGCGATGGAGTCGGCACGCGTCACAGAACGCAGGCCTCAAGCGTCTTGGAGACATGTGGCTTTCGACCTGTGCCCATCCCCTGCTGACAATTGGAGTTTTTATGCGCCTCCTGCTCGTCGCTCTTGCCTGCTGTCTAGGTGCTGTCTCGAACGCGTCCGCGGCGGACATCAAGTCGATATCCCGCCTTGCCGCCGGACCGGAGAACGTCTTGTTCGTCGCTGACTGGAAAAGCGCGCGCGTTCACGCGATCAACCTTCCAGGGGCGGCGCAAAAGCCGGCGGGCGCGGCCTTCAACATCCTCGACCTCGAAGACCTTCTCTCCAGGCAGGTCGGTGGCGCAAAGGTCACCGTCGAAGACATGGTCGTCAGGCCTGGAACGGCGGAGGTCTACATCGCAGTCAGCTACGGTGCCGCGAAGACACCGGCACTTTTCGTGGTGGGCAGCGATCAAAGGGCTCGCCGCGTCAACCTCAAGGCGGCGAAATCGACGTCGACAGCGCTTCGCGACGCGCCCACCTCGAACTACAAGTTCTGGAGGGACACGCCCGAGCGAAGCTTTACGGTTACCGACATGAAGTGGCGCGATGGGGAGCTTTTCATCGCCGGCCTTTCAAACCAGGACTTTGCTTCGACCCTGCGACGGATCAAGTACCCGTTCGATTCGCAGCAGTCAGTCACGTCGGTAGAGATCTATCACACGGGTCACAACCTGATCGAGACGCGCGCCCCGATCCGGGCGATGAGCTTCGCCACGCTGGGCGGCAAGCCTTACCTCGTGGCGGCCTATACGTGTACGCCCATCGTGCTCCTGCCGCTCGACGAGCTGAAGGATGGCGCCCACATCCGTGGCAAGACGATCGCCGAGCTCGGTTACGGCAACACGCCCGCCGGCATGATCGCCTACACGAAGACCGACAAGGGCAAGACGGAGGAATTTCTGATGCTCGTCAACTTTGAACGAGGATCGAGCATCATCCCTGTGTCGGAACTGGAGGCCGCAAGCGCCCGGCCCGGTATTGAGACGATCGTGCCGTATGGCAAGGTAGCCGGCCTGGAGGTGATGTCAGCCCCCCTGGCCGGCACGCTGCGGCTCGACAACTTGGACGAGCAGTCGTTCATTGTCGTGCGCCGACAGCTCGAGAAGGACGCGTTGCAGCTCGTCTCTGTGGGGAAGGGACTGACCTTCCGGCTGAGCGACCACCTCTCTGAATACGCATTTCCCCAGTTCAGCTTCAAGACGGATGCGTTTCAGCTGAAGTTCGCCAAGCCCACGGTGGACATGCTGCTGGAGCGTGAAGGCTTCGCAGACCACATCAAGGCCTCGGAATAGCTTCATGCATCTCCGTCGATGGGTTGGCGCAACCGCTCTAGCGGTTGCGCTGGTTTCTTCTCACGCCGCGCAGCCGGCGCGAGTCGTTCTTGTCCAGCCGTCGGGCCCCCAGGTCCCTGCAAACCTGCTTCGCATCTCCATCAGCTTTGCCGCTCAGGTCGAAGGCCCGTTGCTTCCCAGGCTCAGCTTGTTGCGTGCCGACGGTAGGCAGATCCAGGAACCGTTTCTCAAGCAGGAGCTCTGGTCGCCAAGCGGCAAGGTATTGACGGTTCTGATGCATCCTGGACGCGTCAAGACCGGACTGAAGGCACACGATGAAAAAGGGCCGATCCTGTCGGCGGGCGATGACGTAGCTCTTGCGCTCGATGGAGCTCCGATCAAGCGGTGGAGAGTGGGACCTGCGGATGAAACCGGCCCGTTGGCGTCGCAGTGGAAGCTGTCGGCGGTGCGCGCCGGGTCGAGGCAAGCCCTCGTGGTGTCGCTCGACGGGCCGATCGACGGGCGGGACGCCGACTACCTGGCGATCGCGGATGCCCGCGACCGCCGAGTCACTGGACGCGCCCGGCTGACAAACGGCGAACGCACCTGGACGTTTACTCCGAGCGCGCCATGGCGCCCAGGTGCGTACAAGCTTGTAGTCCGTGGCACTTTGGAAGACCCGGCGGGGAATCGTCTAGGCAGCCACTTCGAGACTTCAATCGATTCGCCGCCTGGACCTCCGGCCGACGCAGCGGTGCCCTTTGCGGTTGAGCGCGACGCGGCTAGTCGGCCATGAAGATCGGCGCGCCGATCTCGTAGGCCTGCTTTCCCTACTCCTTGAACGGCGAATTCAGCAGATAGTCGACCGTTGAGATCGGTTTGTAGCCCGGCACGAAGCGCTGGCCGAAATCGCGAGCGAAGTTGTCATAGGTCGTCTCAGGCCTTGTCTCGACGATTCGGCAGGTGGCGCGCGCGAATCGCCGTTTCATGTCGAGCCGGGGAAACGCGTCGAGGATCGCACCGATCTTCGCCTGGCTCAACGCCTCGTAGCCAAACCCGCCCCAATCGAGCCCGATGCCCGCCGTAGACAACGCAACCTCGACCTCCTTATGGAAGGCGATGGAAGGCGTCGAGTTGAGCGCGACGCCGTCCCAGATCAGCTGCGCGCGGCGATCATCGATTCCTTCCTTGCGGGCGAACGCGCGGGCCGCGTTAGCCCCTTCCACTTCGAAGCGCAGCGGTCCGTTGAATGCTTCCGCCAAGCCCAAGTCGTGCAGGAGAGTGGCGACGGCAAGGACCTCGGCGTCGTGCGCGGATTGCTTTAGCTGGGCAAGCGTCACCGCAAACAGCCAGGAGCGCATGACGTGGTTGAAGAGGTACGGCTCCGAATTCTGCCGCGCATAGTCGATGGCCCGTGAAATAAGCGGGCTGTCGGGCACGGAAACCCCGGCCACTAACCGCGTCGCAAGCGCCATGTCGTTCTCCTTGAGGTGGCAGGACAATTCCGCCTGTCCTGAAGACGCTCGCGCAGCGCCTTCCGTGACAAACCCTGTGTGTCCGCTGCCACGCAGGGCCGCCCGCCCGACATAACGCCGCGCTGGCCGCGGATGACAGTTGTAACCCATGCACGCGACTCGTTCGGTTCGCGGCGAAGACATGATTGGACGCTTTGCGGCCGCCATTGCGAACCTGCTGACCCGCCGTG
>Ga0307471_100002920_pt1 | contig 10016 bp, 7 predicted proteins | sample atmos_gasesAM3C__2_FD_204566 | JGI IMG/M metagenome (GOLD analysis project Ga0307471, IMG submission 204566) | Hardwood forest soil microbial communities from Morgan-Monroe State Forest, Indiana, United States - atmos_gasesAM3C_515 | ecosystem: Environmental > Terrestrial > Soil > Temperate... | reverse complement strand
TCAGGTCCGTCTGCCAACGCTCTCCCTTCATGTCTTCTATAGAAAACCCTATTTTCAGTTTGTTGCCGTCTTGCGCGTCGACAACTTGTCCGTTAAGGACAACAAGGACTAGAACGAATATGGCGGACAGAACGGTCAACCTGCGTGGCGTTTTCATCAGAATATGTTCCTCCTCAATGGCTTCGGCTCGCCATGTAAACGCGCCATTACGCCGATCGCAATCATGTTGATTCCGGTATTTCGTCGGTACAGGCCCACGTATGCGACGAGAACTATGCGGCTGCTATCATGACGCCGCGTCCGGCTGTTTGGTCTTAGTTCAGTATCCTTCCGGCTCGCCATCGAAGCAACCATTCGGCGCAAATCAGTCAACGCCCAATAACTCGCGTTGACCGGGGCGGTCCTGGAACTACTGAAAAAATAGTCTGTCCTGGTAATTTCCCAAGCCGCTAAAAAGAAATGAAACCCGTTCGAATGAAGTAGAGCGAACTGAACCCCACCGCTAGCCAAAGCAGTATTCCGAGAAGAAGCGGCCGCCAGCCCACCGTTTTCAGCGTTGTGCCCGAAATGCCGCTGCCGATGAGAAAAAGGGTTGCTGTCAATCCCAGCCGGCCGAGCGTAAAAAGAGGCGGCGTGATGTGTCCGAGCGTTCGAACATAAGTGTTGATCACGGCGGCAAAAATGAAAAACAAAATAAACCACGGAAACTGGATGCGCCTGCCGGCGTCGCTGCCCGCGGACTTTTCTTGCGAGCGCTTGTGCCTGATTGCGGCAGTGGCGAGAGCAAGCGGAATAATCCACAGGGCGCGCGCAAGTTTTACCGTGGTGCCGATGACCAGAGCTTGGGTGCCAAATTTTGTTGCAGCGCCAACGACAGAACTGGTGTCGTGAATTGCCAGCGCGGCCCACAATCCGAATTGTGATTGCGAAAGATGCAGCGCGTTTCCGATTGCCGGAAAAATCAGCAGCGCGACCGAATTCAAAATAAAAATCGTGCCGAGCGATACCGCCATTTCTTCCTCATCGGCTTGCAGAATCGGGCCGATGGCGGCGATGGCGCTGCCGCCGCAAATCGCCGTGCCGGCCGTAATCAGAAAGGAAGAATTGCCGCGCACTCGCAGAAGTTTGCCGAGCGCGAGCCCCGCCAGCAGCGCGAAGGAAATTCCCAGCGCGGTGTAGGTGAATCCGCTGCGTCCCGCTTTCAGAACTTCGTGCAAATTCATTCCGAAGCCCAGCGCCACAACGGAGCTTTGCAACAGAGTGCGCGCAATGCCGCGGCTTTCGCTGATATAAGGATGCTTGAAGCTGAGGCCAAAGAGAATGCCAGCGGTGAGCGCGACCGGCGGAGAAAGTAATCCCGTGAAAGAAAGTGCAAGCGCGAACACAAAAATAATTTTCGGAAGGGTGGGCATCGACCGGGAAAAGAGTATCAGGCCGGACACCGCGAGAGCCAGCGAGCGCGGCTATTCACGCGGTTTTTCCCGACGAGGGGCTGCGGATTGAGCGGATGGTGCTGGAGTGGGCGGGGCAGAAAGAACGGGCTCGGTCGGGGCGGCTTTTGCTGGCGCGGGCTTCGACGAGGCAGGATGGGCGAGGGCGGCGATAATCTTTGCGGTGGCGGCTTTGCTGATTTGGCAGTTGCGGTCGTAGATGCGGCACTGCGCGAGCGTGAAGGTGCAGCCGCAGTTGCAAGTTTCCGCGTTGAATTTGTGGAGCGCGGAATTTTTTTGCTCCGGCGTGAGCTTTGAAAGATCAACGCCGGGAAGTTCGGTGGCGCGTTCCGCATTTTTCAGAAAAATCTGGCCGGTGTCTTCGAAGGTTTCCACTTTGACATTGCCGATGGGCAGGCCGAGGAGTGCGCGAATTTCGGTTTCGTAGAGCACGGGATTGCGAAGGCCTTCGTGTTTCTGAACGATGCGGCCTTCAGCGTCCAGAACGAAAGAAGTGGGAAGCGCGGCGATGCCTCCGTACTGCATACGAATGTCGTCGCCGGCAATGGCAACGGGATAGTTGATGCCGAATGTTTCGGAAAATTCCTTGATGGCATCCTGATCGTCATCGTCCACCACGAGACCGAGAATCTGGAGACGGTCTTTGTACTTGTTCTGCAGCCCGACGAGGTCGGGGATTTCGGCGCGGCAAGGTCCGCACCACGTGGCCCAGAAATTCAAAAGGGTAACTTTGCCTTTGGAGCTGGCAAGCATGACCGGTTTCCCGTCGAGGCTGGTGAGCTTGAAGTCCGGAGCGGGATCGGGATTGCGCACGAAGCGGATGGTGGGCTGGTTTTCCTGTTGAGCAGAGACGAGAAGTGGAAAGAGGCAAAGAAATAAGGAAGTAACGATGCAAGGAAAAGAGACGCGACGACGGGATTTGGGCCTCATGGTTGTCCTCTATAGAAGAGCACAGTAGGGGAGTGATGCCAAGCGGTGCGCAATGGCAGTTCGAGCTGGGGGGCCGAGAAGATTGACGAAGAGTGTTCGGCAGGAAGGGCATACTCCACACCCCGGGTGATTTGGGGTAAAGAGTGCGGAAGCGATTGAAAGGAAAAGAGTTGCGTTTTGGCGCGTGCAAAAGAGTGCGCAAAAACTTGAAAAGAAAGGGGATAGCGGAGCTTGGCAAACACGAAAGAAGATAGCATAAAATAGTTGGTTTGTCAATTTGATTCTTGGGTATCATTCGAACAGAGCTGTAAAGCGTTGAAAAGTTAAGAGGTTGGCTCACTTCCAGTGCGGCCAAAGGCCTGTATCCCTGCTAGGTGATAATCCGCCCGCAAATTCGAGGCTTCGCCTTATCTACAATCCTTACGGCTTACCCCCTTATCTAATAGAAGGAGGCCGAATCAATGATGAAAGCTAACCTGGGTCTCGCTAACAAAGGTATAGAACGAATCCTCGAACTCTCGGCGGATGCGCACATACGAAGACGGGGTACGGTTCCCGATTCTGCGGAGTATCACCGACTGACCGGAGCGATAGCAGCCTACGGGAAAACGCTCGCGATGCTCACAGCGCTGCAAGAGCTGGAAAAATACTACGCGATGATCGATCCGCAGGAAGTGCCCGCCTGCCTTGCAGTGTGTTAGTGGGAGAAGGGTGGATCCTATGTGGCGTAAGAATTGTCCCGTTTGCCGGCAACCGATGGCAAAGAAACATCCCACCGAGACGGTTCCTTGCTCGTGCGGGAAGTACGTTTGGAAGGGCTAGGCGCAGTGATCCAACTTCCGTGATTGTCAGCGCTCCTCTCAGAGCCCATGGATGTGCCTGAGTATCCACCCTCCCTGCCTAAGAGAAACGCGTCCGGGGACTCTTTCGGATCGGATCGAACCTGCCTGCGTGGTTTCGCACAAGAGTGGCAAATGGTCGCACAAAGAAGCAGCGGCTTGCCAGCTACCGTTCGAAGCGCAAAGAAACCAAGCCTTCTTCAGCGTTCTGCCGAAAGGAGAAGCGCAACTCCGAGACTTTCGAGCCGCGCTTCGTCGGATTGCGTTTCGGCAGCTTGGAATCTAATTTAGAAGTTGACGCGGATAGCCCACTGCACGATGCGGGAGTTCACGCCACCACCGCGGACCGTATCCACGACGCTGGTCAACTGGCCGAACGAAGTGCTCAGCAAGCTGGTGTTACCAGCCGCCGGGGGCTGGAAGCTGGGGTGGTTGAATGCGTTGAACGCTTCCAAACGGATCTCGAAGTTGAAGTGCTCGCTGATCTTCGGGATATTGGTCCGTTTAATGACACTCAAGTCCTGATTGAAGATGTTGGGGCCATTCCATCCGTTGAATGGAGTGTTGCCGAACTGTCCAGCGCCCGGGAAGTCGAAGCAAGGTGTTGTCTGGCCTGGCGTGCAGAGGACCGGCCGGCTGGCCGCGCCGTTAATGGTGAGCAATCCGGAGTTCGGATTGATGAAAAAGACGCCCGAGGGAGTCTTAAAGACGCCGAGCTGGCTCTGGAATTGGCTCATGGACATATTCCTAAGCACCGCGCTCTCTGCCACGTTGGTTGCGCCGAGGCCACCGCCGTTCGGGAAGCGCCCTGACGATATCGTGTACGGGGCACCGGAACTCCACCGCGACAGACCCTGCAAGTTCCAACCACCGACAATGACGTTCACAAAGCCGTTTGCATTGCCCAGCAGCTTGTGGCCCTTGCCCACTGGGAGGGGATAGAGGACGGTGCCTGACACGTTGTGGGTTACGTCAAAGGCCGCACGGCTCTTGTCCAAGGCCCTGTCAGCAATCGAGCGATAGACTTGGCCTTCCGTCTGGCTGCTGATGGAGCGGAAGTCTCCTAAAGTCTTGCTGAAGGTGTAGTTCGCCACGAAGTATATGCCGCTCGAAAAACGCCGACGCATTTCCAGTTCCAATCCGTGGTAGGTAGAATAGCTGCTGTTATCCACGTAGTTTACGTTGCTGGCCCACGGCATTGGCACGAAAAAGTTCAGCGGGAAGAGCTTGCGGTTGGCGGCATATGTGGGAGATGTTCGCAAAGTGTTGAACATACTGGCAAGGTTTACGCCTTGGGATGGCGTCAGCGCAGTTACGAACGCCGGACTCGCGAACCCGGAGGCCGAGCCGGGGCTAAAGCCCTGAAATAGAGTGTTGAGAATTGGCAACTGTATCTGACCAGCCAGACCCCAGTCAGCGAAATTATTAGCGGTCGGTTTAGCAATTCCGGCAGCGGTTTGTGCCGCTGTGCAGGCAGCGGCATTGGCTTGGCAGATTGCCAGATTGTTGACCGCGTCGTTGAATTCGGTCAACACATTGGCAACTTTATTGCCGGCCGCGTCCGTAAACGGGTTGTTTAGAATGTTTAGTTCGTTGTTGTTAGAGGTCCGATACAGCTTCACGCCATGATTGCCGACGTACCGCGCCTCCACCGTAATTCTGGCCCCAATTTCGCGCTGCACAGCAAGGTGCCACTCGAGCACGTACGGTACCGAGAGGTCTTGCTTGAACACATTGATCGTATTACTGCCGCTGTTGTTGGCGAAAACAGTTTTCTCGGACACCGGGAACTGATCCGCGGGGGTCGTTAGGGTCGGAAATGCGGCCGGATCGAAGACACCCGTCGGAACGTTGTTCGTCGCGACAGTGAACAATCCATTGTTGCCAGTTGACGACGGCGCAAAGAGGGTAAATCCGTCCTGGGTGTAGTAGGTTGCAAAACCGCCGCGGATGGCGGTCTTACCATTATTGAATGGATCCCAGGCAAAACCCACTGTGGGCGCGAAGTTGGTCCACTGTTTGTTGTACAGCGGCTTGCCATTGTTGCCCCCCGCAAAGTTAAACAAAACATCGGAAACAACCGGAGTGTTGAGCACATTGAAATAATTGCCCGCACCGGCGGGCCCAAATATTGCACCCACGCGATCGTCGGGCTGCAGGATCAGTCTGTTGCGCAGGTCAAACGGTCCTTGGAATTCCCAGCGCACACCATACTGCAGCGTCAGGCCGGGCCGAAACTTCCAGTTATCCTGGAAGGAACCAGCAAAGTTCTGCTGGGACGGTGTAGTGAGGCGCGGCGTGCCCGGGATGAATCCGGAAGTCGGTGAGGTGTGGTTAAAGCCTTCCGACGTCGACCCAAGCAGAGCGGTGACCAGGTCGAAGACCCTGGAAGCGTTTGTCAAGTCTCCGGAACCGATGCCACCGGGAAACTTTGAGGCGACAATTCCATCCGGGTTGGAGGAATTGTTGCCCAACTGGATCAATTGCGGAATAGTGTTGTCGAAGGAATTGTTGGAGAGAATCCAGCGCCACTCGCCTGTGAACTGCATACTGTGGTGGCCTTTCACCCAACTGAAATTATCGGTAATCTGACGCACCGGCGTGTTGCGTCCCTGCGGGAGGTTCGTCGAGACGATGCTAGGCTCGAAGAGTGTTCCGCCGGTCGTGATCGAAAACGAGTTCGGCACAGCCACTTGGAGACCTTTAGTCCCGGCGAAACTGTCCGCGATGGTGAAGGTCACCGGAGCGCGTTGCAGGCCAAAGCGGGCAGTGTTGGCCTTATTGCTGCCAAAGGCAGAGTGAAACGCCCAGGTAAATACCTGGCGCTTCGAGGCCTGACCGCCTCCCGGCGAATCGGGGAAGTACTGTTCGATGGTGTTAAGGAAGTCATTGGTCGTGCGAAAATTGGCCTGGTTGTAGACGAACTCGATCGAGTGCGACTTGGTCAACTGGTGGTCGAGGCGAGCCGTGTATCGATTCTGGTAATTAAACCCCGGCACGTTCCATGTAAAGCAGCGCAGATTGTTGCCGTCACCACCTGTGCAGCCCGCGTCGCCGTTGGCGGGCGGCACGAGCGCGTTGTAGTAGCCCATATACGCTGCATTGATCACCGCTGGCTGGCCCGTGTTGCCGATCGTGCCGCCGCTGTTTGTCATCCCGGCGCCGCTGACCAGGTTCACCGTATTCAATTGTCCGTTGTCCGCCCGTTTATAGGTGAAGTTGCCGAGGCGCGCGGGATCGGAAAGAACCAAACGTGGACGGGCGCGGCTCACCGGTTCACGGAAGGCTTCAAAGGCGTTGAAAAACCAAGTCTTGTGTTTTCCATTGTAAATCTTGGGAGCATAGATCGGCCCGCCGACGTTGTAGCCGATACGATTCTGCAACTGGAAGGGCCTCGGAATGCCCGTTGCGTTGTTGAAGTAAGTGTTGGCGTTCAAATAGCTGGTGCGTTGGAACCAGAACACGGAACCGTGCAGGGCGTCCTGGCCGCGCTGGGTAACTATGGTGATCTGCGCTGCGCCGAAGCCCGAGTCGGTGCCCTGACCGGCGACGGAGACGTTGAATTCGCCGACGGTATCAACCGTGGGGGCGCTGATGGCAAAAAACGCGCTGGATTTGACGGTGTTGTCGGCCACGTTGACCCCATCCTGCGTGATGTTGGTCGCGTTTCCGCGCATGCCGTGCACGAACGAATCGCTCGTATTACCGGGCTTTACGATCCCCGCCATACCATTGATCAGATCCAAGGGGTTGCGAGTGGGCAGCGGAAGATCCAGAATCTGAGTACGGTCAATGCTGTTCTTGATTTCGGCGCTATCGGTTTGTACGACCGCCTGCTCGGCGGTGACTACAACGTTCGCGCCGACTGAAGCCACGGCCAACTTCACACTCACGTGCGAAACCTGCGATACGTTCACCTGCACGCGATCCACAACCGCGGTGGAGAACCCTTTGGCCTCCACCGTGACGTGGTAGAAACCGAACGGAACCTGGTCTATCACAAACTCGCCGTTGTCCTCCGCAATGGCCGTGTATTCATGGCTGGTCGCCAAGTCCACTGCCTTGGCACGCGCTCCGGGAATGGCCGCTCCACTCTGATCGACGACCAGACCCGTAATCGTACCGCTCAGAATCTGCCCTTGTGCCGCTATCACTGCCAGTAGGAGAACAACCGATAAAGAAATTACGCCCGAGATCGTCGCGCGAAGCCGCTCCATGCCAACACCTCCGTCAGGGTCTTGGTCTTTCTCAAGCCGAATTCAGACCTAGTTAGTGACCACCACAGTCACGTTTGTGAAATAAAGGTGCATTTTTGAGACCAAGGAAAATGCAAAGTCGAGGTCAACTCGAACGGTTTAGAAAAGATTAAGCTTGCGTGCTTGTGGGATTAAGAATGCAATTCGAATAGAGCTGCAGGGGATTCCATATTCAATAGACGATAGTGAGCAACTATACCGAAAATGGAAACCTAAGTTAAACAATGGCTTGCAGGTAGTATGGAAGATTACGCGGGCGATCAGCTACGACCACCACGCGGCGGCGAAGTAAGACGGGCAGAGAGGAGATCCCTCGCTGCGCTCGGGATGACAGGTGGGGAGGCGGCTTTTCTGTAGTACCTGCAGTACTCCAAAATTGCACCAGTACTGAAGGATTTGCCCGCGCGCGAAGGCGGGAAAAAGGCTATCCTTTGTGTTTTGAGTTGCTTTGCAGGGCAGCATAAGGCGGCGGTGGTGCCTCCAATTAGGGTGGGAGGTGCGCATGCATTTGACCAAACGGCACTACCTTATGATCGGGGGCGCGACCGTGCTGGCGGCAGCGTTGACGCTGTCTGCCGCCACACTGCGAGACAGGTCCGACCCCGTGTTGCTGCCAGAGCACACTGCGATTCACGTGACTCTGGACCAAGCTCTGGCGACCAATCAGAGCAGACCGGGAGACCACTTCGACGCGACGGTCTCCGAGCCGGTAGTCATAAACGGCAAGACGGTGATCCCTCAGGGCGCCCACGCTGAGGGGTTGGTGGTGGACGCAGGGCAGTCCGGAAGGCTGATGGGACGGGCACGGTTGAAGCTGGCGCTGCAGGCCGTGGACGTGAACGGGCAGAACTATGACGTTCGAACCATCTCCCATCCGAGGATTGGACGCGACCACAAGAAGCGCAACTGGGAGTGGATCGGCGGCGGAGCCGCTGGGGGAGCTGTGATTGGCGCCCTGGCCGGCGGCGGTACCGGCGCGCTGATCGGCGGACCCGTGGGAGCGGGCGCCGGAGCGACGGTTGCGTTAGTGACAGGCAAGAAAGACATCAAGCTTCGAGCGGAGACGCCGCTCAAGTTTGAGCTTGCTGAACCCCTAACGATCAACGTGAAGGGCTGAGATTCTTTCAGACTTTCACACACAGTGTCTAAAGGGCGGGCGTGATTCGCGCTGAAACATGGCCGAGGACGTCCGCCCTCTTTTTATTTGAGGCTGCAACGCTGAAAGGATTGCTTCAACGCTGCTTTCATTCTTTGCCGAGCAAATCCGGGCGGTTGCGGCGAGTTTTTTCGAGGGCGGCGGCGCTCCTCCACTTGGCAACTTCGGCGTGGTTTCCGCCAATGAGAACCTGCGGGACGGCCCAGCCCCGAAATTCCGCGGGACGCGTGTAGTGCGGAAAATCGAGCATTGTATGATTCGAAACTCGCGACGCATGACTCGCGCGGAGGGAAGGATCGGCCGACCGAAGCGCGCTAAACGATTCGTTCTGCGACGAAGCTTCGTTGCCCAATGATCCGGGCAGAAGCCGCGTGACAGCGTCAATCACCAGAGCGGCGGCGAGCTCTCCGCCACTCAGGACAAAATCTCCAATTGAGAGTTCTTCGGTGGCGAGATGTTCGGCCACGCGTTCGTCCACGCCTTCATATCTGCCGCAAATGAAAATCATGCGCTCGAGCCGCGCATAACGGCGCGCCGCCTCCTGATTAAACAACTTGCCCGCGGCGGACATGAGCACAATGGCGGTCTTCGGATCAGTCGCGCCGGACTTGGAGGCGTCGCCAACCCCATGCCCGAGCAGTGACTCGACGGCCTCGAATAGCGGCTCCGGCTTGAGCACCATGCCTTCGCCGCCGCCAAACGGCCGGTCGTCTACGGTGCGATGACGGTCCTTGGTGAACTCGCGCAAATCCTGCACGTGAACGTCGACGATTCCGGCTTCGCGCGCGCGGCGAAGGATGCCGTGGTCCAGCGGCCCGGCAAAAAACTCCGGAAAAATTGTGATGAGGTCGAAGCGCATCGGCTTTCAGTCTAACGAATGGTGTTCTCGCTTGTCATGCGGGCCGCCTGATGCGCGGCAACCAGCTCGGCACTTGCAGGCAATACTGTTCGTACTCAGCGCCGAATTTCGCCTTGAGCCCCGGCTCCTCGACGAAAAGGACGAACAGATTCACGGCCACGAAAAAAACCGCCGCCAAATCCACCACAGCCATGGAATGAAACACTGCCGCTTCTCCGAGCATCACAAAGGCAACGCTCCAATACATCGGATTCCGCACAATCCGATAAGGCCCTACTACTACGAGCTTCTTCGGAGGGTCGAGCGGCAGGGGCGTGCCGCGGCCACGCAGTGCGAAGCCCCAGAAGGCGCACGCGAAGTACAGCGCGATTCCCGCGGCGATCAGCAGCCCGCCCGCGGCGCCCGCCCCGCGCACATCCGCACGCACGGGGCGAGGCAACAACCAATACGGCATCATCACGGTCCAAAAGCCCGGGACGAAAACCGTGAAAATCAGCGTTCGAATGATGGGAGACATCACCTACA
>Ga0307471_100002919_pt1 | contig 10016 bp, 5 predicted proteins | sample atmos_gasesAM3C__2_FD_204566 | JGI IMG/M metagenome (GOLD analysis project Ga0307471, IMG submission 204566) | Hardwood forest soil microbial communities from Morgan-Monroe State Forest, Indiana, United States - atmos_gasesAM3C_515 | ecosystem: Environmental > Terrestrial > Soil > Temperate... | reverse complement strand
GCGGTAGTCATCCGCAATCGGCGCGACGTGGACCCAGCGCTTTTGTCCTCGCCCGCCCGGCCCATTGAACTTGTATGGGCTGATATCGATTAACGTGGAGGTGTGTCCGTGATACGCATGATCGAGGACGATGACATCCTCACAGCGGGTGTAGGTGCGCGCAAGGCGCAGAGCGAGCTCATTGGCTTCGCTGCCGGAATTCACAAAGTAACAGACTCGGAGCGGCGCAGGGAGAAGCGCGGTGAGCCTGTCGGCGTAACGCAGAATGTTGTCGTGGAGATAGCGCGTGTTGGTATTGAGAAGCGCGATCTGCTCCTGCACTGCCGCGACGACGCGCGGGTGAGAATGGCCAACAAGGGGAACGTTGTTGTAGACATCAAGGAAGGCGCGGCCGGTGTCGTCGTATAGATATTGGCCCCAGCCCCGAACGATCTTGAGCGGATGGCTGTAGGAGATGCTGAGATTTCCGCCAAGCAGGTTTTTTCGGGTGGACAGGGTTGTGTCCAGAGATGGATCCGGAACAGAGAAGCAGCGCTCGGGAATGCCCAGAATGAGATTGGGATCGGGAGAAAGACAGGTGAACACTTCACGCTGGGATGCCAGGGCAACGCCAGGAAAATCAGTGGCGAGATCCAATAGATCGAGAATCATCTGGAAGTGAAGGTGGGGAGACCAGCCGCCGTTTTCGGCGGTAGCGCCAACGCGAGCGAATGATTGGCCGCGGGCGACGCGGTCCTCCACGCGCAATTTAGACAAAGATTCGCGAGAGAGATGGCCGTAGAGGGAGAAAAACTCCCGGCCCTCGCCGGTGACGTGTTTGAGGATGACGACGGGACCGTAATCGAGGGGAGAGAGGTTGTCCGCGAGGGCGTAAACGGTGCCGTCCAACGGGGCGGCGACGGGCGTGCCGGGAGCCACGAACAGATCGATGCCCAGGTGGATGGTGCGGCGCTCGTCCGTCGGATTCGCGCTGCCGGCAAAGAGAGATGAAGTGTAAACGGCCCGCGGCTCGTTGTAGCGGCCGACAGCGACAGCAACTTTGGCCGCCCGCGTGGCGGCTTGAATTTTGAGAGTCACGCACGACTCGGCCGCATTGGCGGGATCGGCGCCAAGAAAAGTGCTGCCAACGCTGAGATCCAAAACGACGCAGTTCCCTTCCCGAAGATCTCCTGGGATGACCGGCATCGCTGAACGGGCATTTTCCCTGAGCCATTGCCGAATTTTATTGTCGCCAGGAACGGCGGGAAAGCCGCAGGCCGCTCGAAATGCGTAGTGCGCCAGGCGCGGGTGAATTTTGGCGAGACGTTCGAGAGCCGCCCAAGCCGGGGCTTCACTGATGGTCACATAAGGATCGTCCGGGACGAGCGACTGGCGATGTGCGGAGTTGACGACGCTCACGGCAAGCCGCGCGCACATCAGCGGATAAAACGCGGCGATTTCCTCCTCGTTGAGGGGAAACGCATTGTGGTAAGCCGCAAGAACTCCACACGCAGCCGGAAGCGGATTTTCCTCGCCGAGGACGGCGTAAGCGGCAGCGATGGCCGGTTCGCCAACCGTGAAGCCCGTGTGCATGTCGCCAAAATCGATCACGCTGAGAACACGTCGAGGAAGCGGCCACGGAGGAGATACGAGCGCGTTGTGATCGTTCGCGTCACCATAAATGACGCTCCGGCGGAGATGGGAAAACCTGGTCAGGGCTTCTGCCTCAAACAGGGTGAGGAACCGATCCGCAAGATTGCGGCGTTGCGTATTCTGGATCTGTGAAAGATATCCGCGAGCCTTGAGCGAGCGAGACAGATCCCACTTGAGTTCCCGGTTGGTTGCGGGATGAGAGAAATCGAGAAGCGCCGAATCTAGTTCTCCGAGGAGCCGGCCAAGAGAAGCAAGGAGTCCGGCGGAACGGGGTTTGGCTTCGGCAAGGGTAGAACCCGGAAGAAAGGTAAGGAGCCAGACCAACCGTCCAGTGCCATCGTCAGCCTTGACGCGGGCAAAAAGCTGGCCCTTAAGGGTGGGAATCACCCGGGGAAGAGTGAGGTGAGGGGCGCGGTCGGCGAGGTGCGCAAGAGCGCGGCACTGCATGTCCACGAACGATTCCTCGCGGGCGGGATGCATGATCTTGAGGACAAACGCCCTGGAGTTAGCATCAAGCAAGTGAAAATTATCGTCGTACTCGCCGGGGAGCGGCCGAACTTTGGCTTCCATGCCATAGAGGTGGGAGGCGATCTGCGAGGCGTCGGAAGTAGCGAGCGGAGGAAGCACGCGGGCTTCAGGCATCATGGGGAAAATTGTAATGGCGGGAAGAGCGATTGGGCAAATGAAGAGAACAGTAACAAGTGACCCGCAACTGGCATAATGGTAGGATGAAAAAAAGTGCATTTCTTCGAGGCCCGGCACGAATCTGTGCACCGATTCACGGACACGTTCCACGGAAAAGCAGAAATTCCAATGGGAATAAGGAGGAGGCGACGATGAATAAGAAATGGATGATGTACGGAGCAGCGGCACTTCTGCTTTTGGCGGGCTGCGGGAAGTCCGCAAATGATGCAAGCCAGACGGCGAGCCAGAACCCAACAGGTCAAGATTCATCTCAACAGCAATCGAATACGCAACCGGCACCGCAGCCGGTCGTGGTACCGGCGGGGACTCCCATAGCGGTTATCCTCTCCAGCACGCTCAACTCCAGAGTGAACAAGCCTGGGGACGACTTCGATGCCAGCGTAGCGGCTACAGTTATGGTTGGCGGCGAGGAGGCCATCCCCAAGGGTGCAAGGGTAAAAGGCACGGTCGTGGATGCAAAGAAACAAGGTACGTTTAAGGGCGCGGCCGAGATGGCGGTAAAACTAATCAGTCTCCGCGTGCGCGGGAAAGATTACGAAATTGAGACCGGCGCGTACGCCGGGACTCAAAAGGGTAAGGGAAAACGAACCGCGGTGGTAACTGGCGGAGGCGCAGCCGTGGGCGCCCTGATTGGCGGCCTGGCCGGTGGAGGCAAGGGCGCGGCGATTGGCGCTGGAGCGGGAGCCGGCGGAGGATTGGCCGCATCGGGCGCAACCGGTGGAAAAAACGTGGAATTTCCAGCGGAATCGAGACTGACGTTCAAGCTGACACGTTCGGTGACGATAGAACCTTAGGCAAATTGTTGCTAGAGAAATAAAGGCCTCTCGCTTTGGAGAAGAGTGGGAGGCCACTTTTTTTTGTCCCAAAAGCGGGCGAAATCCTATCGCAAGATCGTGAAGTCAAGCTGCCTCAACGTGAGGGCGGGCTCGGAGGGCCAGGAAGATCATGAGGAAGCTGACCACAAGAGGAACGTTGAGGCCAGCACGGAGAGAGTGCGTGGTGGAGGAAATGATTCCGACAAGCCAGGGGAGCGCCCCGCCGCCGAGGCCCGCCGCGCCAAAAAAAAGCGCTCCGATCCAATTGGAATCATGCCGGAAAATCGCGGCAAGCCAGGTGACGAAGATGGGATATTGGGGCGCCAGGCCGAATCCGGCGATGGCGGCGCCCAAGTACAGGATGTGAGGTGAACTTGAGAGGGCGATAACAGTGCAGCCGATGGTTGCCAGGAGCAGGCCGGCGACAGAGACCGCTACCTGAGAAACTCGACGAAGGACAAGGGGAGCAACGCCGCGGCCGAAAAGCAGTGTGCCGTAATAAACCGAGGGGGCGATCACCAGGGTGAGCGTGCTCATCCCTGGCATGCGCTTTTCATAACTGGCCACCCAACCACCGAGGGCAACCTCGACACCGACGTAGAGAAAAAAGAGCAGCAGAAGTGGAACAGCTTGCGGCAGCCGAAAATGAGCGAGCCATTCCGCCAAGGAATGCGTCGAGCGGGTCTGGCCGCCGGAAACTGGCGCAGCTCGTAAGGAGAGATGCAGCGCAACAAGGACGATTGAACAGCCCGCAAGCAACACGGAGAACCCGCGCAGCCCGACGGAGGGGATAAGGGCGCCCACGAGGAAGGGGCAAAGAACCGCGCCGATGCTCCAGGAGAAATTGAGGAAGGTGACGGCCGCTGCGGTGCTCTTGGAAGGAAGCTGCGTGGCGCGCAGGTTGATGGCCGGATTGGCCAACCCGTAGCCGAGGCCATTGATGCCCAACATGACCGAAGAGAGCGCCCACGGCCCAAGGCCTAAAAAGGAGAATCCGATAAGGAAGGCGACAAAGCCCCCCGCCGAAACCTTGGAAAACCCAAAGCGCGGCAGAAAATAACTGATGAGCGCCACGCCCAGGGTGCTACCGAAATATTGCGCGGTGAAGAAAAAACCCGCTTGAGCATCTGTGAGCGACCAATGGCGGATGAAAAATGGCAGGACTGGGCCAAGAAACGTAGTGATGACGCCGATGACGATGAAGCTCAAGTGGAGCAAGAGCCATTCGTTCCGTGAATTATGTTCCGGAGGAGCGCTAGTTGGAGAGGACATCGAAGAGCGAGTGTGGCACAAGACGAATGTCGGAACAAGCGCACGAAATCGATAGCGAGAAGCGATTATTCGATTGATGCGGGGGCGGTTTTGCTGCCAACCCGGGAAGGCCGCCAAGAAATGCAGCGCGAGATAGAAGCAAGACGGGGCGGCTTTCACTGGCTGGCCGGGAGCTTACGGTTCCTTAATGCGGGGCTCACCGTTTTCTTAGGGTGGTTGAGTAGGATGGGGAAAGGTCCAGGGAACCTTTCATGAGTGATGTACTTTTCGTGTTTTGCACGATTGTATTTTTTGGACTGGGAATTTTGTACCTGAAGGCCTGCGAACGCCTGAAGTAAAGGTTGCCGTCATGTTAGGGAATATCCTCCTGATTGTTATCTCAATTCTATTGTGCGGATACCTGCTGTATGCGTTGCTGAAACCGGAGAATTTTTAGCCATGACCGGCAACGGCTGGTTCCAGATATTCCTCTACTTCGTCGCCGTGATGCTTGTGACGAAGCCGATGGGCGTGTTTTTATACCGCGTATTTGAGCGAAAAAGAACATTTCCGGATTTTCTTCTTCGACCGATTGAGAAGCTGATTTATCGCGCCGGCGGAGTGGACGAACAAAAAGAAATGGACTGGAAGGAGTACGGCATAGCGATGCTGCTGTTCAGCGGCGTCTCGCTGGTCCTGCTTTACGCGCTGGAACGGTTGCAGCTGTGGCTGCCGTGGAATCCGCAAAAGCTGGCGAATGTGGCGCCTGACCTCGCGTGGAACACTGCCGTGTCGTTCACAACGAACACGAACTGGCAATCGTACTCCGGCGAATCGACGATGAGCTACCTCACACAGATGGCAGGGTTGGCGTATCACAATTTCGCCTCGGCGGCGGTTGGCCTTGCGCTCGCCATTGCACTGATTCGGGGAGTGGCGCGCCGAGAATCGAAGACCATTGGGAATTTCTGGGTGGATACGACGCGCGCCTTTCTATGGGTGTTGCTGCCGGTGTGCCTGATCGTGGCTGTTTTCTTTGTGTCGCAGGGAATGATCCAGAATTTGCGCCCGTATACCACTGCGAATGTAATGGAGCCGCAAGTGGTCGAAACAAAGAACCCTGACGGAATTGTGAAGCGCCACACGGTGACCACCCAGGTGATTGCGCAGGGGCCGGTGGCCTCGCAAGAAGCCATCAAGATGTTCGGAACGAATGGCGGAGGATTTTTCGGCGCAAACAGCGCGCATCCTTTTGAGAATCCGACGCCGCTGACAAATTTTGTGCAATTGCTACTGATCTTCGCTATTCCTTCCGGCTTGACGTACACCCTGGGGCGGATGACGGGCTCGGCGCGGCATGGCTGGGCTGTCTGGAGCGCGATGGCCACGCTCTCTCTTGCCGCGGTCGTCGTGGTTTATGCGGCGGAGGCGCGTGGAAATCCGCTCCTGGCGGGCGCGGATACGAAAACAAGCGAGGTACAGCCTGGCGGAAACATGGAAGGTAAAGAGGTGCGGTTCGGAATTGCCAATTCTGTATTGTTCACAACCATAACCACCGATGCGAGTTGCGGCGCGGTTAACAACCAACACGATTCGCTCACCCCGCTGGGTGGCATGGTGCCGCTGATCAACATCATGCTGGGTGAAGTTGTATTCGGCGGAGTGGGCGCGGGTATGTATGGGATGCTCGTGTTTGTAGTCCTCGCGGTGTTCATCGCGGGGCTGATGGTGGGCCGGACCCCGGAGTACCTGGGGAAAAAGATCGAGGCATTCGACGTGAAAATGGCGGTGCTCGCCATTTTGATCACTTCACTCACAATTCTGATTTTCTCGGCGATTGCGGTGGTGTCGAAATTTGGCACGGCGAGCATCACGAACCCGGGCCCGCACGGTCTCTCGCAGATTCTTTACGCCTACACTTCGGCGGTCGGCAACAACGGCTCGGCGTTCGGCGGCTTGAACACCAATACGCTCTGGTACAACTCCAGCATGGGCGTCGCGATGCTCCTAGGCCGTTTCTTCATGATCATTCCCATCCTGGCAATTGCAGGAAATCTCGCAGCAAAAAAACATGTGCCGGAGTCCCTTGGCACCTTCCCAGTAACGGGCCCGCTGTTCACTGTCTTGTTGATCTCCATAATCCTGATTGTGGGAGCACTGACTTTCTTCCCCGCGCTTAGCCTGGGGCCCGTTCTGGAGCACCTTCTCATGAGCGCCGGGAAGGCGTTTTGAGGACGAGATGGCATCGCCACAAGCAAAGAGCGCTTCAATCACCGACGGGAAGATTTTGAAGACCGCCTTTGTGGAATCTTTCTGGAAACTGAACCCGCGACTCATGGCGAAAAACCCGGTGATGTTTGTGGTCGAAGTGGGCGCGGTAATTACGCTGGTGGTGCTCGTCGCGAATCTGGCGAGGCACGCCGGCGGATATTGGTTTGGATTGCAGATCACCTTGTGGCTCTGGTTCACGGTGCTGTTCGCGAATTTTGCGGAGGCCATGGCAGAAGGCCGCGGCAAAGCGCAAGCGGAGACTTTGCGCAAGGCACGGGCGGAAACCGAGGCCCGGAAATTGCTCGATGACGGATCGACGCGGATTGTGGCGAGTTCGAAGCTGCGTTCCGGAGACGTAGTGCTGGTGGCCGCCTGTGAGTTTATTCCGGGCGATGGCGAAGTAATCGAAGGGGTGGCCTCGGTGGACGAATCCGCGATTACCGGGGAATCGGCGCCGGTCATCCGGGAATCGGGCGGGGACCGCTCGGCAGTGACGGGCGGGACGCGCGTGCTTTCGGACGAGATCAAGGTGCGAATCACTTCGAATCCCGGTGAGACTTTTCTGGATCGTATGATTTGCCTGGTGGAGGGAGCCTCGCGGCAGAAAACGCCGAACGAAATTGCGCTCAACATTCTGCTGGCGGGTTTGACGATCATTTTCCTGCTGGCGGTGGTAACTCTGCAGCCATTCGCAATCTACTCCGGCGCGCCACAGAGCGTGTTTGCGCTGGTGTCCCTCCTGGTGTGCCTGATCCCGACGACGATTGGCGGGCTGCTTTCTGCGATCGGAATCGCAGGGATGGACCGGCTGATTCAACGAAATGTGATCGCCATGTCCGGACGGGCTGTGGAAGCGGCGGGTGACGTGGACGTGCTTCTGCTGGACAAGACCGGGACAATCACACTGGGAAACCGGCAGGCAACGGCGTTTCACCCTGCGCCGGGAGTGACGGAGGCAGAACTCGCGAGCGCGGCGCAGTTCGCCTCGTTTGCGGACGAGACCCCGGAGGGCCGCTCGATCGTGGTCCTAGCGAAGGAGAAATACGGCCTGCGGGGACGCGAACTGGCGCCGCACAATCCGACCTTCATTCCCTTCACCGCGCAGACACGCATGTCCGGCGTAAATCTCGATAGCACTGAAATCCGCAAAGGCGCACCGGAAACGATCTCGCGCTACGTTGCGGAAAAAGGGCAGACCGTGCCGGTGGACATCCGGGAATCCGTGGAGCGCATTGCAAAGTCTGGCGGAACGCCCCTGATGGTGACGCTGAATCACCGGGTCTACGGGACCATCGAGCTGACGGACATCGTCAAGGGCGGCATTCGCGAACGCTTCGATCACCTGCGCGCCATGGGCATTCGCACCATGATGATCACCGGCGATAACCCTCTTACCGCGGCGGCGATCGCGCGGCAGGCCGGCGTAGACGATTTTCTGGCGGAGGCAAAACCGGAAGACAAGATGGCGTTGATCCGGAACGAGCAGGCCAAGGGAAAACTGGTGGCCATGACCGGGGACGGAACCAACGACGCCCCGGCGCTGGCGCAGGCCGACGTGGGCGTGGCCATGAATACAGGCACGCAGGCCGCTAAGGAAGCCGGCAACATGGTGGACCTGGACTCCAACCCGACGAAACTGATTGAGATCGTTGAGATTGGGAAACAGTTGCTGATCACCCGCGGGTCGCTGACCACGTTTTCCGTAGCCAACGACGTGGCAAAATATTTCGCGATTATTCCAGCGATGTTTGCGGGAACGTTTCCGCTGCTCGGCGCGTTGAACGTCATGAAATTGCGGACCCCGGAGTCTGCGATTCTGTCGGCGGTCATTTTCAATGCGCTGATCATCATCGCGCTCATCCCGCTGGCATTGCGCGGGGTGAAGTACCGTCCGCTGGGCGCAGCATCGCTGCTGAGAAGAAATCTGCTCATCTATGGTTTGGGTGGTGTGATCGCGCCGTTCCTTGGAATTAAAGTGATCGATGTGCTGGTCACGTGGATGCATCTGGCGTAGAGGAAGAGATGAAGAGAAACCTTTTAGTAGCGATTCGCTTCACGTTCATTACGACATTCCTGTTTGGCCTGGTCTATCCGCTGGTAGTGACCGGAATCAGCCAGTGGATTTTCCCGAAACAGGCGAATGGCACCCTGATCTTCAGGAACGGGCAGGTGGTTGGTTCGCAACTGCTCGGGCAGGAATTTTCGGCGGACAAGTATTTTCATCCCAGGCCCTCCGCGGCGGGAAACGGTTATGACGCCACCGCATCGGGTGGTTCCAATCTTGGGCCGACGAATCAAACTCTGGTGACACGCGTCCAGCAGGACGTCGCGAAATTGCATCAGGAAAACCCAGGCGTGTCGATTCCGGCGGACTTGGTGACGACATCGGGGTCAGGGCTGGACCCGGACATTTCGCCGGCAGCCGCAGAATTTCAGATTCCACGGGTAGCGAAAGTGCGGGCCATCAGCGCGGCCGCGCTCCGGCGGATCGTGGCGAAGCACACCCAGTCCCGGCAATTCGGGATTCTTGGCGAAGCTCGAGTGAATGTGCTGGAATTGAACCTGGATTTGGACGGAAGTGCTCCGATGAAGAAATAGAACAAATATTTTAGGTGGGGCTGGCCAGTCTAATGACTGGCCACTACAGGACCCGACACACCAACTTTAGGTGGCTGTTATGCAGGCTAGCGGGAAGAACGCGTGGGCATTTTTGGTGTGGCAGTTTTCGGCGGCTGGAAACGGTAGCCGACCCACGGCTCCGTCAGGATAAATTTGGGCTGGGACGGATCCTTTTCGATCTTTTTGCGCAGTTGATTGATGACCACGCGAAGATTTTCCGTCTCCTCGCCATATTCGGGTCCCCAGACGATTTGCAGCAACCGGCGGTGCGTGACTGGTTTGCCCTGATTCGCGATCAAGTGGCGAAGCACTTCGAATTCTTTCGGAGCCAGGTGGACTTCTTCTCCCGCCGCAGTGACGCGCCGCTGTTCGAAATCAACGGACAATTCCTTGGAAACGAAGGGCGGAAGTGCATTGGCGGAAGGATGGCGGCGGAGAGTTGCGCGAATGCGCGCGAGTAGTTCCTCAATGCCGAAAGGCTTTGTGACGAAGTCGTCGGCGCCGGCGTCGAGGGCGACCACCTTGTCGCGCTCGGCGTTTCGAACAGTAAGCATAATGATCGGGGTATCGCTGGACCGGCGTATTTCGCGGCAAGTTTCAACGCCACTCATCCCCGGGAGATTCGCGTCAAGGAGGATGAGATCGGGCTTAAGTTTACTGGCCATCTCGACGGCTTCTTCGCCGGTGGCGACTTCGCTGATGGTATAGCCGCGAAATGAAAGA
>Ga0307471_100002918_pt1 | contig 10016 bp, 7 predicted proteins | sample atmos_gasesAM3C__2_FD_204566 | JGI IMG/M metagenome (GOLD analysis project Ga0307471, IMG submission 204566) | Hardwood forest soil microbial communities from Morgan-Monroe State Forest, Indiana, United States - atmos_gasesAM3C_515 | ecosystem: Environmental > Terrestrial > Soil > Temperate... | reverse complement strand
CCACGTCCGAAACTCGCGGGCTCATGCATCCGTGGCAAGTGCGTGCTCGTCACCGGCGCCGGAGGCTCTATCGGCTCGGAGCTGTGCCGCCAGATCATCCGCCTCGATCCCGCACGGCTGGTGTTGTTCGAGATGTCGGAACTTGCGCTGTACAACATCCAGCGAGAGCTCGAGGAGGTCGCGGCGAACGAGCGGCTGAAATCGGAGATCGTACCGCTGCTCGGCAACGCTCATCACCGCCATCGCGTGCGCGAGGTGTTGGCCACCTTCGGAGTACACACCATCTACCACGCGGCTGCCTACAAGCACGTACCTATCGTCGAACACAATGTCGTCGAGGGCATTCATAACAATGTGATCAGCACCTGGTACACGGCCGAAGCCGCCCTCGAGACGGGGGTCGAGACTTTCGTACTCATCTCCACCGACAAGGCAGTGAATCCGGCGAACGTCATGGGCGCCACCAAGCGCCTCGCCGAGCTGGTACTCCAGGCGCTGCAGGAGCGCACGACACATACGCGCTTCTGCATCGTGCGTTTCGGCAACGTGCTCGCATCCTCGGGCTCCGTGGTGCCGCTCTTCCAGGAGCAGATCCGGCGCGGCGGTCCAGTCACCGTGACGCACCCGGACGTCATCCGGTACTTCATGACCATACCCGAAGCGGCGCAGCTCGTGCTGCAGGCAGGGTCGATGGCCAAGGGCGGGGATGTGTTCGTGCTCGATATGGGACGCCCGGTACGCATCGACGATCTTGCGCGGCGGCTCATCAACCTCATGGGACTCACGGTGCGCGATGCCGCGAGTCCAGAAGGTGACATCGAGATCGAGTACACCGGCCTGCGCACGGCAGAGAAGCTGTTCGAGGAACTGCTCATCGGCACCAACGTTACGGGTACCGATCACCCCATGATCCTGCGCGCCATCGAGCATCATCTGCCCTGGGCGCGGATGCAGCAGATTCTCAATGAGCAGCTCGTGGCGCTTGCCAGTTTCGACTGTCATCGGGCGCTCGCGCTGCTCACCGAGTCGGTGGCCGAATACCAGGCGGAGGTCGACATCCGCGACTACGTGTGGACGCGCAAGGCGGTGCTGCCCCACGCTCCGGCTGCCAAGGTCGCGGATTTCGCCGCGAAGCGCCGCCAGTCGGAAGCCACCAAGCCTCAGGGCCAGACTCCCGCCTGAACCTGGCTCGCGCGCGTGCGCTTGAGCAGCGACTGGCCTTCCATTAGGCTTGGTCCCATTCCCCTTGCCACTCAAGAACTTAACTCATGCGTGTCACGATTTTCGGCTCGGGCTATGTGGGTCTGGTGACCGGGGCGTGCCTCGCCGACGCCGGCAATCACGTGATTTGCGTGGACATCGACGCCGCGAAGATCGAGCGGCTGAAGCGCGGTGAGGTACCGATTCACGAGCCCGGGCTCGAGGCTCTCATCAAGCGCAACTCCGAGGCGGGGAGACTCGAGTTCACCACCGATGCCGCGCGCGGCGTGGAGCACGGGCTCTTCCAGCTGATCGCGGTCGGGACGCCCCCGGGGGAGGACGGCTCGGCAGATCTGCGCCACGTGCTCGCGGTCGCGCGCACCATCGGCACGCACATGAGCCGCTACTGCATCGTGATCACCAAGTCGACGGTGCCGGTCGGCACGGCCGACAAGGTGCACGCCGAGCTCGACCGCACGCTCGGCGCTCGCGGCGCGAAGGTCGAGTTCGACGTCGTGTCCAACCCCGAGTTCCTCAAGGAGGGCGCCGCGATAGGCGACTTCATGAAGCCGGACCGAGTGGTGATCGGCTCCGACAACCCGCGCACGACCGAGCTGGTGCGGGCGCTGTATGAGCCGTTCACGCGCAATCACGATCGGCTCATCGTGATGGACATCCGCTCGGCCGAGCTCACCAAGTACGCGGCCAACGCCATGCTCGCCACCAAGATCAGCTTCATGAACGAGCTCGCCAACATCGCCGAGCGCGTCGGTGCGGACATCGAGAAGGTGCGCATCGGCATCGGCTCGGACCCGCGCATCGGCTACAGCTTCATCTACCCCGGCACCGGCTACGGCGGCTCCTGCTTCCCGAAGGACGTGCGCGCGCTCATCCGCTCCTCGCACGATGCCGGACACGAGCCACAGGTGCTCCATGCGGTCGAGTCGGTCAACGTGCGGCAGAAAGAAGTCCTGTTCCACAAGATGCAGCGGCACTTCGCCGACGGCCTGAAGGGGCGCACGCTCGCACTGTGGGGTCTCGCCTTCAAGCCGAATACCGACGACATGCGCGAGGCGCCCTCGCGGAAACTGATCGAGCTGCTGCTCGCGGCCGGGGCGCGCGTACACGCCTACGACCCGGTGGCCGGCGCCGAGGCACAGCGGCTGTACGCCGGTGTGGACGGATTCGCGCTCGCCAAGAACGCCTACGATGCCGCCGGCGGGGCGGATGCCCTCGCCATCGTCACCGAGTGGCAGGAGTTCCGCAGCCCGGATTTCGAGCGGCTGCGCGAGCTGCTGAAGGCGCCGGTCATCTTCGACGGCCGCAATCTCTATGATCCGGCCATGGTGAGCCGCTTCGGGTTCACCTACTACGCCATCGGTCGCGGCAAGCTGCTGGCGGCGGCCTGAGGGTCCCGGGAACCGACACCGTGCTCACTCCAGTCATTCTTTCCGGAGGCGCCGGCACGCGCCTGTGGCCGTTGTCGCGCGAGCTCTATCCCAAGCAGCTGTTGCCGCTCACCGGTGCGCGCACCATGCTGCAGCAGACGGTGCTGCGCCTCGAGGGTCTCACGGCGGCAGGCCCCGTGGTGGTGTGCAACGAGGCGCACCGCTTCCTCGTCGCCGAGCAGCTGCGACAGCTACGCATCAGCCCGCGCGCCACCGTCCTCGAGCCCTTCGGCCGCAACACCGCGCCCGCGATCGCGCTCGCCGCACACGCCGCGCTCAAGGGCGTCGGGAGCGATGCCAACGCCGTCGATCCGGTGCTGCTGGTGCTGCCGGCCGATCACGTGATCCGCGACGTCGCCGCTTTCCAGCGCGCGGTGCGCGTGGCGCTCGCCGCCGCCGATGCCGGACAGCTCGCAACCTTCGGCGTGGTCGCAGGGTCTCCCGAGACCGCGTACGGGTACATCCACCGTGGCGCACCGAGCGGGGCCGCCTTCCGGATCGCGCGTTTCGTCGAGAAACCGAACTCCGAGCGGGCGCGCGAGTTCGTGCAGTCGGGCGATTACTACTGGAACAGCGGCATGTTCGTATTCCGCGCGCGGCGCTACCTGCAGGAGCTGCAGCGCTTCCAGCCGGAGATGGCGCGCATCTGCGAGTCGGCCTTCCGCGGCGCGCAGGCGGATCTGGATTTCACGCGCATCGCCGCCGCGGCCTTCGAGGCCTGTCCGGCCGACTCGATCGACTATGCGGTGATGGAAAAGACCGCGGACGCGGTGGTGGTGCCGCTCGATGCCGGCTGGAGCGATGTCGGCTCCTGGTCCTCGCTCCACGAGGCGAGCGAAGGCGACGCCCACGGCAATGTCGTGCACGGCGATGTGATCGTCGAGGACACACAGGGGAGCTACCTGTATTCCGAGAGCCGCCTGGTGACCGCGGTCGGGCTGCGTGACCACGTCGTGGTCGAGACCAAGGACGCGGTGCTGGTCGCGCCGAAGAGTCGCGTGCAGGACGTGAAGAAGCTCGTGCAGCTGCTGAAGGAGCGCGGCCGCTACGAGCACTCGCTGCATCGCGAGGTGTTCCGCCCGTGGGGCAGCTACGACAGCATCGAGTCGGGCGGGCGCTTCCAGGTGAAGCGCCTGAAGGTCAAGCCCGGCGCCACGCTGTCACTGCAGATGCACCACCATCGCGCCGAGCACTGGGTGGTGGTCGCGGGCACCGCGCGCATCACGCGCGGCGACGACGTGTTCCTGCTCGAGGAGAATCAGTCCACCTACATTCCGATCGGCGTCAAGCATCGCATCGAGAACCCGGGCATGATTCCGCTCGAGATCATCGAGGTGCAGTCGGGCTCCTACCTCGGCGAGGATGACATCGTGCGCTTCGAGGACGTCTACGGCCGCAAGGGCACGACGAGCTGAAGCAGGCATGCGACTGGATTGCTTCAAGGCGTACGACGTCCGCGGCCGCATTCCCGACGAGATCAACGAGTCGCTCGCCTACGACATCGGACGCGCCTTCGCGGCGTTCGTGAAGCCGCGGCAGGTCGCGGTCGGCTACGACATCCGCCTCTCGAGCCCGGCACTGGCCGCGGCCGTCAGCAAGGGCCTCCTCGACTGCGGGAGCGACGTGCTCGACATCGGGCTGTGGGGCACCGAGGGCGCGTATTTCGCGACCTTCGCCGAGAAGCTCGACGGCGGCATCATGGTGACCGCCAGCCACAACCCGCCGGATTACAACGGCATGAAGTTCGTGCGCGAGGGCGCGCGCCCCATCAGCGCCGATACCGGGCTCAAGGAGATGCGCGCGCTCATCGAGGGCGGCAAGCTCCCGCCGAAGACGGCCCGGATCGGCAGCGAGCGCCCGCTCGACATTCGCAGCAAGTATCTCGCGCACCTGCTCGGTTACGTCGACGTTGCGCGGCTGCGTCCGCTGAAAGTCGTGGTCAATGCCGGCAACGGGGGTGCCGGCCTGATCGTCGATGCGCTCTCTCCCCACCTGCCGGTGGAATTCATCAGGGTCAACCACGAGCCCGATGGCACCTTTCCGCACGGCGTGCCGAACCCGATGCTGGAGGAGAACCGCGCCGCGACCACTTTCGCGGTGCGCGCGAGCCACGCGGATCTCGGGCTCGCCTGGGACGGCGACTACGATCGCTGCTTCTTTTTCGATGAGAACGGGCAGTTCATCGAGGGTTACTATCTCGTCGGGCTTCTCGCCGAGCATTTCCTCAGGCAGGAACCGGGGGCGCGTATCGTGCACGACCCGCGCCTCACCTGGAACACGCTCGATATCGTGCGGCGCGCGGGCGGCACGCCGGTGCTGTGCAAGTCGGGGCACGCCTTCATCAAGCAGAAAATGCGCGAGGCCGATGCGGCGTACGGCGGAGAGATGAGCGCGCACCACTACTTCCGCCGCTTCTCCTACTGCGACAGTGGCATGATCCCCTGGCTGCTCGTGCTCGCGGTGATCAGCGAGCGCCGACAGCCGCTCTCCGCCCTGGTCGGGGAGCGGATGCGCCTCTTCCCGGCGAGCGGGGAGATCAACCGGCACCTGACGAGCGATGCGCGCTCGATCCTCGAGCGCGTGCGTGCGCACTACCAGCGCGCGGCACAGACCATCGACTTCACCGACGGACTGTCGATGGAATTCCCCGAGTGGCGCTTCAACCTGCGCGGCTCCAACACCGAGCCGCTCGTGCGGCTGAACGTGGAGGCGCGCGGCAGCGAGCCGCTGATGCGCGAGAGGACCCTGGAGCTGCTGAAGCTTATCGACGGCTGACCGAGGCGCAGTCAGATCCGGCGGCGGAGGCTCGCCGCGGCGCGCTGTGCGGTGTGTCCATCCCACAGCTCCGGCCGGCGGCCGCGCGGCCACTCACCGGCGAGCGCTGCGCGGGCGGCCGCCGCCAGCTCCGGAGGCTTCAGCAGCCGGTTGGTTCCTTGCGAGACAGTGACCGGCCGCTCGGTGTTCTCGCGCAGCGTCGCGCACGGGATGCCGAGGTAGGTGGTCTCTTCCTGCACCCCGCCCGAGTCGGTGATGGCGATGGTGCAGCCCATCACCAGGCTCATGAACTCGATGTAGCTCAAGGGCTCGGTGAGGCGCATGGCGGGTGCCGCGGTGAGACTCCCGAGGAGTCCGAACTCCTCGAGGCGGTGCCGGGTGCGTGGGTGCACTGCAAACACCACGGTCAGCTCGCCCGCGAGCTCGATCAGCGCGCTCACCAGAGCGGCGAGGGGCTCGCGCGCGTCGACATTCGAGGGCCGGTGCAGGGTGACGATGGCATATGGATTCGCGATTCCGAGGCGGTTGCGGGCGTTCGCCGCCTCGATGCGAGTGCGCAGCATCTCGAACGAGTCGATCATGATATTGCCGACGCACTCGATCTTCTCCGGCGGGATGCCCTCGGCGAGGAGATTCGCATCGGCGTCCTTGGAGGGTGTCCACAGCAGGTCGCTGATCGCATCGGTCACCAGGCGATTGATCTCCTCGGGCATGCGGCGGTCACGGCTCCGCAGCCCCGCCTCCAGGTGGACGACGGGTATCCAGAGCTTCGCCCCGACCAGGGCGCAGGCGGCGGTGGCATTCACATCGCCCACCACCACGATGGCTGCCGGACGCTCGCGCTGGCACACCTCCTCGTAGGCGATCATGGTCCGCCCGGTCTGCTCGGCATGGGAGCCGCTGCCGACCTCGAGGTGGTGGGCGGGCTCGGGCAGGCGCAGGTCGCGGAAGAAGGCATCGGACATGTTCGCATCGTAGTGCTGGCCGGTGTGCACGATGCGGGCCGTGCACCAGCTTTCCGTGGCGAGCTCGTGGTAGAGCGGCGCCACCTTCATGAAATTGGGGCGTGCGGCGGCAACCAGGTGGACGATTTTCGGGCTCACGCGACTGCGGTCTCCATGCCGTGAAGGGTAGCCGATCGCGTGGAGTGAGAGGCCCGACATGCCGGGGCGGCGGATATCGGACTACACTTGACCTGGCTTTCCGGTCCGGTCGCCGGAACTCTACCGTGGGGGATCCTTGTCTGCACACGGCGACACTGGTTTGATACCGGACCGATAGGTAACTTCCACCGTTCAATCACTGCAGGGAAAACCCATGGCGCTTTGGAAAGACTCACCGACCGGAACCAGCCCCCCCGCGACCAATTCCCCCGGAATGGCCCCCGCGCCGCACCATCCACGGGAGCCGGAGAAGACCAACGTGGCTTCATTGACCCCCGAGCCCCCCCGCCGCGCAGCGCCGGCGCCGGCGGCAGCCCCCGCGCAGCGCCAGGAGCACCGGGAATCGCACATCTCCGCCGACCTCACCATCGAGGGAAAGATCGTCGGCTCCGGGCACATCCGCATTGCCGGGCGCTTCAAGGGCGACGTGCAGGTCGATGGCAACGTCAGCCTCGAAGCCGGCGCGCGCCTCGAAGGGCAGGTGAAGGCGAGCGTGGTGAGCGTGGGGGGCGAGCTCATCGGCAACATCGAGAATGCCAAGCGGGTCGAGCTGCTCGAGACGGGTGTGATCAATGGCGATGTGAAAGCCGGCTCACTGACCGTTGCGGCTGGCTCGCGCATGCGCGGCCAGGTCGAATTCGGCTACGAAGGCGAGACGCGGGCCAAGGGCGAGACCAAAGGCTTCGGCAGCGCATGAGCGTCGCCACACGGACGGTGGTCGCGGGCAAGACGCGCACCTGTCCGCATTGCAAGGCGACGATCCTCGAGAGCCTGAGCATCTGCCCCGGGTGCCTGCATCACCTGCGCTTCGACCAGGAGGCGGCGAAGCGCCAGGTGGCCGCCAAGTCGGCACTGCGCGTCGAGGGCGTCATACGCCACCCGCCGGTCGAAGAGGCCTGGGAATACTTCGTCGTCATCTCGATCCGCAACGATCGGGGCGAGGAGGTCACGCGGCAGGTGGTGAGCGTGGGCGCGCTGCAGGGAGCCGAGAAGCGCACGTTCAGCCTCTCGGTCGATACCATGCCGGCGCAGATCCCCGTGGGCACCAACGGGCGAGCGGCGCCGCCGGCGCCACCCTCCGCAACTCCAAAACGCTGAGACCCGCTGCCGCGTTCTGCGGCCGGTCCGGAGCACGGGTGCGCTCGGGCTCGACCGGCGCACGTCCTCAGAAACTGTGCTCGGTCTGCACGAGGAACTGCACGCGCTTGATCGTCGGGTCGCCGTTGAAGGGGAAGGCGAGATCGACGTGGATGATGTTACCGAGCCCCGAGCGGGCGTTGCCGATGCGCAGACCAAAGCCTGCGTCAGTCAGCAGCCCCAGGCTCGGGGCCGCGAGCGGCGCTCGCCCCCACGTGCGCCCCGCATCGAAGAACACCGCACCACCGACGCGAAACAGGCGAAACACATACCAGTCGGTGAAATAGCGCTGCTCGATGGTGAAGAGCGCGCGCTGGGTACCGTCCTGGTACCGTAGCGGGTAACCGCGCAGGCCGTTGTCGCCGCCGAGGGTGATCTGGTTATCGAGATCGAGCCGCCAACCCTTGGTGCCTGAGAGCGCGGTGAAGAACAGCCAGTTCTTGCTCTGCTCGTTGTAGTAGCGCACCGAGACATCCATGATGCCGTTGTAGAGCGCTCCCTCGGTGACACGGCCCGAGAAATCCCAGAACAGCAGCGCGGTCGAGCGGCCGTTGCCGCCAAAGCCGGTCGAAGCGTAGGTCTGGAAGATGAGCGCGCTGCTGCTCGAGCCCCAACTCGCCGCCGCATAGCCCGCACGTGCGCTGAAGGAGGTGCCGAGGTAGAAGTCTTCGGTGCGCCCGATCTGATCGTGGTTCCACATGCGCACGTAATCATCCTGGATAAGGTCGAACTGCACGAAGGGATACAGGAAGCGGCGGTCCTGCGGCACGACGCTCGGGCCGGCCCACGTCACCGGCTCGAAGTTATGCTCGTCGTAGGTGAAGCCGGTCGTCCAGCGGCGCACCCAGCCGTTCTGCACTCCCGAGGACCAGCCCCCGAAGACCTGTGCGCCCTGATGCAAATCCTGGAACCTGTCAATGACGATTCCGCGGTCGTAGAGCGGAGTGGTCTGCCGGTCGTCGATGCCGTAGGCGCCCGCTGCCCAGCGGGTGTTGAGGGCGTAGAACGGCTGCTGCACCGAGAGCTCGCGCAGGTAGCCGTCGCTGTTGTTGGCGAAAGTGGCAGCCGCAGAGACGAAGGAGCCGAACGCATGCTCGTCGGACGCCTGCAGGCCGGTCGAGGTGCGATCGACGTCGACGCTATGAAACACCTTCACGCTGGCACCGGTGCCGAGGAAGTTGGTGTCCTGGAGCTGTACCCCGACGGAGTTGGTGCCGCCTGAGCGGCTGAAGTTGAAGCCGGGGTTCAGCGTCCAGACATCGCGCGTGGTGACGCGCAGGTCGACGTGGTTGTCCTCGTACCGCACCTCTCGTATCCAGGCATCGTAGAAGTAGCCGTCCGCCCGCAGGATGCGCTCGGACTCATCGACCAGGCGCCGGTTGTAGCGATCGCCCGGCCTGAACAGCAGCTGGTGGCGGATCACCTCGGCACGGGTCTTGGGGTGCAGGTGGTTCCCCAGGCGGAAGAGCCAGTTGTCATCCTTGGGATCCTCGAGATTGAAGATGTTCTGGTTATCGACCAGCACTGCACCGATCACCGCGCCCGCGGACTCGAGCTCAGCGGCGGAAGGCACACCGGGTGTAACTTCGGGCGGCGCGTAGCGATGAGCCGTCCCGTCCGCGGCGCCATCGGCTGCACCGGCACCATCGTCTGTACTGGCACCATCGGCCGCGGCGGCATCGGCGGCCGCACCCGATGCGGATTCCGTCGAAGCCCAGGCACTCAGGGGAACCACCAGCAGAAGAGCTACCAGCAGAAGCAGCACCAGCGGCAGGAGGGAGGTCCCCGCTCGCCACGCGGGCGCCAGGGATCGATTGATCGGCGAGCCGACTGCCATGCCCTATGTGAGCCTCGGACAGTCAGTGTGCGACCTTATACATCGTGGCATTGTGCGCGCGATCCTTGCGGGCACCGGTGCCACAGATACCAGATTCAACGCCGGCCTCCAGGCCGTGATCGACTGCTACGCTTGCGACGGCCGTGCTTGACAAGCAAACCCTACCCTCATATCGAAGGAAGGGAGTCCTGGCAAGACGTCCGCCGCCGCAATTTGTCAATTCCGCGACGCGGTCAGTAGTTTGGCCGCTGATCCTCGCGGCGCTCGTCAGCACAGGCCCCGCCACCCCGACAGCGCGCACTGACAATCCGACGCCGCTGACAGAGCGCGGAATTCTGGGCGCAGGCCTCAGCGCGGCTGGTTTCCGCGGGGAAATTGTGTGCGGCGCTCGAGTCCGTGTACGCGTGCGGCAGCGGAGCGTGCTCAGAACCTGCCGCGCTGAAAGTCCTCGAACGC
>Ga0307471_100002917_pt1 | contig 10016 bp, 7 predicted proteins | sample atmos_gasesAM3C__2_FD_204566 | JGI IMG/M metagenome (GOLD analysis project Ga0307471, IMG submission 204566) | Hardwood forest soil microbial communities from Morgan-Monroe State Forest, Indiana, United States - atmos_gasesAM3C_515 | ecosystem: Environmental > Terrestrial > Soil > Temperate... | reverse complement strand
CTGATCGCCGCGGCGGTCGCCATCGAGCAGGTGCAGGAGCTGCGCCGCCACGGAGTCAGCGAGTTTCACTTCTACACGCTGAATCGTGCCGAGCTCACCTACGCGATCTGTCACGCGCTCGGGCTGCGGCCACTGCCGCAGACAGCGGCTGCCCCCGGGGCCGTGGCATGAGCCCATTTCCCGGTAACCCCGGCAGCCGCTGTGCACACGCAGCGGCGCACGGCGGTGCCGCGGAGCAGGCGCCCCTGCGCGCCGACCGCGAGACCGAGCGGCGCGGGCGCGAGAGCGCACGGACGTGCGCGCCGGCCCCCTTCGCCATCGAGCCGTGCGATGAGACCGAGCGGCGCACGCGCATCGAGCGGCTCAAGGGTCTGCTCGGCGAGCGCATCGTGTTCCTCGATGGCGCGATGGGCACGATGATCCAGCGCCTGAAGCTCGATGAGTCCGGCTACCGCGGCGAGCGGCTGCGCGATCACTCGCGTGACCTCGGGGGGAACAACGACATTCTGACACTGACGCGCCCGGATGCGGTGAGCGAAATTCACCGCGCCTATCTCGCCGCGGGCGCCGACATCATCGAAACCAACACCTTCAATTCCAACGCCATCTCGCAGGCGGACTACGGCACCGCGGCGCTCGTCCCCGAGCTCAACTATCGCGCGGCGCGGCTCGCGCGCGCGGCGGCGGACCGGTGCGCGCACCGCACGGGAGGCGCGCGCTTCGTCGCCGGCGCGCTCGGGCCGACCAATCGCATGAGCTCCATGTCCCCCGATGTCAACGACCCCGGTTACCGCAGCGTCAGCTTCGATGAGCTGGTGACGGCGTATCTCGAGGCGGCCCGCGGCCTGCTGCTCGGCGGGGTGGATCTGCTGCTGATCGAAACGGTCATCGACACCCTCAATGCCAAAGCCGCCATCTACGCGGCGCTCACGCTGTTCGACCAGACCGGCATCACGCTGCCGCTCGCGATCTCGGGCACGATCACCGATGCCTCGGGCAGGGTGCTGTCGGGCCAGACGACCGAAGCCTTCTGGAACTCGGTCCGTCATGCGCAACCGCTGTTCGTGGGGCTGAACTGCGCGCTCGGCGGTCGGCAGCTGCGCCCGTACATCGAGGAGCTGGCACAGGCTGCGCGCGACACCTACGTGTGCGCCTACCCGAACGCCGGGCTTCCCAACGCCTTCGGCGAGTACGACGAGTCGCCCGAGGACACGGCAGCGGTCCTGGGCGAGTTCGGCGAGTCCGGGCTGGTGAATATCGTCGGCGGCTGCTGCGGCACGACGCCCGAGCACATCCGGCTGCTACGCGAGGGGCTGGCCACGCGCGCGGCGCGGCCGCTGGCGCCGCTGCCGGTGAAGTGCCGTCTCGCCGGGCTCGAGCCACTCAACATCGATGAGGACAGCCTGTTCGTCAACGTCGGCGAGCGTACCAACGTCACCGGCTCCGCCAAATTCCGCAAGCTGATCGAGGCCGGTGATTACACCGCAGCGCTCGAGGTGGCACGCCAGCAGGTCGCCAACGGCGCGCAGATGATCGACGTCAACATGGACGAGGGCATGCTGGATTCGGAGGCGGCCATGGTGCGCTTCCTAAACCTGGTGGCCGCCGAGCCGGACATCGCCCGCGTACCGGTGATGATCGATTCCTCCAAGTGGTCGGTGATCGAGGCCGGCCTGCGCTGCGTGCAGGGCAAGGCGGTCGTCAACTCGATCAGCCTCAAGGAGGGCGAGGACACCTTCATCGAGCATGCCCGTCAGGTGCGCCGTTACGGCGCGGCGGCCGTGATCATGGCCTTCGACGAACAGGGTCAGGCCGACACCATCGAGCGGCGCGTCGCCATCTGCCAGCGCGCCTACCGCATCCTCACCGCGCGCGTGGGGCTCGCGCCCGAGGACATCATCTTCGATCCCAACATCTTCGCCATCGCTACCGGCATCGAGGAGCACAGCGCTTACGGGCTCGCCTTCATCGAGGCCACGAAGCGCATCAAGCGCGAGCTGCCGCACGTGCTGGTGAGCGGCGGTGTAAGCAACGTGTCGTTCTCGTTCCGGGGCAACGAGCCGGTGCGCGAGGCGATGCACTCGGTATTTCTCTACCATGCGATCGCCGCCGGCATGGACCTGGGGATCGTCAACGCCGGGCAGCTCGGGGTCTACGAGCAGCTCGATGCGCCGCTGCGCGAGGCGTGCGAGGACGTGGTCCTCAACCGCCGCCCGGACGCCACCGAGCGGCTGCTGGAGATCGCCGCACGTTACAAGGGCGAGGGCGGCACGCGACGCGGCGAGGATCGCGAATGGCGCAAGCTCGCAGTCGGCAAGCGTCTCGAGTATGCACTCGTCAAGGGGATCGACGACTTCATCATCGAGGACACCGAGGCGGCGCGCGCGGTGAGCGCGCGGCCGCTCGATGTCATCGAAGGCCCGCTCATGGACGGCATGAACGTGGTCGGCGACCTGTTCGGCTCGGGCAAGATGTTCCTGCCGCAGGTGGTGAAGAGCGCCCGCGTGATGAAGCGCGCGGTGGCGTACCTCGTGCCGTACATCGAGCAGAGCAAGGACGCGGGCGGGCGGCGCTCCAACGGCCGCATCGTGGTCGCAACCGTCAAGGGCGACGTGCACGACATCGGCAAGAACATCGTCGGAGTGGTGCTGCAATGTAACAACTTCGAGGTCATCGACCTCGGCGTGATGGTGCCGTGCGAGAAGATCCTCGAGACTGCGCGCCGCGAGCGCGCCGATCTCATCGGCCTCTCCGGCCTCATCACGCCCTCACTCGATGAGATGGTGCACGTGGCGCGCGAGATGCAGCGCCAGGGCTTCGAGCTGCCGCTGCTCATCGGCGGCGCCACCACGTCCCCGGCTCACACCTCCGTGAAGATCGCGCTGCAGTATCGCTCGCCCGTGGTGTATGTGAAGGACGCTTCGCGCGCGGTCGGAGTCTGTCAGACCCTGACGCAGCCGGCACGGCGGGCGGCGTTCATCGCCCGCGTGAGCGAGGACCACGAGCGCCGCCGCGAGCAGCACGCTGCCAAGAAAGTGAAGCTCCCGGAAGCCGCGCTCGAAGCCGCGCGCGCCAACCGCGTACGCATCGACTGGAAAGCCTTTGTGCCGCTCGCGCCGCGCGTGCCGGGCGTCCGGCGTTTCGACGACTATCCGCTCACGCAGCTGCTCGGCTACATCGACTGGATGCCGTTCTTCAATGCCTGGGAGTTCGCCGGCCGGTTCCCGGAAATTCTCACCGACCCCGTGGTCGGGGACGCTGCCAGCAACCTGTACGCCGACGCGCGCCGCATGCTGAAGACCCTGATCGCCGAACGCTGGCTCACGGTGCGCGCAGTGCTCGGGCTGTTTCCCGCCAACGCGGTCGGCGATGACGTCGAGATCTACGCGGACGAGGCGCGGCGCGAGCCGCTCACGACGCTCAACTTCCTGCGCCAGCAGAAGGGCAAGCCCGAGGGCCAGCCGCACGAGTGCCTGGCCGACTACGTGGCGCCCGCAGCGAGCGGTGCGCGCGACTACTTCGGCGCCTTCGCCGTGACCGCGGGACTTGGCATCGAGGAACACCTGCGGCGCTTCGAGCGCGCGCACGACGATTACTCGGCGATCATGCTCAAAGCGCTCGCCGATCGTCTCGCCGAGGCGGCAGCGGAGCACTTCCACGAGCGCGTGCGGCGCGAGCTGTGGGGTTACGCGGCCGATGAGGACCTGACCAACGAGCAGCTGGTGCGCGAGGAATACCGCGGCATCCGCCCGGCGCCGGGTTACCCGGCGTGTCCGGATCACACCGAGAAGGCGAAGCTCTGGCGGCTGCTCGATGCAGAGCGCAGCGCGGGCATCGTTCTGACCGACTCGTATGCGATGTACCCCACCGCTGCGGTGAGCGGCTGGTATATCGCGCACCCGCAGGCGCGCTACTTTGCACTCGGCAAGATCGATCGCGATCAGGTCGGGGATTACGCGCGGCGCAAGGGATGGACGCTCGAGGAGGCGCAGCGATGGCTCGCGCCCAACCTCGGTTACGAACCCTGAGTCGTCTCGATGCGCAGCCGGCGGAACCAGGCTTCCGTGCCGCGGTGCTGCAGGACGATGTGCCCTTCGGCGAGGCGCGCGAACTGCGGGAAGTCACGGAAGCGGCTGCGCGCGATGCGGGCTCGCAACTCCTCGCTCGCCAGATCGCAACCGATTACCTGCGTATCATCGATCCAGTACTCGAGCGCTGAGCCTTTCATGAGGATGCGTGCGCTGTGGTACGCGTTGGCGCTGCTGCGCAGGTCGTGCCAGGGCGCCATGAGCCCATAGAGCGCGCCACACGAGGTCAACGCGTCGGCCCCGTCGGGATGATGCTCGTCATCGAGCAGCTGCATGGCAGGTCCTGACTGTGCGGCAGGCCCCGCCTCCTCCTGCACCCGGCACAGGACCGCAGTGCTGCCCGCGCGCGGCAGGCGCCAGTCGAACAGCAGCGTGAAATCCGCGAAGCGCTCGCGCGAGATGAGGTCGATGCGCTCGCCCTGTGCGATGGCGCGCAGCACATCGCCGTCCACACCCCACGATCCCTGCGGAAACTGCTCGCGGCCGAACCCTCGCCAGTCGGCCGCGCCCAGCGCACGCTCAGCCATATTCTCTTCCCTGCCCCATGTGTGGGAATCCTACCCCAGGAAATTCGCCGGTGACATCGCCCGAAAGGGGCGAGCCGCGCACTCCGTGAACCGCTCGGGGGTTTTGCCACCAGGCGCGGGCCCAGGGGGGAACGCCTCAGCGACCGAGGCGGCGTTCGCTCTCGAGTGACCGCAGGTACGCCGCACCGCCCAGGTCGCTCATCTGCGCCAGGATCCAGTCGCGCCGGGCGATGACATAGCGCGAGGGACGCTCGGCGTGCAGGCGCAGCGGATTGGGCAGCACGGCCGCAAGCGACGCCGCTTCCGCCGCGCTCAGCCGCAGCGCCGGCTTGTGCCAGAACCGCTCGGCCGCCGCCTGCACACCATAAATACCATCCCCGAACTGCGCGATGTTCAGATACACCTCGAGGATACGTTCCTTGGGCCAGAGCGTCTCAATGAGTACTGTGAAGTACACCTCCAGGCCCTTGCGCACGAAGCTGTGCCCCGACCAGAGAAACAGATTCTTCGCGACCTGCTGGGATATGGTGCTCGCGCCGCGCAGGCGCCTGCCCCGCTCGCTGGCGCGCACCGCTTCGCGGATGGAGTTGAGATCGAACCCGGCGTGAAAGGGGAACTGCTGATCCTCGGACGCGATCACGGCGATGGCCGCGTTGGGGGAGATCTGCTCGAGGCTCACCCAGCGGAAGTTGGTGCGGTAGGCGCGCTCGCGTGCCTGCCAGGCCGCGACGCGCGCCTCGATCATGAAAGCGCTGGTGAGGGGTCGCAGCCAGCGCAACACCAGCACCGGCGTTGCCGTGAGCAGTACCCAGGTGAGCAGCGCGAGGGCGAGATACCTGAGCAGTGCCCCGGCGATCCGTCCAAGCTGTGACTCGTGGTGCCCGCGCCTCACAGCGCCCGGACCGGCAGCGAGGCGTGAGGCGCTCAGGCGGCCGGGACGCGTCGCGCCGACACGATCACGACGTCCTCGAGCGGAGCGTCCTTGTAGCCCTTGCGCGTCCCGGTGCCGACATTCGCGATGCGGTCGATGACCTCCATGCCCTCGCTGACGCGGCCGAAGACCGCATAGCCGTAATCGCGCGGGCCGTGGTCGAGGAAGGCGTTGTCGGAAAGGTTGACGAAGAACTGCGAGGTCGCGCTGTTGATGTCGCTGGTGCGTGCCATCGACAGTGTCCCGCGGGTGTTCTTCAGCCCGTTCTTCGCCTCGTTGCTGATGGGCGCGCGGGTCTTGCGGCTGGCGAAGTCCGCGGTGAGTCCCCCGCCCTGGATGACGAAGCCGGGCACGATGCGATGAAAGATGGTGCCATCGAAGTGCCCGTCATCGACGTAGCGCAGGAAATTCTCAACCGTGAGCGGCGCCTCCTTGGGAAACAGCTCCACCGTGAAGGTGCCGTGCGAGGTCTCAAATCGGATCATATCGTCCTTCCGTGATGCGCTCGTGTCCGCCAAGATCGCGGTGCGAGCGTACAGAACGGAACCCGGCGAGGACAAGCTCGTCGCGCAGCGCCGCCCCCTGGGCCGTACCGTGCTCGAGCAGCAGCCAGCCGCCGGGATGGAGATGCTGCGGCGCGTCGCGGGCGATGGCCCGCAGGCAGGCGAGCGCATCGGCTCCCGGCGTGAGTGCGAGCCGCGGCTCGTGCGCGAGCGCCGGATCCTCGAGCGCCGGATCGTCGCTCGCGATGTAAGGTGGATTGCTCACTATGAGATCGAAGCGCTCGCCGGCGAGCGGCTCGAACCAACTGCCCTCGCGGAAAGCGATCCCGCTGAGCGCGAGGCGTGCGGCGTTGGCGCGCGCGACCGCGAGCGCTGCTGCCGAAAGATCCGTGGCGGTCACCTGCCAGCGGGGTCGTTCGCTCGCGAGGGCGAGTGCGACTGCGCCCGAACCGGTGCCCATGTCGGCGACGCGCGCCTGCGGCGCGCTGCACAGGGCGAGAGCGCGCTCCACGAGGAGCTCGGTCTCCGGCCGCGGCACGAGCACCGCCGGGGTCACCGTGAGCGCCAGGGACCAGAACTCCCGCGTGCCGGTCAGGTAGGCGAGCGGCTCGCCACGGGCGCGCCGCTCGATGAGCGCGCGGTAATGCCGCTCGGCAGCGGGCTCGACCGCACTCTCGGCGTGCGACATCAGTCGTGCACGTGTCGTGCGCAGCGCACAGGCGAGCAGCAGCCCCGCCTCCAGGGCGGCGTTGGCTGCGGTAGCGGCGCTCGTGCCGGCACACAGGCGTTGCACGCCACTCGCAAGAACTGTGCCGACGTTGGTGCTGACCGTCATCCGTAGGCTACCCAGGGTGTGCGGCGTTATGATAGTTGAATGAGTACCGTACCGTACCCTCCCCAGCGACAGCTGTCGGTCGGCGAGGTGCTGGATCTGAGCTTCCGGATCTATCGAGCCACACTCGTGCGCTGCCTGTTGTTTGCGACCTGCGGCGTCATCGGGGGCCAGCTGGCAGGCATCTATGTGCTCGTCAAGGGCGGCACCATGGCGCGGGGAGGCGGCGGTGTGACCGGCATGGTCGTGCAGCTGCGCGATCCGACCTTTGTCACGCTGTACTTTGTCGGTCTGGTGCTCACGCTGCTGTTCTATGCCGCGGTCCTGCTGCGCCAGCGCGCAATCATCAGCGGCGGCACCGGCGCTGATGCGCTCCCCGCCGCGTTGCGGCGCCTCCCGGCGCTCATCGGTCTGCTGCTGCTGGTGATCATCGGCCTCGGTGTGTGCTTCCTGCCGGGCGCGGTTACCGGAGGCGCGGTGCGCGCGCTGCTGTTCGCCGCGGCGGTGCTGGTGCTCTGCTACGCCGTGGTGGCGATATCCTGCGCGCAGACGATCCTGCTTATCGATGGCGAGGGGCCGGCGAACAGCCTGGCGCGCAGCTGGCGGCTGACCACGGGCAGTTTCTGGCGCCTCAGCCTCATCTACACCGTCGCGCTCATCATCCTGATCGCACTCTATGCAGTGATCGGCGCGATGGCGGGATTCCTGGCGGCGGTCGTCGCGCACGGAGACCTGGCGATGGTTACCGCCTTCACGCAGGTGATCGGCATCATCCTCGGCGCGCTGGCGACCCCCTTCTATGCCGCACTGGCATTGGCAGTGCTTGCCGATCTCAAGGTACGCAAAGAGGGCGCCGATCTCGCGCAACGTATTTCGGCGACGGCCTGAAGGCGTGGCGCGTGCGCTGCTCGCGCTGCTGTTCGCGGCCGCGTTCGCCCCCGGTGCACAGGCGCGCGACCCACTGCAGGCGATCGACGATTGCGTGGCACGGCTCGACACCGAGCTCGACGTGGGCTACGCGCGCATCGCTGCGCGCTGTCCGGAGCTGACACCGGCTCTCACGGCAAGCGCGTTCGCGCCCTGGCTGCCCTCCGACTGGGAGCGGCCCGATAACGAGCTCTCGGCCGCCGGACTCGGCGAGCTGCGTGCGCAGCTCGCGCGTGAGAGCGGCGCGCCGGCACACGATCATCCCGCACCCCGCAGCGAGCGCGTCGCGGCGGTGCTCGCGGCGGTGGCGCACACTGAGGATGGCGGCGGGCGCGGCTGGTGGCAGCGCCTGAAGGATTGGCTGCGCGGTCTCATCACGGCCAACCCGCGGGCAGACGATCCGTGGCTGCGCCGCTGGCTCGCGGATTTCAAGCTTTCGACCGCCGTCACGGAGCTGATCGGGTGGACGGCGCTCGCAGCAGTCGTGGCGCTCGCCGCCGGGATCGTCGTCAACGAGCTCCGCATCGCCGGAGTGCTGAGCCGCGGCGCCGATGACGTGCGCGGCCGACCCGCGGACGGCCTGCGTTACGGCTCATCTCCGGCACTCGCAGACATCGAGCGCGCCGCAGCCGAGGAGCAGCCGGGGCTGCTCCTCGAGCTGATCGCCGCGCGGCTTGCCGCGCAGCGGCGTCTGCCGCCTGCGCGCGCGCTGACCGCACGGGAGCTCGAGCGGCAGGCGCGCCTGCCCGGGGAGTCCGCGCAGGCGCGGCTCGCGGAGCTGGTGGGCGTGTGCGAGCGCGTACGTTTCTCCGCCGAGCGGGTGAGCGGGGCGAGCCTTGCGGCCGCACTGCAGAGCGGCCGCCAGCTGCTGGCCGCGCTAGAGGGCGCGCCACTCACCGTTGCGGCGAGGGAGGCCTAGCCGTGCGTGAGCGGCTCGCAACTCTCGCTTGTGCGCTCGGTGCCGTACTGCTGCTTGGCACGCTGGTGCTGCGCGGCGATGCGCTCGCGGCACGGCGTGCGTCGCTGCCGACCAGCATCGAGCACGCCGACAACGGCCTGCTCGGCCTGATGAGCTGGCTGCAGAGCGAGGGCGTCCGCACGCTTGCGCTGCGCGAGCGTTTCGGCGCGCTCTCCGCAAAGGCCGCTCTCAACTCCAAAGGCAATTTGCTCATCGTCAGCCTGCCGGCCGTCAGCGGCGTCCGTCCGGATGAGGCGGTGGCGCTCGACCGCTGGATCAGAGACGGCAACACGCTACTGGTCCTCGCCGCCATGCGCGACCGCCCGGGCTGGGCGCAGTTTCCGTTCGCGATGGCGAACGACCTGGAGCTGATCACCGAGCTGCGCCTGGCCCCGAGTGCGGAGCCGCGCACTGCTGGCCGCAGCGAGCGCGGCGAGCGTGGCGCGAACGGCAAGCGCGGCGGCGAGTCAGCCGCCGCACGACTCACGCGGCTCACGAGCGAGCTCAGCAGCCCGGAGCAGTCCACACTCGTGCCCAACCGCGCGCATCCCTATTTCAACGGGGTAGCCCGTGCGCTGGCATTCTCCGACTACGCTCCCGTCCGCTACACGCTCGCAATTCCACGCGACGGATTCGCATTGTCGCTCGCTCACGAGCAGGGCGGGGTCGAGGACGCGTTCTGGGTCCGGCCACACGGCGAAGGCACTATCATCGTGAGCGGTTTCGGCTCGCTCTTCAGCAATCGCGCGCTCGGCAAAGCCGACAACGCCAGGTTGCTCGCCAACGTGATCGCCGCGGGCCTCGGGGCCGATGGCACCGTGGTGTTCGATGACGAGCACCAGGGGCTCAGCGACGACTACGACCCGGAGCGCTTCTATCGCGACCCGCGGCTGTATGCCACGCTCGGGGTCGTCATCGCGGTGTGGCTCGCCTGGGTGCTCGGTGCCACGCGGCTGCAGACACCGCGCGCGCGGCCCGCAGCGCCGCGGGAAGCGGAGCTCGTGCGCACCACCGGGCTCTATCTCGCCCGCGTGCTGCGGCCGGCGGCGGCCGCGCGCCATCTGCTCGAGCAGTTCCTGCAGCGCCTGAGCAGCACGGTGGGCCGCAGTACCTCCGACCCGGGGCAGCTGTGGGAGTGGCTCGAGAGCTCGCCGCGCCTCACGCACGGCGAGGCGCGTCAGCTACGCGCCTGGCACGCAGCCGCCTGCGCGAATCGGCGCGTGCCGCTCATCCGCCTCCACAACCTCATC
>Ga0307471_100002916_pt1 | contig 10016 bp, 7 predicted proteins | sample atmos_gasesAM3C__2_FD_204566 | JGI IMG/M metagenome (GOLD analysis project Ga0307471, IMG submission 204566) | Hardwood forest soil microbial communities from Morgan-Monroe State Forest, Indiana, United States - atmos_gasesAM3C_515 | ecosystem: Environmental > Terrestrial > Soil > Temperate... | reverse complement strand
CGAGATCACTCAGACGGCGGTTCATGCGCATCACCTGACGACCGCGCAGAGCGCCCGTGTGTTCGCGTTGCTCAATCTCACCCTTGCAGATGAAGTGATCGCATTTTACGACAGCAAGTACACGTATAACTTCTGGCGGCCGGTAACCGCGATTCGAGCCGCCGCCACGGACGGCAATCCCGACACGGCGGCGGATCCAAATTGGCTTCCGCAAGCAGGTAAAACCGCCGCCGATCCGGCTTACCCCGGCGCACACGCCACGATCAGCGCCGGCGGCGCGTTCGTGCTGAGTGCCCTATTCGGCGACAAGCCGTTTCAGCTGAGCGTCACCTCTGAAGTGCTTCCCGGGGTCGTCCGCTCCTTCGACGGCTTCGCGGCCGTTGAGAAGGAGGCGAGCCTCAGCCGCGTCTACGCAGGCCAGCATTTCCGCTCAGATGAGAATGCCGGCGAAAGGCTCGGCAGCGCAGTGGCCGACTTTGTGGTCGACAACTATCTGACCCTGGTTGGAGACCGAGACGACTACTGATCGCATGAGGGCACACGCACGCTCCACCGTGCGACCAACGATGTCGCGCCGCACCCAGGCGCGGAGAGAGCGCCGTAGCGGGCTCGGACTATTGCAGATGAAAGCTGCCGCCGCCGAGCAGTCCCAACAGACCGATAATGATCAGATAGATCGCGACGATATAGTTCAGGAGTCGCGGCACCACAAGGATCAGAATGCCAGCGATCAATGACACGATCGGTCCGAGCGTCAGATGGATATTCATAAACACCTCGCGACTGGATTGGGGGGCGCCGACGGCTTTAGGCAAGCAGGGGATTTTGGTGCAACTCCGCGCCCGGTGCGGAAACAGATTGGAAGCAGCGCCCGCGTGAGCGACTCCATGGTCAAGGTTAAGGTGAAGATGATGGTGGCCAGGGTCGGGATCGAAACACCGACACGCGCATTTTCAGCCAGCCATGCAAGCTTGCCAAGTTGGCTGATTCGAAAGGCATGAGTGCGCACAACCTCGACGCGAAGCGCGCTGATCGGGGACGGGATCGGACTAGAACCGGCAGTAACCGGGACTCGCGGCATCGATGCGCCGCAGAGCGCCCGTCGGGATGATCTGGAACGCTACCGTCACCAGCGGTTCGGTGCCTTCATTGCGCACCATGTGCACGTGCCCGCCGCCTGCGTCGATGAATCCGGTTCCTGCCGGGTACCTGACAGGGATGCAGTTTGGATCGTCGCCGTCATAGACCGTCGCCGTTCCCGACTTGACGAGCACCACACTTGGACCTGGGTGCGTATGCCAGCCGCTGTACCCGCGCGGCGCGACCGTGTTGCTTGCGATATAGACATCCGAAGGGTCCTTCGCGATGATCTTTACCCTCGCGTCCTCACCCTCTCTGTCTGTCCCGCCGAGAACTCGAATCCTCTCGAAGAACGATCGCGTAAATTCACTGGCGAAATCCTTGGGCGGTGTTGCCGATGCTGCGCCCGGCCAACTCATGATGGCCGTTACGCCGCAAACCAAGATCGCCCCGGTCGCCGCAAACAACCAGCTTCGTGCTTTGGCGCTCATTTGGGTCTCCTCCCGGTCTGTCTCATTGGGAGCAGTTCCGCCGGCGCGACCAGCGCACCGGCAAACGCGCGGTCGGACCAGGCGAGCACCCCGGCAAGCTGCAAGGCACGGCACGCCGCGGAATCGGCCGGCGTGCTCGTGCCAACTGTGCAAGCAGCCCGGCGTGGCCCACGCTTTCTTGCCTGTAGCTACGCCTTCAAGTGCAATCGTTGTGCAGCACGCCCGTCGGCGGCCCCGTAATGCAGGGAACGGCGCTGAGATATTCGTAGATGGCCCGCAACTCGTGCTCCGTCATGTGCCGCAACCCTGGCCAGGGCATGATTTGCAACAAATCCCCGTTGAAGGGGAGGCTGGCCGGGTAGCAGGTCGTGCTCGCCGTAATCGACGGGTCTGAACAGTTCGGATGCAGGTAATCCAGATCGGTGCCCGTCTGCATGATGAAACGAAACTCCTCGAAGGTGCGGCCCCCCTCGGGCAGCCCGGTTTTGTCGGGCGTCAGATTCCGGGAAACAATCAGCGGGGCCCCTGGCGCCTGCTGCGGGAAGACTCTCCCGCCCCCCAGGTAAGTGGCCTGATTGACGACCGTTGGCTGGTTACCCTTGAAGTAGGGGTTTCCGCCCTTGGCGAATTCACTAGCGGGGCCGGCAGAATGGCAGGTATTACAATGGTCAAGCACGTTCACTAGGTAGCTGCCAAGTCCTACCAGCGCCCGATTCTTGCCCGCCAGGTTCAGCGGAACCGGTGAGATCTCGAAGCCGATGCGAATTTTGGATCGCTCGCCGTCGTCATCGGCTAGCGCCCGCGCAGTTCCACACAGGGATCCAATGGCAACCACCACGGCAAACGTGGCTCCCGCTGTTAGACCGGTGAGTACCTTTTTGACGTTCATGGAGATTCTCCCAGAGATAGTTCCCGGTGCGACAAGCGCACCGACAAACGCACAGTCGGAGCAGACGAGCGCTCCGGCAAGCTGCAAAGCACGGCAGGCCGCGGAAACAGACAGCGCGCCGTGCAATGCCGTGGATTGCCGCTCCCTAGATTGCGTGCAAGAATCGCGGGCCCCCATCTGGCGATGAGCTGGAGCGCGCTTTGGACGATCCTCGGACCGGCGCAAACGGTGCCCCCATGCGAGGCCAGCAGGAGGACCGACTCGACTCGTGGAAGAAAATCGCGTCGTATCTGAAGCGCGACGTCAGTACCGTGCAGCGGTGGGAGCGGCGCGAAGCGATGCCGGTTCACCGCCATCTGCACGACAAGCTGGGATCGGTCTTTGCATTTCGCTCGCAGCTCGACGCCTGGTGGGAGAGTCGGCGCACGCAACTCACACAGGAAGGTGCGGATGAGAGTGAGCGACCCCCACAAATCTTACAAACCGCCGAGGACGCCTCTCGGACGACTGCACCGCGCGTCCATCCAACCAGACTCCTGCGCTTGGGCGTTGCGGCTGGAGTCATGCTGATGGCGGGCGCGCTGGCCTGGCTCGCGGTGGAAACGGATTACTTTTGGCGTAGCCCTCTTGCCAATGCCAAATTCACTCGTCTGGTGGACTTCACCGGGACTGCGCAGGCGGCAGCAATCTCTCGCGACGGGAGATTCGTGGCATTTCTGGCGGACCGCGACGGGCAAATCGATGCCTGGGTAAGCGAGCTAGGCAGCGGCACCTATCGCAATCTGACGCATGGCGATGTACGCGACATGGTCAATCCGTGGATCCGTTCGCTCGGCTTCTCGGCGGACTCGTCGCTTGTTTCGATCTGGACAAAGCGACCGAATGGCTCGCAGCCCGGCGACGTCAACATTTTGGCCGCGCCGACCGCCGGTGGTCCACTGCAGCCCTATCTGCGGGAGGCGGCGGAGTTTGATTGGTCCCGCGATGGCAAGCGGCTCGTATACCACACGACCGCACCGGGGGATCCGTTGTTCGTGAGGGAGTCAGGAAAGCCCGGGGACCGTCGGATCTATGTGGCATCGGCCGGCGTGCATTGCCACTTTCCGGTGTGGTCTCCTGACGATGCTTTCATCTATTTCAGTCGCGGTGTGCCGCCCGATGATTGGGACATCTGGCGAATTCGACCGTCCGGCGCAGGGCTCGAACGGATAACAAGCCACAATGCGCGCGTAACCTATCCAGTAATGCTCGATCGGCGCACACTGGTCTACCTTGCGACCGATACGGACGGGTCTGGGCCGTGGATGTACACCGTGGACGTCGAGCGGCGCCTTCCACATCGCATTAGCTCCGGGCTCGAAAGCTATACATCACTTGCCGCGAACGCTGACGGCGCTCGTCTTGTCGCGACCATCGCCAGCGCCCGCACAAGTGTCTGGCACATGGCGCTCACCGGGGATAGCACCGCTGCGACTGCTGCAGGCGGCCCGTCACCCGTTGCAGCAAATGGAGTCACACCGCGGCTGGGCGCGGACTTTCTTTTGTATGTTTCGTGGCGTGGCGAAAGACAAGGCATTTGGGCGCTGACGCACGGCGCCACCCGCGAGATCTGGAGCAGCGCACACTCGCGCATTGTTGGAGGACCGGTTATTGCGCCCGATGGGCGACGCATCGCCTTCTCGGTTGAGTACAGCGGCAGAACGCTGTTGTACATGATGGACAGTGATGGCTCGCATTTCAGAGTCCTGGCCGATTCGCTCGCATTGCGGGGCAATCCGGCCTGGGCACCTGATGGACAATCGCTCGTGTGTGCGGTTGTCCGCGACGGCGAGCCGCGTCTGACACGCATATTCCTGAATGGCGACTCGCCGCTTCCTCTGGTGTCGGAGTATTCCATTGATCCAGTCTGGTCGCCGGATGGTCGATTCCTGGTCTATTCAGGCGCAGACGTCGGGACGACCTTTCCTTTGCGAGCCGCCGCCGCAGATGGCCGGCCGTATCCGCTGCCGAGCGCGTTGCTGACGCGCGGCGCGCGACGGGTTGCCTTTTTCCGTGACTCGCAGGCGCTTGTGATCCTTGGTGGTGAAATTGGCCATAAGAGCTTTTGGCTCCTCGATCTTCGAACAGGTGCCCAGCGCATGCTCGCCGAGCTTCCGGCGGATTTCGTCACTCGCGACTTCGACATATCAGCGGCCGGCTCGGAACTTGTGTTCGATCGCGTACAGGTGAACTCCGATCTGGCACTGATTGAGCGAACGCATTGAGTTCCGTTGCGGCAGCTAGTCAATCAACCACCTGCTGTCTATCTGGCGGGAATCTAACCTCGGACTATCCCAACTATCCGCGGCGCGAGTCCGTAACGCCGCACCGGCTCGCTGCAAAACGCTCCGAACGCCTACCAAATGCCGCCGAGAGCCACGGTGATCGCCTCGCCGTTCACGCCCCCGGCAGCGTCGCTGCACAGGAACGCGATCACCTGCGCGACCTCGCGCGGCTCCAGCACCCGGTTCTGCGGGTAGATGGCGGCACGCTCGCGCCACACCTGCTCGACGCTGATGCCGCGCCGGTCGGCCTCCGTCTTCGCCGAGCGCTCGGCCATTGCCGTTCGCACCCAGCCAGGCAGCACTGCGTTGGATGTGACTCCGAACGGCCCAGCGTCCTGGGCGACCGCGCGTGCGAGCCCGATAACTCCATGCTTGGAAGCGGTGTACGCGCTGCCGGAGCGTTCCGCCTTCTCGCCGGCGGTCGAACTGGTAAATACGAGCCGGCCGAAGCCGCGCTTGCACATGCCGCCTACCGTCAGCCGCGCGAGCTCGAACGGACCGTCGAGGTTGACGCGCATCGTCTCGCGCCAGACCTCGGGATCCTGCTCCCACACGAGCCGCTCGTGGGCCGAGCCGATGCCGTGGTTCACGACCAACACGTCAATCGGCCCCAGTCGCTGCTCGGTCTCGGCAACGGCCAGGGCGCAGCCCTCGGCGGTGCCGAGGTCGGCCGCGACGTATTCGAGGCCAACGGCCGCCAGATCCGTTGTGCTGCGCGACACGACCATCACGCGCGCTCCTGCTGCCGACAGCAGTAGCGCGGCTTCGCGCCCGATCCCCCGGCCGCCGCCCGTGACCAGCGCCACACGTCCGTTCATCCCTTTAGCTCCCCTATTCGCCGGGGTCGGCGCACGACGTCCATGGCCGCCGCGTCAATGCGCATGTTGTCGACACTTCGTGGCGATAACGGCCGGCAGTAGGCGATTCGCAAGTTCAGCATCTAGCGCGGGATCCTTGAGAATGTCCCACCCGGTAAAGGTAGCGATCAAGTCTTCCTCCGGAAACACCATCAATCGCTGGCCGCCGAAGCCTATGCCCATCCAGATGAATTCTCCGCCATCTCTGCGCGGGTATAGCCACCACTTGAACCCGTATTTCAAGTCCTGCCACCGCGTATCCACAAATGGTGTCAGAGATTGTCTGACCCACTCCTTCGATACGATCCTCTTGCCGTCCCACACACCGTCGTGCAGGTAGAGGTAGCCGATCTTGGCGAGATCTGCGCCGGTCAGAAACAACCCACCCTCGGTGTCGACGACGCCCATGTAGCTTCGTTTCCAGTGGTGCTTGATGCCGAGCGGTGCGAAAAGGTGCTTGTAGCCGTACGCTTCGATGTCTTGTCCGGTCTCCTTCTGAAAAATGTAGGCCAGCAATTCCGTCGCACCGCTGCTGTAATTGAAGATCGTCCCCGGATCCGTGGCCATGGGCTTGTCGATCACGTACTGCACCCAATCGTCGGCGGCTTCCATCGAACTCGCATCGTTGTGAGGATCGTCGTAGGCCACGTCCTCGTCCCACTCGAGTCCCGTAGTCATGGTCAACACATCTTTGAGAGTCATGCGCCGCTTGCGGTCGTCCACGTTCTTGACCTGTGCGCCGTCAAAAAACTTCAGAACGGGTGTGTCCAGACTGGCCTTGAAGTCCCCACGCGTCACGGCAATCCCGAGAATGACGGACGTGACCGTCTTGGTGACCGATTGCATGCTGTGCAAGTCCGTGCCCCGGTAGTAGGGGTGCCAGGCAGGATCGAAGTAGTTGTACGGCCCCGTCAGTCGCGCGTTCAGCGGCCCTTTTGTCTTGGCCTCTTTCCCATACAGGCTCGAATAATCATGGACATACTTACGCTCGAAGACTTCCTCCCCGCAGCGAAAGACCTGGAAACTGTCCACCAGCGCGTATTTTCCGGCGGCGAAATCCGCATCCAGATCCGCGAGAATCTTTTCATCGAGCCCAACGCTGGCCGGTGTTCCCTTCTGCCAACCCGGAGTTGGCCAGACCATGCCGTGGCCCGCTTTGGCATCACCGGCACGGATGCAAACGACAGCCATGGAGGCGGCAACCAGAACGGACGCCAGCGGGCCGATCCCCTGCGATGAGCTCATATTCCAAGTCTCCAAGTACCTGCGCTTTGGCGGCTCGCCGCGCATGGGTAGCAGGAGCTTGCAGCCTCGAGCGCAGTTTCCGCAATGCCTGACAACTCCACCAGGTCGGGTTGCCGCCTTACGGTAGATGCTGGTAGACGACGCCGGGTGACCAAAGTTCGGTCAGATCGGTGCTTCAGAACGATTCAGGAGGTTTCAGCGCGGCTTCATTGTGTCAGCGCATCCATTCTGGCGCGATACATCCCGCCAACGTTCACGACGGGAGACTCCAATGAAGCGCGCTCGGTTCGTCCACCCGGCACTTTTCACTGGGCTTGTTCTCGCACTGGGTGCCACGCCACCCGCGCAGTCCGGGCCCGGGGATCTCGATGTACGATTCGGTACCCACGGTCAGACCCAGGTCCCGGGTCAAGTCGACAGTGCAGCGCTCATTGCGCTCCCCGATGGTCGAATCCTCGTTTTCGGCGTGTCTGATGACCTGGCGGCGCGGAACGAAGGGTCGATAGCCGTCGCGCGACTGCTCGCCAACGGCGCCCCGGACGCGACGTTCGGGCGCAGCGGCCATATGGACCTGCGACTCGGAAGCGAGGCACGGCCCGTTCCCACTGATGCACTGTTCCTTGAGGGCGGCCACATCCTCGTCGCAGGATACTTTGCGGGCGATGGATGGCTCCCATGGCCTTCCGATCAGCCTCGCAGCAAGTTTCCGGGCTGGCTTGTCAGAGTTTCACCCGATGGGGCGATCGATCCAACATTCGGCGTCGGCGGCGTCGCACGCGTTGGCCAATGGGGCATTGACCGCATCGTGCTGCTCGCCGATGGCGCCATCGCCGCGGGAGCCCCGGGTCTGCTCCTGCGACTGGAGTCGAACGGCGCGCCCGCGTCTTTTCCCGGATCTGAGGTGTCGGCCGTGCCGTTAGGATCGGGCTACCCTGTGTCGGCAATGGTGGTGATGCAGGACGGAGGCGTGCTCACCAGCACGGTCACGGACTGGGATAGCTGGGAGCTGTTTCGTGTCTCCGCCTCCGGCGGAACGATCAAGAACTGGGGGTTGGCTGCCGGACAGGCGTTCAACGGCGTCGCCGACTTCGCACGCGATCGCGACGAAACGCGGGTCACGGCGTGCGGATCGGGACGGGGGGCGACTCTGCTCGTCCAGCGCTGGCAGGACGATGGTGTACCCGACCCGACTTTTGCGTCCGCGACAGGCGGTCGAGTCGAACTGGGCGTAGAGCATCGGCCGGAATTCAGGGTCGATAGATGGGAGGAGGCGCGCTGCCGCGCCATCCTGCGGGGCCCTGCGGGAGATCATGTCGTCCTTGGGGACTGGAACAAGCCGTACGAGTACGGCGGCGGGCACGTCCTCCTCGCGCACCTCAACGCGTCGGGAGCACTCGACGCGGCGTTCGATCGCTCCGGTAACGGACGCGAGCTCGCCCTCGGTACACCGGATCAGTGGTCCATCTGGTACCTAGCCGATGCAGCCACAACGTCAGACGGAGGCGCTCTCCTGATGGCGCGCGGCTCGAGTGCACCGCCTCCCGACCAACCCTACGAACTCGGCGAACAGCGCACACTCATCGCGCGCGTCGAGGTGTCCGCATCGCAAGGCCCCGGTTCGATCGGCTTCAACGATGCAGCAGTGCGCATCGCCGAGCGACGGCCCGGCGAGGTGCACGTGTATCGTTCCGGTGGTACAGCAGGGACGATTTCGGTCCGTTACGAACTGCTGCCGGAAACAGCAAGCGCAGCCGATGTCGTGCCGATCGCCGGCACGCTGACGTGGGCGGACGGTGACGCGTCTGCGCGCACAATTCCACTCGTACCAATCGACGATGATGTGATGGAAGGCGAAGAGAGCTTTCGCGTCCGACTCAGCGCAGCGACAGGCGGTGCCGGGCTCGGAGTTCCCGAGATCGAAGTGACGATCGAGGACGACGAAGCGCTGCGTGCATTGCAGTTCGCCAATTCGGCACTCGAAATTCAGGAAGGTGAGTTCGCAGACATCACGGTCATTCGGCCGGCAGCCACGCCGGGCCCGGTCGTGGTGCGCTACGCCGTGGCGCGCGACCTCGATCCGCAGGACGGTGCGCCGAGACCTCGCGAAGGCGCGAGAATTTCCAGGATGCGTGTCGGCGAACTGCGCTGGAGTGGCGAGGACATCTCGCGTCGCACGTTGCGAATATATGCGGATGGTTTCAGCGGCGTGCAACCGAACGATACGGGTTACGTCGCACTCGCCGACGTGTCCGGCACGCTGCGCGAGGGCAGTGACTGGAAGGTCGCTCGCATCACGGTCGTCGATAACCCGGCCCTCGATCAGCCGCCTCCGATCTCGCAGCCTCCAACGGCGCCAGCGGGCGAGCGCACCGGAGGAGGAGGCGCCCTCTCGCTCGAAGTGCTGTCGATCCTCGCGCTTGTGCTGCTGCTGAGGACGCTTACGAGTCCCGCTTGGGCACTTCGCCTGTGCGACGCAATTCATCGAGCAAGGCGCGCTGACTGCGGCGATGCTGTTTCGCCTGTTCGGCCAGCGCCTGGAAACGCGGATCGCTCCTGAGATGCTCGTAAAGAGGGTCGAGCTCGGCGACATACCACCAGCGGTAGAATTTCCGGGTTTTCGCGCTGGCTTCGAGTTGCCCGATCGCCCGTTCGTCCTCACCCAGGACGGCAAATGCGGCGGCGCGCTCCCGGCTGAACCAATCCTTGGTCCGGCCCACCGATTCGCTGTCGATCTGCACCATGATCGCGCTGGCAAGCTCGCGACCGCGCTGCGTTTGACCAGCAAGTATCAGTGTGTGCGCATAGACAAGGCCAAGGCCGCGGCTCCACATCCGCAGCCCGGTACCCTCGGGTATTCCCATCTTGTACTGGGATTCGAGCAGTCTCAGTGCCGATGCATAGTCACCGGTGACGATGGCATCGTCGCGGATGGCTTCAGCCATTGGCGCCACCGGGCCGAGTGGCCACCGCACTGCGCTTCTGCTCCTCGACAGCGCCGCTGCGCGTCGCCGGTCGCGCTGATACTGCGCGATCTCCACCATGGCTTCCGTGGGCTGCTTTGGGTCGCGCAGTACGGCCAACGCCGCCACCGGATCGTCCACGTCCAGATAGATCCTCACAGCCAGGTACC
>Ga0307471_100002914_pt1 | contig 10018 bp, 8 predicted proteins | sample atmos_gasesAM3C__2_FD_204566 | JGI IMG/M metagenome (GOLD analysis project Ga0307471, IMG submission 204566) | Hardwood forest soil microbial communities from Morgan-Monroe State Forest, Indiana, United States - atmos_gasesAM3C_515 | ecosystem: Environmental > Terrestrial > Soil > Temperate... | reverse complement strand
CCGTGAAGCCCGCGGGGCAGGAAGCGGCGGCCATACTCCGAGACCGCCATCACCTGCGCCCGGAAGAGGAAGATGACTTCAACATTCGCAATCCTGAAGACATCATTCAGGCGCAACTGGAGGCTAGCAAAACGCTCACCGTGCTGTTGATTGCCATCGCCTCGATTTCGCTACTTGTCGGCGGCATCGGCATCATGAACGTGATGCTCGTTTCCGTCACCGAGCGCACGCGGGAAATTGGAGTGCGTGTAGCCGTGGGAGCGACCGAAGAAGCCATTCAACTGCAATTCCTCGGCGAGTCGGTGATGTTGAGTTTGGTTGGAGGCGCAGCTGGTGTTCTCGGTGGAATTGTCGGCTCTTACCTGGTAGGCCAGACGCTTAAATGGGAAATGCAGATGTCCCTTGAAGCAGTGGTGGTTGCGGCACTGTTCTCGGTCGCCGTAGGTGTGTTTTTTGGATATTACCCAGCGCAAAAGGCCTCGCACCTGGATCCCATCGAGGCGCTTCGATACGAATGAGGCGCCTGGACACTAAACCCTTGGAAATGTGATGAAAACAAAAACCAAATGGCTGGTTCTTGGCGGGATCGTAGTTGCGATAGTCGTGATTGCCACGATTGCGCTTAACCGCAACGGCCAGCCGCAACACTTTACATCCAAAGTAGAGCGCGGAGAGATCCGCGACGTGGTGGAAGCCACGGGCATGATCAACGCGGTCATTACTGTGCAAGTCGGTTCCCAGGTATCCGGCGTCATCGCGAAACTCTATGTGGATTTCAACTCCCAGGTGCACAAGGGCCAAGTGGTTGCGTTGATTGATCCAGCGCTGTTGCAAGGAGCGCTGCTTCAGGCCACCGCTGACTATGAAAACGCCAAGGCAAATCTTCTGGCTGCGAGGGCCAATCTGGATAAAGCCAAAGCAGCCATGGTGCAGACCAAAGCCGATTACGACCGGACGTTGGGCTTGACTAAAGACGGGATTTTCAGCCAGCAGCAGCTCGACGTTGCCAAAGCCAACTATGATTCAGCAAAGGCAGCGGTGGGTGGCGCGGACGCCACCGTGTCGCAGGCCGAAGCGCAAGCGAGCCAGAAGAAAGCGGCGGTCGAAGTGGCACAAACGAATCTGAACTATACCGTGATCAAGTCGCCGATTGACGGCACGGTGGTTGCGCGCAACGTGGACGTAGGGCAGACGGTTGCGGCATCGTTGCAGGCGCCCACGATTTTCACCATCGCGCAAGACCTGAAGAAGATGCAAGTCTATGCGAAAACGGACGAATCAGACGTAGGCAACATCAAAGTCGGTAAGGAGGTCACGTTCAAAGTGGACGCGTTTCCCAAAGATACGTTCCACGGAGTCGTTAGCCAGGTGCGGATGAACGCGACCACCATCCAGAACGTGGTCACCTACGACACGATCATCGACTTTGACAATCCGGAGTTGAAACTGTTCCCAGGGATGACCGCCTACGTGACCATTCCCGTGGCCACGGTGCAGAATGTAATCAAGCTGCCCAATACGGCATTGCGCTATAAGCCGCCCCTGCCCCAGGAGGAGATTCTCGCGCTTTACAAGCAGTACGGCATCGAAGGCGGCGAGCGAAGACTGGCAAGCAATGAAGTTGCTGCCGCGGAAAAGCCGGCAGCCGCCGGCCCAAGCGCAATTCAGCCGCGTACGCCCCGCGCGGACAGCGCCGTGGTCTGGAAGCTACATCGCGACAATTCCATGGAGCCGGTGAAAGTGGCGCTGGGTATTACCGACCATGCCTACACGGAGGTAACTTCCATCCTTCACGGCGACTTGAAGGAAGGAGACGAGTTGGTAGTTCGGACGGTGATCCCGAAGTCGGGCGCGCCGGGAGGGCCCGGGGGCCCACGCTAGGTGCTGGTTACGCGGGAAATTCAGAAAATGTCTACACTCGAATCCATGCCGGCTATCAACCAATCCACAATAGCGCCAGCGACGGCGGCGGAAACCGCGGTGATTCGTGCGGAAGACATCCACAAATACTACGAGTTGGGCGAAACGCGCGTGCATGCGCTGCGCGGCGTGAGCGTGGAAGTGCAGCGCGGCGAATTTGTGGCGGTGATGGGCGCGAGCGGCAGCGGGAAATCCACGTTCATGAACATTCTGGGCTGCCTGGACCGGCCCAGCTCCGGGCGATATCTGCTGGAAGGCGTGGACGTTTCCCAGCATGACAAGCGGGCGCTGGCCCTCATCCGTAATCAGAAAATCGGCTTCGTTTTCCAGGGATTCAATCTGCTGGCCCGCACCACGGCTCTGGAAAATGTCGAACTGCCAACGCTCTATTCCAAAGTCGGCAATGAGGAGCGTCATACCAGGGCCTCGGAGGCGCTGACGCTGGTCGGACTGGCAGACCGCGCCGAGCATTTCCCTTCGCAAATGTCAGGCGGCCAGCAGCAACGCGTGGCTGTTGCGCGAGCCCTCGTGAACCGGCCGTCCATTTTGCTTGCCGACGAGCCGACGGGAAACCTCGACAGCCGCACTTCGGTCGAGATCATGGAGGTTTTTCAGAACCTGAATGATAAAGGCTTGACAGTTGTCATGGTGACGCACGAACACGACATCGCACAGTTTGCGAAACGAGTGCTCATTTTTCGCGACGGCAAGATCCGCAAAGACGAATCGGTGTGCAATCGCCCGCGAGCCTCAGAAGTCTTGAAAACCTTGCCGACCCTGGAAGACTGACTCCGTTAGGACTTCCAATTCCACTATTGCGTTCGCAGAGGCCGATGACAAATTCAGGATAGATCATTTAAGAGCGCTTCCATTTCGGAGCGCGCATGTTGATTGCCCGCTTTGGTTGCGGCCTGGATGCCGTTCGAGAGAACGCGGCGGGCTTCGTCTGTGCGCGATTCGCGAGCCAGAAATTGGCCGTACATCTGATATCCGGGAATATATCCAGCATTGCGGTCAATGAGCGCGCGAAAGTGCTGGTCTGCGGCGGAGGCATCACCACTGTTCATGCATTCGAGCGCCAGCCCATAGCGCGAGAACGCATCCCCGGGCTTTTGGGCCACAGACTCTTCGAGCATTTGGCGGCGGGATTTCTTTTGTGCGGGCGTTGACTCGGTCATGTGCTCCTTCACTGTTCACTTGGAGGAACGTCCCGTATTATACGGGGGCGCGGAAAAGCCGCCAAACGCGGCCAACGAGGATTCGCATGAAAGCGAAAAAGACGGAGAAAGAGCGCGGGCAAGCAGGCCACCAGGGCAAACCGGTCAGCGCATCGCGATCGGAGATGACAGAAATCGTCCTGCCGGCGCAGACGAATCCGCTGGGCAAGCTGCTGGGCGGGCAGGTGATGCATTTGGTGGACATGGCCGCGGCCATGGCAGCGCACCGGCATTCGGGGAGTTATGTGGTGACGGCGTCGGTAGACTACATCGATTTTCGCAATCCGGTGAACTTGGGAGAAATCGTAAACCTGAGGTCGCAAGTCAACCGCGTTTTCCATACTTCGCTTGAGGTGGGCGTGGAAGTCTATTCAGAAAATGTGCTGACGGGTGAGAAGAAGCACACGACTTCGGCGTTCGTCACGTTTGTCGCGATTGACGACCACACGCGGAAGCCGAAACCAGTGCCACCGCTGATCCTGAAAACGGAAGAAGAGAAGCGAAGGTTCCATGAGGCGGGCAAGAGACGTGAGGTCCGTCTGGCATTGCGCTACGGCGAGAAATAGCCTCGACATCAAGCGGCGTGCGCTTGCACTTCGTTTGCGACAGCTAGGGCCTGCTCCACGCAGGATCCGATAGCCGGGCCTCGCAAGTAATTGCCTGCCAAAAAAAGCCCGGAGAACCGCGCCAACTGTGCGTTGATGGAGGCCAAGCGATCAGCGTGGCCGAGATTGTATTGCGGAAGCGCGCGCGGCCAGATTGTAACGTTACAAAATACGGGTGCCGTTTTGATCGCCAGCAAAGGAGCGATCTCCCGATGAACGAGGCTCGAAAGCTCCTCGGAACTTAGCTTTGCAGCGCCAGGATCCGTTGCTCCGCCGACGAACGTCGTGAGAAGCGCGCTGCCTTCCGGCGCCCGGCCGGGGAAGAGCGAAGAATTCCACACGGTGCCGAGGATGCGAAGTCCGGCAGAACGCGGCACGAGAAAACCAAACCCATCGAGCGAGTGGCCCACATCTTTCTTCGCGTAGCCGAGAGAAACCACGGCAACAGCCGCGTACTCGACAGGGGCCAAAAGTGTTTCGAACAAAGAGTCGAGCTGTGCGAGGAGCTTTCCAGTCACCTCCGTCGGCGTTGCAAAAACCACGCTCTTTGCCGACACGGAATCGTTGTTGCCGCCTTCCAATGAAATGTGGAAGGAGCCATCGTTTTGCCGGTAGATGTTAGCGGCGGCCGTCTTCGTAAGAAGATTTGTGCCAAGCTTGTTTACCAAAGCGCGCACCAGAGTTTCGTTGCCATCGCGAAAAGTATTCAGCGTGGCGCGCTCGCGCGGCTCCGTTTTGTTTTTGGCCAGGCGCATCATCCCGCGAACGATGCTGCCCGCGGTTTTCTCGGCTTCGTGAAGCTGCGGAAAAGCGCTGCGAAGGCTGAGCTTTTCAGGATCTCCTGCGTACACACCCGAAACAAAAGGGCCTACCAGGCGGTCGAGAAGCTGGTCCGAGAATTTTCTGCGGACGAAAGCGGCGACAGATTCGTCGGCCCCCGGGGGAGCGCTCTTGCCAAAAATGTCAAGTAACAACGCCCATTTTGTCGATCCGTTGATGAGCGAACTAGCGAAGAATGCCGGCGGGCTCATTGGAACGGCTTCCAGCTTACCGTCGACGAGAACATAGCGCGCCGCACGCGCCGGAGCTTCAAGAAGCTGGTCGGCAATTCCGAGTTCCACACACAAGCTTCGCAGTTGCGAAGTGCCGGAAAAGCTTTGTGGTCCATGTTCCAGCAGGTAGCCGTCGCGCCTAACCGAATGGATCACACCCCCGGGCCGCGCCGAAGCCTCGACCAGCAAAACTTTGAAGCCCGCTTTCTGAAGGGCATACGCACAGACCAATCCCGAGATTCCGCCGCCAACCACCAGAGCTTGGACGTGACGGGTCACGGTGAGGTGCGCATGCGAACTCAGAGGGTCTTTGAAAAGAGCGGCTTGGCGGCCAGCTGTTGTTTTTCAAGATACGGATCGAAGACCATGGCCAGGTTACGGATGAAAATGCGGCCAAGCCACGTGGCTCGAATTTCGCTGGGTTCCAATAGCACCAGGCCATCTTCGCGGAAGGGTTCGAAACGCCGCAGCTCTTCCGCGAAATACTCGTCGAAGTCCACACCAAAGTCGCGCGAGATTTCGTCCTTCACCAACACGGTATGGCATAGCAGACGGCTGATGACCGCGCGCCGCAAGCGGTCTTCCTCGGAAAGATGATATCCGCGCATAGTAGCGAGCCCGCGCTCTTCTACCGCTTTTTGCCAGGAGGGAATGTCGCGGTGATTCTGCGCATACGCCGCCTGAATGCCGCTGATGGCGGTGATGCCCATGCCATAGAGATCAGCGCCCGCCTTTGTCGTATATCCCTGAAAATTGCGGTGCAGCGTTCGCGTTTGCTGCGAAACGGCTAGCTCATCTCCCGGCTTGGCAAAATGATCCATCCCAATGTACAGGTACCCAGCCTCCACGAACCTGAGCAGGCCTGTGCGGAAAATCTCGAACTTCACCAGGCCCTCAGGCAAATGTCCGATGAACGAGCCTTGCTGTTTCTTCAGCCAGGGAACATGCGCGTAACTAAAGAGCGCGATGCGGTCCGGGCTAAGGCCGATGATCTGGTCCACCGTATGGGCGAAGCTTTCGGGAGTCTGGTATGGCAGTCCATAGATCAAATCCACGTTGATGCTTTCGAATCCCAGCCGGCGCGCGCTGATAAGCAGGTCGCGCGTCATTTCGAACGGCTGGAGGCGATGAACCGCTTTCTGCACCTCCGGATGAAAATCCTGAATGCCCATGCTCAGCCGGTTGAAGCCCAGCTTGCGCAGAGTTTCGAGATGTGCGCGCGACGTGACGCGGGGATCCACTTCGATGCCGATTTCGCTGTCCGGCGCGAAGTGAAAACGCTCGCGCGTAAATTCGAAAAGGTCCTCGATCTGCTCCGGCGAAAGATAAGTAGGTGTGCCGCCGCCCCAGTGGAATTGCACCACAGGGCGATCCCTGGAAATGCTGCGGCTAACGCGTTCCGTTTCGCGCTTCAACACGTCCAGATACGGTGGCGCGACACTCTTATTCTTCTGGATCACCACGTTGCAAGCGCAAAACAAGCAGAGGCTCTCGCAAAACGGAATGTGCATGTACAGCGAAACGGGCGTCTTCGCGCTTTCTGCTTCTCCAAAAACTTTTTCCAAGTCCCCGGGTCCGAAGCTGTCGTTCCAAACGGGTGCGGTCGGGTAACTCGTGTAACGCGGCCCGGGGCGGTTGTATTTCGCAAGGAATTCCTCGTCGACGCGCAATTCGCCCCGCATTTGCTCCATGGTTGGATAGGCGAGCGTCATCGCGATGGCCTTTTATCTCGACTGTGCCGCAGGTCGCATTTCCTGCATCAAAGCTTGCTGCCCTGTTTGCACAAAAAGTTGCGCGCTCTCGACCGGCGTGTTCGGCAGTATCCCGTGGCCGAGGTTGAGAATATGTCCGCGTCCTGCCAGCGAGTTCATGGTCTCCAGCGCGGCTTCCCGAATCCTTTCCGCCGGGCCAAGCAAAGCCGCCGGATCGACATTTCCTTGCAGTGCGATTCGCGGACCCAGGGCCCCGCGAACTTCTCCCAGATCCACGCGCCAGTCTACGCTCAGCACATTTGCGCCAGAGCGCGCGGCCGCCGGCAACAAATGCTGCGACGCCTTCGTGTAGTAGATCACTGGAGCCGAGCCAGAGATTTCCGAGATCACTTCTTGCACGGCCGGCAGGGCGGATTCCTGGTAATCCTTCAAATTCAGTTCGCCGCACCAGGTATCGAACAACTGCACCGCGGTTGCGCCCGCGGCAATCTGCGCTTTCAGGTAGGGGATCGTGGCTTGCGCGATGCGGTGAAGCAATTCGCGGAACGTTTTCGGCTCGCGATAAAGGAACTCCTTAACTGTAGCAAAACCTTCTCGCGTCTTGCCTTCCACCATGTAACACGCGAGCGTCCAGGGAGCGCCCGCGAAACCCAGAACAGGAACCTCCGGGCCGACCGATTTCACGATCCGGCGGACGGCTTCCGGCAGAAAGCCCGTTTCCACCTCCGGGTCGAAAACGCGCAGTTTTTCGACGGCGCCCTTGCTACGCACTGGGTTTGGCAGATACGGGCCGGCATCTCCAAGCTCGAGCCCCAGGCCCATCGCCTCCGCAGGAATCAGGATGTCGGAAAAGACGATGACGGCGTCTACGCCCAGCCGCCGAAACGGCTGGAGCGAAACTTCCACTGCCAGTTGCGGCGTCTTGCAAAGCTCAAGGAATCCGTGCTTTGCGCGGATTTCGCGATATTCAGGCAGGTACCGGCCTGCCTGTCTCATCATCCAGACGGGCACGCGCGGTAGAATTTCCCCGCGGCAGGCGCGCAGGAATAAGTCCTTTCGATTGACCGTGCTTTGCAGTGTGCTGTCCTCTCTGACAGTCGCCCTTTTCTGACAGTCGAAGGATAGCTCATCTTAGCAGGTCTTGCCGCGGCAAGTACTGTGACGGGCGTCACGCTGTGCAGGTCGCCAGTCCTGTAAGTTATACTCGAAGCGTCAAACTAGCTCGGCGCCCGTTGCCTGTAAGGCTGCAAGTCTCCGCGCGTGTGGGCTCTTTGTCACTAGGTGCAAGAGTGCACTTCACCCTGTTCATCTCGACAGCCGTTGCTTACGCCCTGAGCTTTGCGCTCTATCTAGTTTTCTTGAATACCGGAAAAGCACTTACCGGGCGGCTCGGAACCGTGCTGCTTGCCGCGGGGCTCATCACTCACTACTTTGCTTTGCTGGAAAGATCGCGCGGTCTCCACACGGTTCCGTACCACGACCTGTACGGTTCCATGTCGCTCTTTGGCTGGCTGTTGGCTCTCACTTACTTGGGATTGGAGCTTTACCACCGCCAGCGCTCGGTGGGAGCTCTGGTTTTGCCATTCGTCCTGGTGTTTTTTGTGGCTGCCCATCTTGCCCCAGCGGATAAGCTCTCTCCGCCGGAAGCCCACGGGCCTTCTTTTGCCCTGCATGTTACCCTGAGTATCCTCGCCTATTCTGCCTTCGCGCTTTCTTTTGTCCTTAGCCTCGTTTTCCTGGGGGAAGAACGCCTGCTGCGCCATCATAAACTGGGCAACGTCGTGTGGCGCCTTCCTCCGCTGGAGCTGCTTGAGCGCATGAGCCGTTCAAGTGTTCTGGTGGGGCTGATTTCCATTACCATTGGAACCGCCCTTGGGTTCTTGTGGGTCGACCGCCTGAGCAACAAATACTCATTCTATGACCCGAAATACGCCATTACGCTGCTCGTGCTGCTCCTTTATGCGGTTTATTTCTGGCTGGCCCGCACCACCGCATGGAGGGGAGCGCGTGCCTCGAAGCTGTGTGTCTTCAATTTTCTAATCGTCTTTCTGAGCTTTACCGTTGTGAATTTCTATCTTTCGCACAGTCACCGGTACTTTTAGGAGAGACAAAGCCTCGGAATGGAGATCGTTCTCGTCGGATTGAATCACCGCACCGCGCCCGTTGAGGTGCGCGAACGGGTCTCTTTTACAGTTGAACAAGCGCGCCGGGCCGCCGAGGAGCTTCGTTCGAAGGGCATTCTCGAGGAAACACTCGTACTCTCCACCTGCAATCGCAGTGAGGTATACGGCGTGCCGCCGGAAGCTTCTCGCGAATGCGCTCCCGGCCTTTCCACGTTTCTCAGCGAATTTCATTCCGTGCGCATGGACGATCTCAACGGTTCGCTATATCACCACTACGATCGCGATGCCGTGCGGCATCTCTTCCGGGTGGCCGCAGGTCTGGATTCCATGATGCTCGGCGAAGCCGAAATCCTGGGCCAGGTGCGCGAAGCTTATCGCGTGGCTCACGAGCAAGGTGCTACCGGGCCTGTGCTGAACCGCTTGTTCCAGGGAGCGCTCGAAGTTGGCAAGCGCGTGCGTTCAGAAACCGAATTGGGCACGCGGCCCATGTCCGTGGCCTCCGCAGGAGTGAAGCTGGCCGAACGCATTTTCGGAAAGTTGGACGAGCGCAGCGCATTGGTGCTCGGAGCTGGAACCATCAGCGAGCAGGTGATTGCGCAACTGCGCGACCGCGGAATAAGGCATCTGTACGTCATGAATCGCTCGAAAGATCGCGCCGATGGCTTGGTCAAACAATACGGCGGCGAAGTGCTGGCTTGGGGGGACTGGGAGCGCGCCTTGCCCGTGCCCGACATCATCGTTTCCTCGATGGCCGCCGAAGAAGCGATTGTGCGCCGTGAAATCGTCGAGCAAGCCATGCAGCAGCGCTCGAATCGCGCATTGTTCTTCATGGATCTCGGCTTGCCACGAAATATCGATGCCGCTGTTGAAAAGCTTTACAACGTCTACGTTTACAACATGGACGATCTCACGGAAATCGTGGCGCAAAACCGTCACGCGCGCGAGAATGAAATTCCCAAGGCCGACGGCATCGTGGAAGAGCATGTTGGGAAGTTCCTTTCATGGCAGGCCAGCGTCGAGCTTGTGGGGCTGGTGAACGAACTGCGCACGAAAATGCGAGAGGAGCGCGCGCAATTTATTCATGCGCGAGTCGAATCCATCAAGCACCTGACCGAAGCCGACCGCGCTTATGTGGAGAAAATGATGGATGAATTGCTCGAAGGCCTGTTGTTGGAGCCGGCGGAGCGCCTGCGGGGCGAAAAGGATTTGCGCCGGAAGATTCACAACGTTGAGGCGCTGCGCGACCTGTTCCTTTCGAATCGAGAGAAACCTTGAGGACTTTACGCATCGGCACGCGCGGCAGCCTGCTGGCCAAATGGCAGGCGGAATTTGTCCGCAGCCGGCTGTTTGGCGTGACCGGCATCGAGCCGGAAATCGTGATCATCAAAA
>Ga0307471_100002913_pt1 | contig 10019 bp, 7 predicted proteins | sample atmos_gasesAM3C__2_FD_204566 | JGI IMG/M metagenome (GOLD analysis project Ga0307471, IMG submission 204566) | Hardwood forest soil microbial communities from Morgan-Monroe State Forest, Indiana, United States - atmos_gasesAM3C_515 | ecosystem: Environmental > Terrestrial > Soil > Temperate... | reverse complement strand
ATGGCGGCGCGGCCGACGGAGGCCAGCACGCCCAGATCCGCGGGACCGAGCACGTTCCCCATCGCGACCACGACCTGGCCCGGCCGGATGTCCTCGCCGGTGTCGCGGATGTTCGCCCCGCGCGCCGGCGCGCGCTGCACCAGGACCTCGCCCTCGCGCTCCTCCGTGTCCTCGCGGCGCACCACCGTGTCCCCGCCCCGCGGCACAACCGATCCCGTGAAGAGCTTGACCGCCGTCCCCGCGGTGATCGTCTCGCCTACAACGGAGCCGGCCGGCTCGACGGCGATGATGCGCAGCCGGGCCGGGACGCGCGCGAGATCCGCGTGCCGGACGGCGTAGCCGTCCATGGCGGAGTTGGGTGCAGCCGGCACGGCGCGGGCCGAGACGACATCCTCCGCCGCCACCCGTCCGAGCGCAGCGGGGAGCGACAGCCGCTCCGCGCCCAGGACGGCGGTGGCGTCGCAGACGATACGAAGCGCCTCGCGAACCGAGATCACGGAGGAGCGATAGCGGCGCAGCACAGCACCGTCAATCGGCTGGACAGGCAGCCCCTCGACGGGCTACGCCATGCCCTCATGGCCTCCTGGCGCGACGGCACCACGACTTTGAACGGTCTCCGCTTCCACTTCCTCGACTGGGGGACAGCGGGCCGCCCGCCGGTCCTGCTGCTTCACGGCGGCGCGCAGACCGCGCACAGCTGGGACGAGGTCGCTCCCGACCTGGCGCGGGACCACGCGGTGCTGGCCCTCGACCAGCGCGGCCACGGCGACAGCGACCGGGCCCCCGAAGGTCGCTACCGGCGCGACGACTTCGTCGCCGACATCCGTGCCTTTCTCGACGACCGCCACCTGCCCGCCACGACGATCATCGCGCTCAGCCTGGGCGGCCTCAATTCGATCGCCTTCGCGGCGCGCCACCCCGAGCGCATGCGCGGCCTCGTCGTGGTGGACGTCGCACCGACGATCGCCACCACGGGCAGCCAGGCGATCCGCTCCCAGCTCGCGCAGCGCGACTTCGCCTCGTTCGAGGAGGCGGTCGAGCGCGCCCGCGCCTTCAACCCGCGGCGCTCCGAGGAGAACCTCCGCGAGCGCCTCGGACATTCGCTGCGCCAGCTGCCCGACGGCCGCTGGACCTACAAGTTCGATCCCGCGATCGGCAGCGGAGGGCTGGAGGCCGATTTCGAGCGGCTCTGGGACGCCGTCCGGAAGATCCGGTCCCCGACGCTCCTGGTGCGCGGCTCGGAGAGCCCGATCCTCGCCGCCGAGACCGCCACCCGCTTCACCCGCGAGCTCCCGGGCAGCGAGGTGGCGGAGGTCCGGGGCGCTGGCCATTCGGTCATGGGAGACAATCCCGCGGGGTTCGTCGCCGCCGTGCGGCCCTTCCTCGCGCGGCACGGCCTCTGACCGCGCCCGACCCTGCCCCGCCCCGGCGGCTCGCGTTCGTCGACGCCTGCCGCGGGTTCTCCGTCCTCGCCATGCTGTTCGCGAACCTGCTGAACGTCTTCCTGCGCCACGTGCCGACGGGGCTGCGCCACAACCAGGGCGACGTCCTCCGGCCGCTCGACTTCCCGGCCCCCATGTTCCAGTTCCTGATCGGCGTCTCCCTCGTCCTCTACCTCGGCAAGCGGAGCCGGCAGGGATCGACCGCCGCCGCCAGGCTTCAGGCCATGCGGCGCTTCACGCTGCTGCTCGTCCTGGGCGTCCTCCTCGACAGCGTCGGGGCGCTGCGGGTGGAGCCGCGCTGGGGCGTCCTCCAGACCCTGGCCGAGGGCGGTCTCTTGGCGACGCTGCTCGCCTCCGCCTCCGACCCCGTCCTGGCGGCCCTCGCGGTCGGGCTGCTGGCGCTCTTCTCGGGGACCTGGAACGGCGAGGTGCACAGCGGGCCGCTCGCCGCGCTGGCCTTCGTGCCGCTCACGCTCGGGGGCGTGCTCGTGGGGCGAGGGCTGGAGAGCCCCACGCCGCAGCGGTCCTGCGCGCTGCGCGCCGCCGTCCTCGCGCTCGGGTCGGGCGCGCTCGCCGCCGTCTTCTTCCGGGCCGGGGTCCCCTTCAACAAGGTGATCGGCACGAGCAGCTTCGTCGCCCTCGCAGTGGCAGTCTCGGCCGCGGCACTCGGCGCGCTCGCGGGCCTCGAGGCGCTCGGCCTCGTGTCTCCGCGCTGGCTCGTCAGCATCGGGCAGTACGCGCTCAACGCGTGGGTCCTGCAGTACGTGCTGGTCTTCTATCCCGCCTGGCTCCTCTTCCCGGGCTGGCGGCGGCTCGCCTTTCGCATCGGGCTGGTGGTCGTCGTCGCGACCACGTCGGCCGTCGCGGCGCTCGCGGTCGTCCTCGGCCGCCGGGGGTTCCGCGTCCCGATCTGAGAGCATAGGCTCCCATCCCGTGCGCTTCGGCACGTACCACGTGTTCCAGTGCCCACCCGGCCAGGAGTCCAGCCGCGTCATCGCCGAGGAGATCGCCCGGGCGGAGCTGGCCGAGACGCTCGGCTTCGACGACGTCTGGGTGCCCGAGCAGCACTTCTCGCCCTATTGCCTCGCCGGCGACGCCCTCCTCCTCGCGGGACACCTCGCCGCGCGCACGCGCCGCGTCCAGATCGGCACGGCGGTCGTGAACCTCACCTTCACCCATCCACTCCGCTTCGCCGAGCGCGTGGCGCTCCTCGATCACGCCACGGGCGGCCGGGTCGAGGTCGGGGTCGGGCGCGGCTATCAGTTCCCGCAGTACGGCGTGTTCGGCGTGCCGATCGACGAGACGCGCGCGATCTTCGACGAAGCGCTCGCCGTGGTCCTCGCCGCCTGGCGGGGCGCCGACTTCACCCATGACGGCCGCTTCTTCCACATCCCGAACGTCCGCATCTGGCCGGCTCCCGTACGCCGCCCGGACGAGGTGCTGCTGCACGCCGTCAACAGCCCCGAGAGCATGGCCCGGGCGATCGAGCGCGGGCTGCCGGCTCTGATGGCGCGTCCGCTCAGCCCGTTCGCCGAGCAGGTCGAGGAGTTCGGCCGCTACCGCGCCGCGCTCCTCGCGGCGGGAGTCGATCCCGAGCCCGTCCTCGCGCGCGCCACGGTGCTCAAGTACGCCTTCCTGGCACCCCGGCGGGAAGAGGCGCGCAAAATCGCCCGCGAGGCGCTCGAGTGGGATCTGGCCATCCTCCAGCACCTCACCACGCCGACCACCCGCGACATGCCGCGTGGCTACGAGCTCTACGAGAAGCGCGGCGGGCGGCTTCCCGACTACGCCTACGAGGACTGGCTGGAGAACGTGCTGCTCTTCGACGACCCCGACGGCTGCGCCGAGAAGATCGCGCGGCTGCGGGACGCCGGCGTCCGCCGGCTCCTCCTCTGGATGGGGCCGGGCGGCGTACCCCACGACCTCCTCGTCCGCTCCATGCGGCTCTTCGCCGAAGAGGTCGCCCCCCGCTTCCGCTGAGCGTACGCAGGGCTTGCGTGGCGCGCGCGGGCTGGAGCATACCCACCCGACACCCCTGCCGGAGGACCGGATGAAATTCGATCTGCTCTACGAGCTCCAGATGCCGAAGCCGCACGACGAGCGCTCCGAGTACCGCTGCTACCACGAGGCGCTCGAGCAGATCGTGCTGGCCGACCGGCTCGGCTTCGACACGGTGTGGGAGGTGGAGCACCACTTCTTGACCGAGTTCGCCCACTCCTCCGCCCCCGAGGTCTTCCTCTCGGCCGTGGCGCAGCACACCAAGCGCATCCGCATCGGGCACGGGGTCGTGCTCCTGCCGCACCAGTTCAACCACCCGATCCGCGTCGCCGAACGGGTCGCGGCCCTCGACATCATGTCCGACGGCCGGGTCGAGTTCGGCACCGGCCGCTCGAGCCAGTACGAGCAGGGGGGCTTCGAGATCAACACCGATCTCTCACGCGACATGTGGCAGGAGTCGCTCGAGATCATCCCGCGCATGTGGACGGAGGATCCGTTCGAGTTCCAGGGCCGCTTCGTGAAGGTCCCCAGCCGCTCGATCCATCCCAAGCCGCTCCAGAAGCCGCACCCGCCCATCTGGATGGCGGCGACCAGCCCGCAGTCGTGGGAGATCGCCGGCCGGAACGGCATCGGCATCCTCGGCCTCACCATCTTCGTGAGCGTGCCCCAGCTGACGGACCGCGTGCGCGCCTATCGCACGGCCCTGAAAGACGCGAAGCCGGTCGGCAAGTTCGTGAACGACAAGGTGGGCGCCTTCACCGTCGTCCACGTCGCGGAGACGACGGAGCAGGCGATCCAGAACGGCGGCACCGAGGCCGCGATCAACTATCTCCTCTACGCCTTCCGCGTCCTCGGCGGCTTCGCCGACCCGAGCGGCCGCGGCATGCAGCGCGAGTACGCCGATCTCGAGATCAAGAGCACTCCCTACCGGGACCTCATCTCCAAGGAGTACCCGATCATCGTCAAGATGCAGCGCAACGAGTGCACCTTCGAGGACCTCGACCAGGAGGACATGGTGATCGTCGGCGACGTCGATCACTGCATCCGCAAGGTCGAGCGCTACCAGAAGGCGGGCCTCGACCACTTCATCGCGCTCATGCAGGCGGATCGCATCCCGCACGACAAGGTGATGCGGTCGATCGAGCTGTTCGCGAAGGAGATCATCCCGCGCTTCAGGTAGGGGTAGCCGACGGTTCCCTCAGCTGAGTAGGAACGTGACCCGGGCGGAGAGCTGCGAGCGGTCGCGGAAGTAGCCGAACGGGAAGAGGAAGTTGCCGCCGAGGAGCACGTACTTGAAATCGAAGATGAGCGAGTCGGAGTAGCGGTAGGTCGCGCCCATCGGGAAGCCATAGACGCCATCGAGGCCCACGACCGCGGTGATCGAGGGGGTGAGCCGGCCGTGCAGGTAGTCGGTCTGCAGGTGGGTCTGGAAGAACGACTCGTAGGGATACAGGTCGACATAGTCCTTGGCCACGGTGTGGAGCTGGCCGATCGTGTTGATGCTGAGGGCAGAAGTGTTCACGGGGACGACCGTCCCCTGGCAGGTGCGGTCGTTCGCCTTGCAGAGCTTCGTCTGACCGCCGAAACGAAAGTTCCCCTTGCCGGCGATCTCGCTCAGGTTGGCCTGGCCGACGTAGGCGCTCACCCAGATGAAGCTGTTGGTGGGGTTGAGGGGCCGGTAGAAGAAGAAGCGGTCGAAGCCGAGCTCGAAGCGGAGGAAGTCGGCGGTCGGCACGGTCCCGTCGTCCTTGCCGGCGGGGATGTTCTGGCCGAGCACGTTGTTGAGAATGTTCCTGAGGGCGGGCGTCCGTAGGAGGTTCTGGAACGGGAGGTTCTGGTTCGGGATGAAGGCGGGCTCGTTCAGGAAGTACTCCAACTCGGCCCGGACGATCCCGTCCATCTTCTCGCTGAAGAAGGTGGTGGCGCCGCCGAAGACGTCTTCCGTGCCGTGCGTGAGCTCGGTGATCAGCTGGGTCGGACCCGTGAAGTTCGGGTTGCCGGGGTGCTTGATGGGAGCGCGCGAGAGGTCGAGCGGCTGGAAGACGGGGACCGGGCCGTTGACGAAGGTGCGGTAGTACCAGACGCTGGTGGTGTAGTCGCGGTTGACGAGCGCACCGAAGCGCACGCCGAAGCGGCTGTTCGACATGGAGCGCGTGGGCAGGTGGTCGTAGAGGCCGAGCTGGATGTTGCCGAGGATCGGCTTGACGAGCCCGGAGCTGATGTCGGGCGGGATCAGCCCCGCGATCAGGCCCTGCGGATCGCCCTGCGGCGGGGAATAGGGACTCGCCAGCGGGATGGGGAAGGGGCTGACGGTGGTATCGATGCTCCCCGGCACGAGATAGGTATCGAGGTACCCGCTCGAGAGGAATTTCCAGGAGTCGAAGAGGTTGTAGGTCGCACGCGCCGTCCACAGCGGGATGCGCGCCTCGTCGATGTCCTGGAAGATCCCGGGAACGGCCAGCGAGAGGTTGAAGGGGTTGTTGGCGTCGAGGAGCCCGATCGTGTCGGACTCGCCCCAGGAGATCGCCTGCCGGCCGACGCGTACGAAGAGGGGCCCCTTCGTCATGTTGAAGTAAAGCTCGTTGAAGCGGAACGGAACCTCGGAGGGATCGCCGGGATCGCCGTAGCTCCCGAGCACGGGATCGGGCTGATAGGTGTAGGTCTTGCGCGTGTCCAGGAGCGTGTCGGTGCGCGTCTTCGCCGCCGTGTTCGTGTATCCGAAGGACAGTCGCGCCTTGATCGACTGGCGCGACCGGTCGTACTGGCCGGTGCCGTAGTCGTAGATGCCATCGTAGAAACCCCAGAGCGCGGCCCGAAAGGAGAGGTCGTCCAGCCCGAAGGGCTGATAGCGCGTCAGCTTGCCCTCGAACTCGGGATTGAAGAAGTTACGGTGCTCGATCAGCTGGAAGGGCGACCGCGCGGGTCTCGTCTGCGGCTCTGACTCCTCGGCCGCCACGGCGGCCTCGGAGTAAGCCCGCGCCCGGAACACGAAGTCCCCATTCGCATCCAGAAATACCGCCGCGCAGGGCCTGGCTGAAGCCAGCGACAGGCACGCCATGAGCGTCCCTGGTCCGGCCAAACGAAGCAGCCGGCGCACCGTGGCGGAGGCATGCGGAGCGTAGCGATGACACCCCGTCGGCTGACGCATCGGCTCTCCCCCTGGGCCACGTGCATCATCGCACGATGACGGCGGCTCTCGTACGCCGATCCGATCAGTACTGTCAAGGCATTCAGCCATGACCGAGACCAACGGCTTGACGCGGCGCGAGTGCGTCGTCCGCGAACTTCTCGCGACTATGAGCTCCCGACGTCAGGCAGGGACCGTCGTTCAGCGACAGGTCCTGGCAAACCGGCTTCGGCCCGTGTCGTTCCCGGGCGACGTTCAGCTATGACTGAACATGTTGACAGTACTGATCGAGAGTATCGCAAGGTCTACGCGCACCACTTAAGTACCCCGCCCGCGGAGGGCCGGTTCATTGAGAAAACCGGGCGCGGCGTGCCGTTCTACGCCCACCTTACCTCCCGAGGTGCGGTCGTCTGACTGACGAGTAAACAGCTACGGCGCCGAGCAGAGAGCAGGGAATGCTGCTCGAATGGCGGGAAGCATCGAACAAGCCTCTCGGTATTCGGCGCCGATCATCGGTTGGGTGGACAATGGCGAGGGATTCGAGAACGTTTGCAGCAGGGCGCCCCCGTCCGCAAGAGCGCTCCCGACGTTGCGTCGAACAGGCGTACCGCTCCTTGGTCAGAGAGCCTGCCCCGGGCGCCCACGGCGACCACGTTCCCCGAGCCCGCCACGGTCGCGCCGAACTCGGCTGAATGACCAGGAAAGGTCGACGGTCCCACTTCTCGACCGGGCGGGCAGCCGACGGGGAGCCCGGGCGAGGCGGTTCAGATGGGCCCCGTTGGCGGTCGCTATTGGGAACGCACGTAAGTCACGGGGACGCCGAGTCCCAGTGCGCCGGTGAGCTCCAGTGTGTTGCCGGTCACGGAGAACCGCACTAGGGCCTCCGCGACGGTGACATCGCCGACGTTGAGGGCGATGGACCACAGGTTGGTGCTGATTCCCGACGGGGCCGGCACGCCGGGCGGTACCACGATGAACGACCCGAAGTAGATCGGGTCCTCCTTGAAGCCTCCCGCGCCATCGTCATCGAGCGCGTGCCACTGCCCGTCGTCCCCGAACGACATGCCGTAGGACCCGAGGACTCCGGGACTGCCGCAATCGTGACCATTGCAGATCAGGCACGTGAGCCACGAGCCGGTGAGAAGGTCGAGGAGTTCCTGCTCGGAGGCAAACTTTTCCTTATACGGCGTCAATACCGCCGAACAGTCACCCGGGGGAGGAAGCGTGGTCGTGGTCGTCGAGCTCGTGGGGACGACACAAGTGCACACGCTCGTCGAGGCCTCCGTCGTGACGTCGACCTCCTTGTTCTTGCAGGCTCCCCCGACGCGAACGGTGACCCGCTGCGGATGCTTCGCGTTCGCGCAGAATACTACGGCACCGGCGAGGCCCGCGTGCAGGGACAAACCGGCGGCGAAGAGCGCCGTGAGACTCGTTGAGCCGGATGGGCGGGGTGATCGCAGCGATGACGATCCCATGGAGACCTCCTCGGCCATCGGGCCGCAAAAGGGTTGCTGTGAATGCCGGGGGAGTTGCGCTCTCGCTGCTGATCCGGTTGCCGGAGATGACGTTGCCGCCGGGTCTCCTTTCGCGAGACCTTGGCGAAGTAGCCAGAGAGTTGCACGATCAGACCGGTGCCGGACGGCACCTTGATTCGTATCACCCCGCCGGCCTTCCGTGTCACTACGCGGCGCACAACGGCCAGCGGCGGTCCGCGGGAGGGTTCCAGACGGGCGGTCTGCCGCGATCGCCCTCGGCTGCCGCCCACCTTCACAACCCGACTTCCGAGCTGAGCTAGTTCGGCCGGCGAAGCTCGCCAAGGTGCGGCGGGCCCGTAGCGCCTAGCTGAACGGGCAGGTCAGGCTCTCCCCGTCCCCGAAACATCCCGGCACGGGCGGAAGGGGAGCCGCGTCGTCGTCGATGTAGAAGAAGCCGGTGGCGAAGCACATCTCGTCGTTGCTGGTGACGCCGAAGCGGAGCGTCTTGTCGGTCTGGTTCAGGTAGTTGCAGGTCCAGCGCCAGCCGTCACCGGCCTCGAGGCGGAGGGCCGGGTCGTAGTCGTGGACCGACGGATCGGCGTACTCGGTGGTCAGGAGCTCCTGGCCGGCCGGGACGCCCGCGCGCAGTAGATCGACGGTGACCGACTGGGTGTGCTTGTGGCTGTGGGAGGAGAGCGCGATCACGTTGAGCGGCAGGGGCGTCGTCCAGGTACCGACGGCGCTGCCCTGGGCGCCGGGCGGCACGTTGATGTCGAACGTCCCCAGCTGGAAGCTCCGCGCATGATGCTGGACGGAGTCCTTGCGGGCGGCGCGGAAGTTGACCGCCACGTCGATCGTGATCGGGGCCGCGCTGCCGTTGATGTAGTGCGAGTTGAGGAAGAGCCGCTGGTGCGGCTTGAGCCGCACGCCGACGTGGAGCGGGAAGCGGATGCGCTCGCGCGGGTGCTGCACGAAGGCGAGCAGTGGAGGAACGACCTCGCCCCCCATCCCCACGCAGCCGACGTCGGTGGTCGGCTCCGGCTGGGCGGGAGCGGGGGTGTCGCGGACGTCGAGGAAGATCGCGAAGTGGTGCGTCCCGAATTCCGGGCTCCCGGGCATGCTGACGTCGATCTCGCTCGCGTCGAAGGCACGGGCGTTCCGCAGCGTGACGAGCTGGCAGACCTCGCGCTCGCTGGAAGCCTGGATGGTGTACGGAGAGAGGCGGACCTGCGTGCCCCGGTGGGGTCGCGCCAGATGGGCACGAAGCACCTCGGCAGCTGCGCCGCCGGGGCCGAGCACGAAGAGGAGAGGAAGCAGGAAGCCGATGAGGCGCCGCACGCGTCCTTGTCACGCAGCGGCGTATGGCGGTCAAGGCCCGTGGCGTATTGCCACGGGCCTTGCTTCGCTAAACGGACGCTGTGGTCTGTCCCCCGGTCTGTGGAAGCCCGCGCTGGCGGGCGAGGTCACGGATCGCCTTCCACGCGAGCTTCGACGGCTGGGCATGGGCGTTCTCCCACCGGTTCACGGTCGAAACCGTGACCGCGATCTCGTGGGCGAACTCCTCCTGCGTCATGCCGAGTTGCTGGCGTAGCTGGCGCACGAGTGAACGCGTGCTATCAGGCATGCCGGGGGACGCAGCAACCGACGTGCCACCGCCCGACGAGCGCGCGCGCCAGCCCGCACGGGCGTGCGCCAGGAGCCGGCGCCAAAAAGTCGACCTGGGTGACCAAATCGCGCCGCCTCCTTGCGGGCGCGATGCCCCCCCGCTATGGCCCCCGCCATGGTCTACCTCCACGAAGTGCACGAGATCGTGGGCGGGAAGATGGAGGAGTTCTCGGACGCGTTCCGCACGCGCTGGCGGCCGCTGCTCGAGGAGGACGGCCAGGCTCGTCTGCTCTGGTACTGGGAGCTCACCCACGGCACCGGTCCGAGCTATCAGGCGGTCTCGATTGCCGCGGTGCGTGACTGGGCCACTTG
>Ga0307471_100002912_pt1 | contig 10020 bp, 9 predicted proteins | sample atmos_gasesAM3C__2_FD_204566 | JGI IMG/M metagenome (GOLD analysis project Ga0307471, IMG submission 204566) | Hardwood forest soil microbial communities from Morgan-Monroe State Forest, Indiana, United States - atmos_gasesAM3C_515 | ecosystem: Environmental > Terrestrial > Soil > Temperate... | reverse complement strand
GGCTGTCCCATCATGCGCAATGTCTGATGGATACCCTCCGCTGATACAAGACTCAGGAAGGGTGACTGCTCTAACTGTACCGAAAGACCTTCGCGGAGCGTTCCGTCGAACACTGTATCGCCAGTGGAATTAGCGAAATCCCCGAGAACGATGGTGTCTTTCTCGGTGAGCACGCGCGCCCGGCTCGACCGCCACAACCAACCGACAATCACCGCAGCCAATAGAAGAACGACGACTGTGACTGGCAGAGCGACCTTGCGGCCGTGAGGGATAGTTGCAGGCTTTTTCAGACCATCGGCGCTGATTGGGGCGAGGAACCGGTAACCGCGCCGGGGCAATGTCTCGATAAACCGGGGACTGTCGGCGGAGTCGCCCAAAGCCTCACGCAGCTTGTTGATGGCAGTGTTGAGGCTGTTGTCGAAATCAACAAAGGTGTCAGCCGACCAGATTTGAGAACGCAGTTCTTCGCGAGTGACGATTTCACCCGGTCGTCCCAGCAGTACTTTCAAGACAAGCAACGGCTGTTCCTGGAGTTTGATCCGCTTGCCCTGCTTGCGCAACTCACCCGCTCGCAGATCAACCTGGAAGGCCCCAAAACTCAGGACAGCGACAGGTTGGTTTTCAAGGGACATTGCCGAGAGCCGTCACTGCGAATTCAGGTGACGAGTCTAGCATGGAAGGGGCGCCTCAATATCAGATAAGCCACCCCTTTAAATCACTGAAATGACGGCGACTAGCTGATTAGAAGTAATCAAGCGCTAGTTAAGTTCCGCTCTATTGAGCTCCCTCGATACCTGCCTCACGTTCGCCTCCAATCACGCGCCGGGAGGTGGGCGACGAAACACAATATTTTGTCGGTTGTTGTTTGGTTGTGCCTGGCGACGAAAGGGTGGGGCCAGCAGATCACGACCTCTGGGTTGCCCAGTGTCAACCAGCCATCTTCCCGCAGAAGCCTTGCCTATACGGTACAGGGCACCACGCCGGAACGGGAGCAGCTCCTTCGCGCTCAGATTCAGGTTATGCAGCCTGCTATCCTTCCAACCCGCATCATTTTCGTGCCGCATTCGCAGTACATCTACGCCACCAAAATGTACCACCTGCATGTGCCGACTGGGATGGCCAGCAAAATGTTCACTCACCTGCCTAGTCGGAGCGTCTATATCGATGTAGACCTGTACGGGGGCGATTACTGGTTGGGCCACTGGATGGCGCACGAGCTGGGCCACCTAGAAAGGAACAATGCGGAGGAGAATCAAGCCGAGAAGGCCGCTGCAAAATATAGAGCGCGGCTTAGACACGCGCGCAAATGATTAGCTTGAGCACACAAATCGGATTTGCCCGCTGCCGACCTCACCGGGTCGCCGCGAACGATTGATGTTTTGCCCTGGAACTGAAAACGTGTGCTTCACGGATGACCCTTAGCTATGCTGCGCGCATCAACAATCCGTAACAGATGGTTAGCCAACAGAATGATTTCGATTGCTTCAGCGGGATCGTTCAGATTCACGTCCCGGTGCGAATGCGGGTTCTTATAAGAGCCAATGGCCCCGGCGAAGAGTTCCATTCTGGCAACTTGCTCGCCCATTTCCGCATTTGGGTCAATCAGTGGTCCCTTGCCTGGAGAGAAAGCCTCGCGCATGAGCGGTACTCCGACAAGATTGTTTGCGAACCCCGCCGCATCTCGCACCGACACCTCTACTGCCTTCATCGCCTGGAAGACCGCAACATCGAATTCACCTCGCATTAGCGCCATCCATACTTTGTCTGCGATCTTCGGATGCAGCGCCTCTCTGGGAAACATTCGCGCCACTGCATACTGGGTAAATTCGGCTTCGCTAGCGAGGCGCTTTGCCCGACGGCTCAAGATCCGCCAGCCATTCCGCCCATTGGTGTCTGCAGCGGGAACGATTAACCCTTGTGCTTCTAGCCAAGCCCAAGCTTCCGCCAATGCAGCCTCGATCTCGGCACGTCGGTGGGGACTATAAGGCGGCTGCTGTCCGGGTAGAGCCGCAAACGGCCACAGTTCGGCCGTCAGGTTCGCGGGTAAAAACATGTCTTGCGAAAATTTCCTCTTGCGTAAGAGGAAGAGCAGTTTCGACCCGAGTTCCTCGGGTTCGAGAGAGAGGAGCACGTTCTCATCAGGAATGACTTGAGTTAGCTCGTGCATTCGACGACTCCTTGCGTGCCCTCGTATTCGGTACGAAAGTCTTTGATTTTTTGGTACGTGGAGCGCTTTACCAACTGGCCATGGCGGACGAGGCGGATCGTTTTTCGCTCCAATCCTGTCGCTTCTTTAATCTCTTCCTCAGTGAAGTTCGAGAGCCAACAGACCATCTCTAGATCCGCTGCGACTTTTCTATTTTGATATACCCTGCAACTGAACCGTGGTGTGCTCTGATTTTCCTCTGCGTCCGGGTGATCGATGAGACCTTGGTCGAGCTTGCTCCGGTGTTCCTTTCCGCAGGGGATATGCTGATTTGCGATGACGTGATCACGTTCGAGAATTCCCCGCGTCCATTGGTCACACCGCGTCAGCCCCCCAGGGGCAAGAAACTTCTGTTCAGGGTTTAGCGGGTAACCATTCAGAATCTGTCGATACGACTTCACAGGCACAATATCCAGGTCAGCACTTTGCGTTGTCGTAATGCGACAAGGCTTCCCGGTACGCACGTTGTAGAAGGTGGCGCTAGCCCATTCCTCCGAGTTCTTGGTGAAACGGGTTATGAGAATGGGTTTATTCGCCTGTTGCTCCGTGTCGAGCTTGTCTTTATTCACGATAGGAGCGAGAACAAAGTCATAGGGCCTGACAAAATACTTCAAACGTCCAAGCACGTCAGGGGAGGAAACTGGAATTTGCATCATGGCCGGGCGGTCAAGGAACTCGACGTTTACTTCCTCGAATATGATTCCTTCGTTCCGTAGTACGTAAAGCCAAGCGAGTTCGATCCAGTAAGGCCACTTCTTATTCCAACTCTTTGGGTTACGGACGGGTGCTCTCAGAAAACCAAGTCCGTGACCTTTTGCATCGACAATTTTGACTCGTCCCTTCTTATATGTGAACAGAACGTATCTCTTTCCAGAAATTGCATAGCCGTAAACGGTGCGCAGTGGTTTCTTCGAATCCTCATCCTCGTAATTCACGTCCTCTATTTTCAGGATCGTGCCAGGAAAGGTGTAAGGGTTGAGGCTCGCAAAGCGCTGAGAGATTCGGCGTACCATCTCATGGGAGAGAGCAGGCACGGGAGCGAACTCCTTTTTGCTTATTGAGCCCTCCTTTACTGCGATATCATCCTCTACGCGCTTTCTTGCGCCTGCTACTTCTCTACCGTCTCTGTTTGCTACGACCATTATGGAGTCCGTATCGGCCGCCATCCACGTGCCCCCCGCTTCTGTGATGCATGCTTCAGCCATGCTCAAGAGCAGCCGACCTCCGGCTGTTATCTGTGCAGCGACGGGAGAAAAGTAGTACGGGCCGGGGGTCTCGACCTCCGTTTCGTTAAATCCAGGGTCAAAATACTCGCCTGAAAATATTTTGATTTTCGTGCTCTGCTTCTGCTCGTTAAGTTGCACAAAACATCCGTAGCTGGTGCTATTCGCTATGATTTTGAGCGCATGCTTGAGGGCTTTGTTCTGTATTTCGAGGGTCTTATCTCCATTCTTCTTTGCTAGTTCGGCATCTCTGCTTGCTCGCTCTTTCGCTTCGATTATGAGCTTGAAAAACTCATCTCCATTTTGATACGGGTGAAACGGAATCTCTCCCATGAGCTTCACATCCTGCATCTCTTTCTGTGTTTCATGCGCCACCAGGCGAACTGCTTTCACAATGGTGGGAACCTTGCCAGTACGGATAAGGGACGCGATGATGTCCGGGCCAGCGTACCAAAGAGGTTTTGTGGAGGTGAGATAGTTGTCCCCAATGTTTAGCTTGTCTGGCTCTTTCTCGTCATATGGCGCACGAACCGGAAAGATGTCGTGGTCGGGGGAGACCAAGGCGAAGAAATTGAAATGCCGCCAAGGCTCGCGTTTGAAGCAGGTTTCCAGCGCTTTCGGAGCTAGTTCTTCAAGAAAATGCCTTACCTCGTCGGTTGCATCCTCAAATGTCACCGATTCAGCTTTCAGAACATCCTCATTTCCTAAGAGAGTATTCACTGTGGGGTACTGGCTCACAAAATCGAGACGCATGACCGGAACTGTTGTGCGCCGGATGTGGACTTCAGCTCTTCCGCCGTAATAGCACTGCATCGCTATGCCACTATTTTTCGGCGAGAAATCATTAAATTTTTCCTTTGGTGGAGTGATATTGATTTTGCTCAGATAAGCCTTACCGATAGATGCCGAGCTGTAACTCTCATCAGGGAGAAGATCAGGCAACTCGTGCTTATCAAGTTCTGCTATAGCCTTGTTCAAAAGAAATTGGGTTTTCAGCACATCATTTCTACAATATGCCAGCTCTTCTAGGGTCACTCTTCCCGAGGGCTCATACGTCTCTCCGTCCTCGTCTTTCAGCTTCCCGTCGATTCCAAAATGCTCGCACCATGCGTCCAGGGACATGTGTTTATCAAATAAGGAAAACAGCAGTGTTCCAACATCAAGAAATCGGCCATCGCGACTCCAATCCCATTTCTGGTTCTTTTTCTTTTTGGGGGCAATCTTGGGTCTACCGCGCGTGATAAAGGCGACCCGCGCATCCTTAGGTTCAATACGAATTACGGGCCGGTACGGATCAGGAATCCATTTCTCGGTCTTTCGCCAGAAGCGATGGCCCATGATGAGCGAGAATCCGCCCTTGCGCGATTTCCGCCAATCGCGTGACAGTCTCGAAAGATCAAAGGGGCTGTTATAGCAAACGATGAGGTCTCCGCGTCGAACGGCGGGCCAGAAAACTTTCTCCATAAAGGTCGTAAAGGTCTGATGCACTTCCAGGCTCATCTTCGGTGGAAATGAATTCACCTCCACATCGGGTGGTTCCGCAGAAACAAATTTTCCAATTGTGTTTAGTTCCCCTTCGTCAAGGACGGCAGATGGAGGACAATTGAGAGCAGCTGTCCCCTTTTCATTTTCGCCCGAGTAGAAAATCCCCTCACGTTCACATTTGTACTCGCCGTTCACCAATACACAAACACGAAAAATTCCAAACATCAGTGCCTGATACCCACCTTTACCATCCATCGTGGTGCGTACCTCGGCGTCGAAGATCAAGGCTCGCTCTGGGATGCGATCTGGTTGAACCGTATCCTTCTTCTTGCGCGATTTCTTCGACTTCTTTTTCTCGCGCACCTTCTCGGTATGAGCTCGAAGATAGATATCGCGTCTCTGGTTGTTCATTGTCACATGCTCGCTTTTACTGGACTCTCCACTTCCACGTATTGGTCTAAGCTAGCGTGCCTTGTTTGAACGCTCAAAATCTCTGATTATCCATTCGGCTGCTGCTGCCCGCTCTCGCAATTCGAGTTGAACATCGGTATACCCATTCTTGCGGCAATAGGTACGAACACATCTTTCGCACGCCAGGCCACCAGCGAACGAGTAAGGCACTCCGGTTACGGGTTTAAAACATTCAATACAATGAATTGTTGGCACAGGACGCGATTTATCCGGTTGTTGCTGCTTATTACGGTTGATTAGTTGTTGACGTGTGTACATTACTCTCTCCTTTTGAAACAGGCTGGTTACCGCTGGGATTGGGCCCTGACGGCTCATCTAGCCAGTAAAGAAAGACTAGAAAGGCTCTCCGTGCCCTCAATTTCCGCTCAATGCCATCGGGTGTGTACTCCAGTTTGACTTTCGCCTGAGTCAGAGCTTTGTGTATTCCCCAACGTCCCTTGTGGCAGCTGTGACAGAGCGGAACTACACGCCCTCTCTTGCCCGCAAGACATTCAGCGTCATGTTGTCGGCCACAAACATGGTGCCACTCGATTCTTCTGGTCGAGCCACACTTCATGCATAGGCGCGCTACTGCTGGTAGTGGAAGACCCCGAAGTAGCCTTATCATTGAGTCGGATCGATACTCTGAGGTCATGAGCGCCATAGCACCTCATCCTCAAAGTCGAGCTTTCCCTCGCGAGCAAGTTGTTTCAGCCTCTCAAGGTCAGTGATCAGAGGTCGCCCGCCGATCTTCTTGCCATGCCACTTATCTAGGGCTGAAATATCTCTACGAAGCGCTTTCTTCACGTCGTTCAGATAGGTGCCCTGGCGAGACGCTTCCCTTGAACCACGCAACAGAAAAGTTTCATACCCGTTCTCCCCAATACGTTGAACCTGGTTTACGTGCTTATCCGAGGCCGAAACGGAATATTGCCGCGCACCTTTCTTCTTGATGAAATCACCTGGGAAATAGCGGAGGACGGTCGCTAGGCTCAGCTTGGCTTCGCGTGCCGCTTGCGAAGGTGATTTACCGGAACGGACTTCATTTATTACGCGCTTGGCTCGAAAGTAAGTGTCCTGTTGCTTTGGTGTGAGAGCTTCAAATCTATGAATGGTCCAGGCAGGCACACTACGGCGAGAGCGTGCAAACTTGGTAGCAGAGCCAAGGTGAGCTATACTCTTGGCAGAAGATTGAGTTTTGGTACTAGCGCCGGACTTACCCTTGCCGCTCCCACGTCTTGAGGTAATCCGGCGCGATTGTTTCCGCGCCATAGATCACCCCTTGTTAGGCTCTCTGACTTCGCAAAAATGGAGTAGTTCGGCCCGGGGTATGAGGGTGCGGCGGCCTACGCGTTTAACGCGCAGAGTGCCGTCGGCAATCAACTCGGCAACAGTCCGCAGACTCAGGCCCGTGAGTGCTGCAAACTCAGTACGATCAAACAGAAGCTTGGCGGGGATCGGAAGGGTGATGGAGTCGGGTTGCGTGATCGCGGGCATGACAGTTCTCCCCCTTAGGGTGAATTGTCATCTGCCCAAATCTCTTCTCCCCTGCTAAAGCCCGCTGCGCCTACTAGCCGCCCTACCGATTCCTTCGCTGACCTCGCTTCGATGACCTCCGGCTATTCTGCTCGGAGTAGCGAGTCCTACCAGTTTCGGTAACATCAAAGGCGTAACATTCAGCGTCGTTGCCCTTCGTCGAGGACTGGAAGGTTATCAATCCCCGGTATAGCAGCCATCGAAAAGAACTTCGCGGCTGCTTTATTAGATGCATCCCAAGTCACGGGGGTGCAGATACATTTCTGCGCACTATTGTGCCATTGTGTAAGTTAAAGGTAACTGATAGACTATGAATAACTTAAGCGGGCTGTCCGCCTGTTAGAGCAGACGAAACAGCCCTGACCGCCAAGGAGCCGTAACTCCGCATGGCAGCTGCAACCACCGTACCGCACTCACCCGCCTTCCGTAAATCCTCTGGGGTCCTCGTTCTTAGTGGCTGGGGAATTCAGGTCCGCGTAGATCGCGGCCATCTTTTCTGCCACGATGGGGTTGCAGATGATCGACGTACCGTCCGGATACCCCGTGTAGGATCCGGTCTTCGACGTTTAATCTGCATCGGGAGTGATGGATTTATCACGCTTGATGCTCTTTGCTGGATTTCTGATGTGGGTGCTAGCTTTGTAATGTTGGATAGGCGGGGGAAGGTAATTACGGTTTGTGGCCCCACCTCTCCATCTGACCCACGCTTGCGCCGCTCTCAGAGTCTCGCACTGGCGAACGGTACCGCGCTCCGAATTTCGCAGGAACTCATCCGGCAGAAGCTGGAAGGACCAGCGGCATTAGTGCACGACATGCTTAACAACTCTGTGGCAGCGAGCGCAATCGCTAATTTCAGCGGCGAGCTACCGAGATCCCAGAATATCGAGTCTGTGCGCCTCATTGAAAGCCAAGCAGCTAGGATCTATTGGGGCGCGTGGGCCGATGTTCCCGTGCGGTGGCCTAGGAACGATGAGAGACGCATTCCTGAACATTGGAAGCGGTTTGGTAGCCGCATCTCTCCAATAACGGGAAGCCCACGTTTGGCAGCGACGCCGCCTAATGCGCTGGCCAATTTGTTATACGGACTGACTGAGGCAGAAGCTCGTATCGCCGCTGTCGCTATGGGCATGGATGCGGACATTGGAATGCTGCATGTCGATACTCCTAATCGTTCAAGTCTAGCCTGCGATTTACAAGAGCCGCTTCGCCCGAAAGTGGACGCGTTCATCTTGAATTGGCTTCAAACCGAGTTGCTGCGCAAAGCTGATTTTTGGGAGGACAGGCAAGGCAATTGCCGCATCTGCTCACCGCTCGTTATAAGGCTCTGCGAGACTTCGGATATCTGGCGCAGACTAGTTGCTCCTGTTGCAGAGTACGTTGCTCAAGAGCTTTGGTCCTCGATTCCCAGTGCATCCCTGCGACTGTTGGCGACTCGCCTTACTCAGCGGACAAAGAGAGAAGTTAAGGGTACCGTCGTTCCCAAAGTTAAACGGACTCGCCCAGATCACGTTTGCCGTGGTTGCGGAAAGACGATCAGGAACGAGCGAACGCATTGTGCGCAATGTGCGGTCGACGGAGCAACACAACGTTTTACCGAAGCTGCCGTAATTGGAAGGTTGGTTTCGCATAGCCCAGAGGCCAGAGCGAAACAAAGTGCTACTCGTCGGCGGCACGCGCAAGCATGCTCAGAGTGGAATACTGGGACTCAACCAGCTTGGCTCACGGAGGAGGTCTTCTCCCAAAAGGTTCAGCCGCTCCTTGCCATCCTATCAACATCAAGAATAGCCGCAACGATCGGCGTGTCACGCTGGTATGCAGGGCGCGTTCGAGAGGGCTACCGGCCGCATCCGAGGCACTGGCAGGCTCTGGCAGGATTGGTCGGCCTTTCAAGTCCGCTCTAGATGGGGAGAGGGAGGGATTCTACACCGTTGTCCTTTCACCATCGTAAACAGGACCTAAATCGCTGGTTCTAAAAAGATCGTCGTATCGGCCCAGTGATTTTCCCATTGTTAATGGGATTCGTTCGAGCTCTCCTCCATACAAAAAAGGTAGCCCGTCGGTAGCCTAACCCGGTCTCCTGCAGAAGTAAACCAGCAGCCACCGTGGCTAGGTGCGAGCGCACAAGAATGGAAAAGCCTCCTGCGGATAGGAGGCTCTTCGCAATGTCCTTGGGGCCGAGTCTTCCGCTTGCCCCTTGTTACCACTCAAGAGCGGAAATCAACAAGGGTCAAACATCGCCCCCGAGTAGTGCTCATAACAAGGGAAGCGCGGTGGTCGGTTGAGACCGCGAGTCCTCACGGCCCCGTCTGGACTAGATCGCTCGCCAGCAAAACTCGGGAAGCACAACTGGCGAAAGCACAGAATACCACAGGTACGACCCGAAGCTACTAGACGAACAAAAGGCAAAATATGTACGATGCCTCTACGGACGGGGGTCGCAAACGAGTGCTGGCGATTGTGGCTGGAGTCGTCGCACATCTCAAACCTATTCCCCACCGGAGCAAATCCTCCAGTCGGCGAGTTCAAAAATATCAGCAGGGGATTTTCGTCAGCCTTCTTAGTCTCCGACTTGTTTGTCTGACGCACCGGGAGCGACACCCAGACCTCTTTTAAAACATAGGTGGAGTCATTGTCGATGGTGTAGCACAGAGGCGGATTACCATTTCCAACAATCGTCGCGGTGACGTGTTTCAGCTGGTCCTTAGGCACCTCCACAGAAGGTGATTCAAAACTGATGGGAACCCAACCGCTGTTCGTCAGGCGGTCTGTTCTGCCTGAGCGCTCGTCAACCCGTATCTGGGTCTGACCTTGCTGCAGGTACTTGTATTTTGAAGAGTCGGATGAGGAAGACCGACACGCGGAAAGCAATGCTAGCGTGATCATCACCACGCAAAGGCACCGGGTAGGATACAGGTCCAGTTTTCGCGCTATCGACATGTCTCACACTTCTCTACGTGGACTTCCGCCTTGATAAACTTCGTACGCTGGGCGATGTTGAGCGGTACCGGGTCGGTCGCTAGACCCTGAAATCGGTTCCTCTTCCCCGACTCAATGTACTGCTCCTCACTCTGGGTTTTCTGTAAATCAAAGTGATCTTTGTCCTGCAACGTGAACTGAAAC
>Ga0307471_100002911_pt1 | contig 10020 bp, 7 predicted proteins | sample atmos_gasesAM3C__2_FD_204566 | JGI IMG/M metagenome (GOLD analysis project Ga0307471, IMG submission 204566) | Hardwood forest soil microbial communities from Morgan-Monroe State Forest, Indiana, United States - atmos_gasesAM3C_515 | ecosystem: Environmental > Terrestrial > Soil > Temperate... | reverse complement strand
AATTCGGCAGTGCCCGGCCAGCTCGCCAACGCGGAATGGTACCTGCGTACCGACCCTGCTTGCACAAAGTGTCCTTTAATGACAATCAATGACGATAGCGGGAATCCAATTCAGGTTCCCGTTTATCTCCGCATGCTCCGCAGCGAGTTCGGTGTGAACGCCGAAGGCATCAAGAACTTCACGACAAGCTCCAAATACAACTCTGCTTTTCTAAATGATTCCTGGACGATCAACAAGTACATCACGCTGAATCTCGGTGTGCGCTGGGATCAGGAATTCCTCAAGGGTGAAGCTACTAAGTACACCTTTACGGACAACTGGTCGCCACGCTTTGGCTTTGCCATCGATCCCACGGGTACCCGCAAAAACAAGTTCTACGGCAATTTTGCCCGCTACAACTACAATTTTCCGCTTGACCTAGCGGAACGTTCCTTGACAAACGAGTTGGATCTTTTCAGCTTCCGGCTCGCGCCCGATTACACGGTGAACGGGACCGGTCAGCGTATTGTCAACATAAACCAATTCGGTGGCGTTACCCCCATCTTTGATGCAGGTCATGTTCTCAATGGCGCCACTGGGGGCACCGGTAGCCTGAACATCACTTCTTCTACCCAGAGCACCGAAGCCATTCAAACTCGCACCAGGCTCCTGTATGAAGACGAATGGGTTGTTGGCTACGAACATGAATTCAAAGAGGGAATCATATTCACGGCCAAATTCGTCCGTCGCGACCTGAAGCGAATCGTAGAGGACACAGGCGGCGTCTCACCCGAAGCGGCCAACGCTGGGTACCAGCAGGTTTTCCTAATAGCTAACGTCAGCAAAAATACGGACCTGTTTACTAACCCGGTACCCACAGAATTTATTGCGCAGACAAACGCCAGCGGCGCCATAACCAACTTCCCCACGGGGTGCGACGCGGACACCACGCAGTTTCCGATCCTGAACAGCATCAACGTGCCACAAACAACGGCGAGTGGTGCTACGGCTGTTTGCTTCATTCCTTCTCAGAATACCAATGCGGGTGTAAACATTCCCGACGGGAAGGCTGATGGGTTTGTGAATGCCATCCGCCGTTATACCGCTGTCGAATTCGAAGTCAACAAGTCGTTTTCCAAGAACTGGCAATTGCGCGCGAATTGGCGAATCGCCCGTCTCTCTGGAAACTACGAAGGAGCACTTCGCAACGACAACGGACAGACCGACCCCGGTATCAGCTCGCTGTTTGACTTCACTACGGGCGACTTCAACCTGCTCGGCCAGCAGTTTGCGCCGGGCGTGTTGAACACCGATCGTCTGCATATCGTCAACGGCTTCTTCACCTACGTCTTTGACCACACTGCGCTGAAGAACCTTACCCTCGGCACGGGTGTCCGCGTACAGACGGGTACTCCGATCAACCAACTTGCGGCGCACCCGATCTACCTCAACGCCGGTGAAGTTCCTCTAGGTGGACGTGGTTCTGAGGGCCGCACACCGACGATTGGATCCGTGGATTTTCACGCTTCTTACCCGATCCACATTACGGAGCGTGTAAACCTCACCGTTGGCGCCGACCTGTTCAATATCGGCTACGCCCAGCGGGAACAGTACGTCAACCAAAACATCGACTTGGGCTTCGGGACGACCAATGTGGACTTCCTCAAGCCCGCGAACCAGAACGGCGTGCGCATTAACGATGGATTCCAAACTCCATTCTCGGCTCGCTTCATGGTCCAGTTGCACTTCTAAGCCAACTCAAGCCTAACATAGGAAGGGAGAGCCTTAGGGTTCTCCCTTTTTTTCTTTAAGCCTTTGGCGCTTCACCATTCAGGGGTTCAACATGCGCATAAGAATTGAAAAAGTCCTGGCGTTGCTGTTGTTCACAATCCTTCTGGGGCCCAAGGTAGCAGCTCAGGTGGACCGAGGTCCGATGAGGTCAGCTTTTCGGATCATGGTTTACGTGCGCAATGCGGATAATTCTCCCGCTCCAATTGGGATCAGTGTGCGCCTCGAAGCAGACGAAGGCGGTACGATGGATATACAGTCTACCGACTCATCAGGTAAAGTGATCTTTCATCCCAATGCCGCAGCGGGTTACAGCATCGTGGTGCATCAAATGGGGTACAGGGACGAGGTAAAGCATGTTGATCTGACACTCACGCCTACCGCATCCGTTAACGTGCAGCTTGTCCCCGAATTCGGTGCCAATACGACTACATCTCCGGTTTCGAAGGAAGCTACGATTGCATCGGCAGTGCTCGCCATCCCAGAAGGGGCAAAAAAAGAGTTCGAGACTGGGCAAAAACTACTGGATGAGAAGCATGACGTGTCGGGTAGCATCGGCCACTTTCGCAAGGCTATTAAGCTTTATGAGGCCTTTCCTCAGGCTTATACGATGCTGGGGTTGGCATTCCTCCAGGAACGGAATTTTTCTGAATCAAAAGCGGCCCTCGAGCGCGCGATCCAACTCGACCCCGAATCAGGTCCGTCTTACATAGCCCTGGGAGGGTGCCTAAATCAGATGAAAGACTATCCGGCCGCGGAAAAGGTGCTTGTCAAGGGTCTGGAAATCCTGCCAGAGTCCCCGGACGGGAACTACGAATTGGCGAAGACATACTGGGCTTTGCACCGTTGGCCGGAAGCGGAACCCCACGCGGTAAAGGCGGAAAAACTCGCACCAGATGTTCCCGGCGTACACGTTCTGATGGGGAACATTTTTCTACAGAGACGTGACACGGACGGAGCTCTGAAAGAGTTCAATGAGTATCTGAAACTTGATCCCCACGGTCCCATGAACGATGCTGTGAGAAGCATGGTTTCCAAGCTCCAAAAGGTGGCAGAAAGATAAGGGGTATGATGCAAAAGATTAAAATGGGTCTTGGAGTCCCTTTACTCGTACTCACAGCAGTTCCGTGTTTCGCCCAGACTGCCGATGTGTTCGTCAAGGGTGACCCCAATCAGTGCTGGCTCGATGTGAAAGACATCGTGCATCGGCGCGGCAGTCGAGTTACCGAGAATGAAGAACGCTGGACCCTAGAGGCCGGACACTTCTCGACTATGCGTGGCGACCTGGTGCTGCAGGTTCATGTTTCCCCGGACAAAGACAAGAACGGTGAGATGGGCTGCCGCATCTACGTATCCGTATCGGGAGGCGCGGACCTAGATATTGTGGGGCGTAGAATCAACTCCATGAACGACAACTACCGATTTGCTCAGCTGATTGCGGCCGAAGTAAAGGGCATGAAGGAGGGCCGAGGCAACACGACACCGATGCCGGGTGGTATCATTTCTGTGGCTGAGGAGGCTATTCCCGAAGAAGCGAAAGGCGAATTTAGGAAAGGCAAGGAGTTACTGGAAGAAAAGCACGATCCGGTTGGAAGCGTGGACCACTTCAAGAAGGCGATCAAGCTCTACAACAATTTCCCGCAAGCCAACACATTGCTCGGTCTTGCCTACCTGCAGAATCAAAGGCTTCCGGAAGCAAAGAACGCCTTGGAGCGCGCTATCGAACTTGATCAAACTTCAGGAATGCCCTATATAGCCCTTGGGGGCTGTTTGAATCAGATGAAGGACTTTCCGGACGCTGAGAAAGTACTCACGAAGGGCTTGAAAATCCTTCCTGATTCTCCCGAAGGAAACTACGAATTGGCAAAGACTTATTGGGCTTTGCGTCGCTGGCAGGATGCGGAGCCCCACGCGGTAAAGGCGGAAAAACTCGAACCAGATGTTGCCGGCGTACACGTTCTGATGGGGAACATTTTTCTACAGAGACGTGACACGGACGGAGCTCTGAAAGAGTTCAATGAATATCTGAAACTTGATCCCCACGGTCCCATGAGCGATTCGGTTCGCGCGATGGTTGCAAAGCTCGAGAAGGCTTCGGGCACAAACAAATAACCCCGCCGCGAATCAGATTTCAGCCTCTGTTAAGAGTTCTCAGCCGCAAAGGAACCTGAAATGTGCATCAGCCCAGGCGGAGACAGCAAATCAATTCTGAGATTCATGCGTCAGCATGAGTTCCCGTCCCTTCTTCTCATACTGTGAAGCCTTGTCGGAAAGTCCCTGTTTGGTATAGTAGCCGGCAAGGGTGAGATAAATTGGACCAGAAGGTTTGCGAGATTTGAGAGAGCCTTCCAGGACGCTGATCGCGTTCTTCGTATCCCCTGTCAAATCAAGGCTTTGCGCGAGTTGCAAGATAGTACGTTCCTCGGTCCGATCCGTAACGGAAACACTGGTGGCATACTTAGCTACCTCAGGGTACGCCTTACGCAGGAAGTCCGCATCCACCAAAGCAGTTAGTGCCCGCTGAGAGCCAGGATTTTTATCAAGAGCGGTGTGGAGCGCGGGGCTGGCCGAATCATTATCCCCTGCAGCCAGGTAGCACAAACCGCGTTGATAGTCTCGTTCACCGTTTCGAACTTCTTTAGCAGTCTCCTCCCGATCATCAATCCCCCAAGGGTCCGGCGTTACGAACCCGGATCCCACTCTAAAATCCATGGTTGAGTATGTATCCTGATTAGTGGCCGGATCTGTTAATGTGAGGATGAGTTTGTAATTCCCGGGTGCCCAACCTCCGACAGGAAGCTCTTTGCCGTTGACTAGGGAACCATTGGGGTCAAATTGAGCGCGGTCCACCGCGTCTTCCAAGAATTCCGCCTCCATTCTGCCCCCGGGCCGTCCATAAGTATATTTGAGTTTCAATTTTTGCCCAGGCGCGTCAGCAAGAATCCGCTTCGGTCCCCATATTTGATAGAAGAATCGCAATTGATTTCCAGAGCTGTAGGCAGCTTCCCGCTTGAGAATGGGAATAAATTTAATATCACCAAATGCAAAGGGAACAACATCTCGGCCCTCTGCCTCCGCTTTTTTTACAGCAACGAATGGAACAATGCTGGTCACAAGCAAAGCATCCTTTGGAATGTCCGGGACAACGACATCTTGTTTTTCTCTATAACTAACCTTCTTGAGTAAGTCGGTCAGGGTGAATTCCAAATGATAGCTGCCCGGCGGTAGAGGCAGCGAGCCTTCGAATCCGAAAATCCGATTCTGGATTCGCCTTTTCTGATCTTCACTCAGGCTTCTTGTGTACTCCCGTTCCTGCACGAAAATTCTATTATTGTCTTTCGTGAACACCGCGATCTGAATACCAATCTTGAAGTTGAAATGATTAGTGGAGGATTCCGCCAAGCTGAAATCCTCAGGTTTGCTCAAATGGAGAGCATAGTCTACGCGGCTCTGTCCGGAAGAGTCGCGCACAGGAACCGCCAAGACGCCAAGCGTACCAGATCTCATAATCATGACCGAACTCACGCTGTTGCGCATGCGTTGAAGATTAAGCTGCTCAACGCTAAGTGGGTTGTTCGCCAAATCACGCAAGTGAGCGAGCATCACGTCTGATTCCATGCTGGTTGTGGCGTTAACGGTGTCGACTGGCTCGTCGGGAAGAAGGCTCAAGGAGAGCCGCGCAAGCTCGCGGTTGCCGTCTTTGTCAATCGTTACCCAAGCTTGTTGGCGAGTCTGGCCGCGCGTGGTAATCAGTTCTTGCGGTCCGTCGAAGTAGGGGCTGTAAAGTTTATATTCGCTAAAATTATCCTTCCGGTAAAAAAGAACAGAGAAATAGGGAGGGAGAGCTGGATTAACGTTTTGATAAAACCAGACCTCCATGGGGCGCAGGCTCTGGGAATCGTGGTAAGTAGATTTCTGCTGCGGCGGGCCAAGCACAATATAAGTCCGGCCCATGTCCGTTCGCCAACCCAAATCCCCCGAAGCTTTCCCGAAGTAGTTATTCGCATACGCCAGGCGCTTGTAGTGTTCCTCTTTAAACGGATTTGTGGGAGCCTCGGGAGTGGGGTTCCTAATCTCCCAGAAATTGTCAATAAATCTATCCCGTTCTTCATTGCTTGATAAACGGAGGAACGCGTCGTGCTCCGTGCGTGTAATGATGTAGACGACGTCGCGCTCCAGCCAATCGCGGTAGTTCTTCGCGAGATTTTCTTTTTTCTGGGCGGAAAGAGCGGGAGAAAAGGAAAGAAGAGTAAAAAGCAAAATTGTGGCGTGCTTCCGCCAGCGGCTCACGTGGTTGCTTTGCAGGTTTTTCATTTTCATCGAGGATACCTTATTTTTGGACGTCTGTGGTGTCTTAAACGTTGCATTAGCTGGAATGGCGGATTCGTTCGGCCAGGGCGCGGCTGCGCTGGCGGGCGATTTCGACGAACCGGGGATCGCCGGCGATCTGGTCAAGAAGGGGCAAAGCGCGCTCGGGTTCCGGAAGCACAGCCTTGCTCAGGTCATTTTCAAACTGCAATAAGGCGTCGTTGACGCCGAGGCGGTCGTATTTGATGCGGCGCTGAAGGAGTTCGATGAGTTCCTGCTGGCGGGCGAGCCCTTCGCAGATCTGCAGGAGTTGGGTGGCGGCGGAGTTCAGCGTGTAATTGAATTTGACTTCGCTGGTCTCCGCGCCAGAGTCCCAGCGAAAGGTTTTTTCACCGAGGTTTGCGATTTTGCGATGGACGTCCAGATCCAGTCCCTTGAAATGGTGGAGTTCAGAGACGAGTTGAAAAATCTTAGTCTTGAGTGCCGGGCCGATTTCAAACGCAGAAGCGCCGGCGTCCTCGTCCAACTGACGTATTTCGTAAGTGGCTGTGGTTGAGTTTTCCTGTATGCGAATCTCAATGAATTCCGGAACGCTGGATTTGAACACCCGGCGATAGGTGAACCAGTTGCCGGCCGGGCTTGCGGGCGCAGCGATCGCAAAAGGCGCAACGCACAAAAAGAGAAGACAGAGGCGGCGAGAAAAAACGTTCATCGGATTGGCTGGAGACCTGAAATTCGCGCCGTGGGCTGCCGGCGGGAAGCGGTTGGCACCACGATTCTTTTCGCAGGCGCGGTGCGCGGATTCGCTGAAAGTCCGAAGCGCCGCGCGAATTGCTCACCCTGAATGTAGCAGAGGGCCACGGCGAGAGCGTCGGCCGCATCGGAGGGCTCGGGCGTTTCCTCCATTCTTAAAAGGGCGCGCACCATCAGTTGCATCTGCTTTTTGTCGGCATGCCCGTAGCCGGCCACACAGGCTTTCACTTCGCGGGGCGAATAGGAGCAAACTTCGACGCCATGTTGTTCCGCGGCCAACAGCACGACGCCACGCACTTCGGCGAGACGCAGGGCGGTGCGCATATTCAGCGCAGTGAACACGGATTCAACCGCCATGGCATTGGGATGAAACTCTTCAATTAATTGGCAGAGCAGCGCGTGGACATCATGAAGACAGGCGCCGGTGGAGGATTTTTGGCGTTTGGTGGGGATGCGAAGCGCTCCATAGCGGAGCACCCGAAAGTTACGTCCGTCGGTTTCGATGACGCCGTAGCCGGTCGGTCCGGATGCCGCTGGGTCTACTCCCAGGATGCGGCGGAGGCTTGGCGTTTCAGTGTCGCTGCGGTGAGCGGTCATCCTCGATAGTCTACGGCAAGGAATCACGCTCGCCAAATCCTTCTGCCTGGGTAACCCCGCAAAAAACAAAGGCCATCGCGGGTTCAACTGGATGGCCCTCAAAAGTTTTGAATTGCGACAGGCTGAACTAATTTGCGCCTACGGCGGCCTGGATTTCCGATTCGTCGATGTCGAAGTTGGCGTAGACGTGTTGGACGTCGTCGTGCTCTTCGAGAGCCTCCACCAGGCGCAACATCTGGGTAGCCTGCGCGCCGGTCAGCTTGATGTAATTTTGCGGCACCATGCCAATTTCGGCTGATGCTGGAGTGATGCCCGCCTTCGCCAGGACCTCTTTCACCGTTTCGAGGGATTCCGGAGGGGTCACGATATACCACGCGGAGCCGTCGTCCTTCATATCCTCGGCGCCCGCTTCCAGGACCAGGTCGAGCAATTTTTCTTCGGAGGCTGCTTCCTTTGGAATGGTGATCTCGCCCTTGCGATGGAACATCCAGCCCACCGCGCCGGCTTCAGCCATGTTTCCGCCGTTCTTGGTCATGAGATGCCGGAACTCTCCCACGATGCGATTGCGATTCGTAGTCACTACCTGGATCAGCAAACCCACGCCGCCGGGGCCGTAGCCTTCGAACATGGCTTCTTCATACTGCTCGCCCTCGAGTTGTCCAGTGCCGCGGAGGATGGCGCGTTCGATGTTTTCATTCGGCATGTTCTCGTTCTTGCCCGCGAGAATGGCCGTGCGCAACCGGGGGTTGGAGTTTGGATCACCGCCGCCGATGCGAGCGGCGATGGAGATTTCTCGAATGATTCGAGTGAAAACGCGGCCGCGCTTTGCGTCGGTGGCCGCTTTCTTGTGCTTGATTGTTGCCCATTTTGAATGCCCAGACATGACAAATCCTCTTTATCGCTCGCGACCGCCAGGCGGTCCGCTGAATTTGGATTAATGGCCCCCGCCACTGCCAAGGAATGGACGCGTGGCTCATTCTGCCTGCATTGCGGGGTCGCCTTGTGCGGAAACCGACAATGAACCGCGAAAAGTCGAACCCAAACGCGAGCTATACTTTTCCGGAACCCTTGGATTTTAGCATACTTACTGAAGTCACGGGAATGGCGAGGGCGGCTGGGCGAGCGGCTATGAGGCCGGCCGGATGCGGGACACGGCGCGTTCGACGGCCTCCACCGTAGCCGCGATGTATTCTCGCGGCGACCAGGTCTTCATTCGTTCGTCTGCCGCGATTTGGAACTTGGTCAAATAGGAGCGGTCGGAAAGTACCCGGCGCAATAAGGTGCTGAGGGTGTCTACATCCCCGCAGCGATATATAAAGGAAGGATCAATAGGGGCAATCAAGTCGCGCCCCGCGCCTACGCTGTTGCTGGCGATCACCGGGCAACCACAGAGCATAGCTTCATTTACCACGACTCCGAACGCGTCATATTCCGAGGGCAGCACCATCACATCGGCGGCTGTGTAGAGCGACGGCAATTGCGTTTGATTTATGAATCCCAGAAAGCGCACTCGATCAGAGATGCCGAGGCGCAGTGTCTCAGCCTGCAAATCTTCCTTGAGAGGGCCGTCGCCCGCGAGGAGCAACAACGAATTCGCGACGTCGGCCCGCGCGAACGACTGAACCAGGTCCAAGGGGCGCTTCCACGGTTGAAGTTTGGCGCAAAACAAAACGACAGCCGTGTCCGGACCCACGCCCCAGGAGGCACGGACGGCGTTGCGATCCACTTGTGCCGATTGCGCTCTCCACCAATCGTTGTCGACAACGTATGGGATCAAGCTGATGCGCTCTTCGGCAATCCCGAGGGACCGCATCAAATCCCGTGTTCCGGTGGAAGGAGCGATGGCTTGACTTGCGAGGCGGTAGAGAAATGGCCAGAACAAGCGCTTCACCGGCCGCTTCCACATGCGTCGATCGAGCGGCGTCAACGTGGTTGCATCTGTCCCAAAGAGAAAAGCCGAGCGAGAAAGCTTGCTGGCAAGATAAGTGATCCAAAAAGAGGCGCGGATGTAACCCGTGAAGCAAAACACGGCATCGAAATTTCCTTCACGGACGAATTTCCAAAGGCCGGGGTTGTACAAGCCCCAAAATCCTTCAGAATCGGTGCCTTTGTTGGCGAGCTCGATCCAACTGTACCCGTCCAGCAACGGAATATCCCACTGAATTCTTGCGCCAAATTCGGGATCTATTCCCGCTTTCGCACCGCGCAACCGGCAGTAGACGGTGCTTGCATCAAGTTGCGGGTGCTGCGCCATCCTCCGCAGCAGTGGCGACATATATTGAACGGGGTGCCCGCAGACAAAGAGCACTTTATATCGACGTTCAGTCACCTTCGGCACCTGCGATCAAGCGCGGGCCGCTGGTATTCATGTTGAAGAGGAAGCAAGGCAAGAGATTCATCGCAAAAAAGTATACATTGCCCCATTCCTAGTGTCTCTGAAGGCCGGTCGCCACGACAATATTCAAGCCCTAAGTTCGACAACGAGCAGGGCGAGAAGCTGAACTAATGTTTCGTCGTTGTCCTGGGGCAGATTACTCAACTGCTTGGCCAGATCCAGTACCGTAGTTCTTTGGAACTTATTGGGAAGTGTCGCTG